>Ga0308157_10000297_pt1 | contig 181698 bp, 168 predicted proteins | sample PhyBR1_FD_201035 | JGI IMG/M metagenome (GOLD analysis project Ga0308157, IMG submission 201035) | Phyllosphere microbial communities from UC Gill Tract Community Farm, Albany, California, United States - DLSLB.R1 | ecosystem: Host-associated > Plants > Phyllosphere > Unclassified | place... | reverse complement strand
AAATTAATGTTGAATTGCTTTAAAATCTTTATTAGATCTGGGTAATCTGGTATTCTATCTAAAGCTTTTTCAACCTTTTAAAACAAGGCAGAGGACTGATATGTTAGATGAGGCTTTTAATCTCTAAGGGTATTGTTAGTTCACCTCTGTCTTGTTTATTTTAAAGGTAATTATTTTATCAATGTAAAGTAAAGACTGTATTTCCGCTATGGCTCTGAATGTTCTTAGTTTCACTATTTTTCATAATATTTAGATTTGTAATTCTTTGTAATTTTTGTTTTAGTTGTCGCCACAGCAGAAATACTTTGCTGTTATCTGCAAGCCGATTTGAGCAACGTACTAAAATTTAAAAGTCCCGAAACAAAGAGAAGAATAATCTGGCCCAAGACTATTTTGTTTTTTAGCACCGCACATTTTAAAACAATTTTAGCCGACCGCACAAATGGGACATTTGGTTTTTGCCACACACAAGCCAAGGCTCAAGAAACCAAAAAAGACATTTGTAACCTATCCAGAAATAATCATACACAATTTTTTACCTTTGCATTTATGAGAATTTTGGTAATAGAAGACGAATCAACACTTAACAAAAATATTTCGGAAGCCCTTTCTTCCGAAAGTTTTGTAGTTGAAAGTGTGTTTGATGGCTTTTTAGCAGAACGTTTCCTAAAAAAAGAATCCTTCGATTGTGTAGTGATGGATATTAATTTACCCAAGAAAAACGGTTATGATTTGTGCAAGGAATTCAGAACTTATAATACGCATACTCCCATTTTGATGCTTACCGCTTTTGATGAACTTGAAGACAAAATAAAAGGTTTTGATAGTGGTGCTGATGATTATCTGACCAAACCATTCTTTATGAAAGAACTTATTTTACGGATAAATTCTCTTATCAAAAGAAGTCAAAATACAGAATCTCATTCACAAGAAATCATCAATGCATTAGATATAAGTATCAATGTCGCTCAAAAGAAAGTAACCCGCCAAAATCAGGAAATTTTACTTACTCCAAGAGAATATCAAATTTTGGTCAAGCTTTGTAAAAATCCAGGTGAAGTCATCTCAAAAAATGAGCTCATAAAAGAAATTTGGGGAAATTCTATGGACGTAAACACAAACACGATTGAAGTGTATCTTAACTTTTTAAGAAATAAAATTGACAAGCCCTTTGGGAAAAACTCAATTAAAACTAAAATTGGTTATGGATATTATTTGGACATAGAATGAAAATTAGAAACAAAATATTAATCTATTTTTCGAGTACCGTCACTTTATTGTCGGCTGTTTCCTTGATTATCGTCTATGTTTTGTTTTCAGAGCATCGTGAGGAAGAATTTCAACAGCAACAATTCTCCAAAATCAAATATACGGTTGGGCTTGTTGATGAATTCAATAAAATGAGTGCAGAAGTATCTCGTTTGCTCGACAAGCAAGATATTCACGACTTCTATGATGAAAAAATGCTGATTTATGATCAAAATAAAAGGCTCATTTTTTCAAGTATTGATAGTTTAGATATTTCAAAATCGGATGCCATTTTACACAAATTATCTGTGGCTAACAATTGGATCGAAACCAAAGAAGAGGGCTATGACTTGATTGGTGTTTATTTAGAAAACAATACCAAAAATTATTATGCCATTAGCAAGGCCTATGATTTTTTGGGACATTCTAAAAAAGATTTTCTTCAGAAAGTACTCATCGGAATTTTTATTGCAATTGTTATTATTGTATTGCTTATTTCACTGTATTTATCAAACATTATATCAAAACCGATTTCCGAATTGACAGAACAGATAGAAGATTATGATTTAAGTGACGATAAAGATAAACAGTTGAAAATAAAAACAACAACTACCGAATTACGGAATTTATCTGAGAAATTCAACGAACTGACCAAACGAACCAATGATGCTTTTTTGTTTCAGAAACACAGTATTCAGCATATTTCTCACGAACTAAAAACGCCGATTGCAGTATTGGTTTCTGAATTAGAAAAGTTGCAAAAAGCACAAGACATCGATCAACTAAAATCGGACATTTCACTGCAAACACAAAAAGCAAAATCACTCGGAAATATTATCAATGTGTTGCTTCAAATCTCAAAAATTGAAGCTGGTCAGGAAGTATCTAAAAATTCTATTCGGATAGAAGAGCTTATTTTTGATTCTATTTCAGAATTAAATTCGCTGCATCCTGAATTCAATTTTGAAGTGAATTTTATTACAAACAATTTTGATGAAAACATTTTAAACATTGAGGCTAACGAGCCGCTTATGAAACAGGCTTTTCTGAATTTACTCATCAATGCCGTTCAATATTCGGATAATCAAAAAGCTAAAATAACTTTTGATTGTTCTGATAATTCACTAAAAATATTCATTTCAAATTCGGGGAACACCGTTTCAGAAGAAGAACAAAAATTTTTATTTTCTCATTTTTTTAGAGGTAAAAATTCTCAAAATAAACAAGGATTTGGACTGGGTTTAGTTCTTTCTGAACGAATTTTTTCAATTCATATGGCAAAAATTGAATATCGAATTCAAAATTCAGAAAACATTTTCCTAATCAATTGGAGTTGATTCCAATTATCAAGAACTTATCACCCTACATTAAGCTAAATTTTATATTCTTTAAGCCCTTTTTAAGGTCAATAAAATCATTTTTGCATCATCATAAAATGATGTAAACAATGAAAAACATTTTATTATTCTTTGTGATGGTTGGTTTTGGAACTCACCTAAATGCACAGGAAACACTTAAAATATCAAGAGGAGAAGCCGAAACGATTTTTTTGCGAAACAATCTTCAACTTATTTCCGAAAAATTAAACATTGAAAGCCAACAAGCCGAAGTTATCCAGGCAAAATTATGGCCCAATCCTGAATTTTCAATAAGCGAAATCAATCTTTGGGCTACCAGTAGACAAACAGGTGGACAAGAAGTATCTCCGCCATATTGGGGAAATTTCGGAAGAAATAAGCAAGTCGCTTTCGAACTCAACCAACTTATACAAACAGCAGGTAAACGCAAAAAACTCATTGCTTTAGAACAAGTGGATGTATCCAAAGCGGAACAATATTTTGAAGATTTGTTAAGAGGACTCAAACTCGAACTTCGCAATCAACTGACCAATTTACAGCATACTCAACAATCCATAAAAGTTCATCAAAACCTGATTGATCACATTTCTATACTAACCAATGCTTACAAAAAGCAATTAGAGAAAGGAAATATTTCCAAAGCAGAATATATCCGACTCAAAGCACAAGAACTCGAAATCAATAAAGAAATTCTGGAACTCACACGAGAATCCAACGAAATACAAAAAGAATTGAAACTTTTATTACGTACTTCTCCTACAGTTGTTCTCGAAATCACAGATGATGGTTTTGTAAAAGATACGAAGCCTTATGAAGCTATTTTTATTGAGCAAATTGTTCTTGATGCAAAAGAAAATCGTCCTGATTACAAATTGGCTTTATTACAAGAAGAATACTCTAACAAGTTATTGTCTTATGAAAAAGCACAACGCATTCCTGATATGACTTTTGGAGTGAATTATGACCGAAACGGAAATACAATGCTTGATTTTGTTGGATTTGGAGTTTCGTTTGATTTACCTGTTTTCAACCGAAATAAAGGAAACATCAAAAAAGCTCAAATCAGTATCGAAAGTTCCAAAATTCAGAAAGAACAAACCGTATTGACTATCGAAAACGAAATCTTTTTGAATTACAAATCTTTACTTCAAGCCATTGATTTCATCAACGAAATAGAACCTGATTACGAAAAAGATTTGGATTTGCTGTTGGATAATTACACGAAAAATTTCACTACCAAAAACGTGAGTATGCTGGAATATTTTGATTTTATGGATTCCTATTTGGAGAACAAAAAAATTATCCTTGAAGCTCAAAAAGTTGTGAACCAAAAAGCAGAAGAATTTAATTACTCATTAGGAAAAGATTTCAACAATTAAAAACATCATAAAATGAAAAATTATTCAACATATATTTTCTCTCTTTCAATAGTGATATTTCTGGTCGGATGCCAAAATAAAACGGAAGAGTTCAAATCTGTTCAAAAAGAACAATTCTGCTTGGACGAAAAAACAAAAAGCATCATCCAAATATCATCTGTAAACAAAGAAACTGTAGTTGAAGGAATCCATCTCACAGGAAGTATCGACGCAAATCCTGACAAGGTTATCAACTTTGTAAGTCTTGTGAATGGAATTATTTCCAATACTTATTTTTCTCTTGGAGATAGAGTTTCCAAAGGTCAGGTTTTGGCTGAAATGCAGAGTACAGAGCTTTCTTCGCTTCAAGCGGAATTGCGTTCTCTACAGTCTCAAATCGAAATAGCTAAAGTAAGTTTGGATGCAAAAGAACAAATGTTCAAAGACGGCATTTCATCTAACAAAGAACTTATTGAAGCTAAAAATGAACTTCGCATTTTGGAATCAGAAAAGCAAAAAGTACAAACCAATTTGAGTTTGTTTAGTGCAAGTAGTAGCAAAAATGTTTTCCAAATCAAAGCTCCTGCTTCGGGAATTATCACAGAAAAAAATATCAATTCTGGCTCCACTGTAACAGATGAAGGTGCACCATTGTTTTCGATTTCTAATCTGAATGATGTATGGGCTATGGCCAATATTTATTCGACTGATATTGCTCACGTAAAAAGCGGAATGGAAGTCGAAATCAAAACTATTTCATATCCTGACGAGGTTTTTAAAGGGAAAATTGATGTGATTTCGCAAGTGCTAGACCAAGAAGCAAAAGTACTGAAAGCTAGAATTGTATTGGACAACAAAGACTTCAAACTAAAACCCGGAATGATTGCAGATATGATTGTACTAAAAAATACAGACCAAAAAGAAGTTGCTGTTCCCACTTCAAGCATTGTGTTTTTCAACAACAAAAACTATGTTTTGGTTTATAAAGATGATTGCAATATCGAATCTCGTGAAGTGGAAATTCTAACCAAGAAAAACAACACAACCTATCTTAAAAAGGGACTTTTAGAAAACGAAAAAATCATTACTCAAAATCAGTTGTTGATTTTTGAATCCCTTAATAATTAAGATAACAGAACAAAGAAAATAGAGAATAGATTATGCAAAAATTCATTCAAAATATAGTTGCTTTTTCTCTGAAAAATCCGATTATCATATTTTTCCTAACGGGATTATTGGTAATTGTTGGGGTAATCAGCTTAAAACACACACCTATTGAGGCTTTTCCTGATGTAACCAATACAAGGGCAAGGATTATCACACAATGGCCTGGTAGAAGTGCAGAAGAAATTGAGAAATTTGTGACGCTTCCACTTATGAAACAAATGAATACCATTCCGAAAAAATCGGATGTTCGTTCGATTTCGTTATTCGGATTATCTGTTGTTACAGTTATTTTTGAAGATGATGTTGATGATTTTTATGCTCAACAATACGCTTCTAATCGTTTGCAAGGAGTTGATTTACCTGATGGAGCTGATGCAGAAATCGAACCTCCTTATGGAGCGACAGGAGAGATTTTCCGTTATGTCATCCGAAGTGACAGACCTATTAAAGAAATTACAGCTATTCAGGATTGGGTTATCGAAAGAGAACTTGTGGCTGTTTCGGGAGTAGCTGATATTGTGAGTTTTGGAGGCGAAGAAAAGATTTACGAAATTAAAATCAATCCGACAGAATTAGCTAATTACGATTTATCTCCTTCGGATGTATATGAAGCTGTATCGAAAAGTAACGTCAATGTTGGAGGAGATGTGATTGAACGAGGCTCTCAAGCTTATGTGGTTCGTGGAATCGGACTTTTAGAAAGTGTTGATGACATTGAAAACATCCTGATTGAGGTTCGTGGAAATACTCCAATTTTAGTAAAACACGTAGCTCAAGTGGAGATTTCAGCTAAACCAAGATTAGGACAAGTTGGATTACAAGATGAAGATGATTTGGTGCAGGGAGTTGTAATTATGCTTCGTGGAGAAAATCCGGGAGATGTAATTCCGAGATTGAAAGAAAAAATCGAAGAACTCAACAATACCATCTTACCTAAAGATGTAAAAATAGAACCGTTTATTGACAGAACCGAACTTGTAAATGCAACTGTTAGTACGGTTGCTAAAAACATTGTTGAAGGAATCTTTTTGGTTTCGGTTATCGTATTTATTTTCTTATATAATTGGAGAACAACTGTGATTGTGGCTTCTGTGATTCCGCTTTCGTTTTTGTTTGCCATTATGATGCTCCGAATTCAGGGATTACCAGCCAATTTGATTTCGATGGGAGCTATTGATTTCGGACTGCTTCTGGAAGGAACACTAGTTATAGTCGAAACCGTCTTTGTAGCCATGGAAAAGAAAGCCCATAAAGTCGGAATGCCTGTATTCAACAAAATGTCGAAATCAGGAATCATCAAAAAAAGTGCAGGAAGTGTAGCTGGATATATCGTTTTTGCACAAATTATCCTGATTGTGGCTTTAATTCCGATTTTCTCTTTCCAAAAAGTAGAAGGAAAGATGTTCTCTCCTTTGGCATTTACGTTAGGTTATGCACTTTTAGGTTCACTTATTTTGAGCATTACCTACGTTCCTGTAATGTGTAAAGTGTTACTTCGTAAAAATATCGTTGAAAAAGAGAATTTCATTTCGAGATTCTTCAAAAAATATATGTTCAAAATGTTTTCGTGGAGTGAGAGAAACCGAAAACTGACGATTTTAGGATTTGTGGCTTTGATTGCAATTTGTGGAATCCGATTTATGAATTACGGAACAGAATTTATTCCGAAGCTGAATGAAGGTGCTTTGTATGTAAGAGCAACGCTTCCGAATAGTGTAAATATTCAGGAATCGACTCGTTTAGCTAAAGAGATGAAAGATAAAATTCGTGGTTTTGAAGAAGTAAAATTCGTTTTGAATCAAGTCGGAAGACCAAATGACGGAACCGATCCAACAGGATTTTTCAATATCGAATTTCACATTCAGTTACATCCTGAAAAAGAATGGAAAAGTAAATTATCAAAAGAAGGATTGATTGAAGAAATGCGTTCGGAATTACAAACTTATCCCGGAGTTGTCTTTGGATTCAGTCAGCCAATTCAGGATAATGTAGAGGAGTATGTAGCAGGAGTTAAGAGTTCGCTTGTGGTTAAAATTTTCGGAAATGATTTATTTCAACTCGAAAATTATGCAGATCAAGTAGCAGATGCGATAAAAGATGTAAAGGGAGTTGAAGATTTGAATGTTTATCGAAATATCGGTTTGCCAGAATTAAGAATTCAACTTCACGATCACAAAATGGCTCGATATGGAGTAGATGTGGCAAATGCTCAAGCGGTTGTAGAAATGGCGATCGGAGGAAGTGCGGTAACTACTTTTTATGAAGAAGACCGAATGTTTGATGTTCGAATTCGTTATGCAAAAGAATATCGTGATGATGAGGAAAAAATTGGAGATATTTTGATTCCAACCGAATCGGGAAAGAAAATTCCGTTAACTGAAATAGCAACAATTAGTTATATTACAGGACCGACTTTTATTTATCGTGATGGAAGCAGTCGATATATTGCGGTTGGTTTTAGTGTGGAAGGTCGAGATTTGGGAAGTACCGTAGCTGAAGCTAAAGCCAAAGTAGCAGAGAAAGTTCATATTCCTGAAGAAAACAAAGTCGTTTGGGCTGGAGAATTTGAAAGTAAAGAACGTGCAACAGGTCAGTTAGCTATGATTGTTCCTGCTGTTTTACTGTTGATTTTGTTTTTGTTGTATTTCAATTTCGGAACAATTAAAGATACACTTATTGCAGCAAGTACGATTCCGTTTGCTTTTGTGGGAGGATTTATTTCGCTTTGGCTTACGGGAACTGTTTTCGGAATTTCAGCCGGAATCGGATTTATTATTCTCTTTGGAGTGAATACGATAAATAGTATTATCCTGATTGCTGTAATGAAAGATAATTTACGAAAAATGAAGCTCAAAGATGCTATTTCAAAAGGAGTTTACGATAGAATTCGTCCGATTGTGATGATTGCCTTAATGGGTTCTTTAGGATTGTTTCCTGCTGCACTTTCTTCAGGAATGGGATCTGAAATTCAAAAACCATTAGCTATTATGATAGTAGGAGGATTGCTGATTTGTATGATTTTGTCATTTACCGTTTTACCACAAGTGTTCCATTGGGCTTATAGGAAGGAAAAGTAAAAAAATAATTTTTATCACATTCTCATTTCAAGACTACAACAAGCAAGCACATTACGCAATTTTAGCAACCGCACAAGACCAACAAAAATGCGTAAAGAGCTTGCTTTCCCAATCTGAAGAAAAATTGTTTTAAAATTTCGAAAATGCTACAAAAATAAATCCAAAGACCGAATACGGCCCGCAGATAACATCGGTTTTGCAAAAGAGCGGGTTAAGTCTAAGCTTCAAATTTTGTGCTTTCTATCCGCATAAGCCATTTTTATTTCCTTTCTTTGTAATTTAGCAAATAGAAAATGGCTTATGCTACTGTTGTGCAAAATTGAAAGTCTGTGCTTCTATTTCCGCTCCTTCGCAAAGTCGTTTCCCGTTAGCCGTAATTCCCTACTCGAAAACGAAGTTGTTTCTAGCCGCTAACGCCCAGAAAAAAGACCTACATCCAGGCTGAGTTGATAGAAGATTTTGGGAGTGTATTTTTTCTTTCCCTGCATAGGCTAATTTAGGGAAATAAATCTATCTAAAGAATTGATAATCAATATACTATATTAAATATTTAAGTTTTAAAAAGGTAAAGGAAGTTTTCTGTATATTTGATTGTGCAACAGGCACAGCGAATATCTCTTATGGCGGGGACAGTGGTAAATTCAAGCTTTAAGCTTATAAGTTAATTTGCTGCAAACCGAAAAAAAGTGCTTCGAAAAACGCTACAAGTCATATACTCAAACCTCTGTGCGTCAGCTTAAAACGACAACCTACAAAATATTAACAGATAAAAAACAGAAAATATGAAATTCATTTATTACAACTTTCTTTTTATACTTGTAGCATTGACAAGTTGCTCAAACGCATCACAACCAAACGACCCTATTCCAAAAAACGAAACTTTTAAAATTCAATCTAAACAAGTTGGAGAAGAAAGAGTAATCAATGTTTGGACACCTGAAAATTATAAAACAAGTAAAGACTCTTTGCCAGTAATGTATATGGCAGATGGAGGAATAAAAGAAGACTTTCCTCACATTGCAAACACTTTGGCTAAACTGATTAAACAAAATAAAATAAAACCTTTGATACTTGTCGGAATTGAAAATACTCAACGAAGAAGAGATTTGACAGGCTTTACAGAAGTAGCAAAAGACAAGGAAATTGCACCAGTTGTTGGTGGCTCAGAAAAGTTTAGAGCCTTTATCAAAGACGAACTTTTCCCTGAAATTAACAGACGATACAGAACAACGACTGAAAAAAGTATCATTGGAGAATCTGCATCAGGACTTTTTGTAATGGAAACATTTTTCCTGACACCTGAAATGTTTGACAATTATATCGCTTTTGACCCTTCACTTTGGTGGAACAATCATTATTTGGTAAGGACAGCAAAAGAACATTTAGCAAATTTCCCCATAACAGAAAAACGGATTTGGTTTGCAGGTTCAAATGCAGAAGATATTTCGCCTTACACAAAAGAATTAGCTAAAATCTTGAAAGCTGAAAATCGAAATAATATAAAATGGAAATTTTCTGACGAACCAAAAGAGAAGCACACAACAATTTTTAGAGCAACAAAAGAAAAAGCAATTATTTGGACACTCAACAAAACTGAATAAAAAAACCGAACGCATCCTGGGATCTGTTGCTCTGGTTATTATGACTGCCGCGGCGGCCACTTCAATCTACCTTCAATTTACAGACCGCTGAGGAATTGCGGCAATGCGTGGAAAAACAAAAGTCTTTTAAGATATTTTAACCTTTTATCCTTCCGTGAAATTTCCCTGAAAACCCTAACTTTGTAGAAAGTAAAAAATAAATGGAAAGTAAGAAACAGTTTTTTCTCGAATGCTATGAGTTAGGAATTATTAAATTCGGCCGTTTTACCCTTAAAAGCGGAATCGAAAGTCCGTTTTATGTGGATTTAAGACCTTTGGCGTCCGACCCAAAAATTTTGAAACGGCTGGCGAACTATCTGCTCGATATGCTTCCACTAGATAATTTCGATCTCATCTGTGGGGTTCCTTACGCTGCACTTCCCATGGCAACTGCAATGTCGCTGGAAAGCTATCTTCCTCTCATCATTAAAAGAAAGGAGGCCAAAGATTACGGCACCAAAAAAATGATTGAAGGCATTTATACGAAAGGACAAAACTGTCTTCTTGTCGAAGATGTAATCACCAGCGGAAAATCTCTTCTGGAAACGATTCCTGAGATTGAGGACGAAGGTATTACGGTTTCTGATATTGTAGTGGTTCTTGACCGTGAACAGGGCGGAAAAGAAATGCTTGAAGGTAAAGGCTACCGCGTACATACCCTGTTCACCATTTCGGAAATCTGCAAAATGCTTAAAGAAGAAGGCCATTTAACAGACGACGAAGTTTTAAGAATCGACGATTTTCTTAAAGGAAACATAGTGAAATTTGAAGAGAAAAAACGCGCATCTTACGAAACAAAACTCGCAAACGCTGAACATTCTGTTGCGAAAAAGCTTCTGGAAATTTCGCTTGAAAAAAAATCAAACCTCATCGTTTCTGCCGACGTTATTACCACGCAAGAACTGCTGGACCTTGCTGAAAAAGTCGGTCCACACATCGTGGCTCTTAAAACACATATCGACATTATTACCGATTTCGATCCGGATACCACGATTCTTCCGCTGAAAGATCTGGCGACCAAATATAATTTCATGCTGATGGAAGACCGCAAATTTGCAGATATTGGCAATACCCAGGAACTGCAGTTTTCGTATGGAATCTACAAGATTTCGAACTGGGCAGATTTTTTGACTTCCCATGTGATCGGAGGTTACGAAGCGCTGGACTGTTTCCTGAATGTAGGTGTTGTAGCGATTGTGGGCATGTCTTCCAAAGGAACTTTAACCAATAAAAACTATCAGGAAGAAGCTTTAAAAATTGCACAGTCGCACCCGAACGTTATTGGCGGTGTTTCCCAAAAACAGCTTCCTGAAGAACTTCTTCTTTTCACGCCGGGTGTAAATATGGGCGACTCGGGCGACGGAAAAGGCCAGCAATACCAAACGCCTGAATATGTTTTCAAAAACCTGCAGACTGATTTTATGATTGTAGGCCGTGGCATCTATAAAGCTGAAGATGCTGAAAAAGCAGCACTCAACTACAAAATTGCCGGCTGGAACGCCTATCTGGAGAGTCTGTAAAAGGTAAAGCATTCAATGGCTAATATAATTCTGCTCTTTCTTTGTCTCTTCCTCGGTGTTTTTCTGAGGAAGACTAAACTCTTTCCGGAAGACGGGCATCTGGCACTGAATTCTTTTGTGATCAATATTTCGCTTTCGGCGCTTTCGCTCTATTATATTCCGAAACTACTCTTAAGTTTTGAGGTTATTTTTCCGGTGGCAATTGCCTGGCTCAATATCTTTCTGTCACTGGTATTCTTCAGTATTCTTTCTAAAAAGTTCAAATGGTCTAAATCCCTCACCGGTGCGCTGATTATGTGCGCCGGTTTCGGAAATACTTCTTTTGTGGGGATTCCGGTTATTCAGTCGCTTTTCGGGGAAAACGGCCTGAAAACGGTGATGCTCGTCGATCAGCCGGGTTCTTTCGTGGCGCTTTCCACCGTAGGAATCGCTGTGGCTAATTATTATTCGGGCACGAAGAATTCTTTTACTGAAATCATTAACAAAATCATCAGATTTCCACCATTTATTGCCTTTTCAGTGGCCCTTATCCTGAATCTTTTCAGTATTACGGTTCCTGGTGATTTAAATGAAGTTTTAGGAAAGCTTGGCGCTACAACGGTTCCCTTAGCTTTGGTTTCTGTTGGAAGCCAGCTGAAATGGCAACCTCCCGGAGAATATTCCAAGCCTTTGCTGTGGGGACTTCTGTTTAAGCTTATCCTTTTTCCGGCATTTATTTTCGTCCTGTATTTTATAGTGTTAAAGCAGCGTGGCGAAACGGTGGAAATCGCTCTTCTGGAAGCTGCCATGGCGCCGATGATTACTGCTGCCATTATCGCATCAACCCACAAACTGGAGCCCAAACTTTGTAATCTGATGGTGGGTGTGGGCATTCCGCTTTCTTTTATAACACTGGCAGTATGGTATTTGCTGCTGCAGTATTATTTGTAATTTTAAACAGCCGTTTCTTACCTTAGATCAATTGGTCACTGGTTTTCAGGCTGTACCTTTGTAAATATTAAATTTAAAACAAATGAAAGTAAATATCTGGAGCGACATCCGCTGTCCGTTCTGTTATGTAGGAAAAAAGAAATTTGAAAAAGCTTTATCACAGTTTCCACATGCTGATAAGATTGAAGTTACGTGGCACAGTTTCCAGCTGGATCCCAGTTTAGAGACTCAGCCCGAGGTGAATCCTTACGATTATTTCTCGAAAATAAAAGGCATCCCTGTAAGCCAGGCAAAAGCAATGCACGAACATGCAAAAAATGCCGGAAAAGAAGCAGGCATCGATTTTAATTTTGCTCATTCGAAGGTCGCCAATTCTTTCAGGGGACATCTTCTCATTCAGCTGGCGAAGAAAAAAAATTTGGCTGACGCTATGGAAGAAGCCCTTTTTGAAGCACAGTTTATTTCAGGAAAAAACATCGATGATGAAGCTGTACTTCTTGAAACGGGAAAATCTGTAGGTCTTACTGAAGAAGAAGTTAAAAACGCTTTAATTTCCGATGAAATGGCACATGCTGTAGCACAGGATGGGTTAATGGCAAGACAGTTGGGCATCAACGCGGTGCCGTTTTTTGTCTTCAATGATAAATATGGTGTCTCTGGAGCTCAGCAGCCTGAGCATTTTCTGGAAGTGCTCACCAAATCTTTTGAAGAGTTTTCTGCCGGTGACAAAGGCCTGCAAATCATCAGCCAGGGAGAAAGCTGCGATACCGACGGAAACTGCGATTAAGTATTTCTTATCTTAGATCAATGCCCAACCATCCTATCAATTTTATTTTTGCACTATAATTAAAACAAAAAAGTATTATGAAAAAGTTACTCTCTATCCTTACGGTATTTATGTTCACCGTATCCACATTTGCTCAGTTGAATCTGAAAAGCGATGCAGCCCATTCCAGAATCCAGTTTACTGTGACTCACCTTGGGATTAACGACATTACAGGAAACTTCGATAAGGCAGATTTAACCATTAAAGCAGACGAAAAGAATTTCGTGAATTCTAAACTTACCTTCTCTGCAGATGTAAACTCCATCAACACGCACATTGAAGCCAGAGACAATCACCTGAAAAGTGCAGATTTCTTCGATGCAGCAAAATTCCCAACAATGGATTTTACCAGTACATCCTTAACCAAAACAAAAAAGGATCAATACACGCTTAAAGGCAACCTGACCATGCACGGCGTTACAAAACCGGTTACCTTAACTTTGATTTACAAAGGTTCTACGGTTAACGCAATGAACAAAAAAACAACCTACGGCTACCAAGTTCTGGGAACACTCAACAGATCTGAGTTCAACGTAGGTCCTAATTTCCCTGCACCCATGATCAGTGATGTGTTAAATATTAAAGGAGATTTTGAACTAACAGCTGAATAATTTTAGTTTGTGTTTTTAGTAGTTGAAACGGAAGTTTGGGAAACCAGATTTCCGTTTTCTATTTGAGGGCGCGGAATCTTTTGATGGAAGTTGGGCTGAAAGTATATTTTGCCGTTACAGTTTTGGGCGCATTCACATCCAATTCGTACCAAGGTGAAAGTTCCGGACGGGTAGTATTTTTAAGAATGTGAATATCCTGCGCCGGCATGAAACTTTCCGCCAGAAGATAAAGCCTTTTTCCGGCATTATTCGTCGCTATACCCATAATGATTACCGAATGCCCGGGACTTCCGGGTTTGATGATGAAATCGCCTGTTTTGATGTCTGAATTCTGCGTAACCGGCACCGCTTCTCTATCCAAAGAAATAGTTCCCGCGTAAAGGAAAATAATATTCAGGTAATTCCGAAAACCAGTATAAGATTCATCAACAGCACCCGAATCGTAGAAACTTACTTTTTTCTTTGATTCTTTTGTCCGGATTCCGTTTTTATAATCCTTCCAGGCAAAAAACTGTCCGCTGGTAAATTCGAAACCAATTTCATCAAAGCGTTTCTGAGACCACAGATATTCAGCATACAGCCTCATCCACGCGTCTGCACACTGCTGCAGGTCTTTGTCGCCAACATCAATCTTCAGAAGCGCCACATGCCGGTCCTGCGTTTTCACCGGAACCATATTGTAATCGCGCACCGGAAAACCGGGAGGATGCAGCGGAAAATTCACCAGATATTCACCGAAACTTCCGGGTTGCTCTTTCATCCAGAAATATCCTTTGGGAGGAGTGAATCGCGTGATAATTTTAGATTTTTTAAGATCGACAAGCAAAGGCTCGGTCGTTTCCGTCACCTGAGAGAACACAGTATGAACGCACATACTTCCCAGAAGAAACGTAATATGGTATAATTTTCGCAAATGCTGAACTTTAATCAAATTTAATTATTATTTGTAAATAAATTATAATTAAATCGGTTTACGAAAAACATCATTATATTTGAGGGTTACATTAAAATGAATAGAATTTTCTGCGGCTTTTTACTGATTTTGAATTATGTTGCGGTTTCGGCGCAGCAGGACAGCATTTACATCGAAGCTGAAATTAAAGCAAACCAAAGACAAATAACTGTAAATCAAGATATTGTTTATACCAATATTTCGTCTACTGATGCAGATACCATCAAACTCCTCAATTGGACTGCCGCCTACAAAACCTATACTACCCCACTCGCCAAAAGAAAGCTGGAAGACCGCAAAAGTGATCTTTACTTTGCCAAAAGTCATGAATTAGGAAGCGTACAAGATCTGGAAATTAAAATTGAAGATAAAACTGTGACAAGCCCTTCCACAGATGACGAAAACATTTTTATTCCGCTTTCTAAAAGTCTGAAACCTGGCGAACAGGTTAAGATATCCCTTCAATATGTTATAAACCTGCCTTTACAGAAATTTACAGGTTACGGAAGCGACGGTAAAAAGTGGATGCTGAAATATTTTTTCATTGTTCCGGACCAATTTGCTGATGATTCGTCGCAGGAAAGATATTATATCGATATTGAAGAAAACCAAAGTCCGGGCATTTACTGGAAGGTAAATCTGAACATTCCGCCCAATTATTATTCCCAGAGTAACCTCAAAGAAATTCAGCCCAATTATTTTGAAGGAAGCCTGAACAGCGATCCTGAATTTCTGATTTCTGAAAACAATTTTTCAAAGATTATTACCAGGATTGATGGTGAAAAAACAGAAATTGATTTCGGTTATCATCTGGATGAAGCCGAAAAACAAAATCTGGAATTTTACCTGCCGCTACAGCTTAATTTCATTAAGAATAAAACCGGATTTCTGCCGGAAAAAATTTTCATTTCAGAAAAATTTCGGGACAGTGAAGATTTCACCGGAATTGATGACCTTAAATTCTGGAAATTCAAATACCAGCTTTTCAGTGATGCTGAAAAAACTGATTTGAATTATTTCAGCATTCTCTCCAAAAAAATTGTCGAGCAAGCCACAATTTTCGAAAAAAGAAAAGACCACTGGCTCACCAACGGCCTGAAAACGTATCTCGAAATACAGTATATCGACCGCTATTATCCGGAGAAAAAACTGCTGGGAGAACTGCCGGAAAATCTAAAAGTTTTCGGTCTGAAACCACTGAAACTTTTGTATGCATCCGACCTGAAACTTAAGGAACGTTATGGACTCACGTATCAGTACATCATGACGCAGAATCTGGATCAGCCGATCGGAGAATCTTTCGAAAAGTTGAGTAATTTCAACGCCAACGCCATCAGTCATTTCGAAACAGGAAGCTTGTTTTCTTTTATTGCCGAGAAAATGGGTACTGAAAAATTCGATGATTTTATCAGTGGATATTTATCAAAAAATGCGCGCAGCCACGCCGACCAGAAAGATTTTATGGACCAGTTGAGTCTGGCTTCCGGTTATTCTTCGGATTTCTTCGATCCCTTTATCCAAAAGAAAAACCGCGTAAATTTCAACATGAAAAGATATACCAAATCGGGTGATGAATTTCAGGTAAAGATTGCGAAAAACACCGAACTTCCTATTCCTTTCAAAATCGAAACGCAAACTGCCGGCGGAGAGGTGAAAGAATTCTGGTTCGATACCGACGATTCCAAGGCCAAAAAAATTTATAATATCCCACAATCTGATGCTGAAAAAATCGTGGTGAACAGTGAATATATTTTTCCGGAAAACAATTTTCGCGACAATTATCTTTATACCAAAGGACTTTTTGCCAATACCAAGAAAATAAGATTCAAGTTTTTTAAAGACATTCCCAATCCGGAATACAATGAGATTTACCTGAATCCAAGATTAAACTTCAATGCTTATGATAAAGTTTTGGTTGGGCTTAATTTCAGGAACACTTCATTTTTTGAGCGTAAATTCAACTATTCGTTCACTCCGTTTTACAGTTCAGGAACAGGGAAACTTACCGGTTCAGGCGGTGTAGCCTACTCTTTTCAACCTGCCAACAGTTTCTACAGAAATCTCGATTTGGGTGTTTCAGCCTCACACTTTCATTATGATTATGATTTAACGTACCGAAAAGTTTCTGCTTTTGCGAGTTTTAATTTCACTAAAAACCCGCGAACCGATATTGGCAGAAGTTTAGGATTATCTTATAATTTTTTCGAAAAGGAGCTGAATCCGCTTATGGAAGACACCGAATATGCCAAATACAACCTCTGGAATCTGGGTTATGGCTATGCAGACCGAAGCATTATTCATGAAAAATCCTTCAGTACCAACCTGCAGTGGATGGAAGATTTCCAGAAGATTTCTGCAGAAGCATTTTACCGCTGGGAATATGCGCAGGATAAAAAGGTAAGTTTCAGATTTTTTGGCGGCTATTTCATAACCAATAAAACAAAGAACAATCTTTTTGATTACGGGATTTCAAGGGTTTCAAATTATGCATTTTCGTATGGGCTCTTAGGACAAAGTGCCACTTCAGGATTGTTTTCTCAACAGTTTATTCTTGCCGAAGGCGGTTTTAAGTCTCATGTTGCGAAATCGGCTAACCAGTGGATTACCTCGGTTAATATCGATTCTCATGTGTGGAAATGGTTTAACGTATATGCTGATGCAGGTGTTTATAAAAATCGGTTGATGAATCCACAGTTCATCTGGGATTCAGGTGTTAAGGTGAAGGTAATTCCTGATTTTCTGGAGGTTTACTTCCCAATCCAGAGTTCACTGGGATTTGAGCCTTCTTTTAAAGATTACGGAAGCAGAATTCGTTTTACACTGGTATTGAATTTCAACGCGATCACAAATTACTTCAGGAGAGGATGGTTTTGATGGCGATGGATGTTGGGTGATGAGAGCGCGATGTTGGGAAGTCAATAATAGAAAATAAAAAAGCCGCTGAACAGCGGCTTTCCATATTTAAACAAGTATTATTAGTTTTTGATTACTTTTCTGCTCACTTTAGCAGAACCGTTATCAACAGTAACAATATAATTTCCTTTTGCCATTGAAGAGGTATTTATTGCCTGTCCGTTATCAACTCTGTTAGAGCTTACCAAACGTCCGTCTGCTGAATAAATGTTCACCGTAGCTTTTCCTGGAAGGATTAAACGAAGTTCGTTACCAACTACTGTGTTCATTTTAACTGACTTATCGAATGCAGAAACATCTGTAACTGCAAGAAGTCCCTGTACCAATTGTACATCATCAACGTAAGAAGAACCACTACCATAAGATCTGAAAGCTACATCTATACTTGCAGCTGAAGGATGAGAAGTAAATACTACCGTATGCTGAGTCCATGCAGTTGGAGCGAGTGGTAAATATCCGTTGTTTGATCTTAATGGGTCATCATTAGCCGTTGCAGAATTATAAACCGGAGTTCCAGTTGTATCTTTCATAACACTCCACAATCTGAAAATATTATTTTGAGTAGTACCTTCTGGTCTAGCAGTAGACGCTTTGTACCAAAATGTAAGTGTATACTGAGTACTTCCCGCAATTGCAACATTTTGATAAAAACCTGTAGTAGCAGAAGGAAGTTCGTAAGCCGCTAATTTTAAACCGCTATGTGGATTAGTAGTTAAAATTGCAGGAGCAGTATAACCACTTCCGGTACCAGCTGCCCAGGAAGTTAAGTCGCTTTCAAAACCAGGGTTTTGCACTAAATTCGTTTGGGCAAACATGATTGTTGTAGCCGAAACTAAACCTAAAATTGTAAAGATTTTTTTCATTGTAATAGATTTAAAATTATATTCTTTTTAAGGAGTGTAAAATTACAAAAAAAATACTTCACCGGGGTGAAGTATTCTATATTTAACAAATTATTAAAACTGTTATTTTTTGATGATTTTCTGAGAAACCGCTTGTCCATTTACCGTACCTGTTACGATATACATTCCTTTTGCCAAAGAAGTTACATCTAAAGAAGTGTTTTCGTTAACAGATGCAGTTTTTACTACTTGTCCGTTTGCGTTGATTACTTTTACATCAGCTTTTGCAGCGAATAAGATCGCGTTGTTAACAACAGTGTTTTTTACTAATTTTGCTTTCGAAGCGTTTGCATCAACTACTGCCTGGGTTACCGCAGTTACAACGATATCATCAATAAAGAATCTGCTGTTACCACCATTTCCAGAAAATACTAATTTACTTGTAGCAGTTCCACCAGTAATTGCTACAGTATATTCTGTAAAGGCACCTTTCACTAAGGTTACAGTAGCTATATCCAAAGTTCCTCCTCCAGTGATTGCAACATTCAACACCACTTTTTCATTAGTTGAATTCCAAGCACCAGCTCTGAAGGTCAAAGTGGCATTTCCTGAAAGATCGGAAAGTGCAGGTGTAGTAACAGATCCTTGAGAACTACCGGATCCAGCTTTTATACAGTTTTTTGCACCACCTGCAGAAGTAAATACCCAGCCAGCAGTTCCATAAGAAGCTGGAATTGTAGCCGTAGCAATGGAACCACTCCATAATCCATCGTTACCTCCAGTACCATTTACATCATCGAATGTAGCACTAAAAATAGTGGTTTGTGCATTTACAGATGCAGCAAAAACAACTGCCGCAACTAAAGAATAGAATTTCTTCATTTTTTAAAAAATTTAATAATTAATAATTTAGACTGCGAAACTACGACCTTTTTTGCACATATCATAACAACTGAGTTAAATTAATGTTAATTATGCAACTGCAATTTTAGAGACTGTTTTTCGTTATTTTTACAAAAACTTTTTAAGACAAGCTTTGGCTAAAAAATTATTTCTTTCCATTTTGGTTTTTGCTGCATTACAGATTACTGATGCTCAGATTTTCACGTGGAAAAACCCCAATCTTCCAAAAGATTCTACCAAAAAAGATTCGGTAATTGCCGCAAAAATTGACAGAGATTTTTTTACCAAAGACACTTTAGATTTCATTCGAACTCAGAATAAAATTATTATTGACGAGGGAGTGTTGGTTAAAAACACCCGTTCGCAAATTTTGGGAGATCTGAACTCGAAAGGCTCCATCATCCGGGGAATTACTTTTGGTAACAATCAGGGACAGAGCGTTCAAAGCTCCATGGATTTACAGATTTCAGGAAAATTATCGAAAGACGTCACGGTTTTGGCGTCGATTTCAGATCATAATTTGCCCATTCAGGCCGACGGTTACACGCAGACTTTGGAAGAATTCGACAAAATCTATATGCAGCTCAATATTAAGGACCGCTCTATTCTCCGCGCCGGGCATCTGGATTTGCTGGATGAAGCGACTTATTTCGGTCGTTTCCAGCGGCGCAGTATGGGATTGCACTTTGAAACCGGTTTCGGAAACGAAAATAAAACCTTTGTAGATGTTTCTGCAGGCGTTGCCCGAAGTGAATTCCACCGCATCCGCTTTCAGGGCGTTGAAGGAAATCAGGGACCTTACCGGTTGACGGGCAAAAACGGCGAGCAGTTCATTACCATCATTTCAGGTTCGGAGCAGGTTTACATCGACGGGATTTTAATGAAACGCGGTGAAAATCAGGATTACGTCATCAATTACAACACCGGAGAAATTACGTTCACTAGTTTCAGACCCATTTTTAAACAGAATTTTATTACCATTTCCTACAATTATACGAACAGAAATTACACCAGATTTCTGGTGACCGGCGGTATCCGACATGAAAGGGAAAAATCAAAGTTCGGTTTCAACTGGTTTATGGAAAACGACAATAAAAATGCGCCACTTTCCCTGAACTTAAGTAAAGAAGACGAACAGATCCTGGCCAATGCGGGCAACAATCCGGATTTGATGTATGCGCCGTCGGGAACGGTTTCGGAGTATGATGTTAATAAAATTCTATACCAGCTCATTCAAAATCCGAACGGAAATTATTACGAATTTTCAACTGATCAAAATCAAACGTTATATCAGGTTGCCTTTACTTATTTCGGACAAAACCTGGGCGATTACCGTATCAAACAAACCACCAACAATGGCCGCGTTTTCGAATATGTAGGAGCGAATATGGGCGAATACCGGGCCGTAAGAAAACTTCCGTCGCCACAGAAAACCCAGGTTTTCTCTGCCAATTCCGAATTTTTACTGAACAATGGTAAGATTGGGGCTGATGTTTCGATGAGTAATTTCGATGTGAATCTGTTTTCCTCGAAAGATTCCGATCAAAATATCGGGTATGCAGGACGAATTTTCGGGAACAAAACATTTACAAAAAACAACTGGAAAGGAACGCCAAGTTTCGAGTATCAACATCTCAGTTCACAGTTTCATATTCTCGACAGAGTCAATGATGTGGAGTTTTCGCGTGATTTTAATTTGGCTCAGGAATTCAACCAAATAACACAGAACCGTTTTATTTTTAATTTTTTAAATGAATGGAAAAACACCTCTTTCCTGAATTATAAACTTAATTATCTGGACGAAAAAAATTCTTATACGGGAATTAAAAACGATCTGGATTTCGGCTGGGTTAAAGGAAAATTCAATACCAAGGGAAATTTTTCTTACCTCGATACGAAAGCCACTTTTCAGGACACTAAATTCGTAAGAAGCGGAGTGATTTCTGAATATTCCACTAAGAAAGGCAGCTGGGCTATGGGCGGAAGTATGGAACATAACGTAAAAAACTTCAACGAAACGAATCAGCTGGATGTAACGAGTTTCAGCTGGAAGGAAGTTTTCATCCAGAAAAAAATCAGTGATTCTTCGCGAACGAAATTACTTACGCGGATGTATTTCCGAGATAATGATTCGGTGCGGAACAATTCCCTCGAAAATATGAACCATATTTTGGGAATCATGGCGGAAAGTCAAATTATTAAAACGGAAAAAACCATTTTGAATGCGTTGATTCATTACCGAAAATTTTACTATCAGAATCAGGATGTTGCAGCAAATCTTAATCAGGATTTTGTAGTAGGAAATATTCTTTACAACCAGCAGCTTTTCCGTAACGGAATGCGTTTGCAGGCTTTTTATGAACTAGGAAACGGGCAGGAAGCGCAGCGGGAATTTCAATACATAAAAGTGACCGACGGGCAGGGCGTTTACAAATGGACCGATTATAACGGTGACGGAATTCAGCAGCTTGATGAATTTGAAATCGCCGAATATGCCGATCTGGCGCAGTATATCAGGGTTTATACCAATACCGTAAATTATATGCCGTCGAATAAAAACAAAATGCAGATGGCGTTATTTGTGAATCCTTCCGTTGTTTTTAATTCTGAAAATCAGTTTCTTAAACGCTGGAACTTCAATATTTCACTCAATTCCCAAAACTCCTTTTATAAAAGAGAAAAAGTACTGGTTCTGAATCCTTTTGAAAAAAACGCAGACCAAATCCTTAAAAACCAGAATTTCCTGGCCTCAGCGCAATTCAATCCGACCGAAAAATCCGGCTGGAACGGGAATTACCGATTCGTTGCGAATGATAATCTGGTAAATGCCAATTTCAGCAATGAGGAACGCAGCCAGGATTCGCATTTTTTAAATATTGGCTATTGGTTCAGCAAAGATTTCCGTGTTGATTGGGAAAACTCGGCGCATCATATTGAAAACGCGTCGCAGTTGTTCAATTCCAGAGATTATATTCTGAATAATTTCGAAACAAAACCGAAAGCGACTTATAAATTCACGGAAGCCATTCAGGCAGAACTTTCTTCGGCTTTAAGACAGAAAAAAAGAACGGATGGCGAAGAATTTTTAAAAACGTTTGATCTCACCGGAAGTCTGCAGTGGGAACGCAGAAAAACTTCGGTGCGCGGCAGTTTCTCTTTCATCAGTAACGACTTTTCCGGAAACAATTTTTCGATTGTCGGCAACCAAATGCTCGATGGTTTGAAGCCTGGAAAAAACCAGGTTTGGTCGGTATTCTTACAACAGTCAATCAACTCATTTATTCAGCTGAATGTAAATTACGAAGGAAGAAATTCCGGTGAAAGGACGATTCACATTGGCTCGATGCAGGTGAAAGCTAGTTTTTAGGAGCGAAGGATGACTTGTTATGGGTGCCTGATGCATGTGAGGGATGTAAGATATTACGTTGATTGTTGAGTGATTTTTTTCCGGTTATTATTGCAGAGAAAAGGCGGCCAGAGAGCCAATCAAATAAAAAAGTCCGGGAAAACCCGGACTTCAATTTATAAGATGTTAGTGATTCTATTTTTTGATCACTTTTACAGCCTTCACCTCATTTCCTGATTTCAGTTTAATGATGTACATTCCAGGAGCAAGATTTCTCATATCCATCTTACCTTCAACTGAATTCCATGATTGAGTTGCCACTTTCTGTCCTGCTGCGTTAAATATTTCAACCGCATCAATTTTAGATGAATAATTGATGTTTACATAATCTAGAACCGGATTAGGATAGATTTTAATGCTGTTCTTAGTATTGTCATTCACCGCTAAAACTGCAGTAAATTCATCGGCACCCATATCGGGAGTAGTAGCGCTTCTTGCATCACCGTCGATATCAACAGTCACCTCCGCTAAAGCTGTTCCTTTGTTGCTTATTGCATCATTGTTCACTTCGGTAAGGTGGAGATCTGTTGCGGAAGTAAAGGAAGGCATTACATTTAATGAATTAGCATCTTTACCCGTTGCAGTTTGCCAGTTGGCCAAGGTCGCCCTTGCTGATCCCAGGTAACCTATATTTCCGGCACTGTAATAATTGTTGTAATCGATATTGCTGTATACAGTAGCCGGAGCTGAACTGTAAATCGCGTATCTGTTTGAGGTAGTTTGAGCATTAACAAGAATATTGTTTCTTAAATCGATGGCTCCCGCTGCGGTAATTGAACTTGGTACATTGATCGCTGCAGTCATACCTGTTGTAATAGTTTGGTTGGTTGCCATATTAATGGTATTGTTATAAATTTTATAACCTGAACTTGCCCCATTAAATGTGATTCCTACCCCATTGTCCAGGTACGAAGTTCCATTATATCCATAATTAGCTACATCCGAGATGAAGTTATTAAAGATATTGACACCACCGTTTGCAGCAGTTGAGAATCCATTTAAATAAATTCCTACCGCAGCATAACCTCCACTATTAGAGTTCTTTACATTCGTAATATTATTTTTGGTAATAGAAACTCCACTTGTAGATGCGGTAGATGTACCACTAATCTGTACACCCGCACATATATTGGTAGAGCCTGACGCAATATTCGAAATCGTGTTGCCATCAACCACATTATTGGTATTCAGCACTGCACCTGTGTTACCACTGGATACCAGGATTCCTACCGAGCCACTGGCCGAAGAAGTTCCGCTATAGGTAATGTTAGAAATATTATTTCCACTTACGTTGCTGTTTACCGCACCTGTGGCTAACCAAATCCCTCTTCTGGCGTATGCCTGTGTAGGAGTAAAGTTTCCGATCATGTTGTTCTGGATGACCGCTCCATCAGTCCCCTGCGCGTAAATACCAACGAGTGAATTGGCATCTGTACCGGAGGTGGACAGATCATTGTTGCTGATATTGATACTGCCGTTTCCTGCTGCAATAGCTGCAAGCGAATAAATCCCGATATAAGCACGCTGAATGGTGTTGTTTTGCAACACGATATTGTTAAAGTATCCTGCAGTCCCTGTTTCTGATGCAACCACTACTGCACTTGAAGTATTCACCCCATTGGTTATGATTGTATTTTTAAGGGTATTGTTAGTCATAGGAGTTGTACCTGTGCTTCCAAATCTCACTACCTGTGGTGCTGTTGTAGCCAGATTGGTGATGGTGAGGCTCTTATCTGATCCACCGGAAAGCGATCCGTCGATTGTAAGACCGCTAACTCCTGAAGTTCTGATCAGCGCGTTGGAAGCAGCTGTACCGGAGATTACTCTTGCAGCTCCGGTTGGCTTTATAGTTACGGTGTAGCCTCCTGCAATGGCGTTTAGTGGGTTCGCTCCTGTTTCAGCGGTCAAATCTTCGATAATATTGAAGGTAACATTTCCAGACACTCCAGTGGTATTCAGAAAATCAAATACACCACCAGGGTTGGTAATGGTCGTAAAATCTCCGGTTGAACCCACGGTATAAGTTCCGCTCAATTTAGCATTGAATTCGTCTGCACCCATATCAGGCTTTGTGGTACTTCTTGCAGCACCATCAATGTCTACGGTAACATCCGCGAGCGCTGTCCCTTTGTTATCCAGTGCACTGTTCACATCCGTAAGATGCAGATCCGTTGTAGAGGCAAATATTGCAGCAACGTTCAGTGAATTTACATTTGCACCGAACCCAGCCTGAATACCGGCAAGATCCAATCTTTTGGAACCAAGAAAACCTAAGTTTGCACCTGTAGTGTGGTAATTGTTATGGTCGATATTGGCAAAGGACGTGTTTGCTGAGCCAGAATAAATAGCATAACGTTCACCTGCCTGGGTCTGGTTGTTTACAAGGATATTATTACGTACATCTACCGCGCCCGCTGCTACACCACTTAATATATTAAGAGCAGCCGGTCTTCCTGCCGCAGTTTGGTTCGTATTAAGAGCTACGGAATTATTATAGACCTTAATACCTGTTCCGCCGCCGCCGATTACGATTCCATTACCATTATCTGCCTGACCTCCGAGATCATAACCCCGCGCATACACATTTGTAACGAAGTTATTGGATAAAAGAACGTTTCCTGAACCAACGGCAGCATTGGAATAAATTCCAGCAGAACCATAACCGGTACTATTCGTATTGCTTACATTATTGATATGGTTTCCTGTTACTACAACATTATTTACAGTGGCACCAATAAGGATTCCAGTGGACGTAGATGTAGAGGCAGTGGAAACACCTGAAATTTTATTACCACTAACCCACACATTCTTCGCATTCTGCACCGCCATACCACGGAAGCCCATCATCTCTGCAGGATCAGAAGACCCAATCGTATTATCTTTAATAATCGCGCCATCATCCTGGTTGGTGTTGAGTCCAATTGCAAAAATACCATTCTGTGCCCGGTTAAAAACATTACTTTCTACGCTAAGGTAATTGTTAGGTATGGTGCCGGCAGCTCCCAAAGTAGGTCCTGAAACCAGAAGACCGGCAATGGTTGCGCTTGGCGTTGCACCCAAAAGTTTTATATTCTTCAGTACCGTATAATCGGCTCCGTCGGTTGCAGTACTTGCCACCCATACGATAACTGGACTTCCTGTAGCAATGGTGTTATTGAGGGTCAGGTTGTCTGAATCCGTACCATTGTTACTACCATCGATGGTCACGTAATCTGCCCCATTAATCTTAATTAAGACTGCAGCTGCACCGGAGATGGTCGCGTCAACACCAGCTGCGGGTTTTATCGTTAATGTATTTGCAGCACTCGAGCCTGCATTGGCTTCAATACTGATCGGAAAAGTTTCTGAAGGATACGTGGCATCCAAAAGTGAAAAAGTAACTGCGCCTGTGATAGGAGCTGAATTAAAATCGGCTACTGCCGCAGTAAGTGTTGGGTAATCACCTCCCACTCCGACTGTATAGTTTCCCGCAAGCGCGACCCTTTTGGTATTTGATTTTAATACCGGAGAACCTGTTATCTTGCTAGCTATCAGATTTACATGAGAATCGTAACTTAATTTTGCGTTACTCAGATGATCTTCTGTTACTCTTTGATTCTGAGCTTGCGAATAATGTACCGCTACTCCCATAAGTAAAAGCGAAAGGGCCTTTGTTCAGGCTGTCTGAAATACGATTTTCTCACCGCATTTACAGAAACAATGTAATTTTGTTTCATATTTAATGTATTTATTGTTAAAAACACATCAAACTTACTATTTTTTTCGATACAGCAATAATAAATATCAAAAATTTACACAAAAAAAATCTATCTGCCATATAACGCTTACTTTAAAGGGTTTGGCTGATAGATTTGCAGCAATAAATTGATGCAGAGTTGTTTTTACAATAGAGATATGTTTTTAATCCTCATAAGTCACATACTTCGTACGTATTTTCTGAAAATCTACAAGATCTTTCTGCCATGAAGCTTTAATTTCCGCAGCCGATTTTCCGGCTATAATCTGTTTGCGCAGTTCATCTGTTCCAGCAAGTTTGTCGAAGAAAAGATTTTTGAGGAAGAAATCCTGGGCAGGATTTCTATAACTGTTATATGATTTTAAAAGCCACTCAATATTCAGTGCGCGCAAATCTTGAGGATAATCAGAAAGATTCTCACCATAACATAATTTACCGTTTAGGAAAGGATCTTTCGCACCAAAATTAGGTTTCGGCGTAAACTGATATGGCAAATTTTTGGTCCAGGGACTTCCGTAAATTTGAAACGGCAAACCGGTTCCGCGACCTACGGAAACCTGTGTTCCTTCGAAGAAACATAAACTTGGATACAGGTTTATTGCCTTATCATTCGGCAGATTTGGTGAGGGTTTGTCCAGAACTCCGTAGCGTAGCTTTTTACGATAATTCAGCATCGGAATTAAAGTATATTTTGCCTGAACACTATTTTTTAGCCATTTTTCACCGTTTACCATTTTTCCATATTCACCGATCGTAAGTCCATATACAACCGGGACATTATGCATACCTACGAAACTTTTCCACTGGTCTTTCAGAATTGGACCGTCGATATAACCGTCGTGCGGATTCGGGCGGTCGAGCACCATCACTTCTACTCCATTTTCTGCGCCGGCTTCCATAACGTAAGTTAAAGTTGAAATATAAGTGTAGAATCTTACGCCGACATCCTGAATATCAAAAATAACAATATCAATACCTTTCAGCTGCTCCGGTTTTGGTTTTTTATTGTCGCCATACAAAGAAATTATTGGGATTCCAGTTTTTATATCCACTCCGTTTTTAACATGTTCACCAGCATCGGCATCTCCGCGGAACCCATGTTCAGGTGCAAAAATCGTTTTGATACTGATGCCGTTTCTCACTAAAAAATCGACTAAAAAGGTGCGGTCTTTCAACAATCCTGTCTGGTTCGTAACGATTGCCACCGTTTTATTCTGAAGGAGCGGCAGGTAAAGTTCCGGACGGTCGGCACCAGTTTTAAAACAGTTTTGATCGGTATTCTGCGCAAAATTCATCTGGCAGAAACCAAAATAAATTAGCACAATCAGAAGTAAATCTTTAATTTTGGCGCTTAAACTCATCGGCTTGAAATTTCCATTATATTTTTCTAAAAAAATTGCTTTTTCCAAAGATAACAAAAATAATCTCTCACGGATTATTGTGTTTATCGGCAGGCTTTCAGTAGCATTGGGAGTTATCGTTTCGCTGATCACGGTGTCTACCGGAATTGGTTCCAAAACAGCCATAAAAGAAAGAATGGCCGATTTCTCCGGACATATTTCGATAAAGTCTAAGCAATCCAACAATTCTTATAACTCTTCGATACTGAGCACTGAAGGGCTTCAGATCGATAAAATAAAACAACTTGAAGATGTGGCGAGCACCCAGAAATATGTTTCTGTGAGCGGCATTTTGCGTAACGAACATAATTTTGCGGGAATTATTTTCAAAGGCGTCGGTAAAGATTTCGATGCCGAAAGGTTCAAGAAATTTATTATTGCCGGTACAACGCCAGACATTACAGAAAAAGGCTTCAACAGCGGCGTATGTATCTCACAGAAAATCGCCAATGACCTGCATCTTAAGGTAAAAGACAGTATTGTTGCTGTTTTTTCAAAGGAAAACCAGAGTCCGCTTTACCGGAAATTTGAAGTAGTAGGGATTTACAAAACCGATATCAAGATGATTGATGACCTCTTTATCATCGGCGGAATCAACCATGCCCGCAAAATTCAGGGAATGGAAAAAAATGAAGTTGGCGGTATCGATGTTTTTCTGAAAAACATCAATTACATCGACGAAGATGCTCCGAAAATCGACAAACTTGTAGGCTACAAAAATTATATTGTAAAAGCCACAGACGAATACCCGCAGATCATGGATTTCATTGCGATTTTTGATACCAACATTGCGCTGATCATCATCATTATGTTGGTTGTAGTCATCATCAATATTGTAATGGTGCTTTTAATTCTGATTATTGAAAGAACAAACTCCATCGGAATGCTGAAAACACTCGGCGCCACCAACGCCCAGATTCAAACTATTTTCATCAATTACACACTGATGATTATGATTCCTGGACTGGTCATCGGAAACCTGGTGGGAATCGGATTCTTACTGATTCAGAAATATTTCGGGGTCATCAAACTGAATCCTGAAAATTATTATCTCAGCACAGTTCCCGTGGATCTCAATATCCTTCATATTCTGGCAATATCGGTAGGAATTCTTCTGGTATCAGCAATTTCGCTTATTTTACCGAGTTACCTTATCAGCAAAATTTCGCCGGTAAAATCCCTTAAATACAGTTAATTATAATTTAAACATATATGAAATATTCAAAAAACATTCTCGAAACCATCGGAAATACGCCGCTTGTAAAACTGAACAAAGTTTTGGGCGAAGATTTTCCAGCATTGGTTTTGGCGAAAGTTGAAACATTTAACCCCGGAAACTCGGTGAAAGACCGAATGGCGGTAAAAATGATTGAAGATGCAGAAAAAGACGGCAGACTGAAACCGGGCGGAACCATTATCGAAGGAACATCCGGAAACACAGGAATGGGGCTTGCCCTTGCAGCCATCGTAAAAGGTTATAAATGCATCTTCGTTACCAATTCGAAACAGTCAAAAGAAAAATGTGATATCCTGAGAGCCGTTGGAGCTGAAGTAATTGTTTGTCCTACTGACGTAAAACCAACGGATCCCCGCTCCTATTATTCCGTTTCCAAAAGACTGGCTACGGAAACCGAAAACGGATGGTATGTAAACCAATATGATAATTTATCGAACCGCCAGGCGCATTACGAACAAACCGCTCCGGAAATCTGGGAACAGACCGAAGGAAAACTCACGCATTTTGTTGCAGGAGCCGGAACGGGAGGTACAGTAACGGGCTGTGGCACATTCTTTAAAGAGAAAAATGCGGACATCAAAGTAATCGGCGTAGATACTTACGGGTCTATTTTAAAAGAGTTTCACGAAACCGGAGAAATTCATTACGACCACGCTTATACTTATGTAACTGAAGGAATTGGCGAAGATATTATCCCCGAAAACTACGACATGTCGGTGATTGATCATTTCGAGAAAGTAACGGATAAAGACGGAGCAATTTATGCGAGAAAACTGGCAAAAGAAGAAGGAATTTTCTGCGGATATTCTGCCGGAAGCGCCATTGCTGCATTGGTTCAGATGAGAGATCAGTTCACGAAAGATGATGTAATCGTAGTGCTGTTACACGACCACGGGTCGCGTTACGTAGGCAAAATCTACAATGACGAGTGGATGCAGGAAATGGGCTGGTTATAAAATTACAGCACAAGTACAAAAAAGAGCAAACAGTGTTTTGCTCTTTTTTTTTGTGATCAATTGTGATTTTTCGGAAGATTACTTTTCTAAAATTTGGCTCAGCTTTTCGGTAAGATTTTTTCGTGAAAATTTTTCGATGTTTTTTATGTGCGATGAACTGCTTCCCGATTTCCAGTTTTGGTATTGGTTCAAAATAAATTCTTTTAAAGAAGCTGCATCCTGATACGAAAAATGTTTGCCGGCGTGGGTTTCAAAAAGAATTCTCTTTACATCGCTGTCTTGCGGACCAAAAGAGAGAATTGGTTTTCCGGTGGCTAAATACTCAAAAATCTTTCCGGGGATAATTCCTCTCGAACTGTCATCCGGGAAATTGGTAATCAGAAGCAAATCCGAATCCTGCATTTCCGCATTTGCCTTGGAATGAGAAAGATAACCCAAATTACTGAGTGAGTTTTTCAGTGCAGAATTTTCGATTTCAGATAAAATTTTATCATCTACTCTTCCTACAAATTTCAGTTCGAAATCGTTTTCAAAATCAGGATTTTCAGCAATTATATCATTTAAAACTTTCCATAGAACTTCGGGATTCCGGAGCTGTTCAAGAACGCCGATATAACTCAAAGTGAACTTTGGGTTTCTCTCAGTCTTTAAGGAGGTTTCAAAGCCATCAAATCCATTCGTAATACAGAAGGCATCCGCTCCCTTTTTTCGGAAGTTTTCGGCATCGGTGTAGCTGGTTGCCAAGGTGATATCGGCAGTTTTAAAAACTTTCTGCTCTAAATCACGATGCTTCCCGTCTGAAGCTTTGGTGAGTTTTAAATGTTTATAATACGAAATTTCGGTCCACGGATCACGGAAATCGGCAATCCATTTAAGGTTGGGAAATTCTTTCTTCAGTTCCAGGCCGATTAAATGCACAGAATGTGGCGGACCAGTGGTTACAACCGCATCGAAATGGTTCTCTTTAAGATATTTCTTCAGGAATTTTGCTGAAGGTTTTACCCAAAATACGCGGGCATCGGGAATAAAGAAGTTTCCGCGCACCCAAATCGAAAGTCTGGATTTCCAGGTTTGGTTTTTACCCACATCGAACTGGCCGGCTTTGAATTTTTTATTGTCTTTACCAAAAAGTTCGGCAATCTGGTAGGGTTCCCAAATTTTTGTTCTGATGATTTCCAGATCCTTTGAAACTTCATTCTGCAAAGTTTCATCAACAATAGGATAACTTGGATTTTCGGGGATAAAAACGGTGGGATTCCAGCCGAAATCGGGTAAATATTTTACAAATTTCAACCACCGCTGAACGCCGGGCCCACCTGCAGGTGGCCAGTAATAAGTGATGATTAAGATTTTTTTATTTCCCATGCGAACTTAAATGCTCTCTGGCTTTACCTCTTCTTTTCTACGATAAAGCAGAAAGAAACCTCCTAAACTCAATATCAAGAAAAGTCCGAATGCGATCATTGAAATTACTTTTCCGGTTTGAATAACCGCAGGTTCGAAGATCATTTTTACGGTATGATTTCCGGCCGGAACATGAACCGCTCTGAGCAAATAATTCGCTTTGATATAAGGAACCTCCTGATCATCAATCAACATTTTCCAGCCTTTTGGATAGTAGATTTCAGAGAAAACAGCTAACTGTGGTGTTTTCGATTGTGTTTTGAATTCCAGTTCATTGGGCTGATACTTTGTCAGATTCAGAACCGCTGCAGCATCTGGCTGCACTGGTTTCCCGTCAAAATATTTTCTATCTTCATTCGAAATCACCGCAATTTTCTTGGTATCAACTTCACCGATCTGCTTGATTTCTTCGTTAGGAGAATTTACAAATTTCAGTTCAGAAACAAACCATGCATTGCCGTTTGCCTGAGGATTCACCACTGCTTCAGGATTCTCCGCATCACCGAAAATCATGTATTTTGTGTTAAGCATATTGAGAATTCTCGGCACCCGAACGGTATCGGTACGGCTGAAATATTCGTTGATTAAATCATCATAACGGCGAAGTTTCACGGCATGATAGCCACCCACAGAGGATTTAAAATAAGAAGTATTGGTCTCGCTGAATGTTCCTAAAACCTGATTGTAAATTCTGTAATGGGTTTTGTCTTTTTCAGCGATAAGTTCCAGAGTTTTGTTTACGTTTGCGTTAGCAAGAAGAGTTTGCAGGTTTCGGTTTTCGCCAACTTTTTGCATCAGCAGTTCTGAATTTTCAGTCTGAAAAGGATTTTCAGTAAAGGTTTTATCGATGAAGTTTTCGTTATTCAAATACCTTTTGTTAACACTCCACAAATCAAAAAGACTCACCAAACCAATAATGAGAATGGCTAAATTCTGACTGATTTTCTTCTTAATTCCTAAATATAAAACGGTAGCAGTAATACCGACATAAACAATAGCTTTTATCGCATCAATCGTGAACATTTTCGAACGTTCATCTACTAAAAAATCGAGCAGGAATGGCGGCAGATATGCTTTTTCATTATCGGTATAGAAACCTAAAACTGATTTACCAAAAATTAAAAGCAACACTGTAATTCCCAAAGTTCCAGCACTTACATACGTGAGGATTTTCTTTTTGTAATCTTCTGTCAAAATATTTTCAGAATTAGTTTCCGTCTTTTCATTAGAATTGAAAAATCTGTAAAGACCGACCATCGCAATAAAAGGAAACAGCAGTTCTACCACGACCAGAATTGAACTTGGCGCCCTGAATTTATTATAAAAAGGAACGAAATCAATAAAGAGATCCGACACGATCATAAAATTGCTTCCCCAAGCCAGAAATATCGTGAGAATTGAAGCGCCTAAAATCCAGTATCTGTATTTTTTCCAGGCAAAGAAAAAGCCCAGAATCGCAAGAAAAACAACTACCGCGCCCTGATACGCAGGTCCGGAAGTTCCAGGTTGTTCGCCCCAATAGGTCAGCGAACCGAAACCCCTTGAAATACGGTCCATTTCTTCCTGCGAAGAGACGTTTTCCTGAACCAACTCCTGAACACGGTTCATCATTCTTTCGGAACCTTCTTCTGTGCTGGAACCGCCCATTAATCTTGGAATAAAAAGATTTAGTGTTTCCAGTTTTCCATAGCTCCACATCAGCATACTTTCTTTATCCATGCCCGATTTTCCGGAAGCGTGTATATCATTGTCTAAAATCTGCTTCCCACGAACAGTTTCGGTGACGTATTCGGAATTAGCCATTAACCGCTGAGAGTTCATTCCAACACCCAGCAAAAAAGCGAACGCTAAAATCGAGGAAGCGATCCCGAAATGCTTCCATTCGGTTTTCCCCTGAATCGCACGCACGAGTTCTGAAATAAACAGAAATCCAAGCGCAATAAAAAGGTAGTAGGTCATCTGCGGGTGATTTGCAGCAATCTGAAGCCCCATAAACAAAGCGGTTACAATGAAACCGACAATGTACTTTTTGCGGATGTAAACCAGAAGAATCCCTGCAAGCAGCGGCGCAAAATACGCTACGGTATGTATTTTTCCGTTGTGTCCGGCTGCAAGTGCAATGTAAAAATAAGTTGAAAGTCCGAAAAAAGTTGCTCCTAAAAATGCGTACTTCCAGTTTCTTACAGCAACCATTCCAAGGAGGAAAAATCCTGAAAAGAGCAGAAAGATATAGTTAGCAGGTTTAGGCAGAAAGTTAAGTAAATCATCAACTTTCTTAATGATATCGCCGCGAAACTGTGCACCCATCTGGTACGTGGGCATCCCACCGAACATGGAGTCGCTCCAATAGGTTTCTTCCCCGTTTTGGGCGCGGTAATCCAATAGTTCCTTGGCGCCGCCTTTGTACTGTACAATATCGTGTTGAAAAAGCTGTTTGCCCGTGAGAACAGGGTTTGCATAAACCAAAGCCAGGATGATAAAAGCAATAATGCTTCCTGCGATGAATATGAGTTTTCTGTTTTTTGCCATAGTGAATATCATCAATAAAAACCCTTTCAAAACTACTAATTTCAAAAGGGCTGCATTTATTTTTCTTTGTCTTTATTTTCTTTTACTTCTTCGTAATCAACCGTTTCTGCATCCCAGTTAATTTTGGAGTCCAAATTTTTCTTGGTTTTCCGGGATTGTGCTTCATTTCTGTTTTCTGGTCTTGGAAATTTATAAAAATTGCTGAAAAACATTCTTTTTAAAATATTCCAAAGGAAAAAAATGATGATGGTTGCGAGAATTAATTCTAAAATATACTTCATTGTTTATCGCGATTAAGAAATGAACAATTTTCCGCCGATTACTTCGCCGGATTTACCTCTACCGTAGAATTAGAAACGCTTTTCATGGTTTGCGACTGTTTGCCGTCGGAAAGTGTTTCAGACTGCGTCGTTTTCACAGAAATTGTTTGGTTTTTTATCCAGCCGGTATTCTGGTCAAGAGTGATGATTCCGTTCTGAGAAAGTTCAGAACTCATGCTTCGGGTAATTCCTTCCTGGGTTTTCTTATCAGATTTTTTGGGAATTCCGCCTCCTACCGCAATTACGGCTACGCCATCTCCCACACTTTTCAGCATGTACGTGGTGGTGAGTTTAATTTTCCCGTCGGGTGTTGCATTTTCACTTTGGGACCATTTGTCGCCGATTTTTACGCCTTTTGCCGGAAGCAAAAGCAGGTTTTTGGTAAACTGTTCTTTCAGGATTTTTTCGTTAAAACTTTCTTTAAAACTGTTTACGAAAGCCGTTTTCTGCTTAGAATCTTTAATCGCAGATCCTGCCGAAGCAGCAATTTTACTATATACCGGATCGAAACCTGTAATCGAAATCACTTTACCGTCTTCACCCATCTTCATATTAAGTTTGTTCCCAACAAGGGCTTTATTCACTTTCCACATCATTTTCAGCTGTTCATCTGCCGGTTCCGCAAGTTTGGTATCAACAGCCACGGTTTTTCCGTTTGCCGACTGGGCATTTCTTTTACCGATTAGGTTGATGGTGATATCGTAAATTCCGTTTTCGAATTTATTTACCGTAAATGACATTTCATCGGTACTTTCGCTGGTTCCGCTTTGGGTTTTACCATCCGGCGCGGTCATGGTCTGTACATCTTTCTGATAGGTTTTCAGCGGATAGGTTTTGCCAACTTCCAGCTTAAAAGACTGTGTGTAAAGTCCCATAGAATCTTTAATTGCCGCAACTGCTGCTGCCGTTTTTTCAATCTTTGCTGAGTCCTCTACAGGAACTTCAACCGTAACAGTTTTACCGGTTTCCGGATCGACTTTGGTAATGGTTTTGGTTTCTTTTTTACAGGAAACAAGGGCTATAGAAAGAAGCGCAAGGGCTGTAATTTTCTTCATTAAATATTTTTATAAGGTTTTGAATTCCGGAAAAACAGTTTTTCACGTATTGAAGGCAAATTTAAGGTAATTATTTTTGATGATTTCAATCCTTCCTCATATTTTTCTGAATTACCTCCGGCTTATGAATCACGAAAATGTGCAGGAAGAAAAAAGTCGGACTAATGCCCGACTTACAAGTTTTCAGCCCGAATTATTTTTCTGAGATTAATTTAAGTTTCTTCAGACCCGAACCGTAGGATTTCTCCATCTGTGAGTCCATAAAAAGTTTCATCAGATTCATAGGATAATCGAGTTCACAATCCATTGACCAGGTGACTTTTGTGGAATTTCCTTCCGGACTCAAAACCAAATCTGAGGTCGCTTCGCTTTCAAAAGGTATTTTGAAAAGCATTTTGCTAGACTGTTTCTGATTCGGGACCAAAGCGGTAACAACGTGGCAGCCTTTTCCCGCGTCATCATTACCTTCCCAGCAGTACTGGTCGCCCACTCTACCGGAATTTCCTGAATAACTTACTTTTACGTTAGGGTCCAGATCCATAAACGGATTCCATTGGTTGAAAGCCTTCATCGAGCTCATGTTTTGCCATACTTTATCCCTCGGCGCATTGATGACGGCAGAAGTTTCGAAATGGTATTTCTTACCCATCAGCAGCATGATAACGATAAGTGCAGCAACCACGCCCACCAGGATTTTTAAAAAAGTTTTCATGACGGTTTATTTTAGTTTTAATGTTTAAACAAATATAAAATATAAATTTCAGTAAATTTACACCTTAGTATGACATTACTTTGACATTACTCTGACATTACTTTATATATCTTTTTGACAAACCTTACCCTATGCAAAATCCATTATTAGAAAATTTCAATACCAAACACCGTTCAGCACCTTTCAATGAAATCAGGGAAGAGCATTTTCTGCCCGCTTTTCAGGAGCTGATTAAAATTTCTGAAAAAGAGATCGATGATATTGTTGAAAATAACGAAGAACCAAGTTTTGAAAACGTAATAGAAGCGTTGGCCTACTCGGGAGAAAAACTTGATGTGGTTTCCAGCATCTTCTTTAATCTGAATTCAGCTGAAACGAATGACGAAATACAGAAAATCGCGCAGGAAGTTTCGCCACTTTTAACAGAATTTTCAGCAAAAATCTCGCAAAACGAAAAACTCTTCAGCAAGATTAAAAAAGTTTACGAAGAACAGCAAAAATATCAACTGAACGAAGAACAACAGATGCTTCTAAGCGAAACTTACAAAGGTTTTGTGCGAAGCGGCGCTCTGCTGAATGAAACCGATAAAGAAAAATTTAAGGAAATCAGCATCGAGCTTTCTAAAAAATCGCTTCAGTTTGGGCAGAATGTACTGGCTGAGACCAATAATTATTTCAAACATATCACCGACGAAAAAGACCTGGCCGGAATTCCGGAAGCGATTCTTCAGCAATACCGGGAAGATGCGAAAGAGCGCAATCTTGAAGGTTTTGTGGTGACGCTGCAATACCCGAGTTATATTCCCTTTATGACGTATGCGGAAAACCGCGAACTGAGAAAAGAACTGGCATTGGCAAACGGAAAAAAATCATTCAGCAATAATGAGTTTGATAACCAGAATCTCATTAAAGAGATTATCACCCTCAAGCAGGAAAAAGCGCAGTTACTGGGCTATAAAAACTATGCGGAATACGTTCTGGAAGAAAGAATGGCCAAATCTCCGGATCAGGTAACTTCTTTTTTAAATGAACTTCTGGAGAAAGCCAAACCTTACGCAGAAAAAGAAATCGAAGAACTTAAAACACTTGCAAAAGCAGACGGAATTGAAGAAATGCAGAGTTACGATCATGCTTTTTATGCAGAAAAACTCCGCAAGCAGAAATTTGATATTGATGATGAGGAACTGAAACCGTATTTCCAGCTCGAAAAAGTTCAGGAAGCCGTTTTCGGTTTGGCTAAAAAACTTTTCGGACTTGATTTTGTGGAATCCACCGAGATCCAGAAATACCACGAAGAAGTAAAAACGTACGAAATTTTTGAAAACGGCGTATTTAAAGCACTTCTATATGTGGATTATTTCCCAAGAAAAGGCAAACGTGCCGGCGCGTGGATGACGAGTTTTAAAAATCAGTTCCGGAAAAATGGAGAAAATTCGAGACCGCATATTTCTGTAGTCTGCAATTTCTCAAAACCCACTTCAGATACGCCAAGTCTGCTGACTTTTCAGGAAGTAACCACGCTTTTCCACGAATTTGGTCACGCGCTGCATGGGGTTCTCGCAGATACCACCTATCCAAACCTTTCAGGAACTTCGGTAAAATGGGATTTTGTAGAACTTCCGTCGCAGTTTCTGGAGAATTTCTGTTATGAACCGGAATTCCTCAAAACTTTCGCCAAACATTATAAAACCGGTGAAGTTTTGCCGGATGAGAAAATCCAGAAAATTTCGGATTCCAAAAATTTCATGGAAGGTTACCAGACTTTAAGGCAGCTTGGTTTCGGTCTTCTGGATATGGCTTACCACAGCAATGCCGACAAGGTTGGCGACATCAAGACCTTTGAAACCGAAGAAACAAAGGCCACTAACCTTTATCCATCAAATCCGGAAACGGCAATGAGCACAAGCTTTTCGCATATTTTCCAGGGCGGATATTCTGCGGGTTACTATTCCTATAAATGGGCCGAAGTCTTGGATGCGGATGCTTTTCAATATTTCAAAGAAAACGGAATTTTCAATCCGGAAATCGCCGCAAAGTATAAAGTCTTGTTATCCTCAGGAGGCACAAAAGATCCGATGCAACTTTATAAAAACTTCAGAGGAAGCGAACCTAAAGTGGAGAGTTTACTGAAAAGGGCTTTTGGATCATAAGAACAAATAGATTTGTAAAAAAACACGTGAAATTTCACGTGTTTTTTGGTCTTCCCAGAAGCATCTTAAAGTTTTTGGATTAACTCTGATTAGTTAATTAATCTGCAACTTTAAAAAGTTTTAAAGAAGTATAGGAAACAGGCAGAACGCCTAAATTTACCGGAAGAACACCGCCTGTGTTGAGGGCGAACGTAAGTGTATCACCAGCATCTAACTGAACAAGAGAATGGAGGCTCGTGGACGTTACCGGTACTGTAGCAACCGGAAAAGGACCCACTTGTACCCTCACGCCATTGAACGGTTTAGTTTGCCAAACGGCGGTATTTTTATATAAAACTAAACTTTTACCGGAAAGAACGGTAAGATCAACCCCACTTAACTGAACTTCAAAATTCACATCGTATATTCCGGATATAGGAGCAGTATACACTCCATCGGTAAACAGTGCCGAATCGCCAATCCTTGTATGATTTCCAGAAAGATTGATAGGATAAGTGCTGCCACCCAGGTAAATATTAAGCAATGACCAGCTGCCACTGCGGTGCGCAGAATACGCAGAAGAACCTGCGCCGGTGGAACCCAGTAAATTACTTACCGCAATTTCCTTTAAAACAAAATCTCCGGATGCAGATTTGTCTCTTAACAATACGGCCTGGTCATTGGATGCCGAAGTAACTGTTTCAACTGTTCTAACCTTTAGATTGCCATTCACATCTAAAGTAGCCTGCGGATTAGTTGTATTGATTCCAACATTACCTGACTGTGCGTAAATAAATGTTGAGACACACAACATTACAAGAGGGCATAGTAATTTGTTCATACTTGTGTATTTTATGTTAGTTAATAAAAAACACATCAAATACCATTCCTATCGACACATAAAAGGCTGTTTTTTTATTAAATAATCAATAAAAATCAATTATGATTAACTGCGTACGCAGCACACAAGAAAAAGAGATTCTATTTTGAAAGCAAACGACCACGTGCAAGTACCGGAATCGATATAGCCCCCATCACAATCATAATGACGAGCTGCATGGTGTGGGAGATAAATGCATAAGACAGCCCTACTTCGCCACCTTCTTCTGGGTTTTTACCCATTGAAAGAAAGAGTGCCATAATCCCCAGTTTCAGCGCGAAGTGAAAAGCGCCGATTCCGCCGGATGCCGGAACCATCATTCCTAAAGTCCCTACAACAATGATAAAAAAGCCATCTGCAAAAGTAAAATCCGAAGTTTCCGGAAGCGCAAAACACACGAGATATGCTGCCAAGTAGTAAGAAATCCAGATTGCAAGGGATAACAGAATGAATTTTCCTTTCTGCCGCATTTTAAAAATCGACATCAAACCGTGAAAAATTCCGGTAGCGAAGTTTAAAACTTTCTGATACAGCAAAAATTTCTCAAGTCTTTTTCTTAGGCTGAAAAATAAAATACAGACAAGAATTACCAGCCCTAAAAAGATATAAAGTCCGTTTCCAGATTCCGGTTCCGCAGTTTTGCTTTTTTCCTGAGTGACATACCGGTAAAAGGAAAGAATTGCATCATATTTAAAAATCAGGGTCAGCAGCAGAAATCCTCCCATACATACAAGATCCACTACCCGTTCGAGAATAATGGTGCCGAAAGATTTGTCTACAGGAACTTTTTCAACTCCGAAAAGGGCGGTAGAACGGGCCAGCTCTCCGCTTCTGGGAATGGTAAGGTTCATAAGATATCCGAAAGAAATCGTCCATAACGCATTAGAATTCGAAATTTTATAACCCATCGGTTCCAAAAGCAGATTCCAACGAACCGCCCGAAACCAATAAGCCAGAAGCCCGAAGAATGCCGCAGCGAAAACCCAGAAGTAATTGGCTTTTGCAAAGTAACCTGCAATTTTTTTGAACTCCATGCCTTTGAGTGCAAACCACATGAAAAGCCCTGCAATGGCGAGAGAAACAGAAACTGTAATGAGTGTTTTTAGAGGATTTGGTTTTTTATTTTCTTCCAAAGGGGGAAATTTAAGTGCGGATTCAGAAATTAAGTAAGGAGATTGGTCTTTTCATCAGGGAAAATAATCTTGGGCTGGAAAGTCTGCGCTTCTTCTGGCGTCATTTGGGCATAAGAAATAATAATGATGATATCATCTTTCTGTACACGTCTTGCTGCAGGTCCATTGAGGCATATTTCGCCGGATTTTCTTTTACCTTTTATGGCATAGGTATCGAAACGTTCACCATTGTTTACATTTACGATATACACCCTTTCTCCCACCACAATTCCGGAGGCCTCCAGAAGGTCTTCATCAATCGTGATGCTGCCGATATAATTAAGGTCTGATTCGGTGACCCGGACTCTGTGGATTTTAGATTTAAATACTTCAATTAACATGGCGCAAATTTAATTATTTTAATCAAAACGAGTGAGAATTTTAATCTTTTAATTCTAATATTCTCTACGCAAAACCCACTTCAGAAGCCTGGGAATACCATCACTATCAATAATTTAACACTTACAGAGCATCGGTTGCACCAAAAAATCCAATGCAAATTCAATAATTCATAATTATGAATAATAAAAATCTAAAATCAGAAAAAGTAGGATTATAAAGGTTTTGGCATGATTTTATAAGCTGCAAACGCTTATTAATTGAAAAAATCCTGATTTATAAGTTTATGTTAAATTATACTCTTTTCTCAAGTTTTGATTAATTATATAGAAAAAATTTGCACAATTTGAAAATTGTTTTATATTTGCTTTAACAATAAAACTAACCTTAATAATATTATTATGAACAAGTCTGAATTAATCGACGCAATCGCAAAAGATGCGAACATTACAAAAGTTGCTGCAAAAGCTGCTTTAGAATCTTTCATTTCTAACGTAACTTCTACTTTGAAGAAAAAAGACGGTAAAGTTTCTTTAGTTGGTTTCGGTACGTTCTCTGTAGCTGAAAGAGCTGCAAGACAAGGTATTAACCCTGCGACCAAAAAACCAATTAAAATTGCTGCTAAAAAAGTTGCTAAATTTAAAGCTGGTGCAGATTTAGCAGGAGCTGTAATGGGCGCTAAGAAAAAATAATTACTTAGCTGACAGTAAAAATTAAACCCCATCTTTCGGTGGGGTTTTTTGGTGCATAGCCAATAAATTTTCAGGGAGCAAGGCGACTGATCTTCCAATCGAAATCTTCCTGAAGTTCGTAAATTATCCTGTCGTGAAGACGGTTTGGCCTACCCTGCCAAAATTCGATCTCGTAAGGTTTAGCGAGATAACCTCCCCAGTTTGCCGGGCGCGGAACTTCCTTATCTTCATACGCCGTCTCCAGATCCTTCAGTTTATCTTCCAGAAAATTACGGTCGGGAATAATCTGGCTCTGCGGCGAAACCACAGCACCTAACTGACTGCCTTTCGGGCGGGACTGGAAGTAACCGTCGCTTAAATTCTCCGCCAGCCTTTGCAAATTTGCTTTGATAATAATCTGTCTTTCCAGATGCGGCCAGAAGAAGTGAAGACAGGCCTGGTGACGCTGCTCTATCGCTCTGCCTTTTCTGCTTTCGTAATTGGTATAAAACACAAAACCTTCCCACGTATACGATTTCAGCAACACCATTCTGGTGCGTGGGCAGCCGTCATTTTCTACGGTAGAAACCGACATCGCATTGGCCTCAGAAACATCCGGATGCTCCTGTGCCTCAAGGTACCAGTCGCGGAACTGCTCCATCGGATTTCCTTTAATTTGATTTTCAAGAAGTTGAGATTTTTCGTAAACTTTTCTTTTGTCGTGAAGATTTTCCATTAAATTTTTTATTACATTTGATAAGAGGTTTTTGTAGAACCACCAATTTCAGATGAATTACTCGTACAAAGGTAAAATATTAATTTCCACTCCGGATATTTCCGGCGATATCTTTTCGCGCTCGGTTGTACTTATTGTAGATCATAATGATCAAGGCGCTTTTGGATTAATTCTCAACAAAAAAAATAAAAATATGAGTGAACGTCTGCATACGATTTTTGGTTTTGCGGTAGATGTTTACGAAGGCGGACCAGTAGAAAATGACAAAATTTTCTTCATCTGCAAAGGAAAAAAGGTGACTGGGAATTTTTCGGAAATCAGTGATGAGTTTTACCTGACCGAAGACATCGAAAATATCGTTACCGGAATTGTTGAAGATGAAATTTCCGTAGATGAAATCAAAGTATTCTCCGGCTATTCCGGTTGGGCGTCGCAACAGCTGGAAAGTGAGGTAAGGCGTAAAATGTGGACAGTGGTAGAAGTTTACAATTTAGACTATACGCTGCCTAACGACGAAAGTTTATGGAAAAACATCATGCAGAACCTGGGTGGCGAATTTCTGATCTGGGCCAATGCTCCGGAGGATGTTTCAATGAATTAAGCCGGCTTGTCTTTCAAGAAAAAACTTTAACAAAACTTTAGCGAAGACCCAAATAATTTCCGTATTTTTATTACGTTATTGCTTTAACATAAAAACTAAAACCCGGTCAATGACTTTCTTTCAAGGTTGTTTATCGGGTTTGTCAATTTCAGGCGAAATCGCTTTTCCACTTGTTGATTATTTCGGCAAATCTCATGTTTCCGAAAGTTTTGTTTCTGATTTTTGAGACGCTGAAAATTCCTTTTTCATCGGAAATCATTAAAATTTCCTCTGCCTTCTGCGATTCAAACGCGATCATTTCCGATTCCTGAATCTCTGCCAAACGGTGTTTGTGTACAAAGGTTACAAAATTCTCCATTAAAGGTGAAATATAGGCACCTTCGGTCTGTTTCGGGATGCGGATGATGTTCTCATTCAGGAAAAGCAAATTCCCGGAAATGCTTCTGGCGATCCGTTTGTTGGGATTCAGCAGGATAACCTCATCCAGATCGTTTTCCTTTGCGTAAATTTCAGCATAAATATTTTCAGGGCAGTGAACCCGGATGTTGCTCAAAAGATTGGTATTTACATTAATTTCTTTAATCAGATCCAGTTCTATTCTGCGCTGCAACGCCAACACATCTTCGACTTTTTTAACTTCGAAATAGAAGGAAACTTCGGCTTTCCCGAGCGACTGTTCGGTTCGGTTGCGGTACATCAAGAGCATTATTATTGCCTCGCTTGCGCCTTTATCGATAACATTTTCTTTAAAAAGGTTCTGGAAGAACTCCAGGGTATAAGTAAGCGGGATATTCATGCGCATTTTACGCATAGAAGCCATGAGGAAAAAATAACATTCTTCGGCCATGATCAGCTTCGAGCTTCTCACAAAAAATGAAACCTTTACTGCATCACCGTAAAGAAATGCACGGTTTTGAGGCTGAAAATTATCGGAACTAAAGACAGTTTCTAACAAAATAAGGGTAGATTTTTATTAAAAAAATAATGAACGAAAATTCGTCCATCAAGTTTATCGGTTCAAAAAAATTAAGATGCGCCCAATTTTATTTTTAGATTTTCGAGGAGATTTTCCCAGTAGAGCTGGTTTTCGTCCTCGTCTCCCGGATCACAAAAATCTGTGATATTAAGCGAAAGATCTTCCGTAATATCATCAATTACAATACTCATTTCGAAGAAATTTTTGGTTCCTTCGTCTTCTTCCCAACGAAAACGCACAAAACTTTCAGGTTTGTAGCGGATAAGCGTGGCTTTTTCTGCCGGTCCGCCGTTCCAACTGAAGAAAAAGTCGTCGCCTTTTTCCACAACCTCATCAGCAAACCACTCAGAAAGTCCCTCTGCACTTGCCAAATATTCATATAAAATCTCCGACTGACAGTGCATTGGAAATTCGTATTGCACTTTCGTTTTCGCCATATCGTTCCCTATTTTTTTATTGTGCCGCAATATATAAATTAATTTCTTAAGTATGCAAAATATTTGGCTGAAAGTGCGAAATATCATGAGCAAGAAATGGGGATTTTCTTCCATGGGAATTACCGCTTTCACTACTCGCTTTTTCTACGTTGTTGCGACGACTTTAATGCACAACAAGGTAGAAAAGAGCTCATACAAAAACGTTCAATCGGGACTGAAATTTCAGAGCGTTTTTATTTCGGGGATTTTTATTCTTCATCAAGAACCTGAAGAATAATTTCGCAGCCTTCCTTAATTTCCTCCAGCGATAGGGTAAGCGGCGGCGAAATGCGTAGATATTCGTTTCGGTAAAGCTGCCAGAAAACGACCAAACCTTTTTCCATGCAGCGTTTTGCAACATTCAAAGTATATTCCGGTGAGCCAAGATTTACGGCGAGCATTAATCCGCGGCCGTTGATGTTTTTAATTTTCGGGTGAACCAATAATTTACGGAAGAGTTTTTCTTTTTCGTCCACTTCATTCATCAGTCCGCTGTCCAGAACTTCTTTCAGCGTGGCATAGCTTGATGCCGCAATGAGTGGATTACCGCCAAATGTGGTGATATGCCCAAGTTTTGGCGAATGAGATAAAGTTTCCATGATTTCTCTGGAACTCATAAAAGCACCAACAGGAACGCCGCCGCCCATTCCTTTTCCCATCACCAGAATATCAGGAACAATCCCGTAATGTTCGAAAGCGAAAAGTTTTCCGGTTCTTCCGAATCCGGGCTGAATTTCATCTAGAATCAGCAAAGCGCCCACATCTTCGCATCGGGCTTTGAGTTTTTTCAGATAATCATTTTCCGGAACCAAAAATCCTGCAGCTCCCTGAATGGTTTCCATAATCACGCAGGCTGTTTTCTCGGTTATTCTTTCGAGGTCTTTTTCGTCATTAAATCCGATGAAAGTCACCATCGGAAGCAGCGGACGGAATTCACGTTTATGATATTCGTTTCCGGAAACCGACAAAGCGCCGTGGGTATTTCCGTGATACGAGTTTTTGAAAGAGACGATTTCTTCTCTTGCGGTGTATCTTTTCGCAAGTTTCAGGCTGCCGTCGATGGCTTCGGCACCTGAATTGACGAGATAAGTAACTTCCAAAGGATTGGGAGTGGCCTCTGCAAGCAGCTGGCAAAGTTTTACAGGCATTTCCTGGGCATATTCTCCGTAAACCATCACGTGCAGGTATTTTTCTGCCTGTGTTTTTATTGCTTCGACGATTTTAGGATGCGAATGCCCTAATGTATTGGCGGAAACTCCTGCCACGAAATCGAGGTATTTTCTGCCGTCTTTGCCGTAAATATAACTTCCTTCGGCTTTTTCCACTTCAAATCCTGCGGCGAATTGCGTGGTTTGTGCCTGATATTTAAAGAAATCTGATTTCATATTGTATCGGTTTTATATTTTAAAAAACATAGCGTTCCTACGGAACGCACCGCTGTTATGTTATTTCATCTCTACACACATCGCGTTCCTACGGAACACCTCCTATTCTGGTAAATTTTCTACACACATCTCGTTCCTACGGAACGAAGCGAGGTAATGTATTTCATTTCTACACGCATCGCGTTTCTACGGAACGCCTCCTTATTCATATAAATTTTTCAACACTCATCGCTTTCCTTCAGAATGATGCAAACTATTTCACGCTTATCTTCGCCCGCAATATGCGCCCCAGCCTGAGTGGAGCTCTTTTTGTGAGGAGGAACGACGAACAAAAAAGCGGAAACGGAGCACGGAAATAGGCGACCAAATAAAATTATTATTCCGACCAGAACAAATCAAAGCCACACTTTCTGTTCTGATTCCGTGGAATTTTTATCAATTTTTATTTTTTCGGTATTATTAAAATCAAACTGCTGATTATTGTTGATTTCTGTATCGATAAGATCTTTCCACTTCTTTACCTTTTCAGCTTCCAAGCCTCCGTTTGTATCTCGGTCCATCAGTAGCTGCACTTTATAAAACTCATTTAAATTGTCGTTCAATATTTGACTAGCATAATCAAATCCCTTCCATAGTTTAGCCTTATGTAAAAAAAGCTCTTTCCTCATTTTACGGGCGTATACCTCAGCCATATCAAAATTGATCTGCTGGTAATACAGTAGTTCTTTTACGTTTGGCAAATCTGGATTAATTAATGATGCCGACCGGATGAATTTATTGGTTACATTTTGGTTAAAATTCTTATTTAGCACGCTGAAACCCATTAACTGCCACGATAAATTGATCTGACTTTTTACCGGGTTCTCCAGATTATCAGTTGTAATTTGGTAATCTCCGATGGTAAGTTTACTTTGATTACTCCAAGGTTTTTCGTCATGAGTAATGCTCTGCGCAAAAATAAACGTTACAGAGAACAGTAAGAATGTTAATCGTAACAACTTTTTCATTTTCAGTATTTTATTTCCTTACACGTTTAGGTTTCTTCGCCTCCTCTTTTGCCTTGGCATCATCAATGGCTTTCTGTGCCTGGTTATAAAGGGTATCGGCGGGTTCGTACTTTATTTCTTCGTACTCCGGTGTATCGAGGAAAATGTCCTGCCATTTGCGGAGACGGTCTTTGGTATTCCAGTTAAAGTCCGGGAAAAACCGTTTTTCCCTCGCAATTTTACTCATCGGATAGACATCGGTATTAGCTCCGACATTGCAGGAAATAATCTGCACTTTGTTTTCCTCAAACTCCGCTTCTATTGTGCCACAGGTAGAAAGCGCAACTCCTATCCTTTCGGTTTCTTTGGTTTTTTCGTTGGTATCATCGGCATAGGTAATTGCCTGGGCATTGCCGATGACTTTGGCCAGACTGATTTGGTTTTCCTTGTAATAAACGGTCATCAGCTTGCCTTTAATCTGGTTGAATTCATCCTTCAGGTTTAATGAATCTGCTTTGCTGATCGCGAAGGCATTTCCCACCACTTTCAAAGAATCGATGTATTCGTTTTCGGTGTCGAAATAGGCTTCAATTTTATCGCCAGTGACCTGCTTTTCACCACTCCACGCAATCGGTTTTCCGAAAAGATGCATGATGCCGTCGGTTTCATTAAAACTTAGGGAATCTGCTCTAACCTGAATGTTTGACTTGTACATTCTGGCTTTCCGGTATGCCCTGAGGAAGCTTTTTTTCTTCAAAGGATCGTTTGCGTCCAGCTTTTGGTAAGCCAAGATTCGCTCCGCAGAAAAGTACATGGAATCTTTTTCCAGAATTTTCACGGCATAAGGCCTGTCGGTCATCATCGCCGAATCCTTTTTTTCGTAGATCTCGCCGTAACCGCCTTTCATATAACGGTTTTCGGCCGGATCGCGAAGTGTTACGTTTCCTTTGGCTGTTCCGTATCCTGTGATTTGGTTAAAATACATATCGTCGCCGGTAAGCACTTTGCCATTATAATGAATCCTGGAGTTTTTCTTCAGATAAACTTCCTTTGAATTCATGTTATAGGAACCTCTTTCAGTATAAATGAGGTTTGATGGATTCTTTTTGTTGGTAATCGTCGTAGGACCGAAAAAATCTGCTGTGTTGGTCAACTGATTTTGTTTGATGTTGGTTCCTTCAACGGTATAATCCGGATTGTTGATCTTTACATTTCCTGTAAAATCAATCATTTTGGTAGCCAGATCGTAGGTTGCAGACTTAGTGTACATCACATTGGTTGCATCCGAAATGGTTCCGCCGGTATTGAAATACGCTTTGTTCGAAATCCTGTCGTAGTACAAAGTCTCTGTTTTGATCGTTTGTCTTGGGTCTGTAAGGACAACATTCTTTCTGGCGATTCCTTTCTGGGAATTTCCGTCGTACTCCATTTCTCCTGCGGTAATTACAGATCCGTCAGCATTTTGAAGCTTTACGTTTCCGGTAGCTTTGATGAAATTCTGTTCCTCATAAAAAATCACTTCATCTGCAGTGAGCAGCGAGCCCTGATGCTCAAACTGTACATTGCCTGAAAAATAGGGATTCCCGTTGTACCTGCCGGGATTTTTCTGAAAAAAATCTGAATGGATGAGGCGCACTTTATCTCCCGGAGTTGCATTTTGAGCGATCCCGAAATATGGGTCTTTCACCAAAGGGTCTTGAGGTCTGGTGACAATCTGTGCAGAAAACTGAACACAGATCAAAAGAAATAAAACGAAAAGGTTTTTCATTAATTTTTTTTGGTACCGTAAAAATAGAGCGAATGAGAATCAATATTTACACCAAATGCGTTTTCAATTGCTTCTTTAATCCCCTGAATTCTTGGGTCGCAGAACTCGATAATCTCTTCGATTTCTTTGTCTGAATCTTTTTTATAAATCACCAGGTGATCATGCTGTTTATCGAAATAAGATTTTTCGTAAGAAGATGACGTGAGGGTTTTCTCGCCAAACTGGTGTTTGCGGATGAGGCCTGCATCCAGAAAAATTTCGATGGTATTGTAAATGGTTGCTTTTGAGACATGATATTTCTTCTGCATCATCAGAAGATAGAGGTCATCTACATTGAAATGATGCTCCATGGAATAAATTTCCTCTAAAATGGTGTAGCGTTCCGGTGTATTACGGAAACCTTTTTCAAGAAGATACTGTCTTAGCACTTCTTTTATTGTGGTTATATTGAGATCTTTCTGTTTTGGGTCCATCAAAAAAAATTATCTACAAATTTAGCGATTTCATTCTAAATGAAAACGGAGGGTTTTTCCGGAAATAAATCCTGTAGGAATATTAAATCTTTAAGAATTATAGTGTCTAAATTCCACCTGCTGCAGTTTCTTTGTCACCACTTTCTGGTCAAGAAGCGGCGCAGATTCTACCACCACATTATGCGCGGAAACACCCCACGCCTTGAAATCGTCGCTGCCGATGTATTTCACAAAATTGTAAATATTGAGCGTAATTTTCTCTTTCACGGTAAGTAAAGTATCGTTGATATAGGTATTATCGATGATGATGTACTTAAGATCCGGCGGAATATTATATGCCCGCAGAGAAGGATGGCTGCTTCTTGAAGGAATACTTCCTTCTTCCATCATGTCTGCTAAAACCTGATCAAAGTAATCGTTAATCCGTCTGTCAATTTTAAATCCGAGCAGGAAATTGATCCGGTAAATGGTTCCAGGCATAATTTCGTCGATGGTATATTTAAAAGTAAACGGATCCTCTTGGTTTACAATATTCAGAATAAAATAATGATCGGCTCTTTTCGGCTGTTTCCGGAGGATCGAATAAATAATCTTAGACTCAATTTCATCATCTTTTTTTGCACGACTCAAAAACGCAAGATTGGTGGCGTATTTGGGGATGGTTTCATCCAGTTTCAGGTCTTTAATAATCGGTACATACTGATCCAGTTTCACAAATTTGATAAATTTGGCTTTGATGAGTCTTCCGTTATACCAGGCATACATACAGACGGCGATAAAACCACCCAAAACGATGGTAAGCCAGCCGCCATCAAAGAATTTAATCACGTTGGCATAGAAAAACCCTAATTCAATGAATAGATACAGGGCCAGAAATCCAAAAGCTAAGAACTTATTAACCCGGCTTCTGCTGAGCCAGTAGAATAGCAAAGTGGTCGTCATGAGCATGGTGATGGTTATGGTTAAACCATAGGCAGCTTCCATAAGTTCTGAATGCTGGAAATAAATAACCACGATGAAACAGAGCACCATTAAACCCCAGTTAATGCGTGGAATATACATTTGTCCTTTCACCCCGGAAGGATAATCGATCTGTTGATTGGGCCAGAATGAAACCGACATCGCTTCTGAAAACATGGTAAAAGATCCTGTAATCACTGACTGGCTCGCAATAATTGCTGCAGCTGTTGCCAGAATAACCCCCGGCAGAATTGCCCACACCGGCATTATTCCGAACATTGGGTTGATGCCCTGTGCGACCAAATGATGATTATCGAGAAGCCAGGCGCCCTGTCCGAGATAATTTAAAATCAGCATTATTTTAACGAAGACCCAACTGACCCGGATATTCTGTTTTCCGCAATGTCCCAGATCCGAATACAGTGCTTCTGCGCCTGTTGTACAAAGAAAAACTGCACCCATGATCACAATCGCGCTGGGCGAATGGGTGATTAAATTATAAGCATAGTAAGGACTGAAAGATTTTAAAATTTCAACATGATCAAAGATATGCAGCGAGCCGAAAACACCGAGCGTTAGAAACCAAACCACCATCACCGGCCCGAAAAATTTACCTATGGAGGAGGTTCCGAACTGCTGAATAAAAAATACAATGGCCAAAATAATCAGCGTGATCGCTACTACGGGAGTTTCGGGATTGAAAATCTGCAATCCTTCAACAGCGGACATTACCGTGAGCGATGGGGTGATAACACTGTCTGCAACCAGCGTTGCGCCCCCTACAATCGCTACAAGATAGAGCCATTTTTTCTTGAGTCTTTTTACAAGAGAATAAAGGGAAAGGATTCCACCTTCGCCTTTGTTGTCCGCGCGCAGGGCGATGATTACGTACTTCAATGTAGTCTGCAGGGTGAGTGTCCAGATGATACAGGAAAGCGCACCTTCAATATATTCATCAAACGGCAGGTTACCACCCTCTTTTCTTGCGTTCACAATCGCCTTCATTACGTATAGAGGGGAAGTTCCTATATCTCCGAAAACAATTCCGAGGGAAACCAGCACCCCCATTGCGGTAAGTTTTTTCGTATCGAAATGATGCCCACCGATTACTACGTCTGACATTTTAATAAATATTTAATGCGCAAATTTAGATTAAAAACCTATTCGGAAATTATTTTTTAACGAATATCTGAAGTACAGCACAAAAAAACTCCCTTTCGGGAGTATAAATTTATGCTTTGATGTACATTGCGTTTTTAATCTCTTCTTTCACTTTCTCAAGTTTCGGGAACCATTCAGCAAACAGGGCTGCAGAATAAGGTGCCGGTGCATCCGGAGTAGTAATTCTTTTGATTGGAGCATCCAGATAATCGAACGCTTTCTGCTGAACCATATAAGTGATTTCTGAGGAAACAGAGCCAAATGGCCAGGCTTCTTCTAAGATAACCAATCGGTTTGTCTTTTTTACTGAAGCGATAATGGTATCGAAATCCAGCGGACGAACCGTTCTAAGGTCGATTACTTCAACAGAAATCCCTTCTTTTTCCAAATCTTCAGCGGCCTGCATGGCAAGTTTCATAATTTTACCGAAAGAAACCAAAGTCACATCTTTTCCTTCTTTCTTGATATCGGCTTTACCGATTGGTAGGTAATATTCTTCTTCAGGAATTTCCATTTTGTCGCCATACATCTGCTCAGACTCCATGAAAATCACAGGATCATTATCCTGAATTGCACTTTTCAACAATCCTTTTGCATCGTAAGGATTAGAAGGAACAATTACTTTAAGTCCCGGTATATTGGCATACCAGCTTTCAAGTGCCTGAGAGTGTGTTGCACCTAACTGGCCTGCTGATGCTGTAGGACCGCGGAAAACGATTGGGCAATTCCACTGTCCGCCACTCATCTGGCGAATCTTTGCTGCGTTGTTGATGATTTGATCGATTCCAACGAGGGAAAAATTGAAAGTCATGTATTCTACAATCGGTCTGTTGCCATTCATTGCAGAACCTACTGCAATCCCTGTAAAACCAAGCTCTGCAATGGGTGTATCAATTACCCGTTTCGGACCGAATTCGTCGAGCATGCCTTTCGATGCTTTATAAGCACCGTTGTATTCTGCAACTTCTTCACCCATTAAATAGATTGATTCGTCCTTACGCATTTCTTCGCTCATTGCCTGTGCAATCACTTCACGAAAAGTATATTCCTTCATATTCATTGAAAAATTAGACTACAAAAGTAAAGATTTTTTCCCAAACCTTCAGATGATAAACGACATAAAAAAAAGCAATCCTTACGAATTGCTTTTTAAAATTATTTTGAAATTGTTATTTCAGTTTATGCCAGGTTTGGTTTCTTCCGATTAAAGAAAAACCGATGTAACCTCTTACGTTAAGTTTATCGCCGCTTCTTGTAATGGTACACTTGTAAGTTTTGCCTGTTTTAGGATCTGTAATGGTTCCGCCGGTAAATTCGTTTCCATCTTTTTTAAGACCGCGCACCACTTCCATTCCTAAAATAGGTTTGTTTTTTCTGTCATCTTTACAGTCTACACAATTTGCGTTGGCAGGCTTTATTAAGAGCTGGGTTACTTTCCCGTAATATTTCCCGTCGGATTTTTTGAAGATTTCTACGATTGATTTCTCCTGTCCTGTTTCATCATCAATGGTTTTCCATTTGCCTTCGATTTGGGCATAAGAGAGTGTTGCTAAAAACAGTGCAACAAAAGCGAACATTATTTTTTTCATTTTATAAAATATTTAAATTTTTAGTTTGATAAATGTAATTAAAAAAAGTTAAACACCAAATCTTTAATTATTCGGAACATACTATTATAAGTAAAAACAGAAATTATTAAAACTAAACAAATGTTTAATATTAATTGAGTTTACGGTTGATCACCCTGTTCATATAATCCTGATACCAGGCTTTTGCTTTCAGTTCGCCCAATTTAATTTCAGGTGTATTTATTTTTCCCAGAAGATTGTTTTCATAACCCAAATCATCAAGCTTATAGATTCCGGTAAAGTTTTTACCATCGAAAAGGTAGATGAAATCTCCAATAATAAACTGCTCCACTCCACTCGAGTTAACAATCAAGTGATCTTCTTTTTTATCGGAAACCAAGCTTCTGCCCCAACTTCTTATTTTCTTATTATAGCCCATTAAATCGGCTAAAGTTGGGTAAATATCCATCTGCTGGGTGGGCGTTGAGATTTCGCCTTTCAGGTTATATTTCGGGTTTGGTGAGTAAAACAGAATCGGAACGGCAAAACGGTTCATGGCTTTTTCATATTCCGGATAGGCAATCTGATTCGTATGATCGGCCACCATTACAAAAATTGTGTTCTGATACCACGGCATTTTTTTGGCCGTTTCGAAAAACTTTTTCAGCGCATAATCCGTATATCCGACAGGTTCATGAATTTCCAGCGGACCTTTTTTGAATTTACCGGCATACTTTTCCGGCACCTTGAACGGATGATGAGATGAAACCGAAAACATCGTCGCCAGGAAAGGTGATTTCTTTGTGTTTACGGTTTTGGCAAAATACTGGAAGAAAGGCTCGTCCCATATTCCCCATATTCCATCGAAATCTGCATCATTATTATACTCAGTTTTGCCGTAATAGTGTTTGAAACCTAAAATATTCCCAAATCCCATAAATCCCATCGAACCATTCGGCGCGCCGTGAAAAAAGGAGGTATCGTAACCCATGTCATTCGCCACCGAAACAACAGACTGAATTTTCTGGTTAGAATAAGGTGAACTTGTAAAAGCGTCTTTCAACGTGGGAATCCCGGCTAAAATTGAACTCATTCCATGGATAGACTGCCGTCCGTTGGCAAAAGCGTTGGTCGCGATTAAACTCTGAGTTGCCAGACTGTCGAAAAACGGCGTATAGGAAACAAAATCTTTAATCTTCGTGTTCTTATTAAACGCTCCGGAATATTCTTTACTGAAACTTTCGAGAATAAAAATCACGACGTTGGGCTTTGGCTCTATTCCTTCTCTTTCATAGATTTTGTAAGGCCTGACGTTCTGTTCGATAAACTTCTCATCCACAAACTTAACTTCCTGAAAGTTGTTGGTATTCATCGTTCGGAAGAAAGAGAAAACACTATTCAAAACCACATTAGCCTGAAGCGGATTCTTCACATGCCGGTTCGCATCGACCAGATTGATCGGCCGCGTTGAATGTCTGAAATCACCACGGATTCCGCCAACAACAAGCGCTGCCACAATACATAAACTGACAGCGGAAGAAACAAAATAAACCCATTTCTTCACAGGTTTACGATCTGAAATTTTCACTTTTTTATAAAGGAAAATCCACAAAATCATTAACAGGATAAACCATAAAATCACAAACGGATGTTCAACAATGGAAACAAAAAACACCTTGCCAATGTTTTTTTCATGCTGAGCCACGTGCATCGCTGCCATTGTAAGCCTAGCCTGCGAGAATTTGTAATACACAAAATCTCCGAAATTCATTCCATACGCAATTCCGTTGGTAATGAAATACAGATAAAAGAGGAATTTCTGATAATACTTTTTTGTATTGATGACCAAAGGCAGCAAACTCAGCAGAATAAAAAGCGAATTCACATAAAGAATTGCTGTGGTATCAAAAGCAGTTCCGTGATATGCAATATTGAAATAATCTGAAACCGAATCGATGCGGATTAAATTTTTGTTAAAGAACCAAAACAATAACCTTGCAACCTGATAAAAAACAAAAGCCAGAAAAATCCTATAAAAAAGCACGCCGATTTCCTGCAATCTAAATTCCTTCATTCTAATTTTAAAAACAATGCTGCAAATTTACATTAAATTCATATTTCCTTAGGATTAAGTTTATTTGGCCCGCCGGGCGGCAAAATTTTAATAAAAACCTTACTTTTGCTCTTATGAATTTTATCAAAAACAATTTGGCAAATGCATTTACGCTGGCGAATTTATTTTCGGGCAGTATTGGCGTCATCCATTTGCTGGCGGGCAATTACCAGATTACTGCCCTCTGCATCATTATTTCTCTGGTTCTGGATTTCTTCGACGGATTTATTGCCCGCGCCCTGAAATCGAACTCCAATCTCGGCGCACAACTCGATTCGCTTGCCGATATGGTGAGTTTTGGCCTGCTGCCCGGACTTGTTATCTATAAATCTTTAGAACCTTTCGGAAACCAGTTTTTGGGAACCGATTTACCGTTTGAAATAAAATATCTTGCCCTTTTCATCACTTTATTTTCCTGTTTAAGACTGGCAATTTTTAATCTTGATGACGAACAGACGTATTATTTTAAAGGCTTAAACACACCATCAAATACGATTCTGATTTTCGGATTATACTTTGCTTTTTTAGAGTCCGGAAGTTTCTCTTTTCTGTTCGAAAATTCACTCCTTCTCATTCTTTTCACAGTGATTTCTTCGTGGCTTCTGGTTTCGCCCATTAAAATGATTGCCATGAAATTCAAATCGAGGAAACTGGAAGATAATTACCCAAAAATTGCTCTGTTAATCGGCTCGGTTCTGATTCTTATTATTTTTAAAACAGTCGGAATTCCTTTGGTCATCCTCTATTATACGGTGATTTCGCTGGTTTTTCAGAAACAACTCCGTTAAACTCAGAAGAACGAAATCTTCTGCCCATCTTATCTTATTTAAAATAATATCATGAATTTAAAACTTTATAAACCGCTTTGTGTCTTCGATCTTGAAACGACCGGAACCAACGTTGCAAAAGACCGCATTGTTGAAATCAGTATCCTGAAAGTAAATCCTGACGCTTCCCGCGAAAGCAAAACATGGTTGGTTAATCCGGAAATGTACATCCCGAAAGAATCTACAGCGGTACACGGAATCAGCGACGAAGACGTGAAAAACGCACCCAAATTCAGTGAAATTGCGCCAAAAGTAATGGAAATGATTTCCGGAACCGATTTAGGCGGCTTCAACTCGAACCGTTTTGATGTCCCGCTTCTGGCAGAAGAACTTTTAAGAGCGGGAATCGATTTCGATTTAAATAAATTCAAACTTGTTGATGCACAAACAATTTTCCACAAAATGGAACCCCGGAATCTAACTGCGGCTTACAAATTCTACTGCAAAAAAGAGCTGGAAAATGCGCATTCTGCGGAAGCTGATGTGTTGGCAACCTTTGAGGTTCTCGACGCGCAGGTAGGTCATTACGAAGAGCTGCCCAATGAAATTGCGGGATTAAGTGAATTTTCCTCGCATCATAAATTCGCAGATCTGGCCGGATTTATTGCTTTCGACGAAGACGGAAAAGAGGTTTTCAGTTTCGGGAAATACAAAGGGCAAAGGGTGAAAGATGTGTTCCAGAAAGATTTGGGCTATTACGGCTGGATTCAGAATGCGGATTTTCCTCTGTATACGAAGAAAGTTCTGACGGGAATTCAGCTTCGTTCTAAATTCTAAACATTACTAAAGACTTTACATTCATCAATAAAAATTAAAGCGAATGAAAATCATCTGCATCGGCCGCAATTATGCTGAACACGCGAAAGAACTCGGCAATGAAATCCCAGAAAATCCTGTAATTTTCATGAAACCCGACACGGCAATCCTAAAGAAAGGTTCGGATTTCTATATTCCCGAATTTTCTGATGACGTGCATTATGAACTGGAAGTCGTGCTGAAAATCTCGAAAGGCGGAAAATACATCCAGGAAGAAAAAGCCTCGAATTATTTCGAAGAAGTAGGATTGGGAATTGATTTCACGGCGCGGGATTTACAAAGCCAACTGAAAGCAAAAGGACTTCCCTGGGAACTTGCCAAAGGTTTCGACGGGAGCGCTGTAGTTTCAGAATTTTATAAAAAAAGTGATTTCGATATGAAAAATCTGAATTTCTCATTAATTAAAAATAAAGTAAAAGTTCAGGATGGTAATACTTCAATGATGATTTTCTCTCCGGAAAAAATTATCGCTTTCGTATCACAATACTTCACGCTAAAAACCGGAGATCTTATTTTTACCGGTACGCCTAAAGGTGTGGGCAAAGTTGCGGAAAACGATATTCTGCAGGCTTTCCTTGAAAATGAAAAGGTGCTGGATCTCAGAATTCAGTAAATTACTTGACCGTTTGCAGAAACTTTTGTAACTTTAAGGAACAAAAATTAAGATCATGATTAACATCGTATTACCTGTAGATTTTTCAGACGCAACCGACAGACTTATTGATGGTGCCGTAAAATTCGCTAAAGAAACAAAAGGAAAAATCTGTCTTATTCATGTAGCGCCGGCAGATATTGGTTTCGCTATAGGCGACATGGGCTTCCAGTATTTCCCTGAGGTGGAGCAAAATGAAATTAAAGATGAGTTGCTGCGGCTGAATGTAATTGAACAGCGCATTATCGCACAGGATGTGGATTGCGAACATCTTTTGAAACAGGGTGTGGCCGGAGATATTATTCTGGAATATGCCAAATCAAAAAACGCTGATTACATTGTGATGGGTTCGCACGGAAGAAGCGGAATTTATGACGTATTTGTGGGCAGTTTAACCAAGGAACTTACAAGACGCTCGACGATTCCAGTGCTTGTAATTCCGATTCATTAATAATTGAAAGTAACGAAATTATAAATCCCGAAATTATAAAATTTCGGGATTTTATTATGAAGATAAGTATCAATTATTTTAGTCTTTTTTGTGGATCTTCGGATCGTAATAAGGATGATGACCTTCAGTAGGTGAAAAATATTCTTTGTCTTTGTCGCCACCTAAAGTTACCAGCAGTACATAACACCAATAGGCAAATAAAGCTGATGCTACCAGAAACAGAATCCAGTTAAGAACATTACCTGCTGCATCAAACAAACCGAAAGACCACTTGAATACATCGCTTAAGAAGAGAAAGAAAGACGTCATTATTTTCCTTTTTTAAATTAACTTTGCACAAAATTAATAAAAATGTTTCGATTACTTTCAAAAGAAAGCAATATTTTTTCAATACCAGTTTACATCGGCGTACTACTTTTAATTGTAATCGGCTTCAACTTTCTCGACCTCAATACTTTAGATTTTTTTTCCGCGGTAATTACGTTTGCAGGCGTAGCCATGGGCTATTTCTGTTTTAACACGATTGCCCTAAATTACCAGACGCATTTGCCGTTATTTTTATATACCGCATTTATTTTTGCACTGTATCCCGGTGATCTCGATATAGGAATCGCGGTTTCTCTTTTTACCAATTCTATCATCCTGATTCTTCTGACTAATGTGGACATGAGCGTCCGCAAAAATTCTTATCCCCTCGTTGGGGCAATATTGGCGCTGAATTTCATTTTTCTGCCGACCACCTGGCCGATGTCGATCTTTCTGATTTTGCATATCATAGGAACTTCAGACCGTATTGGTTTGCATATTTTCAGGCTTTTTTATGGCATTTTTCTGGTGGGAATCTCTTATCTTGGGATTGCCTATTTTCTGGGAATGAATTCCTGGAATCCGGCTTATTTTCCGTTCGGAGATTTCAAACCTTCCGAAAATATCAAAGGTTTGCTGTGGCTGCTTCCTGTAGTTTTAATGTTGCTTCATGCGGTGATGGATCATTTCAGGAACTTTAACAAGAAAAGCCCTACAAGCAAATTCAAATATACATTTCTGCTGATTTTTTCGCTGTCGCAGTTGATTACAATTGTGCTGTATATGGGGAAACATTACGAGTACCTGCTCTTGCTTGCTTTTCCGGCATCCATTATTCTAAGCAGAATGCTGAAATTTTTACCCAAATACTGGATACAGGAAAGCGGATTGTGGCTGATTATTTTCAGTCTCATCCTTTTCAAACTCCAGGGTTATTATAACTTTAATATTTAATTACGATGATTCAAATTGACGATAAATTAATTTCTGAAGATATTTTTTCTGAAGAATTTGTGTGTAATCTCAGCAAATGCAAAGGCGCATGCTGTGTTGCAGGCGATGTAGGCGCTCCTCTGGAGAAATACGAAACCGAGATCCTTGACAGGATTTTTCCGCAGGTTAAACCTTATTTAAGGCCTGAAGGAATTAAAGCGCTGGAGGAACAGGGTACATGGACCATTGATCCGAACGACGGCGATTATGTAACACCGATGGTAAACGGCGAAGAATGCGCGTATGTAATTTTTGATGAAAAAGGAATTACCAAATGCGGAATCGAAAAAGCTTATGAAGACGGAGCAGTCGACTGGCAGAAACCCATTTCATGTCACCTCTACCCGATCCGTGTGACCGAATATTCTACATTTACCGCGCTGAACTATCATGAATGGGAAATCTGTAATCCTGCCTGTGAATTAGGAAAGGAACTGCAGGTTCCGGTGTATAAATTCCTGAAAACACCACTGATCAGAAAATACGGCGAAGAATTTTACGACACGCTTTGCGATGCGGCCGAAGAGTGGAACCGCGAGTTCAATTCATAGAAAAATTATATCTTTAAATAAAAAATGTCGGAGCATTTTGAACTTTTAGATGTTTATAAAGCCATTATTTCGATCGTTGCCGGGCTGATTCTGGGTTTCGAACGGGAAATGAAAGACAAATCCGCGGGGTTGAAAACAATCACCATCATTTGTCTGGGTTCTACCCTTTTTTCGATTATTTCCTATAAACTCGCCGGTGACGGTGACCCCACAAGAATCGCTTCCTATATTGTGAGCGGAATCGGTTTTCTGGGTGCGGGCGTCATTTTTAAAGAAGGTTTCACCGTGTACGGACTCACTACCGCCGGTGTAATTTGGATTGCAGCTGCGATTGGAATGTCAATAGGCTTTGGTGAGGTTTATATTGCATTTACTTTTCTTATTTCAGCCATTATTATCATTAATTCTGCAGAATATGTCACCAGGCATTTTTTGCCACAGCATCACACGAAACTGCTGAAACTGCAGCTTTCTGCTGAAAACTTCTCACATAAGGAAGGAATTCTCAGAGAAATTAAAAACATCACCAAAGATGTTTCAGAAATTGCGCTCGAGAAGAAAAACAACAGCGTTCTTATTACACTCGATATTCACATCAAAAATAAAGACATCCAGAAGCTGGAAACTTATCTTCTCAGCAACAGCGATCTGGAATATTTCAGTTACTGATTTTGAATAAGAATTCCACAAAAAAAAATCCGTTCTGCATTTACAGAACGGATTTTCTATTTATTGAAGTAAAATTACTTTTTCAATTCTTCTAAAAACTCATCGTGAGAGATTTTAGTGGCTTTTTTAGTTGCTTTCTCCAGGATTACATCTTTCAGTTTTGCCATTCCAACTTCTGCGGAAATCTGGCGAACCTGCTCTTGGTCTTTCAGCATTTCAACTGCATATTTCTGAATTTCTTCATCTGATAAATGGTGGATTCCGTAGATTGCCAACTGGTTTTTCACCAACTGCTCTGCCTGAGAAAGGATATCAGCATACTCCAGTTTAATCTCGTTATCGTTCATCAGTTTACCTTCAAGAATCTGGTATTTTAACTGATTTCTTTCCGCTTCTAGAACTTCTTTAGCTTGCTCTTCAGACTTGATATTTTCGTTGCTGAACATTAAGAATTTAACCAAGAAATTCTCAGGAAGTTTTACTTCTTCTTTTTCGTTGATCTGCTCCAGAACTTTGTTCACGAAATGTACATCTGCATTTTGCTGGAAATACTCATCCAACTCGCTCTTTACTTTTGCTTTAAGCTCGTCTTCAGATTTAATGTTTCCTTCACCATATACTTTATCGAATAAATCCTGATCAAGTTCTGCCAAATTCAAACCATAGAAATCTTTAACTTTCACCTCTAACTGATCGTGGTGAAGGTGCTCAACTTCTGCTTTACTGAAACCTAACTCTGTAGCCAAAGTTTCGTTGTTCTGTAAATCTTCTTTAGAAACTTTTACGGTTTCATCCATTTTCAAAGCTTTAACAAGGTTGAAAGCTTCTTTTTTCTCTGCATTAATTACAACAGATTTTGGAGCGTGGTTATGCTCTCCTTCTGCATTTTCTTCAACAACCTGGCTGATTTCCAGCGCTACGTGAGAATCATCAGCAATTGCATCCTGTGGAACCTGAGTTGCGAAACGCTTCTGCATGTTTTCGATGCTTTGCCCGATTTCTTTATCAGAAGCTTCTACCTGATAGTGTGGCGCTTCATATTTACTTAAGTCGATGGTGAAATCTGGCTCGTAACCAACTTCAAAAGCAACAGAAAGCTGCTCTGCATTAAGGTTAAGGTCATCTACCGGCTGTGGTACAGGCTGGCCAACCAATCTAAGTTTGTTCTCGTTTACATAGTTATTCAGTGCATCAGAAACCTGCTTGTTGATTTCTTCAAAAGCGATACCAGCTTCATACTGCTTTCTTACCATGCTTAATGGCACTTTTCCTTTTCTGAATCCAGGAACCTGTGCGTTTTTAGCATAATTGATCAGTTGTTTTTCAACTTTATCTTTGTAATCCGACTTATCTATCGTAACTGTAAGTAACGCGCTTACTTCATCGTGGTTTGTCGCTGTAACGTTCATTGTTATGTTTTGAAAATTTAGGTTGCAAAAATAGTAATAATTTTTTAGATTTTAACATTCATATAATACTAAAGAACGTTAAAAATCAATTACTCATGCCAAAAACAGCAACAGCGTCTGTTTCACCGCCTTCCGCTGTTCCGAATGCAGAGCCGGATTGCTCTTCGCTTACCGAAACTGCATCGTGAATTAACTGGAGTTCGAGTTTGGGATTTGGCCCGTTTAGCGTCTTTATCACATTCCATTTTGTAAGGAGTCCGAGTTTATTTCCGTCGGTTCTTGTGGAGGATTCGTCGTCTTCCCGTGTTAACTCAATCTGCGAACCCTGAAAATCGAATATCAGGAAATGTTCGTCTTTTGCTGATATAATGCTTTCGGTTTCATCTTCGTTACCGTTTTTAAAAATAGCTTCAACGGTATAGGTTTTTCCGTCTTCCAGCTTTATGACAGGATTTGTTGCAGCATTTACCGTATAATTATAGGTTTTTACGATTCCTGTAACATCATCCTTAACGTTGAGAATGATATTCGAAATATCTTCCTGCGACAGCACATCTTCATCTTCATCGGCTCTGCTGCAGGCGATGGAAACCAAAGAAAAGAAAACTATGAGTAAATATTTTATATTTTTTAATGTTTGCATGCTGTAATTTTTAGAAGTTATATTTTACATTGAAAATGATGTTTCTGCCCATTTCATAAGAGAAAAAACGCATCCTGTTCAGGTAATCCCTGTAGTTTTTATCGAAAAGATTGGTCACATTCAAGCCGGCAGAAAACTGCTTATTTAACTTTAGGCCTGTCTGTATGCTCCACAAAGCATAAGCTGGCGGCGGTGTAGATAAATCCAGTGTTTTTTCAACTTCTACGCCGTTTTCATAAACGTTGATGGTCGGATTAAAAATCGGATATTCCTTTTGCTGCAGGAAGGTTTGGTTTTCGATTTTGAAATAGAAGTTTTTCCATTCCGGTTTAGAAAACTCAATACTGTTCGCAAAATTCGGCGGCAGCATGAGGATCAAAGGCTGATCGTTCGTCTCATCCGTACCTTTTACGTAAGCAAAACGGCCTTTATAAGTAAATTCGTTATTGATTTTCAGGTGTGCATCGAAATCAAGTCCGAACATCGTAGCGTCAATCTGCTCATAACTCCAAACCGGAAAAACGCCGCGGATGGTGTTCTGAATTCCCGTCGGAATTTGGTTGATAAAATTTCTTGTTACAAACAAATAAGGATTCAGTGAAAGCTGCAGACCTCCCAACACATCAAATTTCGAATCGATGTTAAGATTGAACTGGTTACCTTCTTCATTTTTCAGGCGCATGTTCCCAAGTTCCAGAACCGCGGCAGAATGATGAAGTCCGTCCGCGAAAAGTTCAGCAATATTGGGTGTTCTTGCCACTTTCGCGTAATTGAATTTGAGACTGAAATTTTCTGAGGGATTTAAATCTATGCCCGCGTTAAAAGACAGATTTTTGTAGGTTAAAACCGGCTTTGTAAAAACCCGGTTTCCATCGGTTTCTACATAAAATTCTTCGAAATCTCCAGCGTAAAGGTTATTCCAGTCATTTTCATCGTACCATTTTTTTACCTTATACTTTGTGTGGTCATAACGCAAACCGCCTTCAACATTCAGTTTTGGATTAATTTTGTATTTCAGGACAGAATACATTCCGCCCGAATATTTCGTATAATTGGGAACGAGCCTTCTCGCCATAGTTTCTGGTGTGGAATAATTATACTGGTAGGTTAAATCGATTCCAGTTTCCAGTTTCCAGTTTTTTCTCTCAATTAAGTTGGTAATATTCAGATTATTGGTGAAAAGCTCCAGGTCGAGCGACGGAATTTCTGAAAGTTCGCCTCTTCTTAAATCATACTCTTTGCGGTGATTGTACTGAAAACTGTAATCAAAAGAAAATTTCCCCAAATCTTTAAATCTTTTGTAAGCTGAAATTTTAGCCAAATGATGCTGGATCTGCTGTTTCGGATTGTCGGTCGAGTAAGAAAAATCCCTCGTGTAAATGGGCAGGTCAGAATTTAATACCGTATAAAAATCCTCAAGATTACCAATATGGGAACCTCGGAAAATACCGATTTCCTGACCCGTCATGTTGTAATCCGCCGATACTCCCTGAAGGAAACTGTTGTTTTGAACCGTAAAACCAAAAGAATTAAAATTCATCCCCGTGTTCATCAACAGATAATCGGGAGTTTCCAAGTCGCCAAGTTTTTTATAGCCTCCGTTGGCTTTCACGGCCCAGCCATTTTCCCAGGTTTTCACCACATTCAGGTCAACACCGATTCCGCGTCCGTTGGAAATCCCGGAGACATTCGCTGACCCTTTCAGCGTATCAATTTTTTTGAAGGTTTCAGGAACCAGCAAAACAACACCGCCGATTGCATCACTGCCATATTTCAGCGCAGAGGCACCTTTAATGACATCGATATGTTCGAAATGGGTAATGTCGACATTCGGTGCATGCTCCACGCCCCATTCCTGTTCGGCCATCTTCACCCCGTTATTGATGATTGAAATCCGGCTTCCGTAAAGTCCATGAATAATAGGTTTTGCAATATTATTTCCGGTTTTCAGAGCGCTGACTCCCGAAATTCCCGATAAAACATTCCCCAGATTTTCTGTGGAATTTCTTTCGATTTCTTTTTTATCTAATGTCCTGATAATTAAAGGAGTCGACTTTTTATGTGCGGCGTGAATGGTCACCGTTTCGATATCTGATATATGATGTTCCAGGTTCAGGGTGATTTCCAGATTATTATTTACAGTGATTTGATCAGTATAGGCCTCACAGTCGGGATGGGTTGCGCTAATGGTATACTTTCCTTTTTTCACGGAACTGAAACTGAAAAACCCGTTCTGGTCCGAAGTTTCGGTATAATTTCCGATTTTGATGACGGCATTTCTAAGCGGAACTTTATCATGAAAATCGATAATTTTGCCCTTAATTTTAAATGTTTGCTGTGCGCTGATGAAGGTTAATCCAAAAAAGATCAACAGGATATTGAAAGTAAATTTCATTTAAATGTAAATTTCAAATTAATTAAATACGAAAAATTTAAAGATTTAATCAAAAACCTTTAACAATACATTTCACTGGAAATGTGTAATTTAAATGAAATTTGCAGGCGGACCCCGAAGTTGGAAAGAGAAGATTTCAAGCTTAGAAAACCGCTGGGTATACGCAGATATTTCTTTCTGAAAATCATCGGGCTGCACAAATTTGAACTGAAAATCCTCCGGAACCAGAGAATGACCGTCGTGAAGCAGATGACAGGACAAGCAGTCGGTAAATTCCTGTGACAAATGACCTGGCGAATAAGTTTTTTCTGTTTTCTTAAAATTAAATTCCTTGAAAACTTCACCGCTGCTGTGATTGTGAAAGTTCTGTGAGAACAAAGCCACGAAAAGATAAACCGCTGTAAAAATTATGGCTGCCAATCGCTGATATGTTTTATTTCTCAACATTCCGCAAAATTAATCAATATTTGCAGATTAAAAAATTAAACCTGAGGTTTACCGCCCATTTCGGTGATGATATTAATTTTAAATGATATTCCAAAGCTGTTAAATGTTAGGCCCATATTTGACGGAGATTTTGTAAATTTGTGCTGAAAATTTTTATATATGGAAGAAAGTGCAGTAAAAAAGATAGCGGTTTTCACCTCGGGAGGTGATGCCCCGGGGATGAACGCCGCATTGAGAGCGGTAGTAAGAACTGCAAGTCATTTTAAAATAGAATGTTATGGTGTAAGAGAAGGCTACAATGGTCTTATTAATGATGATTTTACCAAAATGGGACCACGGTCGGTGAAAAACATCATCGGAGCCGGGGGCACCATCCTGAGATCTGCAAGATCGTTGGAATTCAAAACCAAAGAAGGGCGGAAAAAAGCTTACGATAACTTGGTAAAACGCGGAATCGACGGTTTAGTATGCATCGGCGGTGACGGAACTTTTACCGGAGCAAAAATTTTCAACGAAGAATTTGGAATTAAAGTAATCGGTATCCCGGGAACCATCGACAACGATATTTTCGGGACAGACAATACCATTGGTTATGATACCGCGCTGAACACCGCGATGGAAGCCATCGACAAAATCCGGGATACAGCAACCTCCCACAACCGGGTATTTTTTGTAGAAGTAATGGGACGCGACGCGGGATTTATTGCTTTGAACAGCGGGATTGCTACCGGAGCAGTTGATATTCTGATTCCTGAACGAAAAGACAGCATCGATGATCTTTTCGAAACATTTGAAAAAGCAGAAAAAGCCGGAAAAACTTCAAGTATTGTAGTCGTTGCCGAAGGTGAAAAACTGGGCAGCATCTACGATCTGGCAAAAGCTACAAAAGCAGGATTCCCGGATTATGATATCCGTGTAGCAATTCTGGGGCATATCCAGAGAGGTGGCTCACCAAGTTGTGCCGACCGCGTTTTGGCGAGTCGTCTGGGATATGGCGCGGTAATAGGTTTAATGGCAGGAAAAACCAACAAGATGGCAGGAATGCAGTCGAATACCTTGGTGTACACCCCTTTTGAAGAAGCCATTAAAAAACATAACGAGATTGATCAGAATTTGCTGAAGCTTTCAGAAATACTGGCAATATAGCAGGAAAACCTGTCTCTAAAATAATAAACGTTAAATAAATTTATAAACAAAGTATTATGTCAACAATTAAAGTAGGAATCAACGGATTCGGCAGAATTGGGCGTCTTGTGTTCCGAGCAATGACCGAAAGAGAAAACATCGAAGTTGTAGGAATCAACGACCTTATCAATGCAGAATACATGGCTTATATGCTGAAGTATGATTCTGTACACGGCGAGTTTAAAGGGACGGTTTCTGTAGAAGGAAACGACCTTATCGTAAACGGTAAAAAAATTAGAGTTACCGCCGAGAAAGACCCTAACAACCTGAAATGGAACGAAGTAGGCGCAGAATATATCGTAGAATCTACAGGATTGTTTCTTTCTAAAGAATCTGCGCAGGCTCACATCAATGCAGGTGCAAAAAAAGTAATCCTTTCTGCTCCTTCAAAAGATGATACGCCGATGTTCGTGATGGGAGTAAACCACAAAGAATTAACAGACGATATCAAAATTTTCTCTAACGCTTCATGTACCACCAACTGCCTGGCTCCATTGGCAAAAGTAATTCACGATAATTTCGGAATTGTAGAAGGCTTAATGACAACCGTTCACGCAACTACAGCTACTCAGAAAACCGTTGACGGACCGTCAATGAAAGACTGGAGAGGCGGCCGTTCTGCTTTGAACAACATTATTCCTTCTTCTACAGGTGCTGCAAAAGCAGTAGGAAAAGTAATTCCTTCACTAAATGGTAAACTTACAGGAATGTCTTTCAGAGTTCCTACCGCCGACGTTTCTGTTGTGGATTTAACAGTAAGATTAGAAAAACCAACTTCTTACGAAGAAATCTGTGCAGCAATGAAAGCCGCTTCTGAAGGCGAACTGAAAGGAATTTTAGGTTACACTGAAGACGCAGTAGTTTCTCAGGATTTCGTAGGAGAAAAAAGAACTTCTGTATTCGATAAAGATGCCGGAATCATGTTATCGCCAAACTTCGTGAAATTGGTATCTTGGTACGATAACGAAATGGGATATTCTAACAAATTGGTAGATATGCTGGTTCATTCCGCTTCTTTGTAAGAACTGAACAAACAATCCAAAACAATAAAAACCTCTCAGCTTTGAGAGGTTTTTTTATGCTTTTCGGTTAATATCCGTGAAGATTAATGTCTTCCGTTCTTATAAGTTCTACCCGTTTGCCCATCTTTTTCTGGATCACCCGGAAATGCTGCAGTTCGTCATCCGTGAGCAGAGTAATTGCAGTTCCGGACTCCAACGCACGGCCGGTTCTGCCGATACGGTGCACATAATCCAGCGGTGAACGTGGAAGCTCGTAATTGATGACATATTCTAAAGACTCAATATGAATTCCACGCCCAATAAGATCTGTAGCGACAAGGATTTGAGTTTCGCCTTCTTTAAAATCTCTTAAATTTCCGGATCTCGAACCCTGGGATTTTTTACCGTGAACAGCGGTTGCCGGAATTTTATTTTTCTTGAGTTTTTCTGCCAGATTGTCGGCACTTCTTGTGGACGAAGTAAAAACCAAAGCCTGCCTGATATTTTTTTCCTTTATTAAATAGCGCAAAAAAGGACCTTTTCTTTCTTCGGTGACATGATAGGCAATTTGCGTAATCTTATCGAGATCAACTTCCTCGGCTTTAATTTCTACGAGGACCGGATTGATGGTCAGACGTTTTTTGATTTCTTCCACTTTATCATTCAATGTCGCAGAAAATAAAACTGTCTGTTTTTTGGAAGGCATCATCTCGAAAAGTTTGTTCATCTCCTCTTCAAATCCTAACTGGAACATTTTATCGGCTTCATCAATCACCAAATGACTGATTTTAGAAATACTCAAGGCTTTATGCTCAATCAGATCCAGCAATCTTCCCGGTGTCGCGACCAAAACTTCTACACCGAACATTCCTTTCATTTGCGGATTGATTGAAACCCCGCCGTAAACTGCCATGGTACGGATTTCCCGCCTCAGATTTTCGGCAAAAGCCCTGAAAACCTCATCAATCTGAATCACCAGTTCCCGTGTCGGTGCTAAAACCAAAACCTGAATATTTCTGTCTTTTTTCACTTCTACGTCCTGAAGTTTTTCCAGAATTGGCATTACAAAACAGGCCGTTTTACCCGATCCTGTTTGGGCAATTCCCATCAGGTCTTTCCCCGATAAAATCACCGGAACGGTTTGCTCCTGGATTGGAAAAGGTTTCAGAAAACCAAGTTTCCTTACCGATTTTATAATATTGTGTGACAAACCTAAAGATTCAAAAGACATATAATTTTAGTTTAATTTGCAAAGATAACCTATTCAAAACAGCATTTCTGCTTTTAGGATTTTACTTTAATGGAGTATCAATAATTTGTAACTTTAATGGCTTGAAGATTGCAATCCTGTAATTTAATTTTTTGAACCGAAATTGTAAAAACACGAATTAATGAAGGCTGAACCCCGATTTCACAACGCTCCGCATTTCAAAAATTTTTGGGAAAAAGGCAATGGAAAAGAACTTTTGGATTGGGCAGATTTTAAACCCGATCTCGGTAATTTCGAAAAATATGCGTCACTTTATCATGAAGTGGATGATTTGAGTGATGATCTGGTGAAAGAAACCTATCTGAAACTTCCTTATTCGGAAGCCAGTGCCCTGATTAAGAAATATTCAACCTCAAAGATCTCCGAAAACGCTGATGAGCCGGAAAGTTTAAAAAGATTTTTTCTCCAGATGCAGGAGGTCCCAAACTGGTTTGATGAAGATTTAGCCAACAACGGTCCAAGACTCTGCATGAGAAGCGGAACCAACGCACTGATTATTCTTCGGGATTTTGTCCTCATGGGCGGCTATGATTATGCTTATCTCAACAAACCCTTAATCTTTACGGGAGCACTTAAAAAAGGCGCCGTAAAACGTCTGAAAGATACGCTCGAATTCTGGATTCATGTGACCCGGGAAGATGCTCTGAAAGTCAATTCTGAAGCCTACCAGCTCATTATAAGAACAAGACTCATGCATTCTTACGCAAGACTGAAAATTAAAGAAAAAGGAAAAGACTGGGATTACGAAATTTGGGGCGAACCGATCAACTTCTGGGACATGATTGCGACTTATACGGGCTTCAGCCTCGTCTTGATGCAGGGACTGAAGAAACTCAGCGTTAAGATTTCAGAAAAAGAAGAAGCAGGTGTTTTTCATCTCTGGAAATATATTGGTTATCTTCTCGGGATTCCCACGGAATTTCTTCCGGAAAACAGGCAGCAGGCCGTGGAACAGCTCTATTTATGGAGCACCCTTCAGGATCAAGGCGACGAAGATTCGGTACAGCTGGCTCACGCACTTCTGGCAGAAAACCTGGAAAGCACCTTTTACAAATATCCTTTTCAGCGCAAACTTCTGCTGAATCTTCATCAGAGCATGAACTGGTTTTTGCTCGACAGGGAAATTAACGAAAGGCTGCGGATTCCAAAGGTGGCGGTGACTGCGGTTTTTCCTAAATTCATCATTAAAGCCAATCAGATTGCACAGCAGATTTATAATCTTGACGATCCCAGGAAAAACAGAAAACTGGTTGAAATTGGCCATAAAGACCAGATGAAAGTCCTGGAAGACTATATCAAACACACTCCAAAAGATTTTCAGTATTAAAAAAAACGGTCCGCAGATTTGCGGACCGTTTCTCTCTTTTATCTTAAGATGATTACTTCACCATCATTTTGGTAACAGCAACTCCTTTGTCGGATTTCAGCTGAATTAAATACATTCCTGATTTCAATCCGCTGATAGAAATAGCTTCATCACCGTTATCTTTCGTTACTTTCACTGCTTTTACCAAAGCGCCGGTTAAGTCATAAATGGCCACTGTTCCGTTTTTCGCGTTGGTATATCTCAGGTTTGCGGTTCCGTTCGTCACCGGATTCTGAGTCAGGGTTAAAGAAACTTCATTTTTAACAGATCCGGCTTCATCCGTTGCCAAAGCAGAGGCATTTCCGAAAATCCTGAAACCTCCCGGCTCAATCGTAATCGGTGCCGTGGTGCTTGAAACAGAAACTGAGGTATTGTCCATTAAATTCACCCAACTTCCGGTATAAGGAAAATCCGGAACCACGTTTTGCGGCGTTAAAGTAAAGTTGGCAAGGATCACCACATTTTTCAGCGCACTGGCTGCAGCGTTATTCCAGATATAAATCCGCGGCATCAGATTACCGGATTCTACCGTGAAAGTTTTTGTATTGAAAACTTCGTTGGCAAGTCTGAGTTCCAAAATTTTCGCCCAGGTATCGTAAACCGATTTTCTCGCAGCATCAGTATCATAACCCAAACCAAAAGCGGTGGGTTTCGGGCTTAGTTTACAGTCTCCGGGAATCGCATCGCTTTCAGTGTTTACGGTAACGCCGTCTTCACAGGTATAGATGCTTTTATCAAAACCTAATTCAGCGAACTGCCAAATCATTTTGGGTCCTGGAACAGTTAAGAATACGGCCCCATAAGCCTTTTGTCTCTGAAGTGCATTGTTAAGGTCTCTCGTGCTGTAACCCGCGGTAGAAGCACCGAAATTGATGTTTTTGTACATGATTCTTTCTTCATCATGACTTTCGCCATAACTCATCGCTCTTCTCTCGGAGAAACCGTGGGCTTCAAAATCTACCCTGCTGAAATTGCTGCTTGCGGCAAATCCCATGGTATTCTGGTTATAAGCGTTCGTATGTTTATCCCACATCATCACTCCTTTACCCTCTGTTGTGCGGTAATTTGCCCATTGCGCTTCTTCAGAATCCGTTCCTAAATGTTCAAAAATAATATAGGAAGTAGGATCATAGCTCCACTGTTTGTCAGCATATCCTCTTAAAATATTCACCCTGTCCTGCTGGTAAGCGTTGGTACACGCATCATCACCTGCAGTACAGTTTTGCGTAAATCCTTTCGTTAAATCCCAACGGAATCCGTCAACTTTGTATTCTTTAATCCAATGTTCAATAACACGATCTACATAATATTTGGTTTCAGCTTTTGAGTGGTTAAAGTCATTAAATACGCTGTAAGAATGTTTTGCTACCTGGTTGAAATAAGGATTATCCGCAGCAGGATCACCAAAACCGTCGCCATCAGGATCTACCATCCACATTCTTTCGATAGGGCTTCGTCCGGTCGCATGATTCAATGCAATATCAAGAATAACTGCGATACCGTTCTGGTGGCATAGATCGATAAATTCTTTGAATTTTTCCGGAGTTCCGTACGCTTTGTCAAGGGCATAGTGGAAACCGGTATTATAACCCCAGGAATTGTTCCCGTCGAATTCCATCACCGGCATCAGTTCCACTGCGTTAATTTTCAGGGATTTTAAATATGGAATTTTATCAATCAGAGACTGCCATGTTTTCTGAGTAGTGAAATCCCTTACCAGAAGTTCATATACAATTAAATTCTCTTTTGCAGGTTTATTGAAATTGTTTACGACCCACGGATAAGCCGGTTTTGCAGTCTGAATTACAGAAACTTCAAAACTTTGTCCGGCAGGATAAGCTGGTAAATCAGGATAAACCATCGCGTTCTGATTGATATACGGATCATCGTAAGGCGACAGCACTAAAGGTGAATAAGGATCCGCAACCTTAATTCCGTCGGCAGTTCTGTACTGGAACGTATAAATCTGCTGGGGTGTAAGACCGGTAATTTCAATCCAGTAAAGATTAGGATTGGTCGTATCTCTTTTCATGAGATAATTCGCACTCACCGTCCAGTTATTGAAACTTCCGATGACGTGGACATAAGCTTTGCCGGGAGCATAAAGCGCAAGACCAACTTTGGTTGGGTCTGCAGGATCATAACTGATTCCCTGTTTCATGTACGCGGGAATTGGTGCCGTTTGAACTGGAAGCGCCAGCGAAACTGTAAAAGTTTTTACAACAGAACTCGCGTCAGCTGGATTGGTAGCGGTAACTTCCATCGTTGCATCCTGGGTAACAGTGTACGGAAAATTCAGTGTGGTAGATGGCGCAGCGCTGGTATAAACCACAGCACCATTAGCTTTTACCTGGTAATTCGCAGCCAGAGAAGAAGTTCCGGTGATATTAATCACGGTACCGGAATTTACAACATTGGTACTTCCCGGTTGCGGATTGGTAAGGTTAAACTGAAACTTTCCTACATTCAGCACGATATCCTGGGACTGAACCGAACCATCTACCGTTTTTACCAGAAAACCGATTTTTGAAAGTGGATTGGTACGGTTTCCATAAAAAGATTTCACGGTATTCATCGTGAAAGTATAAGTTCCTGTTGTTCCCGAACTCGAAACATACGTGAGTTTATTGGCAGGATTAGAGGCCGTCCAGGTTCCGTTTGTCGGCGCATCAGCATTTACATTGTTCGAATCGTAAGACCACGCCCATAAGTAAAGCGCATGCGAAGTTCCTACGCCGAAATTGGCTTCATTTACAGTAAAAGTTACGGTAATCGCATCGGTTTCATCAAAAGTTGCCGGATTTACCGAATACGAAACAACTTGCTGTGCCACAGCAAAATACGGTAAAAGCAGGGCTAAAATGAGGGTGTAAAAATATTTCATTGAATAAAATTTAAGAATGTAAAAATAGTGAAAGTTATGACAAAACCAGCATTTAAAAATTAATATTCCAAAGCCGTTTAATACTGCTTTTCATCATCTAAATAATTACTTACGCTGCTGCACTTACTGGCTGCCGTTCATCTTTCTGTAATCGATCAGATTCTTGGTTTCAGCGATTTTAGAAGGATTCTCCAGAACAAAATTTTTACCAGCCAACAGCTCGGTAAGCAACGTGCGCATCTGTTCGGCAGCGACCTCGGGAAGGTGAGATTTTTTCGCAGCTTCAATCACCTGCTGTTTACCGTTTTGTTGAACTTTTGCGAGATCATCTTTGCTGAAAAGATTAAAGAACTGCTCTTCAATATTGTAATATTTGTAATCGGTTTCGGTGGAAATAATCTCTGGCGCAGGAAAATCAACAAGTTTCACGGTACGGTTCTGTTCATCGATCTGCCATTTGAATTTCTCGAAATCGTAACCTACCAGAACTTTAGCCTGAACAATGACCAGCGCTTTTTTTTTCGACGGTATAAAGTTGAAAATCTTCGAACTTTCTTCGTAATTGTAAATTTCATTGAAATGTCCCTCCGCAGAAACGATTTTGAAAACCTTGCGCATGCTTTCGGCAACCGTATGCGAACTTTCTTTTACTATAGCGGGATCGGCAGTTAATTTTTTAGAAGCCAGAAAAGCGATCACACCGCCAAGAATCAGTCCGAGAACCAACATCAGCAAAGTCATCACTGAATTTACCGATTCGGCCTGCGTTAACTGATAAAGAAAAAAACCTAGAAAAATCAGCAGTAAAATCCCGACTGACCAAAGTATAATCCTGAATTTATTTGAAGCCATGCTATGCGTTTTATTGTAAAGTTAGTAAATACATACTTTTAAACATCAAAAGCAGTGCTACATTTGCCTGGGAAAGTTTATTTTTTTCCGGAGACAGGAGGTGGCAAAATCAGTTCCTCCAGTTTCCCCTTCACTTCGAGCTTTTTGTAATAGTAATTCCGCGCCATCATTTTAAGCATCAAATCTTTATCCACGAGATTCCAGAATTGTTCTTCGTGAACTTTTTTGGGTTTCCGGATTTCATGAAAAGTGGTTTTCCAACTGTCAGGATTGTGGTCAAATTCGATGATTCCGCAGTGTTCAGGAATCAAATCTGCATCAATCATTCCCATGGGCAAAAGGAAACTGAAGTGGTTGCAGATATAATCTCCACACGAAATTTTATCGTGTTTCAGGAACTTTTCCTTTGTCTTGGCATTCTTGTAATGTTTTTTGAAATCATTTTTGAAATCGGCTTTCGAGAATTTAATTTCAAACTCATGACTGAAACCTTCGGAACTTACGACCATAATATCCGCTTCCCAATCGGAATGAAAATGATTGGTCAGCACCAAATCTTTCTCGAAATCATAAAATTGGGAAATGAAATTATAGGTAAGCTCTTCTATTTTAATCATCAAACTAAAGAATTAAGACACCAAAAGGCTGCACCCGCGAATATCCGAATGATCGATCCTTCCCAAAACCTGAAATTTGCTATTGCGAAGAAACGAAGTTGATGAAGACATCTCAAAATCGTTTATGATTTTGCCTAAATCCTGGGTCGCAATAAAACTGCAGGAATGGATATTCGCCAGATCGATGATGTTGATAGCACCGGTTCGGCCCGCATCAAGGTAAGAAAACGGATCTTCGGTGTTGCGGATTAAAATGCGCATCCATTGCGGACTTTCGTAAATATTTTCTCCCAGCGAATAAGCCTGCGACAATAATTCCGTCATCGAATACTCAGAATAAATGTTTTCGGTTCCGAAACCGTTCTGCAAAATCCGGAGCAGTTCGTCTTTCGTCATTTCCTCTTTACGGCCTTTCATTCCGCCCGTTTCGATAACGGTTAAATTCTCCGAGTTTATATGTTTAAGTAGTTCCGCATTATAAAAATCCAGATAATCGAGCAACGCGAAAGAAACACCGAACAGAATAACTTTCTTGTTCTCGGCTGAAAGCTGCTTCAGCAAATCAAAAAGTTTCTGATGATTATACAGAAAGTAGCCGTTTTCCGGTTTAGCCGATTTCTTCATGAGAAAATCGACCATGTAAATTAAGGAAGAATGCGGATTTTCAGAATAATTGGGCAGTAAACCCAGGAAAATATAGTCTTCCGGTTTACCGATAAACTGCGCGAAACTTTGGTAAATACTTTGTTCGTAAAGCCCAAAATCAGCAATAAAATGCCTGGAACGCATCATTTGAGTGGTCCCGGAACTTTGAAAATAGTTTTCAGTCTTTGAATTTTTATCTAAAACCAAATGATTTTTGAACATCTCAATCGGCAGAAACGGAATTTTTTCCACACCATCAATTTCCGCGGGATTAATGTTCAGATAATCGACAAATTTCCGGTAAACCTCCACGTTTTCATATTGATAACGGAAAGTTTCCAGACATTTTTTCTCAAAATCAGCTTCGGTTTGTATGTTGAAAATGTTTTGCATTATTTTTAACCACTAAGTGCACTAAGAACCTCACAAAGAACACAAATGGACTATAACTTTCCGTTGATTACCCGTTTGATTCCATTTTTAAATAATATAGTATTGAAATTAATAAGAAGACCCAATTTGCATTCACTTAATTTAAGATAAGTGAGAACCTGCGCTAAGTGAATTTCATTTAGCGCTTCAACAGATTTTATTTCGATCACCAACTTGCGTTCTACCATAATATCGATTCTGTAACCAACATCTAACTTGACTTCGTCGTATATAAGCGGCATAGGTTTTTGTTTTTCTATTAAAAGCCCTGATTTACACAGCTCATATTAGAGACATTCTTCGTACGCAGATTCCAAAAGCCCAGGACCAAGGCTGCGGTGCACCCTTAAGCCTGCATCAAAAATCAGCTTTGAAATTTCATTCTCGTTCATGCCTAATCCTAGTGTTCTTTGTGTAAATCCTTGTGAGCTTTGTGGTTTTCATGAGCAAAAGCAAGTAGTTCAAAATTCTGCCCGTTAAAAACACCATAAGTAAAATACGAAATCCAGTCACCGAGGTTGATGTATTTTGCCGTATTTTCATCAGATTTCAAATCCAGTATCATCGGTAAATGCCGGTGACCGTAGATGAAATAATCAATTTTTTCGCTTCTCAGTTTTTCTTTGGAGTAGATGATGAGAAACTCCTTGTCTTCCCCCATAAACTGCTTGTCTTCTTCCCCGGAAATCATTTTGTTTTTGGTGGAAAAATAAATCGCCACCTTCATCGCGATATCCGGATGAAGCCATTTGAATCCCCACTGCGCAAAAGGATTCGTGAACAGTTTCTTCATTCTCTTGTAGCCTTTATCTCCCGGACCCAAACCGTCACCATGAGCAAGCAGGAAATTTTTTCCGTTAATCTCGAAGTACTGTTTATCAAAAAAAACTTTGCAGCCAATTTCTTCTTCAAAGTAATTTTTCATCCAAAGATCGTGGTTACCGACGAACATATAAAGCTCAATCCCTGAATCTTTGAGTTCAGCCAGTTTGCCCAAAACCCGCACATAGCCTTTCGGGATTACATGATTCCACTCGTGCCAGAAATCGAAAAGATCGCCCATGAGAAAAAGAACCTGCGCATCGGCTTTAATTTCATCGAGCCAGCGGATGAATTTTTCTTCCCTGATCTTGCTTTCTTTGGCTGTTGGCGCGCCGAAATGCTGATCAGATGCGAAATAAACTTTTTTATTGGGCTGTAAACTGATTTTCATACTTTTGATAATAGATCGAAATTTACCTTTTTAAGCTTGGTCTTCTGCAAACCATTCTCCATAGGAGTTTTCGGTTTCGTGAAGTTTGAGGTAAGCCAAAGTGACATCGCCCGAAAGTTTGTTCTTAATTTTTTCTGCAATATCGTAAAGCATATTCTCGCAGGTCGGCTGGTAATTGCAGAAAATCACTTTATGGCCTTTCTGTTGCAGATCTGTGCCCAGTTCTTTATGCGGAGAAGTACCGTTCACCAAAACTGCGTGATCCCAAACATCGATGATTTCAGATTTTACAATCTTCTTGATGTCGCCAAAATCCACAACCATTCCGTTTTTAGGATTTTCCAGATCGTTGATGGGAGTTCCTTTTACAGTAACAAAAAGCTTATAGGAATGTCCGTGCATATTTTTGCATTTACCGTCGTAATTGTAAAGGACATGTGCGGTTTCGAAGGTGAAAATTTTGGTAATTCTAATCATTTTGCAAAGATAAGATTTTGAGGTGATAATGTGATGATTTGGGATTTGATGATTTGTACAGGCAAGATTAAAGTCTAAAAAATCCTCCCACAAAAATGTGGGAGGATGAATTAACAATTACAAATTAAACGATAGTATCTTAATGGAACTGTGCTGTTTCCGTAGAATCTTTCATCGCAACCACGGAAGAATTTCCTGCTGTAATCACGGTTTGCAGTGCATCGAAATAGGAAGTTCCCACAAAATTCTGGTGTTTAACCGCACGGAAACCTTCTTTCTGCAATGCGAATTCTCTTTCCTGAAGTTCGCTGTAACCGGCCATTCCACGTTTTTTGTACGCCAGAGCCAGTTCGAACATCGAAGTATTTAAAGCATGGAATCCGGCAAGCGTGATAAACTGGAATTTATACCCCATTTTCGCAAGTTCTTCACGGAAGGTTTCCATTTCAGCAACAGAAAGTTTGGCAGCCCAGTTGAACGATGGCGAACAGTTATAAGCCAACATTTTTCCCGGGAATTTAGCATGAATTCCTTCTGCAAATTTTCTCGCGTAATCCAAATCCGGATTACTGGTTTCCATCCAGATCAGATCGGCGTACGGTGCATAAGAAAGACCTCTGTCAATACCCTGCTCTACACCGTTTTTCACTTCAAAAAATCCCTCGGTCGTTCTGTTTCCGGTAACGAATTTCTTGTCACGGTCGTCGATATCAGAAGTCAGCAAATCTGCCGCATCGGCATCAGTACGGGCAACAACAACGGTCGGAACTCCGCAGACATCCGCCGCAAGGCGCGCTGCAATAAGTTTATTGATTGCTTCCTGGGTCGGAACGAGAACTTTTCCGCCTAAATGCCCGCACTTTTTCGCTGAAGAAAGCTGGTCTTCAAAGTGAACGCCTGCTGCACCCGCTTCAATCATCTGCTTCATCAGTTCGTAGGCATTTAAATTTCCACCGAAACCTGCTTCAGCATCGGCAACAATCGGTACCAAATATTCCTTTCTGTCCTCTTCTGCCACACCATTTACAGACTGAATCTGATCGGCCCTCAGCAAAGCATTATTAATTCTTTTCACTACACTTGGGACAGAATTCGCAGGATAAAGACTTTGGTCAGGATACATCTCTCCGGAAAGATTGGCATCTGCAGCCACCTGCCAACCGGAGAGATAAATGGCTTCCAACCCGGCATCCACTTCCTGAACGGCCTGATTTCCTGTAAGTGCACCCAATCCGGCCACAAAATCCTGATTGTTGAGTTTTTCCCATAATTTTTCAGACATCATTTTTGCGATGGTGTAATCGAGTTGGTAAGAACCTCTCAGTTTCAATACTTCTTCTGCGGAATATGGTCTTTCAACACCTTTCCATCTTGGGTTTTCGAGCCAGTCCTGTTCAAGCTGGCGAATTTGTTCCTGGTTTTTCATTGTATTTTGGATTTGATTATTATTGGATTTAAATAAAATTATAAGCTTTTAGGGTTAAGAATTCTTCAAAATCGTCATTAAGGACCAGATCATCGAAAATCTCGGTGGCTAAAGCGAATTTTCCGTTTTTATAACGTTCTTCGCCCACATAATTCTTAATATTTTGAAGTTCTTCTTCCTGCCATTTCAACACCATGTCTTTGGTTAACGTTCTGCCGTCATCAAGTTTTGCATCATTTTTGAGCCACTGCCAAACCTGCGTGCGCGAAATTTCTGCGGTCGCCGCATCTTCCATTAAATTATAAAGTGCCGCTGCACCCACACCCATCAGCCAGGATTCAATATAAAGGATTCCGACATTGATGTTTTTTCTTACGCCATTTTCAGTGATTGTCCCTTTTGGAATTTCGAGCAAATCGCCTTCTGAAATCTGATATTCTTCGAATTTTTTGTGAATCTGGTTTTTTTCAGGCATCAGGTCATCGAAAATTTTCTTCGCAACAGAAACCAGTCCCGGATGCGCAACCCAGGTTCCATCGTGCCCATTTCTCACCTCTCGTTCCTTATCTGCACGAACTTTCGCATAGGCTATTTCATTCTTCTCTACGTTATTTTTCACTGGAATCTGCGCCGCCATTCCACCCATCGCGTGAACATTTCTTTTGTGGCAAACCTGAATTACCCGTTTCGAATAAGCACTCATAAAAGGTGAAGTCATGGTCACCTGGTCTCTGTCGGGAACGAGAAATTCGGGCAGATTCCTGAACTTTTTGATGTAAGAGAAAATATAATCCCATCTTCCACAGTTCAGTCCGGAACTGTGCTCTTTCAATTCATACAGAATCTCATCGAGCTGAAAAGCCGCTGTAATGGTTTCAATAAGAACGGTTGCTTTAATGGTTCCCTGCGGAATTTGCAGATAATCCTGAGAAAATTTAAAAACTTCATTCCACCATCGGGCTTCTTTGTAATGCTCGAGTTTTGGAAGATAAAAATAAGGTCCGGTACCGTTTTCAATAAGTTTCTTGGCATTTCTGAAAAAGTAGATTCCAAAATCAATTAAAGAACCCGAAGCTTTTACTCCATCAATTTCTATATTTTTTTCTTCAAGATGCAGACCTCTTGGACGAACCAGCAGAACTGCAGTCTGGTCATTGAGTTGATAGGTTTTGCCGGCTTCATTTTCAAAACTGATGGCGCGGTTTACAGCATCAGAAAGATTTATCTGTCCTTCCATGCAGTTTTCCCAGGTCGGCGAATTGCTGTCCTCAAAATCTGCCATGAATGTTGAAGCGCCTGAATTTAGGGCATTGATGATCATTTTACGTTCCACCGGACCGGTAATTTCCACTCTTCTGTCGAGCAAATCTTCAGGAAGCGCGTTGCATACCCAATCCGTTTCTCTGATTTCTTTGGTTTCAGGTAAAAAAACGGGAAGCTGATGATGATCGAACTCAACTTGTTTCATTGTTCTGGCAGCAAGGAGCTTTTTTCTTTCTGCATTGAATCTTACATGAAGTTCGGAAAGAAACTCAATCATTTCCGAAGTGAAAATATCGTGATGAGGTCTGTCTGCCAGAATTTTAAATAATGTTGCCGTCTCCATATCAATTAATATTTTGTGATTTTGATTCAACAAATCTAAATAAAATTTTTCACCTGTAGCGAACGTTCGCTATTTTTTAAAATAAATAATTATGCGAACAACAGTTCTTTTTTAATTAACTTTGTATCCATCGTATTTTCTAAAACTATTTAGAAAGATTATAAATTTAAAAAGCAACCATGACGCACGACGGCGAATTCATAAAAACCGTTTTCGGACTGAAAATGAAACAGTTCCGGCAGAAAAGAAACATTTCTTTGCAGGAACTTTCAAATCAAACCGGATTATCAAAATCGTATCTCAATGAGATCGAAAACGGAAAAAAATATCCGAAACACGACAAAATCGCCCAGCTTGCCACCGCACTGAACTGCAGCTATAACGATTTGGTGTCCACAAAACTGGATAAAAGCCTGTCACCGATTGTGGAAATCATACAGTCGGATTTTTTCAAGGAAATCCCGCTGGATCTTTTCGGAATCAACAAAAACAACCTCATCAGCATCATCAGCGACGCACCGAAAAAAGTGACGGCTTTCGTAAACACACTCATCGAAATTTCCAAGAACTATAACCTGAGCAAAGAGCGGTTTTACTTTGCGGTAGTGAGAAGTTTTCAGGAACTGTATGATAATTATTTTCCTGAAATCGAGGAAAAAGCCGTTGCCTATTCTATTGAAACTCAAATTCCACATAAACCAAACTCCAGCGATCTGGAAAAAATTCTGACGGAAAAACTTCAGTACGAAATCAGGAATCTGGATTTTGAAAAATATGGCGCAACCGGAAAACTGCGGTCTCTTTTTATCCCTGAAAAGAAACTGCTGTTACTGAATGAACTCTTAGACGAAGACCAGAAAACCTTCATTTTTGCCAAAGAAATCGGCTACAACGTCTTAAATCTCAACCCCAGACCCAACACGTATTCCTGGCTTGATTTCACAAGTTTCGAGGAACTGCTCAGCAATTATTACGCATCGTATTTCGCAGGCTGTCTGCTGATACACAAAGGAATTTTAACGGAAAAAATTTCAGCTTTTTTTAAATCCCATGAATGGGAACCACAGAATTTTGAGAATCTTATTGAAGATTTCACCAATTCACCGGAAACTTTTTATTACCGGATGACCAACATTCTGCCCCAGGAACTCGGCATTAAAGATCTTTTCTATCTGTGTTTCACGAAAAAGAAAAATTCAGATAAGCTTGAAATCTTAAAGGAACTTCACCTGAACCAGCAACAAGCACCACACGCCAACGCTACAAATGAACACTACTGCAGAAGATGGATCGCCGTGAAAAATCTGATGAGTCTGAAAGAAAACGAAACCGTAACCGATGCTCAGATTTCCCATTATAAAGACAGCGGACTTACTTATCTGGTCCTGTCAACGTCGCAGAAAAATCCGTTCTCTGATGGAACAAACAGGAGTTACTGCCTTGGAATTTTACTGAATTCAAACTCTTTAAAGAAGATAAATTTTGCAAAAAGCGACCGGATCAAAACTGTGAATGTAGGCGTAACCTGCGAAGTCTGCAGCATCCCGAACTGCGAAGTAAGGCAAGCACCGCCCCTCCGTCTGGAAAAAGACCTTTTCAATGAAAACATTAAGAAATCCATCGAGATGATCAAAAAAGAGATGATGTAGATGGTGGTAAAGTAAAATTTGTAACTTTAAAATACCTAAACAATACATGTGATTTTAAATTTACTTTTCCCCAACCGCTGTCTGGAATGCAGCCGAATCATCGGTTCCGGTGAATTGGTTTGCGGGATCTGCATCGGTCAGATTCTTTTTACCCATCACGGTTTTTCCCGGGACAACCTTTTAAAAGAGCGCTGCTCCTTACTTTTTCCTGTGGAAAATGCATTTGCACTGATGCAGTTTGAGGAAGAAAGTGTAAGCCGCAAAATTGTTCACCAACTTAAATACGGAAGTCGCGAAAAGACAGGAAAAATACTGGCGGAATGGACTGCTGAAAGAATAGAATTTCCGGAAGACAAACCTGATCTTCTGGTTTCCGTGCCGTTACATCCGAAAAAACTGAAGGAAAGAGGCTATAACCAGCTTCATCTTTTTACCGAAACGCTATCAAAAAAACTGGATATTCCTTTTGACCATCAGGTAATCAAAAGAAATTTTTACCGGAAAGCCCAGGCTCAGAAAGACAAATCGCATCGTGCAGAAACCGAAAATCTTTTTTCACTTACGCAGGAAATTTCAGACAGTCATGTATTACTGATCGATGATGTTTTCACCACAGGAAATACGATGAGTTCTGTTGCGTGGGAAATCCTGAAAGCAGGAAACAATAAAGTTTCGGTTCTCGTAATGGCGGTGGATTAAGTCCGAGTTGAATTAAATATTATCGCTGGAGTTTTTCGCCATAACTTAAATCGCCGGCATCGCCAAGGCCTGGAGTGATATAACCTTTAGAAGTCAGCTGCTCATCAATAACTCCCACCCAGATATGTGCATCGGGATATTCATTTTTGATGGTTTCTACGCCCTGTTTCGAAGCAATGGCTGCCACGATATGAAGTTGAGAAGGTTTTCCGTGATTCAATAAATCTTTAATCGCTTCAATCAGACTTGCTCCTGTAGCCAACATCGGATCGGCAACAATTAATGGTCTTCCGTCCACATTCGGACAGGTTAAATAATCCTGTTTGATAGAGAAATAATCGTTGGCATCGTGTTTTCGGTAAGCGGCAACGAAACCGCAGTCTCCTTTATCAAGATAATTCAGAATTCCCTGGAACAGTGGTACACCAGCTCTTAAAATGGTGGTAATTACGGGCTGCACAGCAACTTCTTTTACTTTGAGTTTATCCAGAGGCGTGGTAATTTCTATTTCTTTCTGCTCCAGACTTTTGCTGATTTCAAAAGCTGCAATTTCGCCAATGCGCTCCATATTTCTACGGAATCTCATTCGGTCATTTTGCACTTCAACATTTCGGAGTTCATTGATCCAGGTATTGACAAGGGAGAATTGATCGGATAAAACAGTAACCATAGTGCTAATTTATGCTGTAAAGTTCGGGAAAATTTAATGTATTAAAAAGCCCTTCAGAAAAATTCTGAAAGGCCTAAGTTTTTTTTACTTTTGACGGAAATAGATTTCAATAGGAACACCGGTAAAACCAAACTCTTTTCGAAGCTGATTTTCGGTAAACCTCTTATAACTTTCTTTTACGTATTGTGGTAAATTACAGAAAAATACAAACTGTGGACTTGGCGTAGGGAGCTGCACACAGTATTTAATCTTCACGTATTTACCTTTAATCGCCGGTGGCGGCGTATGTTCGAAAATCGGAAGCATCACTTCATTTAGTTTTGAAGTTTTAATTTTTTTCGCGCGGTTTTCGTAAACTTCCATGGCTACTTCCACGGCTTTCAGGATCCGCTGTTTGGTAAGTGCAGAAATAAATAAAATCGGAATATCGGTAAACTGACCGATTCTTTCCTTAATCTGGTTTTCGAAATCGCGGGTACTGTTGGTGCTTTTATCTTCTACCAAATCCCATTTATTCACCAGAATTACAATTCCTTTTCTGTTTTTCTGAGCCAATCCGAAGATATTCATATCCTGAGACTCCCATCCTAAAGTAGCATCCACCATGATGATCACCACATCTGAATATTCGATAGAACGGATAGACCTCATCACGGAATAAAATTCCAGATCTTCTTTCACTTTGGCTTTACGGCGCATTCCCGCGGTGTCTACAAGGACAAACTCATGTCCGAATTTGTTATATAAAGTTTCGATGGAATCTCTTGTCGTTCCTGCGATGTCGGTCACGATATTTCTTTCAACATCCAACAAAGCGTTAGTCAAGGTTGATTTTCCCACGTTCGGTCTTCCCGCAATGGTAATTTTTGGCAGACCTTCGAAAGGATCTTTGTATTCGGTTGTTGGAAATTCTTTAACAATATCATCCAACAACTCGCCGGTTCCGGAACCTGTGGCAGAAGATAAAGTATAGTATTTTTCGATTCCTAACTGATAAAATTCGGTAGCCGCAAGTTCTTCAGTGGCAGAATCTACTTTGTTTACCGTTACATACACCGGCTTGTTGGAGCGACGCAGCATTTCGAAAATCTCCTGATCTGTGTCCGTTAAACCTTCTTCTACATTCAGCATAAAAATTATGGAAGTAGCTTCATCAACAGCCAGCTGAACCTGTTTGGAGATTTCTTCCTGAAAAATATCTTCGTTATTTACTTCATAACCACCGGTATCAATCACGGTGAATTCTACTCCGTTCCAGTCAGATTTACCGTAATGGCGGTCTCTGGTAACTCCGGAAGTAGAATCTACGATAGCTTCTCTTCTTTCTAAAAATCGGTTAAAAAGGGTTGATTTTCCTACGTTGGGGCGCCCAACGATTGCAACGATATTGCTCATTAAATTTTGTTTAATAATGTAATTATTAATGGGTTACTCGAACTTTTCGAGCCCAAAAATTTTTGCAAAGATAGTTTTTTTAAATTTAGGATTACAGAAGGAATCTACTAAAACTTGATAGCCCCGATGGAAACGGCATCCTTTTTTGGTGATAGAGCGGAAGCGAAATCACCAAAAAAGATAGAGTGGACAGCGGGTGAAGCCTTGAAGAGAGAACTAAACCTTGTTGCTCCCCATAAAAAAAGCCATTTCACTGAGAAAATGGCTTTTTATGTTTAATGAATTTCTGAACTAAACTCTCTCGATTTCTGCGCCGAGTGCTTTCAGTCTTCCGTCGATATTTTCGTACCCACGGTCGATCTGCTCGATGTTGTGAATGGTGGAATTTCCTTCTGCAGAAAGTGCTGCGATCAGCAGGGCGTTGCCGGCTCTGATATCCGGGGAAATCATTGTTGTACCGCGTAATGGCGATTCGTGATTTAAGCCTACTACCGTTGCTCTGTGCGGATCACACAGAATAATCTGCGCGCCCATATCGATGAGTTTATCAACGAAGAACAGGCGGGACTCGAACATTTTCTGATGCACAAGAACAGTTCCTTTAGCCTGAGTTGCCACCACCAGAATGATGGACAGCAAATCCGGCGTAAAGCCCGGCCACGGAGCATCGGAAACGGTTAAAATAGAACCATCGATAAATTTCTGTATTTTGTAATTTTCCTGTGCCGGGATAAAGATATCGTCGCCACGTTTCTCCAGCTGTATTCCCAATTTCCTGAAGGTATTCGGAATTACGCCGAGTTCATCCCAGTGTACATTTTTAATGGTGATTTCAGATTTTGTCATTGCGGCAAGACCTATCCAGGAACCGATTTCAACCATATCAGGCAGCATGGTGTGTTCTGTTCCGTGAAGCGTATCAACTCCCTCAATGATGAGTAAATTTGAACCAATTCCGGAGATATTGGCGCCCATTCTGTTAAGCATTTTACAGAGCTGCTGCAGATAAGGTTCGCAGGCCGCGTTGTAAATACTGGTCTTCCCTTTCGCCAGCACGGCAGCCATCACGATATTTGCTGTTCCGGTAACCGAAGCTTCTTCAAGCAGAATAAACTTACCGGTAAGTTCTTTTGCTTTCAGGGAATAATGGGATTCTTTTTCATCGTAATGAAATTCCGCACCCAGTTCCACAAATCCCTGGAAATGCGTATCAAGACGTCTTCTTCCGATTTTATCACCGCCCGGAGTCGGCATATAAGCTTCGCCAAATCTTGCTAACATGGGGCCGAGAAGCATAATGGAACCGCGGAGTTTGGAACCATCTTTCTTAAAATCATTTGATTTAATATAATCAAAATTTACAGCATCTGATTTAAAAGTGTAATCACCATGAGCGTTTTTCGTAATCTTCACCCCGAAATCACCGAGAATTTCGATCAGTCGGTTTACATCATGAATATCGGGAATGTTTTTTACCCTTACTTCTTCGTCGGTAAGTAAAACCGCACATAAAATCTGAAGCGCTTCATTTTTCGCTCCCTGTGGAGTGATTTCACCATGCAGCCTTTTCCCGCCTTTTATTTTAAATGATCCGCTCATCTTTTACTTCCGGTTTTTATTGTTATGAAAATTTCTTCTTTTGTTCTGGCTGTTCTGTGCCTGGTTTTGGTTGGTTCTCCCGTTATTTTTGTTGGTTCTTCCGCTTGCGTAGTAAATCTTGCTTTTCTCCAGCGAGTCCAGACCGGTAAGATCAAGACGGTTTTCTGAAAGATCCTTCAGATGCCTGAAAATTACTTCATCCTGCACATGTTCTTTATTGTAAACATTGTAAGATTTTTTCATATTGTTGGCGATGACCTGAATGAGGGCGTCTTTTTCGTCGCCTGCTTCCAGTTCAATGGCTTTTTCAATCAGCTGAAGAATACTTTTGCCGTAAAATTTAAAATCTCCCTGAAGTTTGGGATATTCCATTTTCTTGGGTTTTTCATTCAGTTCTTCCACCGTGGGGAAAGGATAAGGCGAATCTACATCCAGATCGTAATTGGAAAGAATAAAAAGATGGTCCCAAAGTTTATGTTTATAATTCTCTTCGTCGCGAAGTTGGGGATTTCTCTGCCCCATAAAATCTACTATTGCTACGGCCATTTCGTTCCGCTCTTCTTTTGTAGTCAGTTCTTTGCAGCGCTCCACAAGCTGCTGTATAATTCTGCCGTATTCGGGCATGTGCAGCTGTGGTCTGTTGGTATTGTATTCCATGGGTGCAAATATAAGAATTAGTTTATGGTTTTTTGCTGACGGGGCAGCGTAATTTTAGAGCTTTTTCAAGCCTAAATTTTCAAGGAGAATCAACACTTCTGCGATGTTATTTTTCGATAAAACGGCCCTGTTCTTCCGCCGTTGGCAACGCACATTGCTGAACTGAAAAACGGTTTCTGTTGGCGGCAACCCGATCATAAAAAAAATCGGTCATCGGGCTGGGCAATGCATTCAGATATCCGAGAAGAACATATTTTCCGCCGAGAATTTTTGTAATCTTAAAAACTGCATGTGATTTCGTTTCGTAAAAAGCGTTGGGCTTCCAGAGATATAAAGTATTAAGCTGCCGGTTCTCTAAATTTCTTTCATTTAAAAATTTTTGCCCAAACTCCGACTGCAGGGCAGAAAAGAGGAACTGTTTCCGGCTATCGTTTTTCAGAATCCAATGGACCCAGTAGTTGCACATGCCGCAGTCGCCATCGTAAAAAACATAGTATTTGGAAGAATCTGTCATTTTTTCGGAGTTTCAGCCGGCAGGTCATTCATAACGCGGATTTCTTTTTCCACCGATTTCAAATACTGGATCACCTCCTGCTTTTGGGCTTCGGTGTATTTGGCTTCCGGATGGGCTAAAATATAAGAATCAAGAGGCATTTCGCCTTTTTCAATCATTTCTACGGCTTCAAAAAGTTTATGCGCCTGACGTTTGGGTTCGTAAGTCGCAAAGGTAGAGAAATTAAGTTCTTTTCTCCCTTCATCAATATGATCTTTAAGAAACCACGCAATAGGCTGTACATTGGAATACCATGGATATTTCGATTCGTTGCTGTGACAGTCGTAGCATCCGTTTCTGATGAGTGTCGCAGTGGCTTCCGGCGTGTTTTTAATCTTTAATAAATCCATGCCCGGTGTGGGTGCTGGATTATTTTTATCAATCGGAAAAAACTGAATGAGCACCAGCGCTACTAAGAGAATGACCAGTATTTTTTTCATAGCTGTTATCTTTTAAGAAGTGAATTTACTCATTTATTTTCAAACTTTAATGAGAATATAAAAACATCAGAGATTCCTTTTATGAAGAGATTCATTCTAATAGATTTTATAAATCGAAACTTACTTTTTTAATTGATGAAAACATGGTATCTTTGCACCATAGAAATTTAAAAACAATATAATATGTCATTAGTAGGAAAAAAATTCCCAAACATCGAGATTGATGCAATGAGTGAAATGGGTGATGATTTAAGAATTAACATCTTTGAAGAGGCTACAAAAAACGAGCAGAAAGTATTATTGTTCTGGTACCCGAAAGACTTTACTTTCGTTTGCCCGACTGAACTTCACGCTTTTCAGGAAGCTTTGGGTGAATTCGAAAAAAGAAACACAAAAGTAATCGGTGCTTCATGTGACACCAACGAAGTACACTTTGCCTGGTTAAATACCGCAAAAGAAAACGGAGGAATCGAAGGCGTAACCTACCCGATCCTTGCAGATACCCACAGACAACTTGCCAACATCCTGGGAATCGTAGATCAGGATTTCGAATACGATGCAGAAGGAAACGAAATCTTCACAGGTTCTAACGTTACTTATAGAGCAACTTACCTGATCGATGAAACAGGAAAAATCTTCCACGAAGCGGTAAACGATATGCCATTGGGAAGAAACGTAAAAGAATTCTTAAGACTTATCGATGCTTACACCCACGTTCAGAAACACGGTGAAGTTTGCCCTGCTAACTGGGAAGAAGGTAAAGATGCAATGCAGGCCAACAGAGCTTCAACCGCGGAATACCTTGCAAATCACCAAAACTAATTAAAAAACAGTTGAAATGTACACAGAATTAACAGAAGATGCTTTGCAGCAGATTGTTGCAGATAATGAAAAAGTAGTGGTACAGTACGGTGCAACATGGTGCGGGAACTGCAGAATCATGAAGCCGAAGTTTAAGAAGCTTGCCGCCGAAAACGAAGACATTCCGTTCTATTATGTAGATGCAGAAAAACTTCCGGAAAGTAGAAAACTGGCGAAAGTTGACAATCTGCCGACCTTTGCAATCTTTAAGAACGGAGAACTTGTAAACCAGGTTCAGACCAACCAGGCAGAAAGCCTTATTAATCTTTTTAAAGAATTAAATTAATGAAACTACCTATAATCAGACAGTTTTATCAGACCCAAAGTGCTGAAAAGCTCGAAAAAACTTTGGAAGTTTTGGAGGCATTTACAGAATTCCGCGGAACAACTGAAGAAGACTTAAATGTTGCGGGAGAATTAATTACCAATATTTGCGGAGCGCTCGAAGTTCACAGCAGCGTAAATAACGGAATGACCGAAAGGGATGCACTGAATGGTTTTGCCCAGAAAGTACTGGGTTCCATCGATAAATAAGCAAAATGTTACACAGAAAAATGGCGGGAAAATTTCCCGCCATTTTGTTTTAAGATCGATTAGTCGTTTCGCTTACCGTTTCCTTTTTTGAATTTTTTTTGATTCTTCTCTGACTTTTCACCGAATTTACGGTAGTCTTTGTAATCTTTTTTTCTGTCATCATTATATCTCCAGTCCTCATTACGGTTGTTATTCCAGTTAGCGTTTCTTTTTTTTACCTGACCGGGCGCATAATCTTTAGCATTTCCTCCGTAGATTTTCTTAGCTTGTCCCGGAGGCAGATTCCGGTTATTACGCGGATAATATCCTGTATTGTCTCCTCTTCTGGTAATGATTCCCGGTCTGCCGTATACATCACCTGTTCTTACAACCCTGCCGTTCTGGTAAACGTTTCCGTTACGGTCTCGGTACACATCGCCCTGTCTGTAAACGGTACCGTCCGGAGTTCTGTAAACACCACCGTTGGGATAATTGTTTGGATAGTTGTTTCCGTAAACATCATTAGCAGCACCACAGGAGGCTAAAGTAAAAGCAAGACCTGCCGCTGCTATTATTTTAAATAGATTTTTCATTTTTTATGAGATTTAATTTATACATAACATCTCAATACTAATGCCAAACTTTAAAATTTATTGTGCACACAGAAAAAATCATGCTAAATTCCTACCACAGAACTCCGTCTTTCGAGGAGAACAACGTCGCGCCACACGCCGTTCATCTGCGCCAGACGCTCGCGTCTGCCCACTGTTCTGAATCCAAATCTTTCATGAATAATAATACTCGGCTGGTTTTCCGGGAAAATGCTGGCCTGCAGCATCCAGAATTCCTCTTCTTCACTGGCGAGAATCAGTTTCTGAAGCATCATTGAGCCTAAACCTTTACCCTGGGCAGCGTTCCGGAGATAAATACTCACTTCCGCCACGCCTTTGTAGCAGTCGCGCGCGCTGATCGGCTGCAGCGCTGCCCAACCCACCACCTCATCATTGGCATCTTCCAGAACGAACCGGCAACTGTTGAAATATTTATCGTCCCAAGCTTCCCAGGAAGGTGCATGCTGATCGAACGTGGCATTTCCACCCGCGATTCCTTCCTCAAATATGGCAATGACAGCAGCGCCATCCTCAGGCTTCATGCTTCGTATTTCGTAACTCATCCCTCAATTTTTTTCTCGTGATTAGCGGGAATAAAATTAAATAAAAAACCGGAACTGATGCTCCGGTTTAAAGATATTACGCTACCTGTTGATTGAATTTTATTCAAGTTCCCTCTTAAGGAATCTGGCGGTGAGGCTCTTGCGGGATTTCGCGACTTCCTCCGGTGTTCCTTTGGCGATAATTTCACCGCCTTTGTTACCGCCTTCCATACCGACATCGATAATGTGGTCAGCAAGCTTGATTACATCCAGATTATGCTCAATTATTACAAAAGAGTTTCCTAAATCCACGAGTTTATTGATGGCTTCCATAAGGACTTTTACATCTTCAAAATGGAGTCCGGTGGTCGGTTCATCCAGGATATAAAGGGTATTTCCGGTCTGTCTTTTCGCCAGCTCCGTCGCCAGTTTAATTCGCTGCGCTTCCCCGCCCGAAAGCGTGGTCGACTGCTGCCCGAGGGTAATATAACCCAACCCTACATCCTGCAAAGTTTTCACTTTGGCGTAGATTTTCGGCAGGGGCTGAAAGAACTCCGTAGCTTCATCAATCGTCATATCCAGCACATCGGAGATCGATTTACCTTTATAACGCACTTCCAGGGTTTCGCGGTTGAAACGTTTTCCGTTGCAGGTCTCGCAGTGTACATACACATCTGGAAGGAAATTCATTTCAATCACCTTCAAACCTCCGCCCTGGCAGGTCTCGCAACGGCCGCCTTTTACGTTAAAGGAGAACCGTCCGGGTTTATAGCCGCGGATCTTCGACTCCGGATGTTCAGCGAAGAGGTTCCTGATGTCGGTAAACATGCCGGTATAGGTAGCGGGGTTCGAGCGTGGCGTTCGACCGATCGGCGCCTGGTCCACATCCACGATCTTGTCGATATGCTCGATTCCTTCAATCTTTTTATAGGGTAAAGGCTCCTGCACCGCTCTGTAGAAGTGACGGTTAAGGATTGGGTACAGCGTCCCGTTGATGAGGGACGACTTTCCGCTGCCGGAAATACCGGTGACGACCACGAGTTTCCCCAGGGGGATTTCAAGCGTGACGTTTTTCAGGTTATTGCCCGTGGCACCTTTCAGGACAATGGATTTTCCGTTGCCTTCGCGGCGGGTTTCAGGGATTTCAATCTTTCGCTTACCGGTCATATAATCCGCCGTTACGGTATCTGCTTTCAGCAGGTCTTTAGGATTCCCCTGCCAGAGAATTTCTCCGCCAAACTTCCCTGCACGGGGGCCAATATCCAGCACCTCATCGGCTTCCAGAATCATGTCTTTATCGTGTTCAACTACAATTACCGAATTACCGATATCGCGCAGATTTTTAAGCGAATTGATGAGTCTTTCATTATCCCGCTGGTGGAGTCCGATCGAAGGTTCATCCAGGATATAAAGCACATTCACAAGCTGCGACCCTATCTGCGTTGCCAGACGGATTCTCTGTGATTCACCGCCGGACAGGGTGCGCGAACTTCTGCTCAGACTCAGGTAATCCAGCCCCACATCGAGGAGGAACTGAAGGCGGGTCTTGATCTCTTTGAGGATCTCGTGGGCAATGACTTTATTCTTTTCACTGAACTTGTCTTCCACTGCTTCAAGCCAGTCTTTCAGATCGAGCAGAGACAGGGCGTTGATTTCGGCGATATTCTTGCCGTCAATCTTAAAACTGAGGCTTGAAGGCTGAAGCCGGGTACCTTTACACTCTGGGCAGACTTCTTCAGTCGTGAAATGCCTTTCGAGAAGAATGGCATCGTAGCTTTCCTTGTCTTCGATCATCTCGTTGATCAGGGTAACCAGACCATCGAAGTTCACTTTTATTTTCTTGGTAATGCCTGCATATTTGAGGTCTTTGCTGAACTCCTTATGGCAGCCGTGGTAGATATAATCCAGGGCTTCGGCAGGAATATCGTTAAAGGGAGTCGCCAGCCCGAGTCCGAAGATCTCGAGGATATTTTTAATCTGGCCAAGAATCCATTTGTTTGATTTAATATCCTCTAATGGAAGCAGACCACCCTGACTGATGGAAAGTTTAGGATTTTCAACAAAGTAATCCGTATTGACTTTTTTTACAGTCCCAAGGCCTTTACAGTAAGGGCAGCTGCCTTTGGGGGAGTTGAATGAGAAGGTATTCGGTTCCGGAAGGGCAAGAGAATGCCCGCTCTCGGAATCCATTAAGTTTTTGGAGAAATATTCGATATCTGTGCTGCCGAGGATCTGAATCCCGATGGTCCCCTCGCCCATCTGCATGGCGGTACGGAGGGATTTTTCCATTCTGTTTTCGGAGGCGTTTTCACCGATGATCCACCGGTCGATCACTATGTCGATATCGTGGGTCTTATAGCGGTCGAGTTTCAGGTCGGCTTCAATATCCACCAGTTCACCGTCGATCCTTGCCTGGCCGTAGCCTTTTTTGGACATCTGGATGAAGAGCTCATGGTAATGACCTTTACGGGAACGTACCACGGGTGCCAGCAGCATTAGTTTCTCGCCGCTGTAGTTTTCCTTGATAACCTCAATGATTTGCTCTTCGGAATAGCTGACGAGTTTTTTACCTGAAGTGAGGGAATACGCGTCGGATACTCGGGCAAAAAGCAACCGGAGGAAGTCGTATAATTCGGTCACGGTACCTACCGTGGAGCGCGGGTTTTTATTGGTGGTTTTCTGCTCGATGGCAATTACGGGAGAGAGACCGTCGATTTTATCGACATCGGGTCTTTCGAGGCCACCGAGGAACTGCCTGGCGTAGGCAGAAAAGGTTTCGATATACCTTCGCTGGCCTTCAGCAAAGATGGTATCGAAAGCGAGGGAAGATTTTCCGCTGCCGGAGAGTCCGGTAATCACCACGAGTTCGTTGCGCGGGATTTTGACGGAAATATTTTTAAGGTTGTGTTCACGGGCACCGTAAACTTCAATATATTCTTTGGAATCTTTCATTTTTAAGCTCCCGGTATCTGGATATTTGGGATTTGCAAAAATACGGAATTTTTAGGGCATACTCAACTGAGACTTACAATTGTAAATAAAATAAACGCGCAATTTCCCTCCGTATTTTCTAAAGGCACTGTCCAAAAACCATGCTGAATAATTGGCATGCTCCTAAGCAACGTCATCCTGAAGAACTGTTTCCCATCAACGAGATTAAATATTTCCGTGCACCGTGTGTCTCCACAAAAGAACTCTGCGGTATGAAGGTTCAGCTGATTTAATTTCAAGCTGCTTTGCGGAAAAAATTCCGGATTTGTTCAGGCGTGAGCCCCAAATACTCGTATACCTTTTGCAGTTCTTTCATTTTAGCGAGTTGCTGTACATCCAATCCGCCATATTTGCTTTTCCATTTATAAATAGTAGGCTGACTGATGCCGTGTTCCCGGCAAATCTCATTCACTGTTTTTCCTGGATTTTGTTCAGATAAAATCTTAATGATCTGAACTTCTGAAAATTTACTGTCTTTCATAGTTTTCCAGATGTAAAAACTATATTTTTAAATGTTCCCGTCTTTGGGGAAGATTACAATAACACACGCTTTTTTATTGTGGCGATATATACATACTTAAACTATATACACTTAACTAAAGCCTCAAATAATCCTCTACCCTTTTATCATAACTTTACAGCCGAAAACACCGCATATAATAACATCTATCTAATACAAGAAGAACCAAGGAATTAAATATCTTATTGTGTAAGGAGTTTTTTTTAGAATCAGTAAAATTGATGAGGATTCTTCAACAAAAATTACGGAAATTAGTAATAATAAAGAATTGTAAATTTGTGCAACCACCCATCAGCAGACACTTTACAGAGACAAAAAAAATAAACCAACACATGAAAATAGTAAAAAAACATGTGTTTTTAATCACATTCAATTACCATAACTTACTGATTATCAGTGTTGGTTTATTCAGTGGAGGATATCGGGATCGAACCGACCACCTTTAGACTGCCAGTCTAACGCTCTAGCCAGATGAGCTAATCCCCCGTTTTCTGAAATTTTAGATTATAAATTTTAAATTTTAGATTTGCAATAATACAAATTTTTATCATAAATCGTAAGGGTTAGTGGATTTTTTTATTGGGAAAAGTGGGTTAAGGTTAAGGTTAAGGTTCAGAAAACTTCTTTTCGGCGACGATAGAAAATACATGTGGCACCTTACTCCCAAACTGGGGAATCCGGTACTTCCCTTTCTCAAATTCTTCGTTATGTCGGAAACAGGCATACGGCGACCAGTCGTACTCGAGGAAGGATTTAATTTCCACACTGTGGGCAATAAGGCTGGTGAGAACTTCTGAGGTGGCGTGGTTCCACATCACGTAATCCTGCACGAGAGGGGCCGACGGGTCGGCATAGGTACCTTCGTAAGTTTCTATAATGGGTTTTTCGTTGAAATACGAGTATTTGATGTGCGTGAAATCGTCATCATACATCCACACCACGGGATGAAACTCCACGAACACCAGTTTGCCGCCGGGTTTCAGGAAGTGGGCAATCACCGCCGCCCATTGGTCGAGATCGGGCAGCCATCCGATGGTTCCGTAACTGGTGTAAACGATGTCGAATTCGCCTTCCAACACGTTCGGAAGTTCATATACATCGGAAACAATAAATTCGGTATCAGTACCGCACTGCGTGGCAAGATTTCTGCCAGCTTCAATGGCTTTGTCGGAAAGATCGATGCCCGTGACTTTCGCGCCCAGTCGGGAAAGCGAAATGGAATCCTGCCCGAAATGACACTGAAGATGAAGAATCTTTTTGCCGCGGAGGTCGCCAAGGAGATCCAGTTCAATGGAGTTCAGGGAGCTGCGGCCTTTGAGAAACTCGTCCACGAAGTAGAAGTCGGATTTGAGGTGAGGTTCTACTTTGGCGTTCCACGATTTGCGGTTGATTTCGAGGTAGTTCATGGTGAGGTTGAGGTTTAAATTATCATCCCGACGAAGGAGGGATCTTCAAGCTTTTAAAGTTAAGCGTTATTTATTTCCAGATTAAAAACAAGCAAAGCATCGAGCTACCACATTGTTAAGATTGCGATAAATAGTTAACGAAACACGAAATAGTACAGCAAAACCCACATGGAAATAAAAACCAGTCCCGGATACAGCACCGCGCGGAATTTCATGATATCCCTTTTCCAGAAAAACAGATAGACCAGATAAGCAATATAAACTACCGTAAGCAACGCAGGAAGAATCAGGTAAACCATCGTAAATTATTTATGGATCGTGAGATAAATATAGGTTTTTCTGCGGAATAATCTGTTGATTTTCCGTAAAATTTATTGATCCTATAAATGCGTCCTGGCCGGATTCGGGGCTGATCACCAGAGTTTAGGCGTTTACTTTACCCCAAGAAAATCAGAAATAGAGCTGGTTTCCTGTTCTCCGGTGAGAAGGTTTTTTACGGTAACATTCCCCGCTTCGATTTCCTGCTCGCCGTAGAACACCAGATTCGGGATTCCTTTCTTTTCGGCATAGGTAAACTGTTTTTTTAGTTTTGCAGCTTCGGGATAAAGTTCAGCTGCGGTACCGTTTCCGCGGAGCTGCTCAATGATTTTTAAAGCCGCAACGGACTCTTTTTCTCCGTAATTGGCAAAAAGATATTTCACCGAACTTTCTGCACCGTCAATAAACATTCCGAGTTCTTCCATCACGAGGTAAATCCTGTCGAGGCCGAAAGAAATTCCGATTCCCGGAATGTTTTTTACACCGAAAACTTCCGTAAGGTTATCATACCTTCCGCCGCCACCGATGGATCCCATGGCCACACCTTTTGCCTTGACTTCGAAGATCGCTCCGGTGTAATAGTCGAGACCTCTGGCCAAGGTGATATCGAATTTCAGGTTTTCTGAAGAAATGCCCAAATCCAGACATTTTGTAAGCACGAATTCCAGTTCATTTACGCCGGCAGTTCCTGTTTCAATTCCGGCAAATTTTTCTTTGAGCTGAAGAACATTTTGCAATGCATCTTCATTTTGGGTAAAAAGAAAATCGAGTTTATCAATAGAATCCTGCGAAATATTTTTTTCCAGAAGTTCCTTTACGACACCTTCTTTACCGATTTTATCCAACTTGTCCAAAGCAACGGTAAAGTCGATCAGCTGATCAGAAATTCCCGCATATTCGGCTAATCCCGAAAGTATTTTCCGGTTGTTGAGATGAATGGTTACGGGGATTTTAAGTTCAGAAAATGATTTTAAATAAAGCTGCACAAGCTCTACTTCCTGCCAAAGGCTTTCGCTGCCCACCACATCGGCGTCACACTGGTAAAACTCTCTGAACCGGCCTTTCTGCGGTCGGTCGGCTCTCCAAACCGGCTGAATCTGGTATCTTTTGAAGGGAAAAACCAGCTGCCCGTGATTCATCGCTACAAATCTTGCAAAAGGTACGGTAAGGTCGTAACGGAGGGCTTTTTCAGAGATCTGCGAAATCAGTTTCTGGGAGTTTTTAGCCTGCCAGTCTTCATCTTTTGTTTTTGAAGCATAGTCGCCTGAATTCAGGATTTTAAAAATCAATCGATCGCCTTCTTCCCCATATTTACCGGTTAATGTTGAAAGATTCTCAAAACTCGGGGTTTCCAGAGGCTGAAACCCGAAGAGTTCAAAGTTCTTTTGTAAAGTATTGATGATCAACCTTCTGTTGATAATTTCCTTTGCGGTAAAATCGCGCGTTCCTTTTGCTAAACTTGGCTTCATGCTGTTTTGTAATACGTAAAGATTAATAAGCAATTTCGAATTGCTTTTCGGTCGCAAAAATAAGGATTTGCAAAGGATTTTTCATCACAAAAAGCCGAAGAATACGATCAACGGCTTTAATAAAATATATAGGAATTTGTGTTTTTGTGGAGCTAAAACAAGATTATTACCCTAGACCGATTCTAAAATCTCAATAATTTCTTCGCCGTAATTTTCGATCTTGTGCTTGCCAAAACCTTTGATATCGAGCAGTTCCTCTTTTTTTACCGGTTTGTATTTGGCGATGGAAAGCAGCTCTTTATTGGTGGCAATAAAATACACCGGGAGATTTTGGTCTTTGGCTTTTTCGGTACGCCAGAGTTTCAGCGAATCGAGGATTTTAATTTCGTCAGCATTAAGTTCGGCATCATTTTCTGCCGAATATTTGGGCGTTTTGGAATCATTGACGGTCATTTTCAGTTCTTCATAACAGAGAATCACCGACCAGTAACCTTCATCGTCTTTCACAAAGGCTGATTCGAATTTCAGGACATTATTTTCCCCCAGAAAACGGTCGAGTACCTTTTGGTCGTGCTCAATAAAATCATCAGACAGGCGGACTTTTAAAACTTTAACTTTCATGACATTGTGTTTTTTGAGATTAAAAAGCTTCCTCAAAGTTAATCCGGAAAACCAGGTCCTCTGAGGAAGCGCAAATTTATTTACCGCCCAGCAGTACGAGTTCTTCCACACGGATTTCGGTGATATAATGTTTTATTCCTTCTTTGTCGTCCCAGCTTCTGTACACGATTTTGCCTTCTACCGCGATTTCTTTTCCTTTTTCTACATATTTTTCGACGATATCTACTGTTTTTCCGAAAAACACCAAATTGTGCCATTGGGTTTCTTCCACTTTTTCGCCGAGTGCGTTGGTGTAAAAATCGCTGGTTGCGAGACTTACTTTACCAATTCTTCCGTTTTCGAATTTTACAAATTCAACGTCTTTTCCTGTTCTACCAATTAAGGTAACTCTGTTTCTTAGTGACATGGCTTTAAAATTTTATAATTAAACATCAGAAACGGGTCTCACTGTTTTACCCGAATCTCTGATGCAAAGATTCAACGGGCCTCAAAATATAGCCGGTAAAGAATTGTTTATTACCGTTTACAGTCGTTTGCAACGGATATATCATTGATTTTCAAATAAATAAAAATAACAATAGTAGCTGACTCTTGCGTCAACATTGAGATATTAACCTCTCCGCTTACCGGCTGCAGCATTTAAGGCTGTATGGATGAACTTTTAATACATTTAAATTTCAAAAACATTATATTTGTCAACTTCTGTAATTAAACCAGTAACAAAATGATCCTGATTGTTGACGATGCTCCGGAGAATATAATTTCCCTTAAAAAAGTACTTGAAGTAAACGGCTTCGAGGTAGACACCGCTTCATCAGGGGAAGAAGCACTGAAAAAAATCCTTAAAAAATCCTATGTCCTTATCATATTGGATGTACAGATGCCTGAGATGGACGGCTTTGAAGTAGCAGAAGCCATTTCCGGTTACAGCAAGGCCAAAGAAACGGCCATAATCTTTCTTTCCGCTGCCAGCGCCAATGTGAACCTCATCACCCGCGGATACTCCTCCGGAGGTTTGGATTATATCAGCAAACCGGTTGACATGAATATTCTTTTGCTGAAAGTGAAAACCTTTTACCGCATCTACGAACAGAGCCGCGCGCTGAACGAAATGCAGACCAAGCTCCTCGAAGAAATCGAATTCCGTAAAGAAGCTGAAAGAAAAAAAGACGAGTTCATCAGTATTGCCAGCCACGAACTGAAAACACCTATGACCAGTATTAAAGGGTACATTCAGCTGCTCGAACGGAGCCTCAACAAAGAAGATCTGGAAACTACCAGAATCCGCCTGCACAAAGTACAGAATCAGGTTGAAAAACTGAACCTCCTTGTTGCAGACCTACTCGATATTTCTAAAATTGAAAGCGGCAAACTCAAATTCAATAAAAAATACTTCAGTTTCGATAAGATTTTGGATCATATTGTGGAGATCATGCAGCATGCCAATCCCAAAATGAAGTTCATTAAAAAAGGAGGTATCGATACTGAAATTTTTGGTGACGAAATGCGGATTGAGCAGGTCATCATTAATTTTATGACCAACGCGATTAAATATGCGCCCGACAGCGACGAAGTTCACCTCACAGCAGAACGACGTGGAGATGAAATTTATTTCTCGGTAAGGGATTTTGGCATTGGAATGGCAAAGGAACACCAACAGCAGATTTTCGGTAAATTTTACCGCGTGGAGGAAACTTCCGAACGCTTCCAGGGGCTGGGCATCGGCCTCTACATCTGTCTTGAAATCATCGAAAGACATCAAGGCAAAATTGGCGTCAACAGTGAGCCAGGCAAAGGATCTGAATTTTATTTTACAATCCCAGTACATCCCGAAAAGGATGCGAACCCATAATTAAAGTGTATGAATTTTAAAAACAACCTTCTTTACGGACTCGGCTTGTCGATGCTGCTTTTGCTCATAAGCTCCACGGCCTCTTTTATCAGTATAAAAAACCTGATCGAGAGTTCGAAAATGGTGCGCGAAAGCAACGAAACCATAAAAAATCTGAGCAACGTTTTCTCTCTCGTTAAAGATGCCGAGACCGGCCAGCGCGGGTATCTTCTTTCCGGCGACGAAGCTTTTCTAACACCTTATAATAATGCCAAGGCTAAGATTGCGCAGGCAATTACAGAGCTCAAAAGCCAAATTACCCCATCCTTAGTACAGGCCCAGAATCTTGAACACCTAAGGGTAAATATCGAATCCAGACTGGTGATTCTGGACAAGAATCTGGAACATAAACGTAAAGCGAATCTGGAAGTAACAGCAGAACAACTGCTGTCGGGTAAAAAACACATGGACGCGATCCGCGCCACGGTAGGTGCCATGCAGACTGAAGAAGAAAGGCTTCTGCAGGAACGTACCGATACCATGAATACATTTGCTGCGTACACCCCTTTCCTCATCATTGCTTCCGCACTGCTCGCCATTCTCATTACGCTGGTATTCTTCCGTAAAGTGCTTCAGGATTTCAATGAGAAAAACAAACTGACCAACGAACTCGAAGAAAAAAATAAAGAGACCGTAAACCGTCTGATCGCAATCGAGAAAGTAACCGCACAGATCTCGAACGGTGATTACGATATTCTTTCAGACGACAACGCGCAGCAAAGTCTTGGGAACGTGGCCCACCCGCTGAACCGTATGGCCAAATCGCTTCAGACCTCCTTCAACTCACTGGAGGAAAAAGAATGGCTGAGCACCTCGATAGCCCAACTGAATGACCGCATGATGGGCGAAAAAACCATCAGTGTGCTTGCCGCAGATATTTTAAACCACATTACAGATAAAACCAACAGCCACGTGGCAGCCCTCTACGTGCAGCAGGAAGACAACCGCCTTCATCTCGAAGGAAGCTATGCCCTCGCCGAGCGGGACACCAGAAGAACTCTGCAGATCGGCGAAGGAATTGCCGGACAGGCATTCCAGTCCAGACAGCAGCTTGTTGTTGAAGATATCCCGGATCGCGAAACCACCATCAGTTTTGCGACCGGAAATACCAGACCCCGCAACATTGTGGCCGTACCAATTACAAGATACAACATTCCTTTAGGCGTACTGGAACTGGGCAGCACCCAGGAATATACTCCGCTGCAGCTCGAATTTCTTTCCTCTGTTGCCGGAAATATCGGTCTTGCTTTTTACAGCGCGCAGAGTCGTGTAAAACTTCAGGAACTTTTGGAAGAAACCCAGGCACAGTCAGAGGAACTGCAGTCCCAGCATTCAGAACTCGAAAACATCAATGCAGAACTCGAAGCCCAGTCTCAGAAGCTTCTGGCGTCGGAAGAAGAACTACGCGTGCAGCAGGAAGAACTTCTGCAAAGCAACCAGGAGCTTGAAGAACGTACAAGCCTCCTCGAAGAAAAGAACGCGCTGATCGAAGAACGGAATATCGACATTCAGCAGAAATCCAGAGAGCTGGAACAAAGCACCAGATACAAATCGGAATTCCTCGCCAACATGTCGCACGAACTCCGCACCCCGCTGAACTCCATTTTACTGCTTTCGAAACTGATGTCTGAAAGTGAAGATCTTGATGAGCAATATGTAGAATATGCAGAAGTGATGCAGAGCTCCGGTCAGGGATTGCTCACGCTGATTGATGAAATTCTGGATCTTTCCAAAATTGAGTCAGGGAAAATGACCTTAGAGTTCAATGATGTCCCTTTAAAAGAAATTACGGGAGATATGCGGATGCTTTTCAGCCCGCTCGCAAAAGATAAAAATCTGGAACTTAAGATTGAGACCGATTCCGAAGCAGTGCAAATGCTGCGAACCGATAAACTCCGACTGGAGCAGATCCTAAAAAACCTGCTTTCAAACGCGATTAAATTCACTTCCCAAGGCAGTATCACGCTGAAAGTTTCATCGGATCCATCGAAGGATAAAGTCATTTTTAAAGTCATCGACACCGGAATTGGAATTGCTAAAGATAAGATGAGGCTTGTTTTTGAGGCTTTCCAGCAAGCCGACGGATCTACACAGCGTAAATATGGCGGTACCGGACTGGGACTCTCCATCAGCCGTGAACTCGCAAGGCTTCTTGGAGGGGAAATTACTCTGGAGAGTACCGAAGGAAAAGGAAGTGAATTTGCGCTTATTGTTCCTGTAGATTCAGAAAAAGTTCAGGAGTTACAACCGGAAGTTCCACAGGAACCCGCAGTGTACATCCCGGAAACGAAACCACAGCCGGAACGCTATATCTCCGACAGGATTCCTGAATCCATCGATGACGACCGGGAAAATATTCAGGCGGGCGACAAAATTATTCTCATTATTGAAGACGATACGGCTTTTGCCAAAATCCTGGTAGATTTTTCGCGCAAAAGAGACTATAAAGTACTCGTGGCAGTGCGCGGCGACGAAGGGATTGAGATGGCACAACATTTCAAACCATTAGCTATTCTTCTGGACATTCAGCTACCGATAATGGATGGCTGGCAAGTCATGGAAGCCCTGAAATCCAATCCGGAAACCAAACCGATTCCGGTACATATTATGTCTTCAATGAAGTTCCGCCAGGAAAGTTTACTCCGTGGCGCGGTAGATTTCATTAACAAACCATTTGCTCTGGAACAGATGCAGGAGATTTTCAAAAAACTTGAAAACGTACTGACCAAGGGCCCGAAAAAAGTGCTGATTGTAGAAGAAAACGAGCAACATGCCAAAGCGCTCAGCTACTTTTTAAGTGCCAATAACATCAATACCGATATCGCCAATAATGTTTCGGACAGTATCGACGCCCTTCAGAACCGTGAAATCGACTGTGTGATCCTCGATATGGGCGTACCGGATAAAACTGCTTACGAAACCCTGGAGACCATAAAGCAGAACAAAGGTCTGGAACAGCTTCCCATCATTGTATTCACCGGAAAAAACCTTTCACAGGGAGAGGAAAAAAGGATTAAAAAATATGCAGATTCCATTGTGGTTAAAACCGCATATTCTTATCAGCGTATTTTAGATGAAGCCGGTCTGTTCCTGCATTTGGTGGAAGAAAAAACTAAAAAGAACAAACAAAATAGCGGTGGCTTCGAAAATTTGGGAGAACTTCGCAATATTCTGAAAGACAAAACCGTACTGATTGCAGATGATGATGTAAGGAATATCTTTTCACTTACCAAAGCCCTGGAACTTCACGGCATGAAAGTGATTCCTGCTATGGATGGCAAAGAAGCACTCAATACATTGAAAAAAGATCCATCCATCGATGTGGTACTGATGGACATGATGATGCCTGAAATGGACGGCTACGAAAGTATCCGCGAAATCCGCACCATGCCAGAGTTTAAAAATCTGCCGGTGCTCGCGGTAACCTCAAAAGCGATGATGGGCGACCGCGAGAAATGCATCGCTGTAGGTGCATCAGACTATATTTCGAAACCTGTAGACATCGACCAGCTCATCTCCTTACTCAGGGTATGGCTGTACGATAAAATTTAAAAATTCCTTATTATGAATACCGAAAAGGAAATCCTGATCATCGACGACGACAGCCGGAATATCTTCGCGCTTACCGCAGTACTCAAAGCTAAAAAATACCAGTGTCTTTCCGCGTTAAGTGCTGTGAAAGGACTGGAACTACTGGAGGAAAACAAAAACATCGGGGCCGTACTCATGGACATGATGATGCCTGAGATGGACGGTTATGAAGCCATCGATAAGATGAAAAGTGATACGGCGCTGCAGCATATTCCCGTAATCGCCATTACCGCTCAGGCCATGACCGGTGACCGCGAGAAATGTATGGAGGCAGGTGCCGACGGCTATATCAGCAAACCCGTAAATGTAGAAGAACTGCTTGTATTACTGAATAAACTAATTGACTGAAGTGTTGAAATCAACAGAACATAGCGACGAACTCATAGAAATTCTGCTTTCGGATGTGCTGGAAGTTTATGGCTACGATTTTACAGGCTATTCCAGAGCTTCCCTCAAACGCAGAATTCTGAGGCTTTATGAAATGGATAAGTTCGTGAGTTTTGCCGAATACCGGTATAAAATAAGAACCGAACCCGGCTATTTCAAACGTTTTCTTGAGGAAATCACGATTAATGTAACGGAAATGTTCCGCGATCCGGCTTTTTATAAAACCTTGAGGACCGAAATCCTGCCTAGACTCGGCACTTATCCGTTTATCCGAATTTGGGTCGCAGGCTGCAGTACCGGAGAAGAAGCGTATTCTGTAGCGATTTTCTTAAAAGAACTCAATCTGCTGCACAAATCTCTCATTTATGCAACTGACATCAACAGTGAGGTGCTGGCAACGGCAGGCCAGGCCATGATTCCGCTCAATAAAATAAAACTCTACACCGAAAATTACATCGCAGCAGGCGGAAGCGAACACTTTATTGATTATTATACCGCAAATTATTCTCTGGGGAAACTGAAAGATGAACTGAAATCAAAGATTATTTTTTCGACCCACAACCTCGTGACCGATAATTCTTTCAATGAGTTCCAGCTGATCCTCTGCAGAAATGTCCTCATCTATTTCGACCGGCCCCTGCAGAATAAAGTTTTTGAACTCTTCAACAACAGTCTGGAAAAATTCGGTTACCTTGCTTTAGGCACCAAGGAAACACTGGACTTCTCCAGCGTTGCCAAAAACTTTGAACGGTTGAAAGGGGAAAAAATCTGGCGCAAAATCCATGAATTATGAAACACTGTGAAGCATTGCTTATTGGCGGATCAGCCGGCAGCCTGGAGGTCATCCTGAAATTGCTTCCGGGGCTGAACCCTGCACTTCGTTTCCCCATCATTCTGGTGTTGCACCGCAAACCCGGAAAAGACGATATTTTAACCAATCTGCTGGCTGCAAAAACCGAAATGAAGGTGAAAGAAGTGGAAGAAAAAGAAGTGATGCTGCCCGCAACCCTTTACATTGCGCCACCCAATTACCATCTGCTCATTGAAAATGACCACACTTTTTCTCTGGATGCCTCGGAAAAAGTAAACTTTTCACGGCCCTCGATTGATGTCACGTTCGAAAGTGCTGCGGAAGTATTTAAAGAAAACCTTGTTTGTCTTTTGCTTTCGGGAGCTAACAGTGATGGAACCGCAGGACTGAAAATTGTGAAGGAATTTGGAGGCATAGCCCTTGTCCAGGACCCGGCGACAGCTGTGGTAAGCTTTATGCCCGAAGCTGCCCTGGCCAATGTGGACGTAGATGCCGTGCTGAAATCCAACGAAATGTCGGAATATATTAATAACTTACCTTAATGACTGAATATCCTATGAATAAAAAAGTATTTATTTTTGATGACAATATCGAAATTCTGGAGCTTTGCACAGAAATTCTCGAAGATCTTGGCCTGGAAGTGAAAACTTCGCCCACCACCAACAGTGTAGAAGAACAGGTAAGCAGTTATATGCCCGATATGATTTTCATGGACAATTGGCTGCCGGATATCAGCGGAATTGAAGCCACAAAGTTGATCAAAGCCAACGAAACACTGAAACACATTCCCGTGATCTATTTTTCAGCGAACAGCAACATCAGCGCACTGGCCAGTGAAGCAGGCGCAGACGAATTTCTTGCCAAGCCTTTCGATATCGATCTCTTCGAAAAAACAGTGAAGAAATATACCGGAGATTAAGTTGAGATTGAAATGAAGATGTAGTCTTCAATTTTAACTTTCGCAAATAATCGTCATTTCGAATATCTATGCAAGCGAAGAATTTATGGAACAAAATTTCCATAACTTTTCCGGATCAATTGCAAGATTATAATAATGAAAAAAGACTTCAATTTCCGCGGAGGTTTTACCTTTAAAAAACATACGCCGGAAGAAATCTCTCACTTCGACCGGGTGTTCGAGGTTTTTAAAGACCTGTTGACCCACACTTCCGGTGATATTGAAGAAGCTTTTGAATGGCTCGAAATGCTCGATAAGGAATATGACATCTTTACCGATGAATATTCACTGGCCGATTTTGAAGAGGATTTGAAAAAACGTGGCTATATCAAAGAAGATAAAGATTCTGAAGATGGCAACACTGGAACAGGAAAGGGCAAAAACGTTTTAACACCCAAGCTTGAAAAGGCTTTGCGCGAATTTGCCCTCGATCAGATTTTCGGAAAACTGAAAAAAACCGGCATTGGTAATCACCGTACCTCCAAAATCGGGGTTGGCGATGAACGTGATGGAGAAACCCGCAACTTTCAGTACGGCGACGATCTGAACACGGTAAACATGACCGAAAGCCTTAAAAACGCCCAGATCAACAATGGCATCGCCGACCTCAGGCTTACTGAAGATGATTTGATGGTAGACGAAACCCGTCACAAAGCCCAGATGAGTACTGTACTCATGATCGACATCAGCCACTCGATGATTCTCTACGGTGAAGACCGCATCACACCAGCCAAAAAAGTAGCCATGGCGCTGGTTGAATTGATTAAACGTAAATATCCGAAGGATTCTATTGACATCATTGTTTTCGGAAACGAAGCCTGGCCGATAAAAATAAAAGACCTTCCCTATTTAAACGTCGGCCCGTACCACACCAATACCGTTGCCGGACTTGAGCTGGCGATGGATATTCTGCGAAGAAAACGAAATACAAACAAACAGATCTTCATGATTACCGACGGCAAACCCAGCTGCATCAAACTGCCCACCGGTGAACTCTACACCAACAGTTTTGGCCTCGATGAGATGATTGTTTCCCAATGTCTGACTAAAGCAGCACAGGCCAGAAGACTGAAAATACCCATCACCACCTTTATGATCGCCCAGGACCCGTATCTCCGAAAATTTGTGGAGGCTTTTACCGCGCAGAATCAGGGAAAAGCTTTCCTCACAGGACTTTCGAATTTGGGAGAAATGATTTATGAGGATTACGAAAGAAACAGAATCAGAAGACTTTGAGAGGATGGATGCTGGATGCTGGATGATCGAAGTTAAGAAACATAAAAATTAGAAAGCTCTCATTACAATAATTATTACTTAACCGAAATGAAAAACGATATTACATTTAAAGAATTAAAAAATTCCGGCTATACCCATAAAACCATCGGTCAGGAAATCCAGGCAAACCTTATCGCGAAGATCAAAGCCAAAGAACCTGTATTTGAAGGGCTTTGGGGATATGAAGACACCGTAATTCCGCAATTGAAGAAAGCCCTGCTCGCAGGTCACCACATTAATTTGCTTGGTTTGCGCGGGCAGGCAAAAACCCGTATTGCCAGAAGCATGGTGAGCCTTCTGGACGAATATATGCCGATTGTAAAAGGCTCTGAAATTAATGACAGTCCGTTTCAGCCTATCTCAAAAATGGCCCGCGACCTTATTGCCGAATTGGGCGATGAGACTCCTGTTTCCTGGGTTCACCGCAGCGACCGCTTCTTCGAAAAACTCGCCACGCCGGATGTAAACGTGGCAGATTTGATTGGCGATATCGATCCGATTAAGGCTGCGACGCTAAAATTACCTTATTCTGATGAACGGGTGCTGCATTACGGCATGATTCCAAGGGCGAACCGCTGCATCTTTGTTTTGAATGAATTACCGGATTTGCAGGCAAGAATTCAGGTTTCCCTTTTCAACATTCTACAGGAAGGTGATGTACAAATTCGCGGTTTCCAGCTCAGGATGCCGCTGGACATACAGTTTCTGTTTACAGCCAATCCCGAAGATTACACAAACCGAGGCAGTATTGTAACTCCGCTCAAAGACAGAATCGGTTCTCAGATTTTCACGCATTACCCCAAAACCATCGCGCTCGCGCGGCAGATTACCGAGCAGGAAGCTCTGGTTTCCGCCGAAGATAAAGCCCAGATTACAGTACCCGGATTGGCAAAAGACCTTTTGGAAGAAGTCGCCTTCGCAGCTCGTGAAAGCGAATTTGTGGATGCGAAAAGTGGCGTAAGTGCACGGCTCACAATATCTGCGATGGAAAATCTTATGGCTGCCGCAAAACTCCGGCTCATTGAATCGGACGTCGAGAGAACCACTGTAAGACTTCTGGATTTCATGTCTATCGTTCCTTCGATCACCGGAAAAATTGAACTGGTTTACGAAGGCGAACAGGAAGGCGCCGACCACGTCGCGAAACTGCTGATCGATCAGGCGGTAATGGTTCAGTTTGAACAGCTGTTCCCGCGCATCCCGAAACTGGAAAAAGAAAGCATTAAAACTCCCTACACGGATTTAATCCAGTGGTTCAACCAAAATACAGTAGAACTTAATTACACCGATTCGGATGAAGAATTTTACGGCAAGCTTTCGAAAATAGCGCCACTAACTGAATTTATTCAGGAGTACGCCGACCAACTTAATGTCGAAGACCAGAATTTTGCAAAAGAACTCGTGCTATGGGCGCTTACAATTGGTAAGAAACTTGACAGGCTTGAAAATCATCATAATTTTACTTTTGATTCGGCGGGGATTGGGAAATATTATAAAAATTAATTGATAAGAACTGAAGAACAAGATCAGGGATTTTCCGAAAGATAATCCCTGATTTTATTTTTAGGAATTAAATCCAGCAATTTTTTAACATCGATAATGCGGTGCTCGTCAATAATGCTTTCTACCGCTTTTGCGGCATCGGGATAATGAATAAGTCGATCCAAAAGCCCGTACACATTCACCATCTTTTTGTGCGTATTTTCGGCATCACCGCCAAACCAGGAACCGTTGAAGTGGTGACTCACATAATTCTTGGGTAAATCCTGAGAGAAATACACGGAGGGATAAAGAGTAACCCCGTGTTTCAGTTTTTGTATGGTATCACTGTACCGCTCAGCGCCGTATTCTTTCTCAAGCATTTCAGAAAAGATATTGGTATTGATTCTCTCAAAAAAACCATCCTGGCGGTTGTACCAATCCATAAAATCTTTCGACAGCTGATGCCTGGGTTCGGCCATCCAAAATGCAGAATACGGAACGCCTTTCACCTCGAAACCGCATACTGCCTTTTCGTTCAGAAATTCATCGAGCGGGAGTTTCAGTTCCATATCGGTGTCCATATAAATTCCACCATGTTCATACATGACTTTGGAACGCACATAATCGGAAACAAAGGCCCATTTGCCCTGCTCAAAAGCTTCTTTCACATAATTATTGTCTTGAAGCGGGGAATTGCTTTCGTTCCATTCTATAATTTCAAAATCAGGATGAATGCGCTTCCAGGAAGCAATGCAGTGTTCGGCCAGTTCATGTTTCGGTTGTCCGCCGAACCAGCAGTAGTGGATTTTTTTGGGAATCATAGAGATTTTGAATTTTAGTTTATAAATTTTAGATTCATCTTACTGAAGAGTTTCAGCAAAGACTACACCTAAATTTTATAAAGATGGAAATGAACAGTGGTTACGAATTAAATACTACATTTATTCATTGAAAAAATCAACATCATGACACACGTGATTACCGTCTTTTTAGCTTTTTTTTATCTCACCATGAATGCACAGCCAACCGATTCCCGCTACCAGCCAAAGAAATATGTCGAACTCACGAACCCAGAATGGGTGAAAAGCGCTACAGTTTATGAACTGAATATCCGTCAGTTTTCACCCGAAGGAAGCTTTAATGCAGTGGAAAAACAACTGCCACGGCTTAAAAAAATGGGTATTGACATTATCTGGCTGATGCCGGTACAGCCGATTGGCATCGTGAACAGAAAGGGAAGTCTGGGCAGTTACTATTCGGTAAAGGATTACCTGAAAGTGAATCCCGAATTTGGAACTGAAGCTGATTTCAGAAACCTTGTAAAGGAAATCCATGCCCAGGGAATGTACGTGATCCTGGATTGGGTGGCGAACCACAGCAGTTGGGATAACGCGCTGGCAACCGAACATCCCGAATGGTACAGCCGGGGAAGAAACGGAAAATTTCAGTCCACACCATGGCGCGATTACGATGACATCATCGACTTCGATTACAGCCAGCCGGGTTTACGAAAATACATGACCGACGCCCTGAAATTCTGGGTAAAAGAATACAATATCGACGGCTACCGATGCGATGTGGCGAGCTTTATGCCTATTGATTTCTGGGAAAATGCCCGTGCAGAACTCGAAACCATAAAACCGGTATTTATGCTAGCAGAAGCCGAAGACAAGGAACTTCACCGCAAAGCTTTCGATGCCACCTACAACTGGACGCTTTGGAATATCCTGCACCAGATCGCGACCCAGAATAAAAGTGTGAAGACTTTAAGTGAAGCGTATATCGCCGAACATATCTCGATCTTCCCGAAAGAAGGCATCCGCATGAACTTCACCGATAATCACGACAAAAATTCGTGGGAGGGGAACCAGTACAGCAATTTCGGTCCGGCATTGAAATCCGCGATTGTGTTCACTGCGCTCATGGACGGGATGCCGCTCGTGTACAGCGGGCAGGAAGCGGGTCTGGACCGCTCTCTGAAGTTTTTCGACCGCGACCCTATAGAGTGGAAAAAACACGAAAACGAAGTGCTCTACACTACCCTTTTTAACCTGAAGCATCAAAATCAGGCGCTCTGGAACGGAACGCATGGCGGCGAAATGGTAAGAATCATGAACGATAAAATGGATCAGGTTATTTCTTTTGTGCGGGAGAAAAATGGCAACAAAGTTCTGGCTTTCTTAAATCTAAGCAAAGACCCGGTGAAGGTGAACTTCGACACCCATTTTGATGAGGGAATGTACACCAATCTTTTCACCGGAAAACCGCAGGAAATAAAAGCTAACACTACTTTTTCGCTGGCACCCTGGGAATATGTAGTGCTGCATCACACGCAATAACGCAGTTTCTTACCTGTTATGAAATTTAAATTTTCAGGAATAATAAGATAAGTTTCTAATGTCGCCTGTCGATTTCGTAGCTTAGCCGATTCAAATTTTACGTAAGCAATATGTCCACAGAAAAAAATACCGGTGAAAAAACCAGACTTCATATCCGCAACAAAAACCGCGACCTCTACGATCTGGAAGCGCTGAAGACTGCCGTTCCCGAACTTTCAAAACACATCAAACCCAATAAATACGGAAATGATTCCGTAGATTTTGCCAATCCCGCAGCAGTAAAGCTGCTGAATAAAGCCCTGCTGAACCATTACTACGGCATTAAAAACTGGGATTTCCCTTCAGAAAATCTTTGTCCACCAATTCCGGGCAGAGCAGATTACCTGCATTACATGGCAGATTTACTGAGCCAAAGCAATTTTGGGAGGATTCCCTCCGGAGAGAAAATCACGGCGCTGGATGTGGGCGTGGGTGCAAGCTGCATTTACCCGATCATTGGAGTCACTGAATACGGGTGGAACTTCATCGGTTCCGATATCGACCCAAAATCGGTAGAAGCGGCAAAAAATATTGCAGCCTCGAACGAGTCATTAAAAGAGCATATCGAAATCCGCCTTCAGGAAAATCCAGAAATGTTTTTCGAGGGCGTGCTCAAGGCTGATGAAAAAATTGATTTCACACTGTGCAATCCACCTTTTCATTCTTCTGCGGAGGAAGCTGAAAAAGGAACCCAAAGAAAAGTGCGGAACCTTACCGGCAAAAAGACTGCAGCGGCGGAACTCAATTTTGCGGGCATCAGTAACGAACTGATTTATCCCGGTGGCGAGATTGCCTTTATCCGCAACATGATCGCAGAAAGCAAGGAATTTCGCAAAAACTGCTATTGGTTTTCGACTTTGGTTTCGAAGGAATCGAACCTGAAAAAAATTTATAAACTTCTGGAGGAAGCCGATATTTTCCACCTGAAAACAATTCCATTAGGCACGGGCAACAAATCCAGCCGCATCATTGCATGGACGTTCCTGAACAAAAAGGAACAGCAGGACTGGCGCGAGAAGCATTGGGCAGAAGCAAAAGAAGAAAACCAGTAAAGTTCAGTTCAAAAAAAAACCTCTTTTAAATCATTTAAAAGAGGTTTTTTATCTGTAAATTAATCTACCATGGCCTCGCCGGCTTTTCTGTAGACGTAGTTTCCGTAGATATGTCTTCTTGCAAAACGGCTTGGCGAATCAGCGTTCACCATTTTGATATAAGTATTTCTTGGAACGCCAATGTATTCAAACATTTTACCGTTCAGGTGCTGAATTTTCAGGATCTGCTTTTCATATTCAAAATCCTGAATGTTTGATTTGGAAGTGGTTTCGATGTATTCCTCTCTGTATTTTTCCTGTGTTTCCGGGTTGATGCTCACGAGAAAGTGGTATGCTTCAATCACCGATTTGCTTTTCTCTTCAGCCTCGAGCTTTCCGGCTTCATCATTCACAAATTTATCAGGATGCGCGTCTTTCATCGTGTTTCTGTAAATGGTTTTTAACTCTTTTAAAGTCGCGGTTTTGTCAACGCCAAGCAGTTTTCGGTGTTCGCCAATTCTTTTCATATCTGAATTTTTATCGATTTATAATTAACAAGAATATCTACCGGAATGCTTTACATTTAACGACAGGTTCTTATCTGAATTTCGGGGTGCAAAATTAGGCTTTTAAAATTTAATGAAAAACTTAGTAAACTGATAGTGTGTACTAAGATTAAAAATCTTCCGCGAGCAAAATATTATCTTTGCTGAAATTTCTGAACAGATGTCGAACCCATGCTTTAAAAAACACCGGTCATAATGGAACATCCAACACAATGCTGGACGGTTTGTACAGAATGCGCCGGGCAAGGCAAAAAAAAGCAGCGCATCCGAAAAAGTGTAAGAATCAGGTACGAAAAAGCCCTGGAAGAATATGAAAAATCCGATGGAGCAATTCCCGAGCCTGTGCGTCCGCACTCCCATCTTTATCCCTGTGCTACCTGTTCCGGAACGGGAATGATTCCTGCGGAAGATTTTCCAGTTCCCAATCATGAAAAGTTTCCTCATGTTGCGGTTATTGGCGGCGGAATTGGCGGAACTGCGCTTGCGGTTGCGTGTCTGCACCGCGGTATCCCTTTTACGCTTTATGAACGTGACCAGAGTTTCGGTGCTCGGTCTCAGGGATATGGACTAACGCTTCAACAGGCCAGTAAAGCCATTCAGGGATTCGGGATACAGAAACTGGAAAAGAGTGTGATATCGACACGACATTTGGTCCATACGCCGGAGGGAAAAACAGTCGGCGAATGGGGAATGCGAAAATGGCTGGAAGGCAGCACCAAACCGTCTGCCAGGAAAACCAATGTACATATTGCCAGACAGGCGCTGCGTTCCGCATTGATGGAGCAGCTTGGCAACACAAATTCCATCAAATGGGGATACCAGCTGACCGGTTTTGAGGAAAATAAAGAGAACGGCATGAACCTCAGTTTTCTCGTCAACGGCGAAACGGTTGAGGAAAAAGCTGATCTCATTGTAGGGGCCGACGGAATCCGAAGCACTGTCCGGGGTCTTTTGATTGGAGATAAGATTTCTCCCCTGCGCTATCTGGACTGCATCGTTATTCTTGGCATCTGTCCGTTGAGTGCGGTTGGCCTCCCCCACCATCCTTTGCTGGATTCGGCGACGGTATTTCAAACCGCCAACGGAAATGAAAGAATTTACATCATGCCTTATGATGCCGAATCGGTCATGTGGCAGCTGAGTTTTCCCATGCCTGAAGATGAAGCCAAAATCCTAAGTGCAAAAGGTGCCAGAGCTCTTAAAGAAGAAGCCATCCGCAGAACACCCTGGCACAGTCCGGTTCCGGAAATTTTAGCAGCTACGGAAGAGCGATTCATTTCCGGCTATCCCGTTTACGACCGGGATTTACTCAGTTCAGAATCATTGGTGCATGCAGGATCTGTTACTTTAATTGGTGATGCCGCGCATCCGATGAGTCCGTTTAAAGGTCAGGGTGCCAATCAGGCACTTCTGGATGCATTGTCGCTGGCGCGTGAAATCTACAAAAAGTGCAGTACCGGAATCAACTGGCGGGAAAATGGGCTTCGGGAATATCTATTGAATCCCTTTGAAACTGAAATGTTGGAACGCAGTGCGGTAAAAGTCAAAGATTCAGCTGCAGCGGCTGAGTTTCTGCACTCCGAAATTGCGCTGTATGAAGGCGACGAACCTCGGGGAAAAGTCCTGAAACGAAAAGAGCGCTGAATTTTCCACAGATTTGCACTCGGGCTGAAGATTTTCCTCTAAATCTGGCCCAGAAATCTCCATCAAAAACCCTATCTTTGCCTCTTAAAATTTTTAAGAAGATGAATCCCTTTATTGAAGAACTGAAATGGCGCGGCCTGTATGCCGACATGATGCCCGGAACCGATGAACAACTGAATAAAGAAATGACTACGGCGTATATTGGCTTCGATCCTACGGCGGATTCTCTGCATATCGGAAGTCTGATTCCAATTAAAGTTCTTGCCCATTTTCAGCAGCACGGTCACAAACCTATCGCGTTAGTGGGTGGCGCCACTGGAATGATCGGCGATCCCTCCGGAAAATCTACTGAACGTAACGCGCTGGATGAAGAAACCCTGAACCATTATGTTTCGTGTCTGAAAACGCAGCTTTCAAAATTCTTAAATTTTGACGGAACTGAAAGCAACAGCGCAGAACTTGTGAACAATTACGACTGGATGAAGGAATTCTCTTTCCTGCAGTTCATCCGCGATATCGGCAAAAACATCACTGTAAACTACATGATGGCCAAAGAATCGGTGAAGAAAAGAATCACCGGTGAAGGCGGCGCAGAAGGCATGAGTTTCACTGAATTTACCTATCAACTTTTACAGGGTTACGACTTCCTGCACCTATATAAAGAGAAAAATGTAAAACTTCAGATGGGCGGTTCAGATCAGTGGGGAAATATCACCACCGGAACTGAACTGATCCGCAGAAAAGCAAAAGGTGAAGCATTTGCGCTGACTGTTCCTTTGATCACAAAAGCGGACGGATCCAAGTTTGGAAAATCTGAAAGTGGTGAAAATTACTGGCTCGATCCAAAAAGAACGTCGCCTTATAAATTCTACCAGTTCTGGGTGAATTCCACCGACGCCGATGCTGAAAGATTCATTAAATTCTATACTTTTTTAAACAAGGAAGAAATTGAAAATCTTATCGCAGAACATCAGGACGCACCGCACGAAAGAAAACTTCAGAAAAAACTGGCAGAAGAAGTGACAATTTGGGTTCACAACCGCGAAGAATATGAAAAAGCAGTGAAAGCTTCTGAAATCCTTTTCGGAAGATCCACGGCTGAAGATTTGGTGAATCTGGATGAAGCGACTTTCCTGGAGGTTTTTGAAGGTGTTCCGCAAAAGGAAATCGCCAAAAGTGAAGTGGTTGGCAGCAATGTGATCGATTTGATTTCGGAAAAATCAGGCTTTCTGAAGTCAAAAGGAGAAGCCAGAAGAGAATTGTCCGGCAACGCAATTTCCATCAACAAAGACAAAGTGAACGACACTTTCGAAGTTGCGGAAAAAGATTTAATCGACGGCAAATTCCTCCTTCTTCAGAAAGGCAAGAAAAATTACTTTATCGTGAAAGCGGTATAAAACACAAATCCGGAAGAATCTTCCGGATTTTTTATTATTGACATAGCATTTATCTAAGGGTGCACTGTTTTGCAGTGATTTGTTCTTTTTTAAATTCGTACTTTTACGCATAAAATTTTTTTTTAATGGTTATTATCATCTTTATTGCAGTCCTTTGGTACTCAGGACTTTTTTTTCAGACTTTTTTCCTGCACCGGTATGCGGCGCACCAGTCTTTTAAAATGTCGCGCTTCGGCGAAAAACTTTGTTATGTTCTTACCTGGATCACCCAGGGATCGAATTATCTCTCCGCTTACGGATATGGCGTGATGCACCGCATGCACCACGCGTATGCCGACACCGAAAAAGATCCGCACTCCCCAAAATACGACCACAACCTTTTCACGATGATGTGGCGCACGAAATCGATTTACCAGCAGATCAACCAGCAGAAGGTAAAAATAGAAGATAAATTCACGAAAAACGTTCCTCAATGGGAAGGTTTTGATAGGTTTGCAAGCTCTTGGGGTTCCAGGCTTGCCTGGGCAGTTGCCTATACCGCATTTTTCTATTTCTTTGCAACGACTTGGTGGCAGTGGATTCTGCTTCCGGTTGCGTACATGATGGCACCAATTCACGGCGTGATCATCAACTGGTTCGGACATATTTACGGCTACGTGAATTTTAAAGTTTCAGATACTTCTAAAAACCTGTTCCGTTTCGACTGGCTGATGATGGGCGAAGGTTATCACAACAACCACCACAAACACGGCGGAAGAGCAAATTTCGGTGGGGTAAGATGGCACGAAATCGACGTGACCTATCTGATTATGGTTTTACTGGATAAAATGAAACTGATCAGGTTAAAACCTGTTGCTGTGGTAAAAAGAGAAATCTAAAGCCCATCTTTACAAATATTGAACCGGATTTTATATCCGGTTTTTTTGTGTTAATCTGAAAATGAATGATGAAAAGAAAGGTCTTAAATTCTGCCTCTTTTATTTTCCTATGTTTTATAATTTAGTTTTGATGTAAAATATTATGAATTGAAAGTAGAAAAAAATCTTAAAATCAGAGTTCATGTATACACAACAGAAGCTGAGATTCGCAAATATTTTCATACCATTTTTAAGACAGATTTTTACATGGGTTCTACTTAAAATTTTGCCCGATACAAATGTAAAACCGGTGATTATCTATTTAAAATTAGTTAAAGTAAATTTTAGTCTTTGATTATAAATAATTATTAATCAAATGTTAAAGGATATTTTACTTAAAGTTTAACTTTACGTAAAATATTTTCTATGTTGTTATAGAATATTTTCTCATTCGGAAGAGAAAAACCTTCTTACAGCAACGATGGGAGCACTTGTCAGATCCAGATTTAGAGTCCGTAGGCCGCCGCAAAATGTGGCGAGCGCAGAAAGCCGGACGTGAAGCCAGAAGAAAAACCAACCCTTGTTGCTCCTGAAAAAATAGAATATCTTTGTTCTATGGATTTATCTTATTTGGTTCGCGAACCACAAAATATTACACCCGAAACGCCACTTTTAATTTTACTTCACGGATACGGAAGCAATGAACAGGATTTATTTTCTTTTGTCCCTACCCTGCCGGAAGATTGGCTCGTGGTGAGTTTCCGTGCGCCGCTTGATTCACAGTACGAAGGTTACTCGTGGTACGACATCGACCTTATGAATACCGAAAACCGAATTGATGTTCCGCAAGCCAAAGCATCGCTCGACGGACTGCTGCATAACATCATGAAGATTACCAATCATTACGGACTTACCGAAAATGAAACCCACCTCTGTGGCTTCTCCCAGGGTGGCATTCTTGCGTACGCCTTAGCGCTGCAAAACCCACTGCTGTTTTCGAAGGTGGCATGCATGAGCGCCTATCCGGAAGAAAAACTGATGCAAGACATCGTAAAAGACAAAAAGAAACTGGAACATCTCCGTTTTTTCATCTCACACGGAACCGATGACGCGGTGATTCCTTTAGACTGGGGTCGCAAAGCTGCTGATTTACTTTACGATTTAGGCTGCTATTTCTCTTTTCGCGAATACATGAACGGCCATGGCGTCAACCAGAAAAATTATATGGATTTGATGGAATTCTTCAGAAAATAAACCATGAAATATTTTGTTTTCATCCTTCTGAATTTTGAAATTCTGAATGCACAGGTAAAACTTGTCGTTACCACACCGGAAAACACGCCGGAAGATGCCAGAATTTTCATGGCTTCGTCACTTAACGGATGGAATCCTCAGGACCCGGCATTCGAACTGAAGAAAAGCAAAAACGGAACTTATGAAATTGAAATACCTGAACAGGCCGGAAAAGCTGAATATAAATTCACTTCAGGAAGCTGGGAAACCGCGGAAGGAAATAAAGAAGGAAAAGGAAGTGAAAACAGAACTTTCACATTTACGGGAATACCGCAAACACTTGAAAACACCATACTTTCATGGGCTGAACCTGAGCAGAAAAAGCATACCGCATCAAAAAACGTAAAAATCCTTAGCGAAAACTTTCCCGTTCCGCAACTCGGTACAACAAGGAAAATCTGGATCTATCTTCCTGAAGATTACGATGCCTCGAAGAAGAAATACCCTGTGATTTATATGCACGACGGGCAAAACCTGTTCGATCAACTGACTTCCTTTTCAGGTGAATGGCAGGTAGATGAAACCATGGATGAGTTCTTTCAGGAAGGTAAGAGACAGGCCATTATTGTAGGCATCGACAATGGTGGCAGCGAAAGACTGAATGAATATTCGCCCTGGAAAAATGCAAAATACGGCGGCGGAAAAGGCGATCTGTATGCCGATTTTCTTGCCCAGACCCTGAAACCTTATATCGATAAAAACTACAGAACGGTTTCTTCAGCAAAGAATACCGGATTAATCGGTTCTTCGATGGGCGGGTTGATTTCCTTCTACACAGGCCTGAAATATCCTGAAAAATTTGGGAAACTGGGCGTGTTCAGTCCGAGCTTCTGGTTTGCGAAGGAAGATTTGACTCTTTATCTAAATGAGTATTCAAAATCTTTAAAAAAGACCAAAATCTATCTTCTGGCGGGCAGAAAAGAGTCAGATGAAATGGTCACCGACATTGAAAAAGCAGTTCCGTTACTGATGGGTAAAGGAATTTGCAGGAAAAACATCAAAACGAAATTTGATGATTACGGAACCCATTCTGAAAATTACTGGGCAAAAGAGTTTCCGGAAGCTTACATTTGGCTATTTTCACTAAAATAAATACGCCATAAATTGAAAACACTCACTACTTATGAAGTCGAGCGTTTCCAATTTTAAAAGACAGAAATCATATACTTAACATCATATCACTGTTGATTTCTAAATATTGTGTGTAAAATAGCAAATTAACGAAATTTAACGTTTATAATCTTTTGTACCATGGTTTTTAATTATATTTGCACTCCTTTAAAAACAAAAAAACAGATAAATGAAGAAAATTTACTTCCTGCTTGGATGTACTGCATCCGTTATGGCAACCGCTCAGGTTGGTATCAATACTAGTGCACCCTCTACAACATTTGACGTTAGAAAATCCACTGTAACCACGGTTCCCGAAGGTGTACTTATAACTAGAATGTCTGGTGATGAACTGAAAGCAAAAGATGCCTTATATGGCAGCAGCCAACACTCAACACTGATTTATGCTACGGCAGTTCCGGGATCAGCGAGTACCAAGACTTCAAACATCAAAGCTCCGGGATTTTACTATTATGATAATGGTACTGGGAAATGGGAGGCTGTGATTAAGGAAGCTGTGACTCCAAAATTTTTCTACATGCCTTCAGTCCTTGTCAACACCACTACCTTGGGTGTAAAAACAATGGATCTTCATGCAGTTTATACCAGTCAGTTTACCAATCCACCGGTAAAAAGCACAGGTTCTGCAGGATCAATTCCCACTCTTGCAAAAGATAAACTGGAGTATTATATTACATATTATGACACTGCGTTGCTAAGAAATGTAACCATCGATGCCAATGGACTGATGAGTTATGAGGTATATGGCAATGCCAGCGACGCGAGTTTCATGAATATCGTATTTGTTGTAAGATAAGACAAGTGATGAAGAAAAATAAATTACTGTTACTGACAGGCATACTGCTTGGCTGTAGTCTGAACAACGCACAGTTTACTATTACCAACAACTTCAGAACCAATGATTCCAGCGGGCTGAAATTGGGCGACAATGCCACGCTTACGGCAGCTTCCGGCGTAGATCCAAACGGTGAAGGCTGGTTACGGCTTACAAATGCCGCTACATTTCAAAAAGGTTATATGTATATCCTGCAATCTTTTCCTACTGATTTGGGGGTCCTTGCGGATTTTGAGTACAAAGCATGGCGGTCCAGCAACGACGGATACGACGGAGCTGACGGATTTTCCGTATTCCTTTTCAATGGAAATGTAACCGAAGCTGAGTTTAAACTAGGCGGATACGGCGGTTCACTGGGTTATGCTACCTACAACAATCCTGCAGGAACAACAGGCTTGAGTGGCGGTTATATCGGCGTTGGTTTTGATGAATATGGAAACTTTGCACGCGCAAATGAAAACAGAAATGGCGGAACGAATGTTGAAGTTCCCAACTCAGTCGTTTTAAGAGGTCCTACCTCTGCGACTTATAACCTGTCTAACCCTTATTTTGCTCATACGCCGCTCGGAGACCGAACAGGAACACTGGCTCAAATCAGAAACCGAAACGAAATCGATTATAACACTATTACACCCACCCGCCCTACCGACAATCAATTCTACCGCAGATTCCAGCTGGAAGTTAAAAGAGTTGGCGCCGATTATCAGGTAAACGTGAAGTGGAGAAAACAAGGGGAAACAACTTTCACCGAAATTATTACGCATACAATCAACAGCGCAACCTATCCTATTCCGCCGACTTTAAAGGTGGGTTTCGCAGGTTCCACCGGCGGTGGTTACAACTTTCACGAAATCCGCAATATTTTGCTTACAACTCCTGGAAATATCCGCGTGGACAGCCGTTCTGATATGGCGATCTTATGTAATGACAAGAAAACACGGGTTACTCTAAATATTGAAGTGACAAATGATACACCCATTGCACTGAGCAATATTAATTTCAGCAATGAAATACAGAATTCCGCAGGAACACTGCTCAATACTTCGCAGTTTAAGATTACATCATTATCAACCACTGGATTTTCCGCGAGTAATCTACCCACCACATCATTCCCAACCAATAGAGTAAGCGGCAAAGTTGGCTTGCCGGCAAACCGGTCAGGAATTGTGACCATCACGGGAGAATATTATCCGAAAGCACTTAAAAACAATGAGAGTTTTAAAAGTGTAACTCTTGTCGACACCTCGGAAGTTACCGACACTGACAATTCAAACAATACAGCTACCTCAGTTATTGCGGTTAGAAAATGTAATTTTATTACTAACCCTTCACTCCCGAGCTATAATAAATAGAAAAAACCTGCTGACAGTAACGAACGCACCTCATAGAAGTGCGTTCGTTTTATTTTAATCGAAGTTGTTCGGATGAATCTGCCGGATATCTTCTACCGTTCCCAATACTTTATCTTTCAAAGAATTCTGATAATGCTCTAATTTTCCAGAAACATTCTCATCTGAAGTTCCGATGATTTTAGCGGCTAAAATGCCGGCATTCGTCGCGCCGTTTAGTGCTACGGTAGCTACAGGAATTCCCGACGGCATCTGCAAAATAGAAAGTACAGAATCCCAACCGTCTATTGAATTCGAAGATAAAATCGGAACGCCAATCACAGGTAAAGTGGTACAACTAGCCACCATTCCCGGTAAATGGGCTGCTCCACCAGCTCCGGCGACGATGACCTTCAGGCCACGGGATTTTGCCGTTTTTGCGTAATCAAACATCCTTTCCGGAGTTCTGTGGGCTGAAACTACCGTTAATTCATAAGGAATTTCCAGTGATTTTAGAAAATCCGCTGCCTGTTGCATGACGGGCAAATCGCTTTGGCTGCCCATGATAATTCCGACCATTTCTTACTTTTTTTGAAGTTTTAAAGATAAGAATTTTATAATAACAATTCTTCCTTCGACCCGTAAAAGCAGCAAAAAAGCGTACTTTTGCACCGTGAAATTTCCCAAAGACCCCAAACTTATTATTGCTATTTTAACAGTTGCCATCGTTTGGGGGACCACTTTTCTCGGGATCCGTATTGCGGTGGAAACTATTCCACCCTGGTTTGTTGCGGGAATCCGACAAGTCATCGCGGCCGGATTATTATTCATCATTCTGCTGTTTTCAAAACAACTTCGGTGGATCGGGTGGAAAAATCTAAGAATTCAAATCATTTTTTCCTTACTGATGCTGATTGTAGCCAACGGAATGACGACCGTTGCAGAAGAGCATATTTCGAGCAGTTTGGCTTCTTTAATCAGCGCCACTTCTCCGCTTCTTGTATTTCTGGGAAGCATATTTTTTGGTCTTCAGAAATTTACCTACCGTTCTTTACTGGGAATATTAATGGGCTTCAGCGGAATTCTTCTGATTTTTAAGGATGGCCTTCAGGATTTACTGAACCCGGATTACCGCATGGGCGTCATCTTTATTTTCATTGCCATCTGCGGATGGGCATTAGGATCAATTCTCACTAAAAAAATGAAGCTGCAGCATCAGAATATTTCTCTTAATCTCTTCTACCAGTTCGCATTTGCAGGAGTAGCGCAGATTGCATTGGCTTTCATTGTGTCCGATGAAATCGATGTCGCGTCCTGGTCGTTCAAAAGCATCGCAGCAACTGTTTATCTCGCGGTATTCGGCTCCGTAGCGGCGTATTTTGCTTTTCATTTCGCTTTAAAGAAGATTTCGCCAACCCAGGTTTCCCTGCTTTCTTATGTAAATACAGTAATCGCAATATTTTTGGGATGGATGATTCTGGATGAAGAAATTTCGGCAGCATTTATTACCGCCACTGCGCTTATTATCTGCGGCGTTTTTATCACCAATTACCAGAAGGGAATGTTCCGGAGGAAAAAACAAAGCATTGATTAACCCTGGATATATTCTTTCAGCTGTTTAATGACTTCTTTCTGATCAATTACTTTTTCGCGGATGACATCGGTAATCGAAATAATACCGTTCATTTTACCCTCTTCCATCACCGGCAGATAGCGCACATTGTGATCGGCCATCAGTTGCATACAATGATTTAGGGTGTCGAGCGGTTTAATTTCAGGAAGATTTACCGACATTACTTCCTTCACCTTTGTTTCTGAAGAATGCCGGTTTTTAAGAATAACATTGCGGGAATAATCCCTTTCGGTAAAAATACCGTGATACGTGTCGGCATCGTTTACCACCACTGCACCAACATTTCTGTCAGCCATGAGCTGTAACGCTTCCAGCACGGTCTGTTCCGGATTCACGCTGACAAACGAATTCCCCTTGCGGGCCAAAATTGTAGCTATATTACTCATAATCAAATATTTTGTATTAAAGTTATTACAAAATATTTAATTAATGAATACAATTTTAAACGAAACGTTTAATGCCCGGAAACGACCTTCACAAGTGATTTTACGTGAATAAGTTTTTCTAAAAGTTCTTTTCTTGAGTTTGCCAGAATGTTGATGTGACCCATTTTTCGCCCGGGTTTGGTTGCTGTTTTTCCGTAAAGATGAACGTAGGTTTTGGGTAATTTCAGTACTTCATCCAATCCTTCATATTTTACTTTTCCCGAGAAATTTTCTTCACCGACGAGATTCAGCATTCCTGAAAATCCGAAAGCATCGGTATCCGCGAGCGGAAGATTTTTTAAAACGCGGTAAAGCTGTTCGAACTGTGAATTGGCGTTTCCTTCCTGCGTCTGATGGCCCGAATTGTGCAGTCTCGGCGCGGTTTCATTTACCCAAACCTCATCTTTCTTATCGAGGAAAAGTTCAATGGCAAAAAGTCCGGGAGAATTGGCCGCCTTGATGAATTTCTTCACGATTTGCTGAATTTGTTGCTCCACATGTTCTGAAATATGCGCCGGACAGATATTAAAATCCAGAAGATTAAGTTTGGGATCCGCCACCATTTCAGTGACCGGAAAAGTTTTGGTTTCACCGTTTTCGTTGATGGCAACAATTACTGAAAGTTCTTTTTCGATATCAACCAGACTTTCCAAAACTGAAGGCACGTTCCACAATTTTTTCAGATCTTCTTCGGTTCTGATGACCTGTACGCCTTTACCGTCGTAACCACCGGCATTCATTTTCTGCACGAAAGGCAGCGGAAAATTCGCTTCGGATGTATTCTGGATGATCTGAAATTCCGGACTTGGAATATCGTGTTTTAGATAAAATTCTTTCTGGAGAATTTTTTGCTGGATAATCTGAATGATTTCGGGACTTGGAATTACCTTAATACCACATTCGCGGAGTTCGTAAAGCGCATCAACGTTCACATGCTCGATCTCGATGGACACTACATCCTTCCCTTTCCCGAAATTGAACACCGTATCGAAATCATCGAAATTTCCCTCGGTAAAGTTAGATATTGCATGGCAGGGCGCATCTTTGGCAGGATCGAGGGTAAACCATTCGTCATCATATTTTAATGCTTCCTGAATAAGCATCCGGCCCAACTGTCCGCCACCGAGAATTCCGATTTTCATATTTTCACTTTTTTCTTTATTGATTTATATTCCTTCCCGTGAGGTGGGGAGTTAACAAAATTACGAAAAGCAATTCTTAGGGCATAAAAATGGCTTAATTATTTAATTGAAAAGTATGCAGAATAATACTTTTTAGTTTTACTTTGTATGAAATAAACTATGGAAATATTTCTCGCTATTTTGTCGGTATTGCTTATTATTCTGAGCATTCTTCCGTTTTTCAGGAGCCAGCACTGGGTTTTCCGTGTCCCGGAATTCATGAAGATTCAGATTCTTGTACTGCAGGGAATCTTATTTTCATCGTCAATTATTTTTGCTGAAAAAAACTTTTGGATGTGGCTCTTAAATGCCGCGCAGTTTATCTTGATTCTCTATCACCTTTATATTTTAATCCGCTACACCAAATTTTACAAAAAGAAAGAAGTAAAAAAGGATTCTACTGCTTCGGCGACGGTTAAAGTCATTTCGGTGAATGTTTATCAGTTCAATAAAAATTTCCAAAAACTGCATCAACTTATAGCGAAATACAGTCCCGACATTTTCATCACGATGGAAAGCAACGCTGATTGGGAACAGGCCAACCGCAAACTTGAAAAAAACTATCCGTACACAGAGAAGGTAACCCTGGAAAACACCTACGGAATGCATCTTTATTCTAAAATTCCGTTTGTAGAATCTACTGTACATTTTTTTGTAGCAGATGATGTTCCAAGCATCGAAGCACGGTTTCAGACCGCGGACGGACATGATTTTGTTGTTTTTGCCGTACATCCACCGCCGCCAAGTCCTACGGAAGAAACCACTTCGAAAGAGCGCGACGGTGATTTGCTGTGTGTGGCGAAAAAGATTAAAGAAAAACAGATTCCGTCTTTGGTAATCGGGGATTTCAACACGGTAGCGTGGTCGGTGACTTCCATTCTTTTCCGTAAAACCAGTGAACTGATTGATGCGCGTGTAGGAAGAGGGATTTTAGCGACATTCCATGCAAAATACTGGTTTTTCCGCGTGCCGCTTGATTTACTGTTCCATTCTCCGGAGATTTTTGTGGAGAAGCTGGAAACATTAGAGAATATCGGTTCTGATCACTTCCCTATTCTCTGCGAATTTCACATTAATCTTTACGACACCAAACAGGAAGAGGAAGTAAAAACGCTGAAACCTGAGGAGAAAGAAGTTGTGGAAGAACTGATTGAGGAAGGCATAAAAGAAGAATCAGATAACCGTGAAGAGATCGCAAAAGAATAAGCCATTCTAAATTTTATCGATTTTAAGATATTTGAGTTTGATGAAATTCTTCTGCTCCATTTCACCAGATTTTTCCAGAACCAATGAATATTTTTCCCTCATTTCCTGAGGCAGAAGATCATTTACTTTGAAAATATCATCAACATCAACGCCGTGTTTATCGTCAATATGGCTTACCGCACCCGGCAATCCCATCGTTTTATAAAATTCGGTCTGCTTTGATCTTTTGATGACCTCCGACATTTTTTTGCCCACCATCAAATGCTGTTCATGAAATTCCTCGAAAAAACCGGCTTTATAGCCGCCAAGATTGATGAAAAATAAATGATTTTCGGATTTCTCACTGCCTTTTTCCACGATTTTAATTTCGTAGCCATCAACAAATTTCACTTCCTGATAAGCATCAAGATGAAGATCGCTGCCCGCTTCCGGCCAGAACTCTTTGATATAAGGAACCAAATCTTTCAGTTTTTCCGCGATGCCAAAAAACACATCATGCTGCTCAATCGTTCTGCCATGGACTGAAGCGCCGAGAAGGATATAAAATAATTTCATCTTTTATGCTTCGTAAAATTCCAGCGGCAAAGCATCGGGATCCTGGGTGAAAAAAAATTTCCGGTCTGTAAATTCATCCACGCGGATTTCCTCACATACCAAACCTTTTTTCATGAGTTCATCGCGCTTTTCCTCCACATTCTCCACAGAAAAAGCCAAATGGCGCAACCCGCAGCTTTCGGGGCGCGAAGGTCTTGGCGGCGGATTGGGAAATGAAAAAAGTTCAATCACATAATGCTCACCAATCCCCAGATCGAGTTTATAGGAATCCCGCTCTGCACGGTAAACTTCGCGCAAAATCTGAAGCCCTAAAATTTCGGTATAAAATTTTTTCGAGACCTGATAATCGGAACAAATGATGGCGATATGGTGAATTTTCATATTAAAGATTTATTTAAAACTGAGATTTTTCAGGATGGCCTCCGACTTCAGTTCGGTTTCGCGCCATTCTTTTTCGGGGGAACTTTCATCGGTAATGCCGCCTCCAACATAGATTAGGGCTGCATTTTTAAAGAATTCAGCGCAGCGAAGATTTACAAAATACTGAACATTTTCTGCGGTCTCGACTTTAATATAACCGGCATAGAAATTTCTTGGATGCGGTTCAAAATTTTCGATTGCATTCCGGCAGATTTCCTTTGGAATTCCGCATACCGCAGGCGTAGGATGAAGTTCTGCAATGATTTTCTCCAAATCCTCTTCCGTGATTTTCGCTTTGAAATCGGTTCTTAAATGCTTGATGTTTCCGGACACATGGTCGTAAGTGTCGCTTTTATGAACTTCAGAAGCATAATTTTTCAGCGTATTAGAGATAAAATCTGTTACCGGTTTTTGTTCTTCAATTTCCTTATCTGTCCACTTTTCGTCCACAGGTATCGTTCCGGCAAGACTCATGGTTTGAAACTCCGACGTTCTTTTATCAAATTTTCCTAATAATTCTGAAAAAGCGCCCAGCCAGCATTTTCCGTCTTTCATAAAAAAATACACAAAAGCGTTTTTGTACGCTTCGCAAAGATTAAGAAATGTTTGGGAAAGACTGAGTTTCGAACCGTTGAATTCTACCAGTTTTCTTCTGGAAATCACGAGTTTGGAAAGTTGATTTTCTTTAATGAAATCTATGACTTTAACTAATTTCTCCTGATATCCGGTGCTGCTTTCTTCCTCAAAACCCAGAAGTCCTGTACCTAAATAATCATTAAAAATTTCATGATTTAAAAACTCACTTATTGATATTGCTTTGATATTACCTTTAAAATCAATTTTTTCTGACTGATCGAAGGACAGAAAAGACACCGCCTCAGAAGCTGAAGTTTCATCTGTAGTGTAAATAATTTCGGAAAAAGGAAATTTAAAGAAAATCATTTTTATTTGGGACGCGGAATGATATTATTGGTCATGGTGGTGTGATTGATCAGGTGACCATGTTCGTCGCGGATATCGATTTCGGAGACGTGCATGGTGTTTCCTTTGCGGATGAATCTCGCAGTTCCCGTGACCATACCGTCTTTCTTGCTGCGTAAATGGTTGGAATTGATACTGGTTCCCACAGGCACCACTTTCTCCGTATCCACATGCAAAACGGAAAGGCAGGACCCGAGCGTTTCGGCCAGAACACAGTTTGCGCCGCCGTGAAGAATGCCGTAAGGCTGATGAACTCTTGGCGTTACCGGCATGGTGGCAGTAAGGGTATCATCGGTAACATCGGTGAAAATAATTCCCAGTGTTTTACCTAAATTATCGCCGCCCCAATTGTTGAGCTGGTGCAGAATTCCGTTCTTTTTATCTTCGGTCATCATTTAGTTTTTAATAGATTTTAGGATTCCATTTTTCAGGATATTTGGGTGTAATTTTTTTGTAATAATTTTCCATTTCCTGCATAATATCTTCGAAAGAGCGGGTTTCGAGATCTTTCACCGAAATTTCATAGCCAAGATGAATCTGTTTCGTTCTGAAATCGCCTGCCGCCACAATAATCGGAACTTTTGCCGCTATCGCCATGTGATAAAAGCCTTTGCGCCATTTCGGCACCCAGCTTCTTGTTCCTTCCGGGGTAATCACCAGACTGAAATCTTCTTTTTTGAACTGATCAACCACAAATTTCACGAGGTCGTTTTTCTGGGAACGGTCGATCCCGATTCCGCCCAGCGCTTTTACCACTCCGCCGTACCAGGCTTTTGTGTGCTGATCTTTGATAATAATCTTCAACGGTTTATCAAGTGCCCAATAGGCAAGATTTCCAAGAAGATATTCCTGGTTGGACGTATGTGGCGCAACGACAAGAATACAACGGTTAAGATTATTTACATCGCCTTCGAGAACAATTTTCCAGCCGATAAGTTTCAGGATGAGTTTTCCGATGAGTTTTTTCATATCAATTGATTCCGGGAAAGGAATTTAATTTTACTGTTTCTTATTAAACAAAAAAGTATAACCAAAGATATTGGTTATACTTTACAAATATATTGAATTAAAATTCTAACTAAAATAAACTGCTAACGAAATCAATGATTCTCATTGCGATTTCTAAAACGAACTGTACCATGATTGAGGTTTTTGAGTGTGATTACTAACTTGATTAAATTCGCGTTACGAAATTAGTATTTTTTTTAATGAAAATACCAATCCGGATGTTAAATTTTGGTTAAACCTGAAATGAACAAGCGAAAAGCGGATTTTTCTGTGGAGCAGATTCTCCGCCTTTGCTCATCCACTCTCATTATTTGGTTTTAATGGATATTTCTTTCTTTCCGTCTTTAATGGAGATGTCAACATTTTCCATTTTTCCGATATTTGTTTTCATGGAATCGATGATTTTATCGGCCTCTGCTTTCGGCATTTTGGTCCCGTTGATAATCACGCTGTCTTTATCCGAAGAAATGTACTGTATTGTAGAACCGTTGATTTTAATCTTATTTTTTTCGATTACTACGCCGTGCGCATCGTCATCATCATCCTGAACTCCGTCGCCATCAAGGTCGCCGTCCAGATTCAATGCATTTTCTTTCACTTTGAAAACTCTGGTGCTCATGGGAACTACCAGTTCATAGTTTACATTGTAATCGCGGAAGCGGTCCTGGTAAGGGTATTTTACGAAGTTTGGAAGAAGTATTTTATTATCCTGAATTTCTACAGGTACAGTAAGCTGCACCGGAATATTATACCCTTTACCTTCTTTTTTAACGATTAAATACGGCGCTGTAGCAGTCGCACTGCGGGTTACATCAACGTATGGATAATCTTCTTCATAAACCATTTTTTTGTCGGAAAAGATATCATCGTCATACGCTGTAAAGTTCTGCGGAATGGTAATCTGCTTCACATCGACATATAAACTGTCGGAAGTGGTGTTGATGGCCACATTCTCGGTATCTTCTTTATGACCTTTGTAAATCATGTCCTTTTTAGCCATGTTAATTCCGAAATAAGTTCCGAAAGCGATAAGAATCAGCAATAACGCACCGAGTACATATCCTACATTTCTGAGCTGTGTTTTAGGAGAAATGAGTTTAATGGAAAGTAAACTGAAGAGAATTGCCGGTATAAGTGTCCCGATCAGCATCATGGCATACAGCACATTGCTCATACCATCATCCTCAAACATAAAGTTGAATTCGCGCATTGGGGAAAAGTCAGAATTTCCACCAAATAATCCGAAGATAAAGAATGCTCCAATGATGCAACCTAAAGCCATCAATCCGAAGATTCCGCCCAGAATGTAACGTATTACATTCCAGATTCCGCTTCCCGCATTGTTGATGTAAGGTTTGTTTTCTTGATAAATTTCTCCTACTCTCTGTGTAGATTCATTGGCAAACTGAACCAGTTTGTTGGATTCGTTTTTCAGATTGTCGAAGTTCATGGGCTTTCCCTTCATTTTCAGGAAATCTGTTGCGGTTTCTGCTTTTGGTAAAACGATCCACAGAATTACATAAATCAAAATAATCAGTGAAGTTGAAATTGCTGCCGTGAAAACTCCAAGGATTGCGATTCCTAACCAAATGGCTCGCATGGCGCTTACATCCATCCCAACGTAATGTGCTAAACCTGCGCACACGCCTGCGATTTTCTGTTTTTCAGGATCGCGGAAGAGCTGTTTCTGGCCGGTGAACGTTCCTGTAGTTTTGTGGTCTCTTCTTGAAGATTTGTCAGAAAAGTAAGCCTCTTCCTGTTCTTCGATCTGCTCCGGCTTACCGATTTGTGAAATTACTTTCTCCACATCGGTATCGTTGATGACTTCACGCTTTCCTAAAGTATCTTTGAAGATTTCAACCATCCGGATTTCGATGTCGTGCATTACCTCATCAGCTTCGTTTGCATCCAAAGAGCTTCTGAGCGCCGCAAGATAATCGCTGAGTTTAATATATGCGTGTTCCTCGATCGTGAAGGAGAAACCGGCAAGTCCTATTGAGAGTGTCTTGTTCATAGTTTTAAGAGTTTGGGTGGAACGAGATTTCAGGTGCGTCCGTTGAGTTATTGTTTTTAGTAATTTGGTTTACTGAGTCGGTAAGTTCTTTCCAGGTATTCAGCAGTTCGGCAAGGAATAACTTACCTTTTTCTGTTATCTGATAGTACTTTCTTGGTGGACCTCCGGTAGATTCTTCCCATCGGTAAGCGAGGAACTCGCCGTTTTTGAGTCTTGTGAGGAGGGGATAAAGAGTCCCTTCCACCACATCCAGTTTTCCTTTTTTAAGTTCATCAATCAAATCGGAAACGTACATTTCTTTTCTGTCGATCAAACTCAAAATACAGAATTCCAGAATTCCTTTTCGCATTTGCGCTTTGGTGTTTTCTGTGTTCATATTATTTTAGGTTATTAATTGGTTCAAATTCGGAAAGGATTTTTCATCCTATCAATATTACAATGCAAAGATATATAATTAATTTAGTATTATGCAATACAAAGTAGTAAAAAATTTAAAATTTTTTAAAAATTCTTTCTTGATGTATTTTTGAAAACCTTTAAAAACTAATATAATAAGCACTTTGAAACGATTTCACCATTTAGATTAAACAAAAAAAATCCGCCTCATTAATGAGACGGATCTATTTATTTAGTAAATAAACATTTAAATATTACTTTTTAATGGCTTTGATTGATTTTACTGAACCATCTTCCATGTGTAATGTCACGATATAAAGACCGGTTTTCAGATCTGAAAGGTTAAGATGAGCCGCCGCCTTCATTGTTTTCACCTGTCTTCCGGCAACATCGCTAACTGAAACAGATTTCACTCCCTTCACATCAGAAATATTTAAAACATCATGGAATGGATTAGGATATACAGAAACCTTGGCTTTATCAACATTAGATGTTCCCTGAGTCACTGAATTCACCTGAATCGTATAATCTTCAACCTGTCCAAAGCTGGAGCCCGTGGTAACACATGCATTGGCAAAATTACTCAGGTTAGGTTCTGTATTTGGGCCCGTACTACCGTAATAAGCAGATTTAACCCTCATTCTTGTCTGTCCTAATTTTGCATCTTCAGGAACTACGATAGATCCGACTGCCGGAGTTCCATTTACTCCATCCGAGCCCAATACAAATTTAAAGGTTTCAGGAGTTGTAAAATATTTTTCACCAGCATCATCAAAATCGCCGTCCTGATTCCAGTCGATAAATACAGCAAAGAAATGTCTGAATGTAGTCCCGTCTGTATTCGCATTCATGGAAATAGGATAAGTCGTATTTGTCAACACCGTCCCTATTTTATCCAGGAAGAATTCGTGGGCAGGGCTTCCGCCTACCGTTGCAGAAGTTGTATTGTTAATGCCTGCAAAAGTTACGTTCGTTGTAGGCTCCACTGTAGAATATGTTAGTGGTCCGCAATACTGAACTGCTGTAGTGGTGAAACTTATCTCTGTACATCCTGCAGCGTCGCCAACAGTGTTATACGGTACTACCTTTAAGTAATACATGGTGTTAGCCTGTAAAGCGGGCTTATAAGTAGTCCCGGTAACTACAGTTCCGTTTGCAATGTCGGTTCCTCCAGGGGTCGTACCAATATATACTTTATATCCCGCTGCGTACTGAACAGTATTCCACGTAATAGTTCCGTTTGCCGGGAAATCTGTTGATCCGGCAACAGGCAGACTAACATTCGTACAAAGTGGTGCTGACGGCAGATTTACCAATGAAAGCGTATAATCTTCAACCTGTCCGTTCCCTAAATTAGCACATGGGTTTAGTAAAGCGTCAATCAGTGCAGTTGTAGAACTGTTGAAATTGTATTTGATTCGCATTCTCTTATTACCCAAACTTACCCCATTCGGTACTGCAATATTTCCTGCCAAATTTACTGTTGCACCTGTTCCTCCAACCAATGGTGGTGTGGTAAAGTACTGTTCACCGCCATCATTAAAATCTCCGTCGTTATTCCAGTCGATAAACACGGTCATCCCAAACCTATTTGTTCCCAGACCTGTCGCTGCTACTGTAAGTTGGTTAGGAATACCAGCATATACAGGTAGAACAATCGCTGTAAAATCTTCGTGTGCAGGTGCTCCTGTAGCAGCCGATGACGTATTGGTTACACCGTTAAGAGAAACAGAAGAAATAGGATACGTAACTGCTGAGGCAGTAATTGGGCCGCAATAACCGATATCATTATTTGTTGTAAACGATATTTCAGCACATCCCGCAGCACTTCCGTTCAGGTTCTTAGGAGTAACTTTTGCGTAATACGTAGTGTTCGTTGCCAAAGTAAGGTTGGTGGTAGTACCCCCCACTGTAATATTTACAAGATCTGATCCTCCTGGAGTCGTTCCTACCGTCACATCATAACTTACTGCGGTTGGTACTGCATCCCATGCCAAAGATAGATTTCCTGCTGAGATGGTAGATCCGTTTGCAGGATAATTGATTGTACTACATGCAGGGACAGTAGTAACAACTTCCTGATTAACTGTAATATCGTCTACATAAATATTTCCGGAAGTCGATCCGCTTCTTACAAACCATGCGCCTACTCCGTAAACCTGACCCGGCTGAATGATACCGGCAGGGATTGTACCGCTTAAAGTAGCGCAAGTTGTGGTTGCGGCAGAAGTTAAAGTAACCGGAGTTCCGAAAGTATTTACCGACCACTGATTTGTCGCCGTGTTCAGAACAAAATAGGCTAAGCTTAAGGTACCCGTAACCGTTGATGCCTTTTTATAACCTACGCTTACGTCAATTTTTTGTCCGTTTCCGGTTTGTTCTATTTCGCTCAGATCGATCATATAACCTGTTTGTGTTGCCGATGAGCTGATCGCGAGTTGCCCCCCGTTTGTTCCGTTACATGCAGCTGCAGTGGTTCGGCTTCCGCCACCAAACTGTTTGTAAATGGTCGTATTGTAACCCGGATCTTCAAAATTGCCTACATAGGCGTACTGTGCATTTGCACCAAATCCCAATGCCAAAAAGCATGAAAGTAAAAATTTCTTCATAATTATTTAACGGTTAATTGATGTCAAATTTAAAAATTATTTTCAATTAAAAATTAAAATTATTAAGAATACCTAAAACAAAGTCCCCTTATCTTATTAATACATAAAATCCCGTACTAGAAAGTTTTTATGATTATAAAATTTAAGAAGGATCTTCTGTTAAAAGTTGTATCAATCGTCGATTCTCTTCCGTAAGTCTTTCCATCTTCTGAAGAAGGTGATGAATCACTTCCACACCTGGGAGATTTACATCAAGATCATAATGCCAGTTCGCAAACCTTTCGAACAATTCAAGTTCATCATAAAGCAGATATTTTACTTCATTTTCGGTCACGGTCTTTAGCAGCCCGGCTTCTTCCAGAGAATCAAAAAAAGTAATTTCTATATTATAAATCTTTACGAGTTCTTCCCGTGATATTCTCTCGCTCATGGCTGTAAATCTTTTAGTTGTTGGAATAAATCTTTTTCTTTCTCTGATAGATTTGTAGGAATTTTTACGTGGTAAGTCACCACCAGGTCTCCGAACTCGCCTTCTTTTTTATACACCGGAAAACCTTTTCCTTTCAATCGCGCTTTTGTACCGTTCTGTGTTCCGGGTTTTACTTTAAGGTTTACACTGCCATCCAAAGTTTTCACGATCACTTCGCCACCCAAAACAGCCGTATAAAGATCAACAATCACCTCCGCACTCAGTTGGTCGCCGTTTCTTTTAAAATGAGGATCTTCTGCTATATTGAAGGTAATATACAGGTCTCCGTTCGGGCCGCCGTTATAACCGGGGCTTCCGTGACCTTTGAGTTTAATCTTCTGTCCGTCGGCAATTCCGGCCGGAATCGTAATGCGTACTTTCTTACCATTAATCTCAAAAGTTTGCTGATGAGTGGTAGCCGCATCGCGGAGGTGAAGATTCAGTTCTGCAGAAATGTCCTGACCGCGGAATTTTCCGGATGTACTTCCCCGCGAACTTCTGCCAAAACCACTACCTGCGCCTCCACCAAACATGCTTTGGAAAAAATCTGAAAAATCCTCACCTTCGCCGAAGTCTGCATCTGAAAACCCACCATAACTCGCACTCTGTTTCGAATGCTGTTGTTGCTGTCTGGCCTTTTCATATTCTTCGCCATGTTTCCAGTGTTCACCGTATTTGTCATATTTTTCGCGGTTTTCCGGGTGGCTCAGTACTTCATTGGCTTCATTGATTTCCTTGAATTTCCGTTCAGCTTCCTTATCGCCGGGATTCACGTCGGGGTGGTATTTTCTGGCAAGTTTGCGGTAAGCTTTTTTAATATCTTCGGCCGACGCGTTTTTATCGATTCCCAAAATCTTATAATAATCTATATAAGCCATAGTATCATTGCTTTATTCAAATTTAGGAAATTTTGCTGCAATCTTAATTTAAAGAACTGTTAAACTTTAAAGTGAATGTTTTATTTTAGCTCAAAAATTATCTCATTGTTTGTCAAAGGCTTGCCATTAATTTTCCTGATTTTTTATGTACCTGTTTTCTCACAGGTGCAGGATTCTGCAATGCTTATTTCTGAAGTTCAGCTTGATGTCTACCGTAAACCGGCGAAACTCATCACGGCTACCAAATCGGTATCTGTAGCGGATCCAAATTTTCTTTTACAGAACGCACCCGGCCGCCTTTTGGAATCATTAAATCTCTTACCGGGAAGTAAAATGGAAGAACGATCCCCCGGAAGCTACCGTTTTTCGATTCGGGGAAGCACACTGAGGTCTCCGTTCGGGGTAAGAAATGTGAAAATTTATCTTGATGATTTCTCCCTCACAGACGCTGCGGGAAATACGTATCTGAATATTCTGGATCCGGAAATCCTTAAATCAATTGAAATTTACAAAGGTCCTGAAAGTGGAGATTTCGGAGCAGTAACAGGCGGAACAGCTTTGCTTCAGACAAAAAATTCAGAAGAAAAAAGTTTTGGCATTTCAGCCGGAAGCTTCAGTCATTATAAAGGAAAAATTCGATTCGCTGAGCAGTTTAAAAATCATTTTCTGCAAGTTTATACCAGTTACGAAACCACAGATTCTTACCGTGACCACGCTGCATTGCAAAGAAAATTCATGTTTCTGAACGACCGGTATCGCTATGGCCAAAACAACCAGTTCCACGTGCTGCTGCTTCTCTCCAAGCTTCATTACGAAACTCCTGGTGGATTAACGCTTGCCCAAATGCAGGAAAATCCCAGGCAGGCCCGGCCAAAAACGGCCACACTTCCGGGAGCCGCGGAACAGCAGGCCGGTATTTATAACAAAATGATTTTCGCCGGACTGTCTAATCTTATCAATTTTACTGAAAATTTCAGTCATTTTATTGTGGTACACGGAAATTATAATGATTTCCGGAACCCTTTTATCACCAATTTCGAAAAAAGATTTGAAAACAATTTTACCGTTCGTACCCATTTAAATTTCGCTGAAAAATCGCTGAATTCCGTTTATGAAACACGTCTGGGATTTGAAGGTGCGGCCGCAAAAGCAATCATCAGAAATTTCGATAACAGGCTTGGAGTTCCGACGAATCCGCAGAATTTTGATAATATATCTGCCAACAGCGGTTTTGTTTTCCTTTCCCAAAAAGCTGTCTTCGGTGAAAAAATGACAATCGACCTTGTCGGAAGCCTAAACTTAATGAACTACCGTTGGGAAAGCATTTTTCCGGAAATAACATCAGGCAACAGAAAATTTAAAAATGCATTTCTGCCGAATTTGGGGATTTCATATCTGTTGGGAAATGGTTTTTCTGTCCGCGGAAAAATTGGCAAGGGAAATTCTGCTCCCACAACCGAAGAACTCCGCTCTTCAGCGCAGGAAATCAACCGCAGTCTGAATCCGGAATTTGGATGGAATAAAGAAATCGGCATAAGAAAACAGTGGGGAAATTTACTGTTTACTGAACTGAGTTTTTTCGATTTCAGGCTTAAAGACGCGATAGTAAGGAGGGAAAACGACAACGGTCAGGAATATTTTGTGAATGCCGGAGAAACGGTTCAAAAAGGAATTGAATTTGTTGCAGAGAGCAGAAAAATTCACATCAACAACAAATTACTGAACAGCATAAAGTTCTATCTCGCAGGTAATCTTTATGATTTCAGCTTTAAAAATTACATCAAAAACAGCGCTGATTTTTCAGGTAATCAACTCACCGGCGTTCCCTCCACCTCTTTGCAAAATCTGATGAATATTGAACTGTTGCACGGTTTAAAAATAGATATCGCACATTTTTACACCTCGAAAATTCCACTGAACGATGCCAATTCTGTCTTTGCAGAACCTTCTTTTATCGGCAATATTTCTGCCAGCTATCTTTTGAAATCAAAAACTTTCATTGGAAGTTTATGCCTGAGCATTCAGAATATTTATAACACGCCGTACAGTTTGGGCTATGACACGAACGCTTTTGGCAACCGGTTTTATAACCCTGCGGCGGGCAGAAATTATCTGCTTGGCATAAATTTAACGCTAAACTCACCGCTATGAAAAAACTTATTTACACCATGCTGATCACATTATTGGCCAGCTGTACCAAAGAAAAACCAAACTCAGAACCTGCACAGAATAATTCGGCAGATGTTCCGGTAACTGATTCTTTAAAATCCGTTCGAGAACCCATAAAACAGACGAAAGAAGAAACATTGAAAAATCTCAACACCGAAATTATTTCTTCTTTAAAATCAAACGATTACGCACGTTTTTCGGAGTTCATACATCCACATAAAGGCATACGTTTTTCGATGTACGCTTATGTAAAGCCTGAAAAAGACAAACATTTTTCCCGGGAAGATTTCAACAGATATATTTCAATGCCTACGAAATTTACCTGGGGAGAAAAAGACGGAACAGGCGATCTGCTTGTGGTTTCCCTCCAAAATTATTTACAACAATGGGTTTTTAAAAGAGATTTCACGCAAGCTCAATTTTATTTGAATGAATTTAAGGGAAAAGGAAATTCACTCAATAACTTGTTAAAGATTTATCCTAACGCTGATTTCACTGAAAATTACATTCCCGGATCTGAGAAATACAGCGGCATGGACTGGAATTCTCTGCGTTTTGTTTTTGAGGAATTTCAGGGCAAATATTACCTTGTAGCCCTAATTAATGATGAATGGACTGTTTAATTTCCCGAGAAAAGAAATTTACCAATATCTTTGATTAAATTTTAAAACATGAAAGACGTTCTAAAGAACTACTCGGGAATTCTTCTGCTTCTGACAGGAATTATTGCAGGCAGTTTTATCGGCATTTTTTTTCCGGCTGCGGTCATTTACCTGAAACCTCTGGGTGATATTTTCCTGAATTTACTTTTTGTGAGCGTGGTACCGCTGGTATTTTTTGCAGTTTCCAATTCAATCGCATCGTTAGAGCAACAGTCGAAATTTGGGAAAATAATTTTTTCTATGATTTTTACATTTCTGCTCTTCATCATTATTGCTGCTCTGTTTACCATTGCGGCAGTTTATTTTTTTCCGACAGAAGCTTTACCTTCCACTTCTGGTGAAACAATCGATACCGGAGCCGAAAATTCGTGGGGCGACCGGATTGTAAGCTTTTTTACAGTGGGTGAATTCACCGAACTTTTTTCCCGAAAAAATATGCTGGCTTTGTTAATATTTGCTTTCCTTACGGGAACTGCAGCGAGAAAAACAGGTGGTTCCGGGGCACCGTTCCGGCAATTTCTTGCTTCAGGCTACGAGGTAATGAAAGAACTGCTTCTCATCGTCATGAAAGCCGCTCCCATTGGCTTGGGAGCGTATTTCGCATATCAGGTTGCGACCATCGGGCCTCAGCTTTTCGGATTTTATGCGAAGCCGCTCGGACTTTATTACATTGCCGGAACGGTTTACTTTCTCCTGTTTTTTACAATTTACGCTTTCATGGCGAAAGGAAAAGACGGTGTTCAGAAATTCTGGAAAAACAATATTTATCCTAGTTTAACGGCCATTTCAACCTGCAGCAGTTTCGCCACAATGCCTGCCAATTTACAGGCCGCCGCAAAAATCGGTGTGCCGGATGCAGTTGCCAACATTGTAATTCCGATCGGAAGTACACTGCACAAAAACGGTTCCTCCATGTCGTCAATCATTAAAATTTATGTAGCGTTTTTAATTATCGGCGAAAATTTCTTCGATCCGATGAATCTGCTTCTCGCAATCGGAATCACGGTTTTTGTAAGTATTGTAGCCGGCGGAATCCCGAACGGAGGTTATATTGGCGAAATGCTCATGATTTCGGTATACCAGCTTCCGGTGGAAGCCATTCCGGCTGTAATGATTATCGGAACATTGGTAGATCCCTTGGCAACTGTGCTAAATTCAACCGGAGACACCGTCGCAGCTATGTTTGCGACAAAAATTTCTGGTGAAAAATTTGAGGAACCAAAGGAGTTTTCTGTATAAATTTGAAAATTCAACCGTCTCCGAACATAAATTTTGAAGATCTAAAAAATATGTTCATATTTGAGATGCTGTGAGCAAACCTACAAACCCAGTTCCTTACAGCACAATTTATGACGAAATTTTCCACTTTTGCCCTGCTTGTAAGCTTCGCTTTATTTACAAGTTGTGATTTCATTAAAAACACTTTAACTTACAAAGACAAAACTGAAAATTTTGTTGAAGCCCTAATGGATAAGAATTACGAAGAGTGTATCAATCTGATGGCAACGGATCATGAGACGGCAAAAAAGACAAACCGGGATTCACTGAAATCTGGTTTAGATCAATTCAGGGCAGTGATAGGCAGCAATTTTGGAGATGGAAATTTTGAATACACCTTCATGAATGCCGAAAAGAAACGCTCTACCGTAGCCGCCGAAAATACACCACCCAATACCACACTGGCTCACATTGAATTTTCAAATGGAAAAAATATTGGCATCTTTCAGATTTTATTCGATGACACCTCCAATAAAATTATTAACATTCATACCCTTGATGTAAAAGCGGACAAACCCAACATGCTGATGTTCTGGCTTTTCGGAATTCTGCCATTAGCTGTTTTATTATTCAACATTTATGTCATCCGAAAAATCAGGAAAAGCAATTTAACCAGAAAATGGCTGAAGTACCTTGCAGTTATTGTTTTAAATGTACCGGCAATCTCTTATGCTGCGGTCGACGGCCTTTCGTATAAGCTTCTGAACTTTCAGATACTGTTTGGTGTTGGATTTTCATTTATGGGATATCTTGGCTCGGTATGGACTTTCGGAATTCCGTTAGGTGGGATTTACTGGTTATGGAAGCTTCATCAACAGAAAAATTTAGCCTTTATTACTAAGTCAAGGTCTCAAATGATACCAGATTCACACGAAAAAACAACAGAAAATATGTAATTCATTTTACATTCCTGCGCTAATAGTAATCACACGAGGAGATAAGGCTTTCTAAAAAACAATCAGTACTTGCAAATAAAAAAGCCGCTCTTTTGGAACAGCTTTTTATAAAATTTTTATCGATAATCGTAGTATCGCGATCCAACCAAAACCGGATTTTCTGTTTCAATCTTGTTTAATCCAAAACCTTTATAATCTGAATTTACGGACGATTCCAGTTGTTTTCGGTGAAGTTTTTCGTAGGTTTCAAAATCAATGGCTTTTCTGTTTTTTAAATTCTCAAAAACATTCCATTTCTGAACTACTTCTCGCCAGGATTTTCCTACTTTTCCGGTAAAAACTTTCGCTTTCGAACCGCTTCCGTAGGCTAAAAAGCCAATTTTCTGATCCTTCAGATCTTCCTGATTATCGTAACTCACCTGCATTGCCGAAAGCAAAGCCATGAAAACCGAAGCCGTATACATATTGCCCACTTCGGAGGAAGCGCGTTGTGAAGGCTCAATTTTTCGGTTGATGAAGCTTAAATATTCTTCAGATTTTGCAACAGCTTTCTGCTCGTCGGGAGTTCCGTACGGAAGATTGTTCTCGAGGCTGAAAAGTTCGGTAAAAACTCTTTTACCGTGAAACGCATAGGGTAAATGGAAAATTAGGTAACGCCAGTTTTCATAAGGTTTTTCGATTCCTGTTTGTTCTTTGTAATGTTCGTAAGCTTCGCGAATTCTGTCCTGATAACACTGGTTGGAATATTGCCCATCAAAAACCGGTTCGTCAGTAAAAATTTCAATTTTATCGGGCATGGATGCTGCGGCAGATTTCAGATCAGATTTCAACGCTGCTCTTCTTGGTTTAAAGAAATCGAAAACACTTTCTGTGGCTACACCGTACACATTTTCGATTTCTAAAAGTTGAGGATGATCTGACAAAAGAACTGCAACCGCGCCTCCACCCTGGGTATATTCGCCCGAGCTTTCCAGCTCATATTTTGCATAATCTGATGCGATTACCACGGCTTTTTTACCGGGATTCGCACGGCAGAAATCCAGGCAGTTCTGCAAAGCGTCCACAGCGCCTACACAAGCGAACGTCATATCCACCACATCACAGTTTTTGAAACATCTTGCTCCGAAGTCCTTTTCCAGAACTGCTTCCACCATTTGCATCGCATAGGTTGCGGTAGGTTTTGCTGCATCGAGGGCACTTTCGGTACCGAGATAAATGCGGGAAATTTCTTTTGGATTGAGGTTGTAATCTTTTATCAGTTTCAGTAAAGCTTCCGCAGCAAAAGTTGCTGCATCTTCATGCACATCCGGAAAAGCCATTTTGTGTAAACCCAAACCTCTCTCGAGTTTCGCGGGCTCAATGTTTCTCTTTTCTGCTAAATCTTTAATTTCTAAATAAAGGGAAGGAACATGGAAGCTTGCCGCTTCAATACCGTAAATCATACTGCTTAATTTTAAACAAATCTCCGAAAATTATCTTCCATCAGAAAATAAAAAATGCCGGAACTGCTGCTCCGGCAAAAATTTTAACACTTATAAATAAGTTTATTTGTAAGCTTCAATCGTTTTATTAATCAAATCGATCTGCTGATTGATGGTCGGGCTGGCAGGATTTGCCTTCAACACTGCCATTTTTTTAGCCAGACCTTCTTTCAGAATCTGAACAATCATCATTTTTGCCTGTGGATTATTACCCAGCTGGCCTTTTACCTGAGTTAATATTTTGGTAACATTTTCAGTCGCTTTCAGGTTATCGGAACTCATGATCCAGTTATAGCCATCTTCGGCAGCGGCTCCCAATTCAGGATTCTGGAATTTCAAAAACGGATAAAAAGCTGCCGTAGAAGCAATCGCAGGCATTTGCTTTTCAATTTTGTTTTTCACAATAATCGGTAAAAGTTCTGCAACTAAATCTTCACTTGCTCCATCAAGATCAATGCTGCTGGCCAAAGTCGCGACTTTTGGAGGATCAACAGCTGCAATCCCGGAAAGTGAACTGCCCTTTACCGCATTGGAAACGGCATTCATTCCCTTTTCAAAAACCGGGAGATATCTTTTTTCTTTTGTTTTTGCCAGTGCTGAGATCGCTGCTGCCTGAACCAAAGTTTTCGGATCTTCGGAAGCCATTTTTTCCACTATTGCCAACGCTGCTTTTGCCTGATCAGGTTTTGATAAATCTAATCCACTCAACGCTTTCATTCTGATTCTGAAATTGGAATCTTTCAAAGCTGCCACCAAAATTTTCAGTGCCGCAGGATTGGCGCCTTTATTCTCTGCAGCATGCTCTACCGCTCTGTAACGGCTCAAAAATTCTTTGGAATTGGAATACTGTGCAAAATACTGCTCCGATGTTTTCTCGCCGGTAAATTCTCCCAGTATTACGCCATCAGCATTCAGATTGATGAAATCCGGGTTTTTGGAAACCGGGAAGGTGAAAACATTTTTATCTTTCGCAGAAACCCAAACATTTTTTCTGGAAGGTTTTCCGTTTTCGTAGATATCAAGTGCCAACGGAAACTGGAAATTACCGCCCAACTGGTCCTGACTCACTGTAATTTTCACTTCTTTTTTCACCGGTTCAAAGGTTGTGGTGTAAGAAACTTTCGGGTGTCCGCTGTTGAAGTACCACTGATTGAAGAACCAGTTCAGGTCTTTACCCGAAACTTTTTCGAGGGACAGACGGAACTGATGCGCTTCGCCCGTGCCGTATTCATTGGTTTTCAGATAATCGTGCATTCCGGCCCAAAACGCTTCGTCACCAAGATAATTTCTCAACATGTGAAGAATAGAGCCGCCTTTATTGTATGAAACCGCATCGAACATATCTTCTTTGTGATGGTAATTAAATCTTACCAAATCTTTGGTAACATTCGAAGGATCGCGGAAATACCCTTCAGCAGCTTTCATCAACGTATAATCTGCGAAATCTTTTCCATATTTATATTCGTTCCAAAGGTATTCGGAATAGTTGGCGAAAGATTCGTTTACGGTAAGGTTGCTCCAGCTTTCGGTGGTTACCAGATCGCCAAACCAGTGGTGAAACAGTTCGTGCGAGATTACATCTTCCCAGCGGTTTTCGTCGATCAGGTCGCCGGGTTTTTGCTGTGCCGATTCCTGATGAAGGACCGCAGTGGTATTTTCCATGGCTCCGGAAACATAATCTCTGGCGGTAATCTGCGCATATTTGGACCACGGATAATCGTAATTCAGTTTTTTAGAAAAGAATTCCAACATTTCCGGCGTGTTACCGAAAATCTGTTTCGCGTACGCTTCATATTCTTTTTCAACATAATAATCTACCGGAATATTTCTCCATTTATCTTTCACTACGGCATAATCTCCCACTCCCATGAAGAACAAATAGGGTGCGTGTTTCTTATCCATCACCCAGTGATCGGTACGCAATCCGTTGCCTTCCTTAACCGACGATTTCATTAAACCGTTGGATAAAGTGACATATTTATCGGGCACGGTCATATAAATTTCCTGAGTGGTTTTTTGGTTGGGTTTGTCGATGGTCGGGAACCATGCGGAGCTAGCCTCTGTTTCGCCTTGCGTCCAGATTTGGGTAGGTTTATCAGCGTCTTTTCCCTGTGCGTTAACGAAATAAAGACCTTTCGCGTCTGTAATTGCTGCGCTGCCTTTGTCTTTCACTTCGTTGGGACGTGCTGTATATTTAATGTAAACCGTATAATCCTGATTTCGGGTATAGGTTTTATCTAAAGTGATCCTGAGCATATCGTCTTTGTACGCGTACTTCAATGGAGTTTTGGCTCCGTTTTTATCCAAAGAAACCTCGTGGATAAGCATCGCTTTTGCATCCAGAATCAGGGAATCCGAAGGATAGAAATGCGGACTGGCAGTTAACCATTCTTCCCCATTCATCTGCTCTTTGGCATAATCGAAATTTACTTTGAGTTTGGTATGCTTAAGTTCTGTAGACTTAGTGTGGGTTTGTCGATATTCGGTTCTGCCCGAAGTTTCGGTTTGTGCAAAAATGGCGTTGGAACTGAATAACGTACCAAGAAACAAAGCTGCGATAAATATTTTCTTCATAATATTTTGAAAGATTTTTTCGGTGTAAAATTTAAAAATGATAGGTCACATTTTCTGAATGAAAGTTACAAAAAAAGTGAAGCCTGCTGCTCCACTTTAATTTTTGTATTTTCTTAAACTGCCACCGGGGCCTTGATTCCGGGATACGGTTCGTAATTTTCAAGTGTGAAATCTTCAAAACCGAAATCAAAAATATCTTTGATCTCCGGATTAAGTTTCATTGTTGGTAAAGCTTTTGGAGTTCTTGAAAGCTGTTTTTTCACCTGCTCGAAATGATTGTTGTAAATATGTACATCGCCGAAAGTATGCACATAATCGCCAACTTCTAAATCACAAACCTGCGCAACCATCATCAAAAGCAACGCATAACTTGCAATATTAAACGGAACTCCCAGGAAGACGTCGGCACTTCTCTGGTACAGCTGAAGCGACAGTTTTCCGTCGGCAACATAAAACTGAAACATCGCATGACAAGGAGCTAACGCCATATTGGGAATTTCCGCAACATTCCATGCGGAAACGATCAATCTTCTGGAATCCGGATTTTTTTTAATCTGATCGATGACCTCCGAAATCTGATCGACGATTTTTCCGTCAGCGCCGGCCCAGCTCCTCCACTGAGCACCGTAAACCGGCCCCAGATCACCATTTTCATCGGCCCATTCGTTCCAGATCGATACGCCGTTATCGGTAAGATATTTAATATTGGTATCGCCATTCAGAAACCACAGCAGCTCATAAATAATGGATTTTAAATGGACTTTTTTGGTGGTCACGAGCGGAAAACCTTCAGACAGATTGTATCTGAGCTGATAACCGAAGACGCTGCGTGTGCCGGTGCCGGTTCTGTCGGTTTTATCGGTTCCGTTATCGAGAATATGCTGGAGAAGATCGTGATAGTTTTGCATTTTTAGGAGAAAATTTAAGCAATATGTATGTTTCAAAAATACGCAAATTTTCACCAAAGATTGATGATGCTTTGCTTTAAATTATTCAGAATAAATTTGTCTCCTTTGCTTTTTCCGTGCATTGCTTTAGCCAGAGGGCTTTCGGTAGAAATCACAAAAATCTTCTTTTCCTGAAACCTGATTTCTCCCAAAGAAACCGCAATATAAAAAAAGCCTTTCTCCGTTTCAACCAGCGAACCCAAACCAATAACCGAATGTTGGTTGGTGTTGATTAAATTTAAAGAATTCAGCGCCTTTAAATTTTCATTAAGCTGAACCTGAAGGTTATTAATTTCCTGCTGCACCATCTCGCGTGAGGTTTCGTACTTATCGCCCATCGAACTTTTGGTTTCGTTATTGGCGGCGCGGGTTTCGGAAATCAGATGTTCTAAATAATCAGTTTTCTCTGACAATTTCCCGCGGGTGATTTGAAGGATTTCGGATTTATTCATGATTGTCTTAATTTTAGCTAAAACCTTACCGCTGTATTTAAAAAAACGGGCTAACGCCCGTTTTCATTCATCATTACTATGAACTGATGATTATTTTTCGAATACGGCGTAGCCGCCAGCTTTCAGCACAAAACCTTTGTCTTGTGAAAAGTCTCTTGTTTTCTTTTCGAAAATATCTTTGTAAACGCCCGCCACTTTGTCATCGGTAATCTGGAACGTTACTGCTTCTTTAGACATGTTCAGCACGGTTAAAACCTCATCTTTTCCGTTTTTTCTGAGGTAAGCCATTACCTTATCATCTGCAGAAGTGCGCAGGGCAATAGTTTTTGCTTCCGGATCGCCACCGCGTAAAGCAGGATTGCTCGACTTTAGATTCAACAATGTTTTATAAAAATCGTGAAGTTCATACGTTCCGTTCCATGGAATTGGATCTTTGGTGAAAAACTCCAGTCTTTTTGTTTTCAACGGAAGTTCCTGACCGTTATAAATCAACGGAACTCCGTTCCAGGTTACTGAAAACACTGCCAGAGGTTTTGCCAAAACGCCATATTTTTCATACTCGGTTCCGTTCCAGGTATTTTCATCGTGGTTCGAGGTAAACCAGGCGCGCATGGAATTGTCGCCAATTGCGGTATATCTTCCGAGCAGATTTTTTAAATCACCGAAAGAAGCCTTGTCTTCGTTATAATCTTTGGTTTTGTGCATCCAGTTCCAAATGTAACTTGCATCAAACACTTTACCGTAATCTGGATTATCGAGTTCATCGAATTCGCCTAACCAGAATAAAGGTTTCACCTTTTCAACTTCAGGTCTCGCCTGCTGCCAGAAATCCACTTCTACCCAGGCTGCCAAATCGCAACGAAATCCGTCGATATTGGTTTCACGCACCCAGAATTTCATGGCTTCGATCATGGCCAATCTCATCTGCGGATTGCTGTAATCGAGTTCGATGATATCATCCATTCCGGAAGCAATCTGAAAATCGTTGGTTTTTGGATCTTTTAAATAAAACTCAGGGTTTGTTTTGGTCCATACATGATCCCAGCCGGTGTGGTTGGCTACCCAGTCGATGATGACTTTGAAACCCATTTTGTGCGCTTCGTTAACCATGTGTTTGAAATCCTCCATCGTGCCGAATTCCGGATTGATCGCCATATAATCCTGCGCTGCATACTGGCTTCCCAAAGGTCCTTTTTTATTTTTCTGAGCAATTGGAGTGATAGGCATAAACCAAAGCGTTTTTACTCCCATTTCTTTCAGTCGCGGCATTTCTTTTTCGAATGCGCGGAAGGTGCCCTCTTCGGTATATTGTCTTATATTAACTTCGTAAATATTGGTGGTGTGTTTCCATTCGCTGGGCAACTCGTTCATTGTTGTAGATTTTTGTGTGGTACAGGATGCGATTCCCAGTCCGATGATTGCTAAAAGTATGAGTTTTTTCATGCTGATGATTTGCTAGCAAATGTAATGGTTTTTTTGTTAAATTCGGGTTGCGGAAGTAATCTTTTGAAGGAACTGAATGTTAAAAGTCATTAAAAAACCCCGGGAATTCCGGGGTTGTATTTTTAAACTTCATCAGTATCATCTTCTTCAAAGAAATCATCATCAAAGTCATCTTCTTCATCATCGAAATCTTCGTCTTCGTCGGCAAAGTCACCGGTATTAAAATCTTCACCAAAGTTTTCGAAATCATCTACCAAAGGTATTGTTGAATTTTTCTGTGCTTTCTTTCCTGACTTGCTCGGTGCTTTCAGCGGCATGTTTCCGAAACGGAAAACAGTGATGGGGTAATTTACGGCAGGCTTCTCGTCGATAATTTCGATCAGCTCGCAGAAGAACTCCCAAAGATCCATAAAACCGTACTGGAAATGTACTTTGTCTCCTACTTTTTCGAAGGCTTCGCTGATATATACATCCGACATTATTTCGCCGTCACCGTCGTCACTCATGTCTTCCAGCGGCACCGTTTTAACCACCATTCCCTCTTCATCAAGAATATTGAAAAGCGACAAATCCTCTCCCATGAGGGTAAATGCGCTCTTGATTCCCAAATGCAGATTCCAGAGATTCTGTTTATCCTTGATCTCAACATCACGGAAGATATCATCTTTGGTATCTAAAATAATACGGATTTTATAAACCATTTTTAGTTTAAATTTAGATAGATTTTAGAATTAATTTACGGGTACAAATATAAAACAATTGCATTTTGACAAAAAAGAAATCGCAGCGTTTTTATTAAAAAAGTTTTGCTTACATTTTGCGTTTTCTAATTGCTTTTTTCCAGTAAAAAAGTAAACCGTGTACCTTCCAAATATACACTTTCTACGGAGATATTTTCACCATGTGCATCCAGTATATGCTTTACGATCGCAAGGCCCAGCCCCGAACCTCCGTCGTTGCGGTTTCTGCTGGTTTCTACACGGTAAAATCTTTCGAAAATACGTGGCAAAACTTCGGGCTTAATTCCCATTCCGTTGTCCTCTACTGTTACCAGGACTTTGTTTTTAAGAATGGTGGTTTTAATGGTAATCTGCGCCTTGTCGCGGTTCGCGTAATGAATGGCATTTGAAATTAAATTGATAAGAACCTGAGAAATTTTCTGCTTGTCGGCATTCACAAAAATCTGTGGCGACACAGTCTGCAGCTGTACTCTGGCGTCTTTTCGTACCGCTTCCAGGTCAAGCAGATCGATGATTTCGCGTATAACACTGTTAATATCGAAACTGGAAATATTGAGCTTGATTTCGCCGGATTCGTACTGGTTGATCATATCCAGATCCTTTACAATATTAAGGAGTCTCTCGACAGATTTATCGATTCTTTCCAGATATTTGTCGCGGATGGCCAGATTTTCTACGCCGCCATCCATAAGTGTTTCCACATAACCCTGAATGGAAAAAAGCGGTGTTTTGAGTTCGTGGGATACATTGCCGATGTATTCTTTCCGGTAGGTTTCCATCTCTTTCATGGTTCCCATTTCGGTGGCATTTTTCTGGCTGAATTCGGAAACCCTTTCGCCAAGTTCGCGTAGATTCATTCCGTTGTCGGCATCTGGGCTGATACTTTCGGGAAGGATGGTGGAGATTTCTTTTACCTGTCGTTTGCCGTAAACATTAAAGAGGTAATCCAGAATCACATAATTCAGCACAAAAATAAGCACCACACAGGCAAAGAGCGTAAGGTAAAAATTATTCTGGTTCTGAAAAGCTACACTGTTAGAATATTCGAAGAGCAGCGCTACCAGAGACATCGCCACGGTTAAAAATACAGAAGCGACCAAAGTAAGCCGGTGAAACCTCATGTTACAAATTTAAACAACTAATTTATAACCAATACCTTTTAACGTTTGAATCGTACCGATGCCGAGTTTTTCGCGCAGTCTTCGGATATGTACGTCGATGGTTCTTTCGCCCACAATTACATCGTTTCCCCAGACTTTTTCGAGGATTTCTTCGCGTTTGAAAACTTTGTTGGTGTTGGAAGCCAGCAGGTAAAGCAGATCGAATTCTTTTTTCGGGAGCAGAAACTGCTGTCCGCCTTTAGAAACCCGGAAGTTGTCTTTATCAATCACTAAATCCCCCACCGTAATATTCTTTGTAGTATCCGAAACCTGCGAGGTAAGCTGCAGTAAGGCATTAACTTTAGAAATCAGGATTTTTGGTTTAATGATTTTTACGATATAATCGTTGGCACCTGCCTGAAAGCCTGCAAGCTGAGAAAATTCTTCGCTTCTTGCTGACAGAAAAACGATAAGGGTTTTTTGGAGTTCTTTAATCTTTCGTAAATCCTGGCAGGTTTCGATACCGTCTTTTTCGGGCATCATCACATCCAGTAGAATAAGATCCGGGATAATCTGTTTGGCTTTTTCAATCCCTTCATTGCCATTGCTGGCGGTATACACTTCGTAGCCTTCTTTTTCGAGATTGTAGGATAAAATTTCTAAAATATCCTGTTCATCATCAATCAAAAGAATTTTTTTCTGATTCATCTTTACTATTTAACCTTTCAAAGTTAATCAATTTTGAAAACAGGTGTTCACTTAACGGTAATATTCACAATTAGTTAATATTTGCCGTAGTATGTTCAAAATTTATTAAAACAAACTTAAGGCTGTAGAAACACCGAAGCGGTGAGTTCTTTATTCCTTTGCAACGAGAGAAATTTATTAAAAAGAATCAAGTAAGATGAACAAACTAAGTATTGCAGTTTTTTTTATAAGCTGTTCAACAACAATACTATACGCACAGGAAACAAGGAACGACACCATTAAAAAAGAAAAGCGCATTGAAGGAGTTACCATACAGGGCAGTGTTAAAAAAAGTTCTGAAAGCAACATTATAAGCCTTCAGAAAAAATCGGTGGAAGTAATTGAGCGTGTAGGTGCATCCCAACTCGAAAAACAGGGAGTTGGCGATGTATCGGTAGCGGTTACCAAAGCCACTGGCGCACAAAAACAAGAAGGCAGCGGCCAGGTTTTCATCCGTGGACTAGGTGATAGAAGCAATGCCACTACGATGAATGGATTGCCAATCCCATCTAACGATCCTATTTATAAAAACATCGATCTAAGCATCATAAAAACTGATATGATCGATTATGTAGGCCTTGAAAAAGTGTACAACCCAAAAATGTGGGGCGACATGTCGGGAGCGAATGTAGATATTATATCTAAAGTATATACCGGTAAGCCCTATTTTAAAGTAAATCTTGGCTCGTCTGTTAATGCTAATGCGATTAATCAAGGAAATTTCTATTTGCAAAATGGGCCGGATTATTTCGGATTCAAACAAATCAATAAACCAAGTAACGCTGCTTTAGTAAATAACGGTTATGTTTTCAAAACTTCATGGGCGGATAGAGAGGTTTTCACACCGATTAATTCTTCATTGGGTATTGATTTTGGAAGAACTTTTAAAGTCGGTGAACAAGGAAAACTGAGCGTTTTCGGATTCGGATCTTTTGATAACAACTATGGTTACAAAGAAGGAATCACAAGATCTGTGGACAATGTAGGAATTGCAATGAAAGATCTTTTCGGAACGGAATATTCTTACGCTACGAATTCTACAGGATTGATTAACCTTAATTACAAACTGAACAGCAACCATAATTTGAAGTTTGTTTCTAATTACATCCACACTACGGAACAAAAATTGGAAAACTACTCGGGTTACATAAGAGATACCAACGAAAATAGAGCTGAAGAAACAGCTTTACTTCGTAGAGCAAACTATAAAACCAATGATTTGTTCATCAATCAGTTAGCCGGTGAACACAAGATTGCTTCTCCACTGAAATTATATTGGAACCTTGGGTACAACAGATTAGATAGCCGCAGACCAGACAGAATGCAGAATATCTCCATCTATAACCAAAGAACTGATTCTAATTATTTCGGAGCGAGTAATCCGGGAGCGAATCACAGATATTTTGACAAACTGATTGAAAACGATTATGTAGGCGACATCCACGCGGATTATGAAATTAACGAAAATGTAAAACTTACTTTCGGTTATAACGGAAGATATAAAGAAAGCGATTTCCGCGCTACACAGTTTAACTTTAGAATCAATACATCTCAAGGAAATTATTATCTAAATCCTGGGGACTACGGAAGTTTCTTCAACGCTACCAACTATGCCGCAGGACTTTTTGATATTGTAACTTTCCGTGGAGACATCAAATGGAATCCGGAAACTGCCTTGGTTCCTCAGTTCTACAACTCTGAAGTTTTAAATAATGCTGGTTACGCTAATTTAGATTATAAATTTAGTGATCGTTTTACAGCACAGGTCGGTTTGAGATACGATAATCTTGATCAGAAAATAGATTACAGTACATCTATTAAAGAAGGAACGGTTGAGAAAAATTATTCTAAAATCTTACCTGCTTTAAACTTAAAATACAGCGTAAACGATACGAATAACCTTAGATTCTCCGCTTCTAAAACTTATACTACTCCACTTCTTTTGGAAGTTGCACCGTATGAATACGAGGAGGTAGATGAGCTAAGTTTTGGTAACGCTGCGCTTTATCCATCAGATAACTACAATGCAGACCTAAAATGGGAGTGGTTCCCGAGAAAAGGTGAAGTAATTTCAGTTACAGCATTCGGGAAGTACATCCAAAATCCAATTTCCAGAGTTACCGTAAACTCTTCCTCCAATTCAGTTTCATTTGTGAATATCGGAGACAAAGGTCATGTTTTCGGAGTGGAAATGGAATTTAGAAAAGATCTTTACCAAAACAATAATACAAGAATCTACACTTTCTTGAACGGTACATACCTGAACACCAACCAAGATCTTGATAGAGAAAAAGTTGTTGCAGAAACCACAACTTCTTATAGCAACACAATTTCTATCGACCCATCAACATCAAGCGACAAAATGCAAGGTGCGTCCGATTTCCTTGCAAACGTGAACCTTGGTTTCGAACAAAAATGGGGAAGCCAAAACTCTTTGGATTTGGTGGTTTCTTACTCCCATATTTCCGATAATATCTATGCGATTGGATATGCAACCAAAGGAAACCTGGTGGACAAAGCCATCAACGTATTAGATGCGGTTGCTAAAGTGAAATTTGCTAACGGAATCGGATTTTCAGTAAGTGGTAAAAACCTTCTAAATCCTAGCTTCAAAAGAGTACAAGAAAATACAAACGGTGATGTTTCTGTAAGAGATTATAAGAAAGGAACTAACATAGGAGTAGGAGTTTCCTACGAATTTTAATAAAAATAAAAATAGATTAAATCTAAAAGTAAATATTATGAAAAAGAATCATTTGAAAGTATTAGCACTATCGCTATTATTACCTGCAACTTTTGCTGTACAATCTTGTAATAACGGAGATGACGATCCAATAACTCCTGTAACTCCTGTAGGAATTGCAGCGAATCCAAACGATTTTAAAGGAGATGTAAAATCTGGCGAGGTGGTAACTTTGGATGCAACTAAAGTATATAAATTAACAGGGGGTGTACATGTAAAAGACGGTGGACAATTGATAATTCCTGCCGGAACAAGAATCGAATCCACTGGTGGTACAGCTGCTTATGTTACTGTTGAGCAAGGTGGGAAAATCTTCGCAAACGGAACTGCTTCTGCGCCTGTAGTATTCACTTCACCTGCTGCTACGCCAGGAAGCTGGGGCGGTATTGTAATCGCTGGTAAAGCTCCTATCAACAAAGGAACTACCGCTTCTGCTGAGGTTGGAAACGCAACGTATGGCGGTACTGCTACAGATGATAACTCAGGTTCATTAACTTATGTAAGAATCGAATATTCTGGAGCAATCTTTACAGGTGAAAAAGAATTCAACGGACTTTCTCTTTTCGGTGTCGGAAAAGGTACAACCATCAGCAATATCGCTGTACTCAACGGAGCCGATGACGGAGTAGAATTCTTCGGTGGTACTGTGAATGTATCCAATATCATTTCTGTAGGAAACGAAGATGATGCAATAGACTGGACAGAAGGCTGGAACGGAACTGCAACGAATCTTTACACTAAAAGAAGAAGCAACGGAGTTGGAAACAGAGGTATCGAGGCGGATAACAACTCGAACGACAACAATGCTTCGCCAAGATCGAACCCAACCATCAAAAATGCTACTTTCATTGGTGCTAAAAACGACGGAACTGAAAGCGACGGATTGAAACTAAGATTTGGAACTCATGCAACGATGGACAACGTAGTCCTTTCTAACTGGAAAACAGGAATCAATGTAGAACATGATGCATCAGTGGCTTATTTTAACGGCGGTGGAAAAATCACTAATGTGAAATTTGACGCTGTAGATAAAATTGCGTCTGCTAAATCATCTGCTGGAGCTAGTGTTGATGTATTAGCGAACACTTTTACCGAAAACGCAAGTGCAACGGGAGCTGGAAGCGGAACTGCAACTCCATCTTGGGCTGCAACTTGGGGCGGACTGTAAGACTCACTTAACACATTCATATCAAATTAGACCATCGGAATTTCCGGTGGTTTTTTTGTTAACATTAAGTTCATATTGCAATGTACTGAAATCATGCATTTTAAACCGTTTTTCTGTTCCAATAATAAATTTTCACTTTCCTATGTGAATTTAATATGAATTATTTGTTAATTAAAAATGAATTTACTTGTTTTGTATAACACAACAGGAATTTACTTACTCATTAACACAAATAAAAAAAGGAATAACATGAAAAATATGGTTAAAATACTCGGGGTTTTTGGGATTTTGATAGCGGCAGGATTCACTTCAAATATCAGCGCGCAAGACAGCAACGTTATAAAAGAAGTTAAAATTAATTCAAACGACGGCTTCGGTGAGTTAAGAAATCTGGTAATGCAGAATTTCGATTTTACTAATCCTGAGTTTACGGAAGGAAAAATTAACAGTACTGTTAGTTTTGAAGTTGCTGAAAACGGTAGAATTTCACACGTTTCGGTAAACGGCGACTGTAAATATGTAAACAAAGAAATCGAAAACGTGATGTCGAATCTTCTATATAAATTCGACAACGCTTCTAAAATGAACAGCGTTTATGTGCTGCCGGTTACTGTTTTTATTGCCTCCAAATAAGAGGTTTGAAAACTTCGGTCATGATAAAATAAAACACCTGCAGATTTGCAGGTGTTTTTTATTCTTCTTCTTCGTACTGTTCCAGATAATAGGTAAATGTAAAATCGTCGAGTTCGTCGTCGGCATCCTCCAGCGTTACAAGCAAATCTTCGAAAATTTCGAGCTGGTCAACACTCATATTTACAAATTCGATATGAAGCGGAAGCTCCACAAAGCCGGTCAGCGAATCGTATAGCGCGTCTAAATTATCTCCGAAAAACTCCGGAAGCGTGAGTTTTTCTTTCAGTTGCGCATAAAAATCATCGTAATCGCCGATGTCTGTAAAATCGATAAATACTGTGTTCATAGCTGTTGGTTTGTCAGTTGTTAGTTATTGGTTATTGATTTATACTAAACTTTTTACCTGGCTCTTTTTACTTTTTACCTGGCTCTTCACTACTATTGTTTTTGGAAACTTTTGTAATGATCGTGTGTCAACCAGACATCACCGTTTTTGGTGAAGACAATTCGGTCGGCATTTCTGCGTCCGCAGTTGTAATTTACATCCGCCTCAAAATATTCCGCTCCTGTGGGTAAAGTCTTTTCACGGTTGCTGAATTTATCGCCACCAATTGCTCTGCCGGGTAGAACATCACACAGATTACCTTCGGAAGCAATCCAGCCTTTACTTCGGGCTTCACCTTTTGTAAGATAATAATCCGGAAGTTTTCTGTTGGCTTTCACATAATCAATAACCAGTTTCTCTTCGGTGAGTTCATCAATATTTCCGGAACTTTCTGAAGAATTTCGTTCCTGATTCTCATTAAAACTTTCGTTCCTGGTTTGCTGTTTCACAACAACGTTTTCCTGGTTTTCAGGTTGTGGCTTTTTTTCGATTTTATAATTCTCGAAAAGATACATTACCAAAAACGCGCTCAGCATTCCGATGATAAAAAATAAGACAAGCTTAAAGTTCTGTCTGTTCATATTTTAATTTTAGATTATGTATCAATGTTCTTCTTTAAACTTGAATCGTTTTCTCTTGATTCTTTTTTCTTTTTCCCTTGGCTATTTTTACTTTTTACCTGGCTCTTTCTATCTCCATTCTTCTGGAATATCGCAAACCGGGATTGGCTGCATTTTGTGTTGCGCGGCTTTGTTCATTCGGGCAAAGATTTTATAAACTTCCAGATCTCTTCCGCTGTAATCTTCTTCGGTTTTGGTTCCCCATTCTTTCTGAATTTTTTCCAGTTCAGGATAAGTTGCACCAATCTGCTGCTCATCAGTTCTTTCCACATCCCAAAGTCCGTCGGTTGGAATTGCGTTCTGAATGGATTCTACCAGATTCAGCGATTTCGCCAGTGCGTAAACCTCGGTTTTATAAAGATCGGCAATCGGCGAAACATCTACTCCACCGTCGCCATATTTGGTATAAAAACCAATCCCGAAATCCTCAACTTTATTCCCGGTTCCACAAACAAGAAGTCCGTTCAGTTGTCCGAAATAATAGAGCGTGAGCATCCTGAGTCTTGCTCTGGTATTGGCAAAAGCAAGTTTTTCTTCCGGATATTCCTGGTCATCTGCCTTAAAGGATCTGTATAGTTCATCGAAAGCCGGCGTAAGGTTAAGTGAAATGGCTTCAATGTTCGAAAATATAGATTTCAGGTCTTCAATATGTTCCCAGGCGCGGTTCACCTGATCTTCTTTCTGATGAATCGGCATTTCGATCAAAAGTGTCTTCAGTCCCGTCATTGCACAAAGTGTGGATACAACTGCGGAATCTACACCTCCCGAAACACCAATTACATAACCATTCATTTTTGCATTTTGGGCATAATCTTTCAGCCACGAAACTATTTTTTCTGTTATTTTTTCTGTTTGCATTTTTGCTGGGTTTAAACTGAGGAACTTAGATGGAAGAATCCTTAAAATTTTGCTTATTTTTGCCTCTTAAATCTGATGTAAAAATAATGAAGTTTTTTAGATATTTGCTTTTTTCAGCCGTTTTCGTTTTCGGTGCAATTTCCTGCAAAAAAGATGCTGAAAACATCTGGGCGGTGGAGATTAAAGAGCCTGCTCCTAAAGTTGAAATCACCGATATTTCAAAAGAATTTTACAATACCGGCGTTCAGCTGGAGGATTTCAAACAGAAATATCCGTGGTTTCAGGGCAGTGTTTCAGATGAAGATTATAGCACAAGACGCGCCGATACGGCTGAAGTTAAGATTTATAAAGAAGCTATTTCTAAGATCGACATCGCAAAACTCAACAGCGATTTAACGGGATTGTTTTCTCACATCAAATACTATTTCCCGGAATTTAAAACACCTCAAGTCTATCTTTTTTCCTCTGTTTTAAGCGGAATTATGGAACCAATTTTTTACAGAGATGACGTGAATATGCTTTTCATCGACATTACCGGATTTATGGGCGAAAACAATCCTAATTATAAAGGTTTGGAGCAGTATTTCCAGACTTCGATGAATCCGCAGAATATCGTTCCTAAAGTTTCTGAGGTTTTTGCAAATTATTTTGTGCAGCCGAATCTTAATCACCAGAAATTTATTGATGAACTCATTTATAACGGAAAAATCATGACGCTTCAAGATGCTTTTTTACCGGATTTCCCTGATTATCTGAAAATGCATTATTCCCAGAAACAGTACGAATGGGCAAAACAAAACGAAGTGAATATCTGGAATTATTTCGTGGAAAACAACCTGATTTTCAGTGACGATCTCAGGCTAAAAGAGCGCTTCATCAATCCGGGGCCGTTTTCAAAATTTTATACCGAAATCGATAACGAATCTTCCCCAAGAGTCGGAATTTTCACCGGATGGCAAATCACCAGAAAATTCTTTCAGCAAAATCCTGAAACCAAACTTACCGATTTCCTGAAAATGAACGCTCAGGATATTTTCAACCAAAGCAATTATAAACCTAAATATTAAAAGAGTTCGCTTCACCGCGACTCCGTAACCCAATAAATCATGAGAAAAACCCAGATTACCATAGACGTAGAACTCGACGAAAACCACATTCCCGAAACCATGACTTGGAACGCACAGGATGGCGGAATCGAAGCCCAGGAAACCAAAGCCACCATGATCTCCGTGTGGGATGATAAAGCGATGGAAGCCCTGAGAATTGATCTTTGGACGAAAGATATGCCTGTAGACCAAATGAAAATGTTCCTTCACCAAATCCTCGTGTCATTGGCTAATACTTATGAACGTGCGACCGGCGAAGAAGATGTTGCAAAATGGATGGAAGAAATGGCCGAAGAGTTCGCAGCCAAATCGGCAATTAGAATGTAGCAGGCGGTTTGCTGATGGCCTTTGGCTGATGGCAACTTTAAAACTTAATAACATGCAAATAGGATAAGCCAAAAGCGAAAAGCCATTTGCAATAAGCAATACAATTATGAATTTCAATACCAAAGTAATCCACGGTGGTCAACACCATGAATCCGCAACAGGATCGGTGAATGTACCCGTTTTTTTAACCTCAACTTTTGCGCAGAAATCTCCGGGAATTCATTCCGGTTACGAATATTCCCGAGCGGCAAATCCTACCAGACAAGCACTGGAAGATAGTTTGGCAAGCATTGAAAACGGCGCGCGAGGTTTGGCTTTCGGTTCCGGTTTGGCGGCAATCGATTGTGTTCTTAAATTATTAAATCCGGGTGATGAAGTTATCGCGGTTGACGATCTTTACGGCGGAACTTACCGAATGTTCACCCGCCTTTTCGAAAAATATCAGTTGAAATTTACCTTCGTAAATTTTGACGATGTTTCGAAAATTTCTGATTTAATTAGCGATCAAACGAAATTAATCTGGATTGAAACCCCAACAAATCCATTGATGAAATTGGTTGACATCAAAGCAGTAACCGATTTAGTAAAAGGAAAAAATATTTTGGTTGCGGTTGATAATACTTTTGCGACGCCATATTTGCAAAGACCAATTGATTTAGGTGCTGATATTGTGATGCATTCCGCAACAAAATATCTCGGTGGACATTCCGATGTGATTGCAGGAGCACTGATTTCTAAAACAGCTGAACTGGGCGAAAAACTCCATTTTATACAGTTTGCAAGCGGTGGAATTCTAGGTCCACACGATTCTTATTTGGTTCTTCGTGGAATTAAAACCTTGGCATTACGAGTTCAGAGACATTCAGAAAACGGAATGGCTGTCGCAAAATATCTGGAATCTCATCCAGCCGTGGACAAAGTAATTTATCCTGGTTTGGAATCTCATCCTCAACATGATGTGGCAAAAAAACAAATGAAAGATTTCGGTGGAATGGTTTCTTTCACCTTTAAATCCGGAAAAAAAGAAGATGCCATCAAGTTTTTAGAGAAAGTAAAAGTGTTCACTTTGGCAGAATCTTTGGGCGGCGTGGAATCTTTGGCTAATCATCCTGCTTTGATGACTCACGCATCAATTCCTGCAGAAAAACGAGCAGAATTGGGCATTACCGACGATTTGGTTCGATTGAGCGTTGGAATTGAAGATGAAGCTGATTTGATTGCCGATTTGGAAAAAGCGTTTTCTTAAATTTCTAAGAATTAACCACAAATATTAAAAAATAAACCTTCAAGTTCCGAAAAGCTTGGAGGTTTTTTACACTTTTGAGCATGACAGAATTTCAAAAATACATTCAACGGTATGTAGACCTTATTCCAACTGAAAATTGGCTGGAAGAAATGAAAAAAACAGGTGAAAAAACCGTTTCATTTTATTCATTTTTAGCAGAAGAACAATCAAATTTCGCATATGCTGACGGAAAATGGACGCTGAAAGAACTTTTGCAACATTTAATTGATGCGGAAAGAATTTTCGCTTACCGTGCTCTTCGTTTCGCCCGAAATGACCAAACCGAACTTGCGGGTTGGGATGAAGAAACCTACGCAAAACATTATTTTTCTTCTGAAAGATCGTTGCAAAGTCTTACCGATGAATTTGAAACCGTGAGAAAATCTTCATGTCTTCTTTTTGAAAATTTTAATGAAATTCAGCTTTCGAAAACAGGAGTTGCAAATGGAAATGAAATTTCGGTAGAAACGATAGGGAAATTGATTGTAGGTCATACAATTCACCATTTGAATATTATTGAGGAAAGGTATTTATCAAAATTTTAATTTTTTTATAAGTTTTGGCTAAAGCCAAATTAATGCGCAAATTAAAAAGTGGGCTAAAGCCCACCGCTATTGTTACTTTTTCAATTAGAAACTGAAAGTTCGGTTGAAATGGTGATAATTTTTCCGGATATGATTTACAAAATTCAATAGGAACGGGCTTTAGCCCGTTTTTTTGTTGATACCTAAACTCGGCTTTAGCCAAAACCTATCAAAATTTTTTATATTTGAATAAACCTATTGCCATGTCATTGATTAAAATTGATGTGCATCTTGTTTTTTCAATTTTAGAAAGAAAAGCTTTTCTTGATTCAAAAGAATTACGGGTTTCTGTTTGGAAATAATTTTCAAAATTCAACAAAATCATTCGACTAAATTTTAATTTAACAAATCCATTAAAAAAATGAACTGTCCCTGCTGTTCCGGAAAACTTTACGAAAATTGCTGCAAACCCTTTCACACGGGCGAAAAACATGCTGCAACTGCGGAAGCTTTGATGCGTTCGAGATTTTCGGCTTTTGCAATTCCGAATGGTGAATATTTGATGGAAACCACGCTTCCGACGAAAAGAAAATTCCACAACAAAAAAGATTTGCAGGAATGGGGCGAAATCAACGAGTGGACGAAACTGGAAATTTTAAAATCAACTTTAAACCAAGTGGAATTCAAAGCTTATTACAATGACGAAAACGGAAAACCACAAATTCATCATGAATTTTCGCTATTTCAGAAAGAAAACGACCGTTGGCATTACGTTTCCGGCGAATTTTTGAGTTAGAAAATTCGACTATTTTTTCTGGTTTTCTGTCTTCTGTTTTTGTCTTAAAACATACCGATACAAACTTTCAACTTTCGTTCTTGCCCAATCGGTTTTCCGCAAAAATTTCAATGAAGAATTGATGCTTGGATTATCGGTGAAACATTTAATATTAATTTGTTTTCCCAAATCTTCAAAACCGCCATAATATTCCACCAATTCTTCCAGAATTGCATCGAGGCGCTTTCCGTGTAAAGGATCTTTATGTTCCATAATGCCCGTAAAAGTAAACATTACAATTTATTTATGCGGTAAAAAGTAAAAAATCACTATTTTTTGTCCTTACATTTGAGAGGTGAAATCGCTACAGATTCCATTTCATCATTAATTTTTTTCTGAACATGAAAATTCTGCATACAGCCGACTGGCATTTGGGTAAACGGCTGGACCGTTTTTCGAGACTCGAAGAACAGATTCTGGTCATGAATGAAATCGTAGAAATTGCCGACGCACAAAATGTTGATCTTGTTCTGGTTGCCGGCGATCTTTTCGATAATTTCAATCCGAGTGTTGAAGCCACCGAACTTTTTTACAAAACTTTGAAACGTTTATCGCTGAACGGGAAACGCCCGGTCATCGCAATTTCTGGCAATCACGATTCGCCAAACCTGATTGATGCACCCGATCCGCTGGCCCGAGAATGTGGCATTGTCTTAATTGGTCATCCCCAAGCAGTTGTAAATCCTTTTGAACTCGATGGTTTTAAAATTACGTGTTCGGTTCCGGGTTTTATAGAAATACAGCTCAAAAATCAGGAATTTCCGGTACGGATTCTTCATACTCCTTATGCAAACGAAATCCGCCTGAAAGAATATTTCGGTGAAAATAAAGAAGAAGATCTTAATCAGGTATTGGCAGAAAACTGGCAGCGTTTGGCTGATGAATTCTGTGATGAAGCAGGTGTAAACCTTATGATGGCGCATCTTTACATGAACAGAAAAGGAACACCGCTTCTGGACGAACCTGAAGGTGAAAAACCTATTAAAATTGGGAATGCTGATCTTATTTTTTCAGATAGCATTCCACCTCAGATTCAGTACACGGCTTTGGGACATCTGCACGGTTTCAGAAATATCGGGACGGCTGAAAAACCCGTTGTGTACTCCTCTTCCCCACTTTGCTACAGTTTCAGTGAAGCCGGACAGACCAAATTTGTTTCTATTATCCATGCACAGCCGAATCAGCATGTTTCTTTTGAAAAAATTGCCTTACAACACGGGAAATCTTTGGTAAGAAAAACCTTCAACAATATAGAACAAGCTGTTGAATGGCTCAACGAAAATCAAAATACCTTGGTGGAACTCACTCTGGAAAGCGAAACTTTTTTGAAAGCGGATGACCGCAAAAAAATTTATCAGGCTCACCCCGGAATTGTCCATTTAATTCCTAAAATGAAAAATGAAGAATTCAGTGAAAATCAGTTGAGAACCATCAATTTAAATCAGGATATCCAGGCGCTTTTTAAAGATTATTTCAAAACTAAAAACAACGGCCAGGCACCGAACGATGATCTCATCGATCTGTTTAACGAAATTAAAAACCTTTAAATTATGATTCCAGTTCAGCTCACCCTTGAAGGTTTGTACTCTTATCAGGAGCGGCAGTCCATTGATTTTTCCCACCTTACGGAAGCCGGACTTTTCGGTATTTTCGGGGCTGTCGGTTCCGGGAAATCTTCCATTTTAGAAGCCATCTCTTTTGCATTGTACGGCGAAACCGAACGCCTCAATAAGCAGGATAAAAGGGCGTACAATATGATGAATCTGAAAGCGAATAAATCCTTCATTCAGTTCGATTTCATCAATCATGAAAATAAAATTTTCCGCGTTCAAAGGGAATTCAGAAGGAATTCTAAAAAATTTGACGATGTAAAACCCGTGCAGGCAACGTTTTACGAAAAACACAACGAAAACTGGATTCCTTTGGAGCATTCGGATTGCGAAAAAATTATTGGACTGAGTTATGCGAACTTTAAACGCACCATCATTATTCCTCAGGGACAGTTCAAAGAGTTTCTCGAATTGGGTGCAACAGAACGCACGAATATGATGAAGGAAATTTTCAGTCTTCAGCAATATGATCTGCAGAACAATGCCTCGATTTTAAACAATAAAAACACTGCAGCGCTCAATCAATTGGAAGGTCAGCTAAAAGGTTTTGAAGATATTAATGAAAAAAACATCTCAATACAAAGGGAATTGCTGCAAACTGAAAAGCAGAAATTCGAAAAAATAAATACTGAATTCAAAAAAGCAGAAGATCATTTCCGGCAACTAAAAAATTTGAAAACCGATTTCCAACTGCTCAATTCGAAGAAAGAAAATTTCGCAAAACTTCTTACCGAAAAAGAAAAAATTGATGCACTGGAAGCGAAAACGGATTTGTATGATAAAATTTCTTGCGCGTTTAACCCATTAATTTCAGAAAAAGAAAAACTTCAATCTGAATTACACCATCTTCAAAAAGAGCAGACTTTAAATGCAGAACTTTTAAAAGAAACCTTATCAAAAGTTGATCAAAACAAGAAGGAATTTGAAGCTGTTTTGCCGAAATATGAAACATTAAGTGATTCCAAAATTCAGGAAAATGACCTGAATCTGATTTTTCAGATGCTCACGTATTCAACTGACATTAAATCTCTAAAAGAGCGTACAGAAAATGGCTTTGCGAAAGTAAAGGAAGTTGAAAATTTTCAAAAAACAATCAAAGAAAAAATCTCCGGATTACATGCTCAGCTGGAAAATCTGAGACCCAAAAAACTCGACACCAACTTGCTGCTGAACGTTGGGAACTGGTTTTCTGAACAAAGAAACTTAAGCGATTCTTTTCAGAAACAAATCAGTAAAATCACTGAAATTAAGGCCGGACTTCTGAAAATTGAAGAAGAATTACAGCCTTTCAACATCGATCCGGAAAACTTTCCTCAAGAGTTTCGGTTGAAAATGGATGGGCTTGAAAGTGATAAAACCAAACGTTTAGCAAAGAAAAGCCAGCTCGAAGTTCAGCAGCAGTTGGCCCATTTCGTGGACGAACTTCACGACGGAAAATCCTGTCCGCTTTGCGGCTCACTGCAGCATCGGCATATTGTGGAAATTGATGATGTTACCGCTGAAATGAATTTATTAAATGAGCATTTGGTGCAAATTGATTTCCAGCAAAAAGAGATTCAGTCTCAAATTTCAGTAGTCGAAAAAATTCTGGAAAGAAAGAAATTACAACAATCTCAGCTAAATACTGAGGAGGAAAATTTAAACGAGATAAAAATCCAGGTTGAAAACCATCAAAATCTGTTCATCTGGAAAGAATTTAATCCTCAAAATGAAACAGAATTCTTGAGTAAAAAATCTGAATCTTTTGCAATCGAAAAACAGATCGACGACCTTCAGAAACAGATTTCAGCAGAACAGGAAAACCTTGAAAAATCTCAGAAACAGTTGGACAAATTCAATGAAGCACTTCAGGATTTTAAACTGAAAGAACACGAAGTTGAAACCAAAATCACGACCAATGAAGCGAATCTGAAGATTTTACGCTGGAATGATTACCTTGAAAAAAGCGTGAGCGAAGTCGGAAAATTACATTCCGATTTATCAAAAACCAATCTCGAAACTGAGCAGAATTACCAAAATTTAAAGAAACAGGAACAGGAACTGGCGGTAAAACTTTCTGCTGAAGAAACGACTAAAAAAGAACTCGAAAAAAGGAGTTTATCTTTAAATGAAGAGATTTCAAAAAACAACAACCAGATTAACAACGCTTTAAGCGAAAACAAATTCGCGTATCTTCATGAAATTGAACCTGTGTTAGCGCAAAAAATTGATGTAACAGCAGCAAAAAATCAAATCCAAAAATTCAGGATTGAGTTCGAAACGCTGAAAAACGGAATCTCTGAGCTCGAAACCAAACTCGAAGGATTTAATTTTGATGAAAACCGTTTCACAGAAGCCGAAACGCAGTTTAAAACCCTTGAAACCGAAAAAACAAACGCCAATAATGCGGTTGTAAAAATCAGTTCAGAGATTGACAGGTTAGTCATGGAGTTCAGTAAAAAAGAGAATTTACTGAAAGAATTTTCTAAACTTCAGAAGCGCGCTGAAAACCTAAAAATTATGACGAATCTCTTTAAAGCTGCGGGGTTTGTGCAGTATGTATCTTCCATTTACCTCCGTCAGCTCTGCGACCAGGCGAACATCCGTTTTCACCGCATGACGCGCAACCAGCTGAGTCTTCAGCTGAATGAAAACAACGATTTTGAAATCATCGATTATCTCAACGAAGGCCGCTCCCGAAGTGTAAAAACTTTATCCGGCGGACAGGCATTTCAGGTATCACTCAGCCTTGCTTTGGCACTTGCAGAAAGCGTTCAGACCAATGCGAGAGCAGATAAGAATTTCTTTTTCATCGATGAAGGTTTCGGAACCCAGGATCTGGAGTCTGTAAATGTGGTTTTCGAAACTTTAACCAGTCTGCAAAAGGAAAACAGAATTGTCGGAATTATTTCGCATGTGGAAGAACTGAAAGAGAAAATCCCGGTCTCCCTGAACATCCGTAAAGATGAGGAAAGAGGCAGTTTGATTGAGGTGATGTAAATTAATATTAATTTATTGATTTGAAAACATCAATAGGAACGGGCTTTAGCCAGTTTATTACTGTATTAATTTCAACCACATCGTAACAAAACCAGCTGTCAGGATTCAAAAAAACCTCGAGATCGGTTAATGAATAGGAACGGGCTTTAGCCCGTTTCTAAAAATTAATCCCACCATTGGCTTTAGCCGAAACTTATAAATTCATATTTTTGTTTCAGTTATGCCGTTTATTAAAATATATATCCATCTGGTTTTTTCTACATTAAACCGTAAACCACTGCTCAACTCTCCGGAGTTGAGAATTAAAGTATGGAAACACATAAAAGAAAATGCTTCCCAAAAAGGCATTTTCTTGGAGATGGTTAATGGATTTTCTGACCTTTGCCATTGTCTAATTTCCCTCGCCTCCAACCAAAATATTGAAAAAGTCGTGCAGTTGATCAAAGGAGAATCATCCTTCTGGATTAACAAAAACAACCTGATCTCAGAAAAATTTAATTGGCAGGATGAATACTTTGCAGTTTCTGTTTCGGAATCGATGATTGATCATGTAAGAAATTATTAAAAATCAGGAGAAGCATCACGCGCAGAAATCGTTTTCAGAGGAATATTTAGAATTTATGGAAAAATATAATTTTAAAAATACTGATTAATAGGTTTTGGCTAAAGCCAATTCATGCTTTAACAATTTTAAACGGGCTAAAGCCCGTTCCTATTAATATTGTAAGCTGAAAATTACGCAACAGAGCTCCTTACAAAAAAGACTACAAAAATTTGACATTATGCAAAACCTCATAGACACCCTGAAATCCGGCGGAACCATTCTTTATCCTACCGATACCATTTGGGGAATTGGCTGCGACGCGACGAATCCTGAAGCCATCAACAAAATATTCGAAATCAAAAAACGGGAAAAATCCAAATCGATGATTATTTTGGTAGATTCGGAGAAAAGACTGCAGGATTTGGTGGAAGTTCCGGAAATGGCCTGGGAAATCATGGATCTGTCCGAAAAACCTGTGACTTTGATTTATGACAATCCTATAGGTTTGCCAAAGGAAATCCTTGCGGAAGACGGCAGCATCGGAATCCGTCTTGTAAAAGACGATTATCTCAAAAAACTCATCGGAAAACTGAATAAGCCACTTGTTTCAACCTCTGCCAACTTTAGCGGAGATCCTTCGCCTATGAAATTTGCAGATATTTCTCAGGAAATCATCAGTTCTGTCGATGCAGTAGCTGAAGAAAATCACGACAAAATCTCACAATATTCAGGATCTTCTGTGATTAGAATGTGGAAGGATGGCCGTGTGAAAGTCCTCCGCGAATAATTATTTCTTCTTTTTATAAAGTTTTTCGTAAAGCGAAATCCACTCTTGTGGTGACATTTTTTGCAACAGTTCTGCAATTAATTCAAAAGGAATATCTTCAGGTTTTTTGAAGCGGATGCACGATTTTCCCATATCCAGTTTCCGTTTGGAATGTTTCGGAAATTCATTCACAAACCAATCTAGCAGTTCCGGATCGGCATAAATCCCCATGTGATACAGTGCTATGAAATTCTTCTGCGATGCCAGATTAATGAAAGGAAGCGGCGTGTTTGGTGTGCAGTGATAACCGTCCGGATACGTTTCCAAAGGGACGCTCCACCCGATCATTCCGTAAGTTAAACTTTCCTGAAAACCTTCAGGAAGATTTTCTGAAACCGTTTGGTAAAGTTGCCGGAAAGCATCTTTTCGGTCTTCGGGAACATTTGAAAGATATTCTTTAGTGGAATTTGCTGGTATTTGCATCGCTTTATTTTCTACGAAAATACATTTTTCCTGAAAAACAAAAAGTATTCTCTTAAAGTTTAAGTTTTCTGGCTAATTCATGTTAAACGATAATTTAATTTTCTCAAGGTTTAGCCGCCAAGCGCATTGATACGGCTTTCACGATTAGCATATCAACTGGGATTCAAGCTATTGCAGAATTACAAATTAAGAGAACAGATTTTTTCTGTCAAAATTAATTATATTTATATAGTTTCTTCAAACACTAATGATCAAAAAACAATCGCCATGAAAACCTTAATCTATTTTTTAGCGTTCATCTGTTTATTCAGTGTGAACGTAAATTCGCAGACTAAATCGCAAAAACCCGAAAATCCGGTCCCATTGATTGACCGCAGCATTTTCTTTGACAATCCAGAGATTGAAGACGGAAAATTAAGCCCCGATGGACAATACATTTCGTTTATGAAAAGTTACAACGGCATCATGAATATTTGGGTTAAGAATTTTAATGAGTCTTTTGATAAAGCACGGAGACTCACCAATCTGGAGCGGCCGGCAGGTAATTATTTCTGGAGTGATGACGGAAAATATATCCTGTACGTAAAAGACAAAGGCGGCAACGAAAATTATAACATCTATGCTGTGATGCCCTCAGCAGCAAAGGGAAACTCTCATGATATTCCCGAAAGCAGGAACCTGACCCCTTTTGATAATGTGCGGGTAAGAATTTTTATGATGAGCAAAAAAGATCCTGATATCATGATGATTGGACTTAATAACCGTGATCCAAAATGGCACGACCTTTTCAAACTCCAAATCAGTTCCGGAAAACTCACAAAAATTCGGGAGAATAAAGACCGCCTCACCAACTGGATTTTTGACTGGGATGAAAAGCCCAGAATTGCAGTAAGAAATCCGGAAGATGGATCCACAGAATTACTGAATACCGATAGTGACGGTAAAATGAATAAAATTTATACGGTGAGCCCTCTGGAGTACTCTTATCCTTATGTTTTCAATAAAACCAATGATCAACTTTATCTTGAAACCAACAAAGGTGCAGAAAATAATTTTATAAAACTTGTACTCCTGGATCCAAAAACCGGCACTGCGACCGATGTGGAAAAAGATCCCCAAAACCGTGTCGATTTGCGTTATGCCGTGTTTAGTGATCTTAGAAAAGATTTAATTTATACCTCTTATACCGATGATAAAGAGAGATTGTATTTTAAAGACAAAATTTTTGAAACAGATTATAATCTACTGAAATCACGCTTTCCCAATACCCAAATTGAAATAAACAGTTTAACCAAAGACGAAAAAAAATGGCTATTCACTGTTTCCGGAGATGCTAAAGTAGCGACCGTTTATCTATTTGACAGAGATTCCAAACAAATTACAGAACAATACACGCCGCGTCCTAAACTGAAAGCCTACGAAGCTTACCTGAGCCCCCTGCAGCCAATCCGCTACCGAAGCAGTGACGGTCTTGAAATTCCCGCTTATTTAACATTACCTAAAAATGTGCCGCCTGAAAAACTTCCGCTCCTGGTATTTCCCCATGGTGGTCCCTGGGGTCGAAGTTACTGGGGCTTCAATTCAGTAGCCCAGCTGTTTGCCAACCGCGGCTTTGCCGTTTTGGATCCAAACTTCAGGGGGAGTACCGGCTACGGCAAAAACTTTCTGGACGCCGGAAATCTGCAGTGGGGAAAACTGATGCAGGACGATATTACATGGGGAGTTAAACATTTGGTACAACAGGGAATCGTGGATCCCAAACGGGTTACAATTATGGGCGTGAGCTACGGTGGATATGCAACGCTGGCGGGCCTGGCCTTCACGCCAGATGTGTATGCTGCCGGAGTTGATATTGTAGGACCAAGCAATCTGTTCACGCTGCTTAACACCATTCCACCTTATTGGGAAGCGGCCCGTAAAATGTTCGAGTTACGAATGGGCAGCGAAAAAACTGAGGAAGGCAAAAAAATACTCAAGGAAGCAAGTCCGCTTTTTTCCGCAGAAAAAATTAAGGCACCGCTTTTAATTATTCAGGGTGCCAATGATCCGAGGGTTAAAAAAGCCGAAAGCGACCAAATCGTAATAGCCCTCCGCAACTTAAACAGGACCGTGCAGTACATCTTAGCGGATGATGAAGGCCATGGATTCGATAAACCGGTGAACAATATGGCGATGGTAGCCGCTGCTGAAAAATTTCTCGCCCAATATGCAGGAACGCGCTATCAACAGGATATGCCGGAGGATGTTGCGAAGCGGCTGAATGAAATGACGGTAGCTATCGAAACTGTAAAACTCGAGAAATAAAACACTGTTCTTCATTAATAAAAAATTCCGGGTTGGCGCCCGGAATTTTCTTTTTCTATTTTTTCAGATACTCATCAAAGTAATCGGTTACTTTCTGCATCAGGTGAACCCGGTCTTTGCCCATCACATTATGCGCATGGCCCGGATAAACAAAGTAATCAAGCTGAACACCGTTGTCAACTGCAGCTTTGAGAAACTTCATCGAATGCTGCAAAACAACAACATCATCCTGCGCGCCGTGAATCATCAGGAGTTTACCTTTCAGATTCTGCACTTTATCCAGGAGATTAGAATTTTTATATCCTTCCGCGTTGGTTTGTGGCGTATCCATATATCTTTCGGTATACATAATTTCATACATGCTCCAATCGATTACCGGCCCGCCAGCTACGCCAACTTTGAAAACTTCCGGATGTTTAAGCATGAAACTTGTCGTCATAAAACCGCCGAAACTCCAGCCGTGAATTCCTAATCTGTCGCCGTCAACGTAAGGAAGCGATTTTAGATAATCTACGCCTTTCAGCTGGTCATTCATTTCAGTTTCGCCCAAATTTTTGAAAACTGCCTGTTCGAATTTCAGACCTCGGTTAGATGATCCTCTGCCGTCCATCGTGAAAACGATATAGCCGTTTTGCGCCATATATTCGTACCAAAGATTTCCGGAAGCAGGGAAACTGTTCGTCACCAACTGAAGGTGCGGCCCGTTATACAGATAAACAATTGTCGGGTATTTTTTAGTGGCATCGAAATCTGTCGGAAGAATAATTTTTCCGAAAAGAGGCGTTCCGTCATCAGCCTTTAGCGTAACATTTTTAATTTCAGGCCTTTTGTAATTTTTCAGAGGATTTTCTGAAGTCAGAATGTTTTTCGATTTTAAAGTCGCTGTGTTCAAAATATTTACAGAGCGCGGCGTGGTTGCATTGCTGTAAATATCGTAAAGCTGGGTTCCGTCTTTGCTTAAAATCCCCGTATGCATGCCGGGAGCGGCAGATAATTTCTGGGTTTTGAAATTATTCCAGTTGATTCTGTAAAGATGTCTTTCCATCGGGGATTCCTGGGTGGAAGCGTAATAAATTTCCTTCTTTTTTTCATTGAAGCCTAAGATATCCGTCACGAGCCAGTCGCCTTTGGTAATCTGAGCGATCAGACCTTTTTCAAGACTGTAATGAAAAAGATGGTTGTAACCGGTGCGCTGACTTTGCCAGATAAAATCGGTGTTGGAGTTCGGGAAAAATAATAAAGGATGCTGAGGCTCTACATATTTATCCGAAGTTTCTTCGAATAAAGTTTTTACCAGATTGCCGGAAACCGCATCGTACTGGTTCATTTTCATGTGATTCTGCTCACGGTTCAGCACGCCTACAAAAATATACTTTGAATCGGGACTCCAGGTCACTGCGGTAAGATACTGCTCTTTATCTCCTTCAATATTCAGGAAGGTTTTTTTCTGGGAATTAATGTCATACACGCCCAAAGTAACCTGATGCGAGGTGTTTCCTGCCATTGGATATTTAATGTTGACATTTTTTGCAGGAGTCTGCGCCCAGTCGATGATCGGGTAATCGGTCACCATACTTTCATCCATTCTGTAAAATGCAATTTTGTTGTTATTCGGAGCAGCGAAAATTCCGCCATCAATACCAAATTCGCTTCGGTGTACGGCCTGCCCATTTACAATCGCTGCATTTTCATCATCTGTAATGGCTACGGTTTTTCCGTTTCTGTTAACGAAAAGATTGTTCTTTACGGTATAAACGATGGTTTTGTTATCGCCGAGAACCTTTACATTTTCTGCGCCTTCATTCAGTGCAGTCCATTCTGTGATTTTCCAGTCCGAACCGGTTTTTTCAAGCCGGAAATACCTCCCTTCTCTGGTAAAATATCCTTTATCTTTTCCTGTAAACTTTACCTGCGGAAAAGATTTGAGTTTTTTATCTGCAGCAAGATTTTTATTGAGCTGATATAATGAAACCAACGTATCGGCTTTCATGCTCTGTACTTCAGTAATCAGATAAGCATTTTTGGTTCCCTGGATATAAGATTTCGCATCATCACTCCACGAAAACTGCGGAATACTTTTAATTGCCAGATTGCTGCGCAGTCCGTTCACTGCTTCAGCCATGGTATATTTTTGGTTCTGGGCAAACACTAAGCTCCCGAAACCAAGCACTAATAAAGGTAATTTTGAAAATTTCATTTCTTAAATTTAATGTGCTAAAAATAAGAAATAAAAACGAATCTGTTAAGGAATGTTAATTTGTGCGCTAGTAAATGATTCCGGCAAAAGGATCGCTTTCACTTTTTTGCCTGTTCCATAGGTACTGATGGGTCCAGTATGCGGCTTTTACCGATAAGATTCCCAAACCTGCACCGAAAAGCACATCAGAAATATAATGTTTGTTGTTTGCCATGCGCATCACACCGATTCCGCTGGCAAATGCATAAGAAACGTAAGGAACCCACCGATGATTTTCCCCGTATTCTATGGCGAGCATGGTAGCGCCCGCAAATGCGTTTGCGGTATGACCCGACGGGAAGGAAAATGCAGTGCCGTCCGGACGTGTTCTTTTCAGGGTGGTTTTTAGGACATAAACCAGACCGAGGTTTACGAACTGGGCTTTCATTAAAATCGCCGTACGGTTTTTCCAGTCGGTACGGGGTTTCATGCCTCCAAGTTCGAAACCGTAAAGTGCAAGAAAAGGCGCAAACTGCGCATAATCATCTAAATGATTGGTAAAACCGAAAAGATGCTCGTTACGTTCTTCTAACACCTCATTTTTCAGGGATTCTCTGCCGTTTCCATCGAAAATAATTCCGGAGGTCATCAGCGCAACCGGAACAATGGTTTTTTTCAAATTAAAACTCAAAGGATGGTTTTCTATCCCTAAGCTGTCTTTTTTCTGAGCAAAATTCAGGATAAAAACGTTAAAGAAAAGAAGAAATGAAAGCCAGCGGTTCATACGTAAAGTTTACTCAAAAATACTGAAAAGAAAAGCTTACTGCGTTAAATAATATTAAATTTTCTTACAAATATGTTTTATTGGATAAATTTATAGTGTAAATAATCGCATCATAAGATCACTGATCTTTTCTTATCTTACATCAATGCAGGAGATTGGTGCTGAAGGTATCTTTGCAGTATCAAAATTAAATAACAACCAAAAAAATAAAATATTATGTCAACAAAATGGAATTTAGACCCGTCGCACAGTGAAATTACTTTCAAAGTAAGACACATGATGATTTCTAACGTAAAAGGTGAATTTAAAAACTTTAACGTAGATCTGGAAAGTGAAGACGAAAACTTCAAAAATGTAAAAGCAAGCGCAAGCATTGATACTTCGTCCATCAGTACTAACAATACCGACCGAGACAATCACCTGAAATCAGCAGAATTTTTCAATGCGGAAGCTCATCCCCAAATTACCTTTGAAACCGATTCTTTAAATGATGAGGTTACCGGAAATCTTACGATTAACGGTGTTACAAAACCGGTGAAACTGGATGTTGATTTTGGTGGAATTAACGTAGATCCGTGGGGGCAGACCAAAGCTGGTTTCTCTTTCGAAGGAAAAATTAATAGAAGCGACTTCGGTCTTAACTGGAACGCAGCGCTGGAAGCAGGCGGCGTAATGGTTTCTGACGAAGTGAAAATTGCAGGTGAACTGCAGTTCGTAAAAGCATAAAATACTTCATAGTTTATTTTTTTTAGAGTTCACCAAAGTTTTATACTTCGGTGAACTCTTTTCATTTTTAAATAATTATCAGGATGAATCTTAACGATTTAGAAAATATTTCTCAGCAGTTTAACACCACTGAAAAAATGCCGGTCCTCTTTCTCGGGCATGGTTCGCCCATGAATGCGATTGAAGAAAACCAGTTTGTGCAGGGTTTCCGCAACATTTCACGCGAAATCCCAAAACCCAACGCCATTCTGTGTATTTCGGCGCACTGGTTCACGAACGGGACTTTTGTTACCGCAATGCAAAACCCGAAAACCATTCACGATTTTTATGGCTTCCCGAAAGAACTTTTTGAGGTGCAGTATCCTGCTCCGGGAAATCCTGAACTGGCTAAGAAAACCGCAGAACTCCTGCTTCCCGAAATCGTGGAAGAAGACCACAGCTGGGGCCTCGACCATGGTGCGTGGAGCGTTATTAAACATTTGTACCCCAACGCAGAAATCCCTGTAATCCAGTTGAGTATTGACTACACCAAACCACCACAATATCATTTTGATCTGGCAAAAAAACTCCAGAAATTAAGAGAAAAAGGAATTCTGATTATCGGTAGCGGAAATATCGTTCATAACCTCAGAATGGTCGACTGGAAGAACATTAATACCGTTGGTGCCGGCTGGGACTGGGCTGTTGAAGCGCGCGAAAAAACCAATAACTGGCTTTTAGACGGCAATTTTCAGAATCTTATTGATTATCAAAAACAAGGAATTGCACTGCAAACCGCGGTACCAAGTCCGGATCATTATCTGCCACTTATTTATTCTTTAGGTTTGAAAGAAAAATCTGAGAACCTGTCATTGTTCAACGACGAACTTATCGGCGGAAGTTTGAGTATGACGAGCGTGCGGATTGGTTAAAAGGAATGCTAAAGAAATGTCAAAGTAAAGTATAACCTTGGTAAAGGCAAAAAAAAGATTCAGAAATACTCCTGAATCTTTTTTATTTATAACTGAAACTTAGTAGAATCTCCAGTAATTCGCGTCATAAGTTTTAGTAAAGTTCCGCATACATTTTGATGATGTTACGCGCAGCATCAGAGTCTTGATCCCGTTTTCTCTCGAATAGCTGAACTGGGGCGTATGGTCACCGGATTTGACTTCATCTCCGTTATCATACACAGCCTTCCATTCATACTTTAAACTGGCTTCCGTTTTTGCCGGAACAAACATTACCACCCCATCACTTACTTTCACTTCCCTGAAACTGTCTAAACCAATATCACAGCCGGTAGAAAACGCATTAATTTCCTGCGAAGGCGCCGTTAAAACATCAACTGTTTTACTGCAGCGCAAAATTCCTTTATCAGAAATCATTTCCAAGGAAAGAATGGTTTTGCCAGGTGCGTTGCCTTTTATTTTAACGGTATTCTTTTTTACATCACCTTCCAGGGTAATATTTCCACCGAACGAACTCCACTGATGGCAATCGTTACACTGTGCTGTATTATTTTTTATGGTATAAACGTGGGATTCACCTACCTTGATCTGCGGGCTGCCTTCAATAAAACACTGCGAAAAACCGTAAGTAAAACTCAATAATGTGAGCAGGAATAGAATTTTTTTCATGATGAATAATGTTGATTTATACTTAAACCTGAATAACGCCTAAATTAAATTTTTCTGTAATCGGCGCATGATCAGCAGCTTCAATTCCCATGGAGATCCAGGTTCGCGTGTCGACCGGATTAATAATCGCATCGGTCCAGAGTCTTGCAGCGGCATACGTAGGTTCGGTCTGTTTCTGATATCTTTTCGAAATTGTGTCGAGAATTTCCCGGTGTTCTTTTTCGCTGATCTCCTTTCCCTGTTTTTTTAAAGTCGATTCCTGAATTTGGGCCAAAACTTTTGCAGCCTGGCTTCCGCCCATCACCGCAAGCTCGCTCCATGGCCACGCAACTATCAGTCTTGGATCGTATGCTTTTCCGCACATCGCATAATTTCCTGCTCCGTAGGAATTGCCGGTAATTACAGTGAATTTGGGTACCACAGAGTTGGCTACGGCATTCACCATTTTCGCTCCGTCTTTAATGATTCCGCCGTGTTCTGATTTGGATCCTACCATAAATCCGGTAACATCCTGAAGGAAAATCAACGGAATTTTTCTTTGGTTGCAGTTGGCAATAAATCTCGTCGCTTTGTCAGCAGAGTCTGAATAAATCACACCGCCAAACTGCATTTCGCCTTTTCCGCTTTTTACCAGTTTTCTTTGATTGGCGACAATCCCAACGCTCCAGCCATCGATTCTTGCTGTGGCGCAGATAATGGTTTTGCCATAATCCGGTTTGTATTCCTCGTATTCAGAATTGTCGACAAGACATTTAATAATATTGTAAGTATCGTACTGATCGGCTCTGGACGCCGGCATATGTCCGAAAATATTGCTGATCTCTTCTTTCGGCGGAAAACTTTCAATCCGGTCGAAGCCTGCTTTCTCATAACTCCCGATCGTCTTCATGATATTCTTAATGCGGTCCAGCGCGTCTTGATCGTCTTTGGCTTTATAATCGGTAACTCCGGAGATCTCGCAGTGCGTGGTTGCACCTCCCAAAGTTTCATTGTCGATGTTTTCACCGATGGCGGCTTTTACAAGATAACTTCCGGCCAAAAATATAGAGCCTGTTTTATCTACAATCATGGCTTCATCGCTCATAATCGGGAGATAGGCACCGCCGGCAACACAGCTTCCCATGACAGCAGAAATCTGTACAATCCCCATGGAACTCATTTTTGCGTTATTACGGAAAATTCTTCCGAAATGTTCTTTATCTGGAAAAATTTCGTCCTGCATCGGCAGATAAACACCTGCAGAATCTACAAGATAGATAATGGGTAATCTATTTTCCATTGAAATTTCCTGGGCCCGAAGATTCTTTTTCGCAGTGATCGGAAACCAGGCACCCGCTTTCACAGAAGCATCATTTGCAACGATAAGACACTGTTTTCCGGAGACATAACCCATAACTACTACAACACCAGCACTTGGGCAGCCGCCCTCTTCTTCGTACATTCCATAACCCGCAAATCCACCGATTTCTATGGACTCTGAATTTTTGTCAAGAAGGTATTCAATTCTTTCGCGGGCGGTTAATTTTCCTTCGTCGCGCTGCTTTTGCAAACGTTTTTCGCCACCGCCTTTTTTTATCTCTGCAAATAACCTGTTGATTTCTGCAAGTTTTAATTTATTTTGATCTTCTCTTTTATTAAATTCGATATCCATCCGTAAAAAAAATTTTTCTAAAGATAAGATTTTTAATTGTAATTCCTTTATTGATAATGCTTTGCAATAAATATTTGAATCACAGAAAATTAATTATCATATTTTAACATTTAATAACGTTTTTTTGGAAAATATTTTAGCAGATTTCCCGTTAAAGATTTACAAAACCTAAATAGTTTCATGAATTTTTTGAATTCAGTTCCTAATTTATTTTTTTAATAGTTTATTATTTGAAGGCCCCAAAAGTTCAACAGACTTTTGGGGTTTTTGCTCCTTAATTTATTGCTATCAAATTCAATATTTTAACTGAAATTTTAAAAGAGATTTGTAGATTTGCATGAATTGAAAAAATAATGGCAGTGTTAAAAAATTCCGCGCTTTTCAGGTTGCATCTTATCGTTTTTTTATGGGGTTTCACTGCAATTTTGGGAAAGCTCATTGATGTAAATGCACAGATCCTGGTTTTTTATCGAATGCTTTTTGCTGCGTTTTTTCTTTTTGTTTTCATCCGTTTTTTTAAACGTGACAGTTTAAAAATCTCACGAAAACTTTTGATCCAACTATCAATTATTGGCGGTTTTATGGCTTTTCACTGGCTTTTTTTCTTTCATTCGATAAAAGTTTCTAATGTTTCAATTGCGCTGAGCTGCCTTTCGCTTTCAACACTTTTCGCTGCAATTCTGGAACCCATCATCTTTAAAAGGAAAATTGATCTTTCGGAGGTCATCATGGGAATTGTGATCGTAATCTGTATGGGAATGATTTTCAAAACCGAATTCCATTACAAAGAAGGAATTTTCTTCGGAATCCTGACTGCACTTTTCGGAACCATATTTTCGGTTTTTAACGGAAAAATCTACGGAAAAACAAGTTCAGGAAATATTATTTTCTACGAAATTTTTGCAGGATTTCTTATTTTAAGTGTCTTTTATCTCGTTACGGGACAAATTACACAGCTTAATGAAATAAGTTACCGCGATTTATCGTTAATCTTATTATTGGCAAGTGTTTTCACCGCTTTCCCGATGTTGGAATCGATAAAACTGATGAAATACATCTCTCCGTTCACTTTAATACTCACTGTTAATTTAGAACCTGTTTATGGGATTATTCTTGCTTTTTTTATCTTTGGTGATTCAGAGCAGATGAGTCCGGTATTTTATATTGCCTCTCTTATAATGATTTTAGCCATTGTTGCCAATGGAGTTATTAAAGCAAGGAAAACAGCAAACATACAAAAAGTTGAAATTTGATGAAAAAAATATTCTTAGGACTCTTTATTTTTTCAGGAATTTTTTCTGATGCGCAGATCATCAGGAAATACTCCAACGAATTTCTCAATATTGGTGCCGGAGCCCGCGGTCTTGCGATGGGCGGTGCGGTAATTTCAAACCAGAACGATGTGTATTCGCCTATGTGGAACCCGGCAGGTTTAATTGGTATTGACCGCGACTGGCAGGGGGCTGCAATGCACGCAGAATATTTCGAGTCGATTGCAAAATACGATTATATTGCTTTTGCGAAGCCTTTGGATAATAACGGTGGCGTTTTCGCCATTTCAGTTGTTCGCCTTGGAGTTGACAATATTCTGAACACCACGCAAATGATCGATTCTGAAGGAAATATTGATTACGATAAGATCAGCAGTTTCTCACAGTCAGATTATGCGGCACTCCTTTCCTATGCATTCCGACCTGGCAGTCACCGGCTGTCAGTTGGTGTAAATGCAAAAATGGTTTACAGAAATGTAGGAAAATTTGCGAGCGGTTATGGATTCGGTTTCGATCTTGGCGTGCTTTATAACGCTGACAATGGCATAAATTATGGGGCCATGCTGCGGGATGCTACTACTACAGTGAATTTCTGGACGGTGAACCAGGATGAACTTTCGACAGTGGTTAATGGCGAGGAATTCAATCCTGCTCCAAAAGATAAAATGGAAATCACAATGCCCAAACTGAATTTGGGAATCAGCAAAAATTTTGAACTCAACCGCGATCTGGAACTACTTCCCGAAGCAGGTTTAAATATCGATTTTACTAAAACAGCAGCGGTAATTTCCACAGATTTTGCGAGCATCACACCTTATGCAGGCGCCGAACTGAAATTTCAGGACATGATTTTTGTGCGCGTGGGCGTCAACAGATTTCAGACTGTAACTGATATTGAAAATCTGAAGCGAAAAGTTTCTTTTCAGCCAAGTGCAGGAATCGGGATTAAATATCAGGGACTTACCCTGGATTATGCAATTACCAACTCCGGAATCGGCGGCTCGAATTTTTATTCCAATTTCTTTTCCCTGAAACTGGATATGGGCGATTTCAGGAATTAAATTTAACTTCACTCAAACTACAGCCATGAAAAAAATTCTGAATTTCACATTTTTGCTCCTATTCAGTGCAGCTTACAGTCAGAATATTTCCAATTACGAATATGTTTCTATAGCAGCGAAAACGGGGAATTTCGAATCCGCCAAATACGGTTTGAGTGGGATTTTAAGCTCAAAACTTAAGGCGGGGAAATACGAAGTCGTGAGTGAAAGCAGTGATTCCTGGCCTGAAGCTGCAAAAAACAATCCTTGCGGTGTTCTGAAAGCAGAAATTGAGGACACCAGCACTTTCCTTAAAAATAAAATACAGGTAAACTTCAAAGACTGCAGCGGAAAAACTTTGGCTTCATTTGAAGGAAAGTCAAACATCAAAGAATTTGAACCCGGATTTAAAGATGCTTTAAATACGGCGTTGAAAACATTTCCTGTATCAAATCCTGTGAAATTGGCGGTTACCAATGAAACTCCCAAACCGAATATCGCAGCTGTGGCCGAACCTGTAAAATCAACATCAAACCAAACTTCGAACAGCGGTGCAAAAACTGAAGATAAAGCAGAAACTTTCAGTAACGGAACCTTAAATTTGAACCGGATTTTTATTTCCGACAGCCAGTTTATCCTCGCCAGCCCGAATAATTCTACACCTTACGCCATCTTTAAAGCGACTACTAAAAAAGATGTGTACAGAGTTCAGCTTCAGGACGGATCGCAAACTTTAGGACATATCGAACACGGAAATATCGTGATTGAATTGCCCAATGCTGACGGAAGTTACAGGAAAGAAATTTTTGAAGAGACTGTTATTATGGCGTATTAAAATACTCCCAAACCAATCTGCCACGGCTTTTACCCAAAATTTCCTCCAAAGTTTCCCGGGAAGATTCTTTCACTCTTTTTACCGATTTCAGTTTTGAAAGCAGAAGTTCGATGGCTTTTTCACCAATCCCCGGGATTTCTTCAAGCTCAGATTTGATGGTTGAATTTTTCCGTCTTGTGCGATGATGTTTTACCCCAAAACGGTGAGATTCGTCCCGGACACGCTGTAAAATCTTAAGCGTTTCCGATTTTTTGTCCAGGTAAAGCGGAATGGAATCTTCCGGAAAATAAATTTCTTCCAGCCGTTTCGCAATGCCGATGATGGTAATTTTTCCATAAAGGCCAAGAAGCTTCAGGCTTTTCACGGCAGACGAAAGCTGGCCTTTTCCTCCATCGATCAAAATCAACTGAGGCAACGGTTCATTTTCATCCAAAAGTCTTTTATACCGGCGGTAAATCACTTCTTCCATGGTTTTAAAATCATCAGGACCCACTACTGTTTTCGGGTGAAAAATGCGGTAATCTGCTTTGCTGGGCTTTCCGTTTTTAAATACAACGCACGCCGAAACCGGATTGCTTCCCTGGATATTCGAGTTATCAAATCCTTCAATATGTCGTGGTTCTGTCGGCATCCGCAGCAGTTTCTGCATTTCTGCCATGATGCGGTTGGTATGTCTTTCGGGATCTACAATCTGTACCTGTTTCAGTTTTTCGATGCGGTATTCTTTGGCATTTTTTTCCGAAAGTTCCACAATTCTTTTTTTGTCGCCAACCTTCGGAACAATAAGTTTTACATTCGGAATTTCGAGCGTAAGATGAAATGGAAGCAGGATTTCCTTAGAATCTGAGTTGAACTTCTGGCGGATCTCAATCATAGCTTCCTCCAGAATATCTTCATCGCTTTCTTCCAGGATTTTCTTGATTTCTGTAGTAAAACTTTGGATGATATTTCCGTTCTGAATTTTAAAGTAATTCACATAAGCCGCAGTTTCATCACTCGTCATCCCGAACACATCTACATCATCGATATTGGGGTTAACTACGGTATGTTTGTGCTGATAATTTTCGAGCAGATCAATTTTTTCCTTGATGACATGGGCATTTTCGAATTCCAGATTCTCCGCATATTTGGTCATCTGTTTCACGAGATACTCTTTTGCCTGACGGAAATCTCCCTTGATAATTCCCCGTATTGCATCAATTTTCTGGTCGTAATTTTCTTTTGTTTCGAGCATTTCACAAGGACCTTCGCAGTTCTTGATGTGATATTCCAGGCAAACCTTATATTTTCCTTCTGCAATTTTTGCTGGGGCTAGATTCAGATTACAGGTGCGGATTTTGTAAATATGTTTAATGGTATCGAGCAAAATTTTTGCAGGACGAACTTTCGCATAAGGTCCGAAATATTCTGAACCGTCTTTAATCATGGTTCGGGTTAAAAAAATACGCGGAAAATTTTCGTTCTTGATGCAGATCCAGGGATAAGACTTATCATCTTTCAGCATCACGTTGTAAAACGGCTGGTGTTCTTTGATAAGATTGTTCTCAAGCAACAGCGCATCATATTCACTCGGAACGATGGTCGTTTCTAGCCGGTGAATCTTACCGACCATGATTCTGGTTCTGTATCCTGAAAGATTTTTATTGAAGTACGAAAGCACCCGTTTTTTCAGATGCTTGGCTTTTCCGACATAGAGCAGCTGTCCGTTTTTATCATAGTAACGGTAAACGCCGGGTTCGGAAGGTAAAGTTTTCAGCTGAAGTTCAAGGTCAGGATTCATGTAACAAAAATAGGGAATTGATTTTTATTCGGGCGTTTATTTCGCTTTTCCATTTCCCCTTTTCTGTAGGTCTTTTTCCTTACAGAAAAGCGCTCTGTTCAGTCCGCGACGCATATTTCCACAATCCCGTAAAAAACTGTATTTTTAAAGAAAAATTTACCGATGATTTACGGCGTAGACCACTTTACCATTTCCGATGTAATGGAAATCTTAGCAAATCCCAATAAAGCAAAACTTAATAAGGAATCAAAAGACAAAATTTTAAGATCTCAGAAAAACGTTCAGCAAATTGTTGAATCAGACCGTACGGTTTATGGAATCAATACTGGTTTCGGGCCACTTTGCGATGTGAAAATTTCAGAAGAAGAAACGGCGCAACTTCAGTATAATCTCATTATTTCTCACGCAGTGGGTGTTGGTAAACCAATTGCCAAAGAGTTGTCTAAAATGATGATGATTGCCAAAATCCACGCACTGTCGAAAGGATTTTCGGGAGTTTCGCTAGAAGTTATTGAAAGAATGATTCTGATGCTGGAAAAAGACATCATCCCAGCCGTTCCGGAACAGGGATCTGTAGGTGCATCCGGAGATTTGGCTCCTCTGGCACATTTGGTTTTGCCGCTTTTAGGTCTTGGAAAAGTATGGGAAAATGACAGAACGGTGGAAGCTTCCGGTGTTCTTGAAAAACATGGCTTAGAACCGCTCATTTTGGGTCCGAAAGAAGGTCTTGGATTAATCAACGGCACTCAGTTTATTCTAGCCCACGCTATTTTGGGACTGAACAAATTTGAATATCTTTTAAATCTTGCCGACTTAACTGCTGCCATGTCATTGGAAGCGTACCGCGGCTCTTCCAGCCCATTCAAAAAAGAACTTCATGATATCCGTCCGTTTGATGGCAGTAGAAAAGTAGCTGGCAGAATGTTGACGTTTCTGGAAGGATCCGAAAACCTAAAGGAACACGAGTTTTGTGACCGCGTGCAGGATCCGTATTCAATGCGCTGTGTTCCACAGGTTCACGGGGCGAGCAGAAATGCCTATGAGCATCTTAAAAACTTAGCCGAAACAGAACTTAATTCGGTAACCGATAACCCGATTGTTTTAAGTGCAGAAGAATCCATTTCCGGCGGGAACTTCCACGGACAGCTGTTGGCATTACCTTTAGACTACGCTACTTTAGCAGCTGCAGAACTTGGCAATATATCGGACAGAAGAAGTTATCTTTTACTGGAAGGGAAATACGGTCTGCCAAAATTACTGGTTGAAAGTTCAGGATTAAATTCCGGATTTATGATACCTCAATATACATCGGCCGCCTTGGTCACCGAAAACAAAACATTGTGTTTTCCTGCTTCCGCAGATTCAATCCCAACAAGTTTAGGACAGGAAGATCATGTTTCGATGGGAAGTATTTCCGGAAGAAAATTCAATCAGGTTTTGGCGAATTTAGAAAATATTTTAGCGGTAGAACTTATGTTTGGCGCTCAAGGATTAGAGTTCCGAAGACCAGCAAAATGCTCGAAATATGTGGAAAATGCTTATAATCTCATTCGTACAAAAGTTGAAAAATTAGAAGATGACAGATTAATTGGTGAAGATATGTTGGCCATAGTGCAATTAATTCGTGAGAGAAAATTTGACGTAAATTAATAAAATATGAGAAAAAATATAATTGTAGCGTTTCTCTGCTGTTTAGTATTATGGCAAATGCTCATATAGTAAAAACACGAAGATAGCCGAACTGTTAGATTCGATGGGCAGCACACAACCGATGAAAACATCATATGAATATATGATTGAACACTATAAAAAGAACTATCCCGATGTTCCAACTGAATATTGGGATAAAGCATCAAAATATGTCAATTATAATGAACTTATAGAAAAATTGATTCCCGTCTATACCAAACATTTTACTGAGCAGGAAATAGAAAGTCTCATAACATTTTATCGGAGTACAACAGGTAAGGAAATGATTGATAAAACACCATTAATTCTACAAGAAAGCATGGAAATCGTGGGGAGTTGAACTAGCTCAAAAACTTGAAAAAGAAATTTCGTTTGCTACCAAAAAGGTATATCATCGCCTCCTCCTCCGATGTCTTCTAAATAGTCAACTTACTAGAATTAAAGATCAGATTATAATAAAAAGCTTCCACGAATTTATTGTTGGAAGTTTTTTTGTAATAAAAATTACACGATACTTTTTCTTGATTTAAACTTTCCTTTAAGTAAGTTTAACTGCATTTTCTTTTAGTAAGTTGTATAAACACAAAAAATCCTCAATCAAATACATGAATGAGGATTAAAAAAAACTGGCGGCGACCTACTCTCCCGCTTTCGCAGTACCATCGGCGCTAGAGGGCTTAACTTCTGTGTTCGGAAT
>Ga0308157_10000296_pt1 | contig 182290 bp, 185 predicted proteins | sample PhyBR1_FD_201035 | JGI IMG/M metagenome (GOLD analysis project Ga0308157, IMG submission 201035) | Phyllosphere microbial communities from UC Gill Tract Community Farm, Albany, California, United States - DLSLB.R1 | ecosystem: Host-associated > Plants > Phyllosphere > Unclassified | place... | reverse complement strand
GAACTGCGCCTTACCACCGAGCGGCTGCTGGGTGATCATCGAGTACGGACCGGTCGAACGCGCGTGGATCTTGTCGTCGACCAGGTGGTGCAGCTTCAGGATGTACATGTAGCCGACCGAGATCGGTGCCGGGAACGGCTCTCCGGAGCGGCCGTCGAACAGCTGGGTCTTGCCCGAGCGGTCGATGAGGCGGTCGCCGTCGCGAGTCGGCAGCGTCGAGTCGAGGAGACCGGCGATCTCGTGCTCTTCTGCACCGTCGAACACCGGGGTGGCGACCTTCGTGCCGGGGGCTGCCTCGAAGGCGTCCTTCGGCAGCGTCGATGCCCACTCCGGGTTGCCCTCGACCTTCCAGCCCTGCTTGGCGATCCACCCGAGGTGGGTCTCCAGGACCTGGCCGAAGTTCATTCGACCCGGGATGCCGAGCGGGTTCAGGACGATGTCGACCGGGGTGCCGTCGGGGAGGAAGGGCATGTCCTCGATCGGGAGGATCTTCGCGATGACGCCCTTGTTGCCGTGGCGGCCGGCGAGCTTGTCGCCCTCGGTGATCTTGCGCTTCTGAGCGATGTAGACCACGACGCGGCGGTTGACGCCCGAGCCGAGCTCGTCGTCGCCGTCTTCGGCGTTGAACTCCTTGACGGCGATGATCGTGCCCTGCTCGCCGTGGGGAACCTTCAGCGAGGTGTCGCGGACCTCACGGCTCTTCTCGTTGAAGATCGCGCGGAGCAGGCGCTCCTCGGCCGACAGCTCGGTCTCGCCCTTCGGCGTGACCTTGCCGACGAGGATGTCGCCGGGGCTGACCTCGGCGCCGATGCGGATGATGCCGCGCTCGTCGAGGTCCTTCAGCAGCTCAGGGCTGACGTTGGGGAGATCGCGGGTGATCTCCTCCTTGCCGAGCTTCGTGTCGCGGGCGTCGACCTCGTACTCCTCGATGTGGATCGAGGAGAGGGTGTCGTCCTTCACGAGGTCCTGGCTGAGGATGATCGCATCCTCGAAGTTGTAGCCCTCCCACGTCATGAACGCGACGAGCAGGTTCTTCCCGAGCGCCAGCTCGCCGTTCTCGGTGGCGGGGCCGTCGGCGATGACCTCGCCGGCCTCGACGCGCTCACCGGCCGAGACGACGACCTTCTGGTTGTACGACGTGCCCTGGTTGGAGCGGTCGAACTTGCGCAGGTGGTACTCCTGAGTGCCGCCCTCGTCGAGCTGGACGACCACGCGGTCTGCGGAGACCTCGGCGACCACACCCGCCTTGTCTGCGGCGAGCACGTCACCGGCGTCGACGGCCGCGTAGCCCTCCATACCGGTACCGACCAGCGGCGAGTCGCTGCGCAGCAGCGGCACGGCCTGACGCTGCATGTTGGCGCCCATGAGCGCGCGCTGAGCGTCGTCGTGCTCGAGGAACGGCACGAGCGAGGTCGCCACGGACACCATCTGGCGCGGGGAGACGTCCATGTAGCCGATCTCGGCGGGCTCGAACATGTCGACCTCGCCGCTGCCGCCCTTCGGACGAGCCAGCACGTGGCTGTCGATGAACTTCTTGTTCTTGTCGAGCTTCGCGTTCGCCTGGGCGATGTTGAAGTCGTTCTCCTCGGACGCGGTGAGGTAGTCGATCTCGTCCGTGACGACACCGTCCTCGACGCGACGGTACGGGGTCTCGATGAACCCGAAGGAGTTGATGCGGGCGAAGGTCGCGAGCGAGCCGATCAGACCGATGTTCGGGCCTTCAGGGGTCTCGATCGGGCACATGCGGCCGTAGTGCGACGGGTGGACGTCGCGGACCTCGACGCCTGCGCGGTCGCGGCTGAGACCACCGGGGCCGAGGGCCGAGAGGCGGCGCTTGTGGGTCAGACCCGCGAGCGGGTTGTTCTGATCCATGAACTGCGACAGCTGCGAGGTTCCGAAGAACTCCTTGATCGCGGCGACGACAGGGCGCACGTTGATCAGGGTCTGCGGCGTGATCGCCTCGATGTCCTGCGTGGTCATGCGCTCGCGGACGACGCGCTCCATGCGGGACAGACCGGTGCGGACCTGGTTCTGGATGAGCTCGCCGACAGCGCGGATGCGACGGTTGCCGAAGTTGTCGATGTCATCGGTCGCGATGCGGATCTCGGCCTTCTTGCCGCTGCGGAGACCCTCGAAGGTCTCGTCGCCGCGGTGCAGACGCACGAGGTACTTGATCGTCGCGACGATGTCCTCGACGGTCAGGACCGAGGAGTCGAGCGGCTGGTTCAGGCCCAGCTTCTGGTTGATCTTGTAGCGACCGACCTTCGCGAGGTCGTAGCGCTTCGCGTTGAAGTAGAAGTTGTCCAGCAGCGCGCGTGCGGCCTCTGCGGCGACCTGCTCGCCCGGACGCAGCTTGCGGTAGATGTCGCGGAGCGCGTCTTCCTTCGTGAGGATGGTGTCCTTCGCGAGCGTCTCCTCGATGGAGGGGAAGCCGGCGAACTCGGCGAGGATCTCTTCGCTGGTCATGCCGAGGGCCTTGAGGAACACGGTCACGGACTGCTTGCGCTTGCGGTCGATGCGCACGCCGACCTGGTCGCGCTTGTCGATCTCGAACTCGAGCCATGCACCGCGGCTCGGGATGACGCGCGAGGAGACGATGTCCTTATCGGAGGTCTTGTCGGGCGTCTTGTCGAAGTAGACACCGGGCGAGCGCACGAGCTGCGAGACGACGACGCGCTCGGTGCCGTTGATGATGAAGGTTCCCTTGCTGGTCTGCAGCGGGAAGTCGCCCATGAAGACGGTCTGCGTCTTGATCTCACCGGTCTGGTGGTTCATGAACTCGGCCTCGACGTAGAGCGGGGCCGCGTACGTCTTGCCGCGCTCCTTGCACTCGTCGATCGAGTACTTCTCGGGCTCGAGGTACGGGTTGGTGAAGCTCAGCTGCATCGTCTCGCTGAGGTCTTCGATCGGAGAGATCTCCTCGAAGATCTCCTCCAGACCGCTGTTCTCGTTGAGATCCTTGCGGCCGGCCTTCTTTCCTGCAGCGAGGCGTGCCTTCCACGTGTCATTGCCGACGAGCCAGTCGAAGGACTCGGTCTGCAACGCGAGAAGGTCAGGGACCGTCAGCGTGTCGGAGATCTTGGCGAACGAGAGACGCGATGCTCCGCGTCCGTTCTTGTTGGTGGTGGATGTGGATGCGTTGGGAGCAGCAGCCAAGGGAATAACCTCCGTGAGCCCCGCGGGGCTTCTCGATTCCTTTGTGTCAGGTGGAGTGCGCGCTCGCATGCTCAACATCTGCCGACCACCATATGAGGGCAGGGAGAAAGGAGGCGCAAGGAATAACTATACGTCTGATTTCACAACATGGCAAGCGTGATCCTTGACCAATTCCGGATGCTGCGGTAAAAGCCCCTCGAACGACGCATTCGGAGAGGACGGGGCGAGGCGCGGCGCAGTCAGCTGCCGAGGAGCAGGGCGCGCACGGCGGCGGCGCCGATACGGCTCGCGGCGGCGACATCGATCACGGGCAACGGCAGCGGATGCTGCGCCGGGAGCCCCACGTTCACGATGACCGCGTGCGGATCGCGCGCGGCGGCGAGCTCCACGAGCTCCCGCTGAGCGGCATCCGCATCGGGTCGATCGATCAGCAGCACCAGCCGGCCCGCGGCCGCGGTCGCCGCGCCGAGGGCTGCCTCCCGCTCGGCATCAGTCGCGCTCGCGACATCGAGTCGCACCTGGAAGCCGTCATCCGCGAGCGCCGCCGACACGTACGAGGCGGCGCTGTCGACAGCGAGGGTCGACCGGCGCCGCGCATCCACGACCGAGAGCGCGGATGCCACAGCATCCGCCGCGCCGTCCGCGTGGAGGTCGCCGGTGACGCGAAGCGCCCGCTCGACGATCGATACGCCGTCGAACGACGTCGCCGGTGCCTCCGGGGCGGCACGCAGCTTCGTCGCGAGAGCGCGCACCCGGTCGCGCGCCTGCTCGACGCGCGCGCGGGAGAGCGTCCCGGCGCGCAGCGCTGCGACGATCGCATCGCGCGCGGCGAGGAAGTCCTGCCCGTCCTGGTCGGATGCCGCGGCATCCCCGGGGTTCGTCGGATTGCCGATGCAGAGCAGATCCGCTCCGGCGGCGAGAGCCTGCACCGCGCCGCCGCCGAGGCCGACCGACTCGCGGACGGCGGCCATGTCGAGCGCGTCGGTGATGATGACGCCGTCGAAGCCCATCTCGCGCAGGCGTCCGAGCACCCCGGGGTTCAGCGTCGCAGGCTGCTCGCCCCACGCCGGGACGACGATGTGCGCGGTCATGATGGCATCGACGCCTGCGGCGATCGCAGCGCGGAACGGCTCGAGGTGCACCTCATCGATCTCGTGCGGATCGAGCGCGATCACCGGCAGCGCATGATGCGAGTCGAGATGGGTGTCGCCGTGCCCGGGGAAGTGCTTCACACAGGCCGCCACTCCCCCCTCCTGCAGCCCCCGCACCGTCGCGGCGACGTGCCGGGAGACGAGTGCGGCATCCGCTCCGAACGACCGCACACCGATCACGGGATTGCGCGGGTCGGTGTTGACGTCGGCGACGGGGCCGAGCACGACGTCGACACCGGCCGCGCGGGCGCGGCGTGCGAGTTCGCCGCCGGTCGCCTCGCTCGCACGCGTGTCGTCGAGGATGCCGAGCTGCGCGGCGCCGGGGAGCGTGGAGCCCGCCGCCGCCTCGAGTCGGGTGACGCTGCCGCCCTCTTCATCGACACCGATCAGGGCATGCGGGTTGGCCTCATGGATCTCGGCGCTCAGGGCGGCGGGATCGGACGAGATGTTCTGTGCGAAGTAGACGACGCCGGCGAGGTCCTCCTCGAGCGCCTCGCGCAACCACTGCGGCGCACGGGTGCCGAAGAACCCCGGCCACAGCACGCTGTGGGCCAGACGGGTGAGCTCGTCGGTCATCCCTTGACTGCCCCGGCCGTCATTCCGCTGGACAGACGCCCCTGCACGATGACGAAGAAGATCATGACCGGGATCGTGATGATCGTCGATGCCGCCATGATGCTGCCCCAGTCGTTCGAGTGCAGCCCGAAGAACGACTTCAGACCGATCGCGACCGTGTACTGATCCTCGGCGCCGCCGAGCATCGTCATGGCGAAGATGAACTCGTTCCACGCGGTGATGAAGCTGAAGATCGATGTGGCCACCAGGCCCGGCATCACCAGCGGCAGCAGCACCGAGCGGAACATGCGCCACCAGCTCGCGCCGTCGATGTACGCGGCCTCCTCGAGCTCCACAGGGACCGCCGCGACGAAGCCGCGCAGCATCCAGATGCCGAAGGCGAGCGAGAGCGCGACGTAGACGATCATCAGGCCGACGATGCTGTTGAGCAGCCCCAGGCTCTTGACCTGGAGGAACAGCGGGATCACGAGCGCCTCGAGCGGCACCATCTGCACGATGAGGATCATCATGAGGATCATCGTGCGGAACTTGAACTTGAACCGGGCGACGGCGACGGCGGCGAGCAGGCACACCAGTGCACTCACGAGAACCGTCACGAGGGCGACGATCATCGAGTTGCGCAGGTAGGTGCCGAAACCGCCCTCGTTGAAGACGAACACGAAGTGGTCGAGCGTCCACTCCTCGGGGATGAACGACCGGCCACCGCTCGACGCGTTCGCATCGAACGCGCTGGAGACCATCCAGTACGCCGGGAACAGCGTGAACGCGAGGACGACGGCGACGCCGACGCCGATCCCGATGCGGGAGAGAACGGACTTCTTCGGGTTCACAGCTCGTCCTCCTTCATGAGCGAGCGGATGTACACGATCGTGATGCCGATCAGCACGAGGGTCAGCAGCACGGCGAGCGCCGCACCGAAGCCGTAGCGGTTCTGCCCGAACGACTCGACGTACGACCAGACGCCGAGGTTGAGCACCGAGCGGTTCGAGCCGGAACCACCGGGCATGAGGTAGACCTGCGCGAAGACCTTGAAGTCCCAGATGGTCGAGAGGATGATCACGACCGAGAACACGGGGCGCAGGGTCGGGAAGACGATCTTCCAGAAGCGGCGCCACGCGCCGGCGCCGTCCATGGCGGCGGCCTCGAGCATCTCCTTCGAGACGCCGAGCAGGCCTGCGAGCACCGTGATCGCGACGAACGGGAATCCGTGGTGCACGACGTTGAGCAGCACGATCGCGTAGAACGACCACTGGTTGGTGAACCAGTTGACGGGTCCGTCGATGAGGCCGAGGTCGAGCAGGATGCTGTTGAAGATGCCGCGATCGGCATCGAAGATGAAGGTCCACACGTACGTGCCGGTGACCGCGGGCATCGCCCAGGCGATCATGATGCAGCTGGAGACGATGAGCCGCCACGTCTTGCCGAGGCGCTGCAGCAGCAGCGCCACGAGGGTTCCGACGGCGACGGTGGCGAGCACCGACACCGCGGCGAAGCCGACCGTGTTCGGAAGCACGATCGTCCACAGCGTGGAGTCGGTCAGCGCCTCGATGTAGTTGCCGAGGCCGATCCAGTTGTTCTCGCCCGTGTTGATCTCGCGCAGGCCGTAGTCCTGCAGCGAGAAGATGAACACCTGCACGAGGGGCCAGAGCATCAGCCCCGCGAGGATGATCAGCCCCGGCGCGAGCAGCAGCCACGGCCGTGACTTGGCGAGCAGGGTGAACCGATTGGATCGGCGGCTGCCGGGCACGGAGGCGGGGGTCTTCCCCGCCTCCGTGGGTGTCGGCAGCGGTGCGTGCACCGTCGACATCAAGAGATACTGCCTAACTTGTCATTGCTGATGGCACCAGTCTCACTGGTTCTCCCAGTCCTACTGGTTCTCCCAGCTCTACTGGTTGAGCAGTTCGGTCATCTCGGCGGCGGCATCCTTCGTCGCGGCCTGGACGTCCTTCTGCCCGCTGAGGATCGACTGCATCATCGCGTTGGTGGTCTTCTTCGCCTGGACGGCACCGAAGTTCGGCGTGACCGGCACGGATGCGCCGCCGTCGACCATCTGCTCGGCGAAGGGCGCGACCAGCGGGTCGGTCGAGGCCAGTGCCTCTTCCATCGCGGATGCGACGCCCGGGAAGTAACCGGTCTGCTCGGCCCACTTCTCGGCGAACTCGCCGGTGGTCATCATCTTCGTGAACTCCCACGCGAGGTCGGCGTTCTTCGTGTTGTTGAAGATGGAGAGGTGCGATCCGCCGAGCACCGACGGGGCGATGCCGCCGTCCTTGCCGGGGATGACCGCCGCGCCGATCTTGCCCTCGAGGTCGGGACCCGCCTCGACGAGTGATGCAGGGGTCCACGATCCCGACAGCATCATCGCGACGTTGCCCTGCGCGAAGTTGTCGCTGAGGTCGGTCTCCTTCCACGTGGTGGCACCTGCGGAGGAGAAGCCGTGCTTCGTCGCGAGGTCGGTGTAGAACTGGATGCCCTCCTGCGACTCGGCGCTGTCGAGCTCACTCGTCCACTCGCCGCCGTCCTCGGTGGCGATCTCGCCGTCAGCGCCCCAGACCCAGGGGTAGACCTGGAACTCGGCGTCACCGGGGACGGGGAATGCCATCATCTCGGGGTGCGCGGCCTTGATCGCCTCGCCCGCGGTGATGATGTCGTCCCACGACTTCGGAGCCTCGAGACCGAGCTCCTCGAAGATGTCGGTGCGGTAGACCAGCGCGCGAACGCCGGCGTACCACGGCATGCCGTAGAGCTCTTCGTCGTAGGTTCCGGCGACCTCGAGCCCCTCGACGAGGTCGTCGCGGAGGCCGTCCTCTGCGTCGACGTACTCATCGAGCGGGAGCAGCGCGCCGGCGTCGGCGAACTCCGCCGTCCACGTCGTGCCGGTCTCGGCGACATCGGGAGTCGTGCCACCGGCGATCGAGGTCACGAAGCGGTCGTGCGCGTCGGCCCACTGGACCTCTTCGATCTCGACCTTGGCGCCGGTCTGCTCCTCGAAGGCCGCCGAGACCTCGTCGTAGAAGCCGGATGCGTCGGGGTTGGTGCCCTTCATGAGCCAGACGGTGAGGGTCTCGCCCTCGCCGTCGGTTCCGCCGTTGCCGCTGTCACCGGCGCAGCCGGCAAGGCCCAGTGCCGCCGTGACGCCGAGCGCCACGATCGGAAGAATACGCTTCTTCATCAGGTGAATCTCCTCATTGAAAACTGCCTCAGGACGCCTGGTCTGCGCGTCACCTTCGGAAAAGTATTCACCACTAACAAATTCTACGCAAATCAGATTCGGGATCGTCATACAGCCGTAACGTAGGCTTCACACCGTGGGAAGAACGCGCCATCGGGATGCCGAGTCCCCCAGCACTCGCCTCGACCACGGCGGCACGGCGAGCATCGTCCCGTCCGAGTTCACCTCCGGGTTCGAACTCGTCGTCGACGGCACCCCTCAGTCGCACGTCGACCTCGACGACCCGACGCACCTGCACTTCGAATACGTCGTGCGCATGGGCGCGGTGATCGACCAGCTTCCGACAGGCCCCCTCACCGCCGTCCACCTGGGCGCAGGCGCACTCACCATCCCGCGATACATCGACGCCACCCGCCCCGGTTCCCGGCAGCAGGTGATCGAGCTCGAGGCACCCCTGGCCGCTCTCGTCCGCGAGCACCTGCCCGTGCCGCGCGCGGCATCCATCCGCATCCGGCTGGGCGCCGCGCGCGCGGGCGTCGCCCGCCTGCCCGGCGCACTGTCCGGCGCGTGCGATCTCGTCGTCTCGGATGTGTACTCGGGCGCGCAGACGCCCGCCCACCTCACCAGCGTCGAGTTCTACCGCGAGCTCTCGGCGCTGCTCGCCCCGGAAGGCGTGCTCCTCGTGAACGTCGCCGACGGTCCGGGGCTCGCCTTCGCCCGGCGCCAGATCGCCACCGTCTCGCACGTGCTCCCCGAGGTCGCGCTGCTCGCCGATACCCAGGTGCTCAAGGGCCGTCGCTTCGGAAACCTCGTGATCGCGGCATCCGCCTCACCGCTGCCCACCGAATGGCTGCCCCGGATGCTGGCCGCAGGCCCCCATCCGGCCAAGATCGCCCAGGGCGCCGAGGTCGCGGCCTTCGCCCAGGGGGCGAGGATCGTCACGGATGCGGATGCCGTGGCCTCTCCCAAGCCCGACGCCTCGATCTTCTTGCGCTGAATCGCGCCTCCGGGGCGTGCCGACTGCTCTTCTGCGCCGGCCGCAGGCAGACTGGGAGTGCGTGAGATGGGAGTGCGTGAGAGGAGAGCATGTGGGTTATATCAGGGGTTACGACCCAGAGACTCTTCGAGAGCAGGTCGATCAGGTCGAATGCGCCGAGCGTCTGGTCGAGATCGAGGAGCAGCGGAGCCTTCCCGCCATGCTCGAGCGCGTGTGGCTGCTGAAGGTCCTCGGCAGCCTCGACGACGCACTCGCACTCGCCGATGAGACCGTGCGGCTCGCGCGCATGGCCGGCACGCGCAAAGACGTCCTCCGCTCGCGCGTGCTGCACGCGACCGTGCTGCAGTACCGTGGCGCGCACGCCGCGGCCGAGCAGGAGCTGACCACGTGCATCACCGAAGCCGAAGGACAGGGCTGGGGCGGGATCGCGGCGTTCGCGCATCAGCACCAGGGCCGCAACGCCTACGAGGCGGAGGACTTCGACCTCGCACGCGAGAGCTTCAAGCAGGAGCTGTTCCTGCGTCGCGAGTCGGGTGCGGCGGACTCCGAGCTCGAGGTCGTGCTGCTCGCCATCGAAGCGGCGGAGAGACGACGCAGCACGCAGCTCGTCGTGGGCTGAGCCCGGTCACTCCCCCGCCGCGCCGAATGTCATCGGCGTGCTCTATTCTGAGCGCATGTCGGACCTGAACCGAGTGCGCACGTGGGCCGAGGCCCTGATTCGCATGCACCTCGACGAGTCGTGGACCTTCGGCTTCGACAACGCCAAACGGCGTGCGGGCCAGTGCGACTTCCGCGCGAAGCGGATCACTGTCTCGCGGTACCTCGCCGCACGCTTCGAGGACGACGAGATCCATCAGGTGCTCCTGCACGAGGTCGCCCATGCACTGGCCGGCCACCGCGCGGCGCACGGTCCGTCATGGCGTCGCGTCGCCGCAGAACTCGGGTACGTCGGCGGCACGACCCATCACGGTGAGACGGCCGAAGAGCTCGCCCCGTGGATCGGCACGTGCCCTGCAGGTCACATCACCTATCGGCATCGCCGACCTGGTCGCGCCACGTCGTGCGCGAAGTGCTCGAAGACGTTCGATCCCCGGTTCGAGTTCGACTGGGTGAGGCGCGAGATCACCGCCGCGGCGAAACTCGCCGCCCGCACCCCGCGCTGAGTCGGGCCGTCGTCACTCGAAGGCGACGAACGCGCCGTTCTCCAGCACCGGCACGACGGCGACCGCGTCGACCTCCGCTGCCGCCGCTGCCGCGGTCGGAACGATTCCCGCCGATTCCATGCGCGCGGTCGCCTCGACGCCGCCTGCGATCTCCTTCGCCGAGCCGGATGCGGTCAGCAGATGCCGTATCGCCCGGCGCAGACCACGCGCTGACTCGCATGCCGCTGCCGCCTCCGGCGACGTGTGATCGGCCCCGAGATCGCTGAGAGCCGCGATGACCGTTCCTGCGCCGAGCTGGTCTTCGACGGCGAACCTCAGGTCACCGGCATCCGTGATCTCACCGGCCGCGACCACGTTCACCGACGTGCGGGCCTTGCGGCGGTTCTGCATCTCGAGCACCGCGCGAGCGACGGCAGAGGCATTGCGGAGCGAGCCGATGAGCACCGTCGACTGCTCTGCCGCGGCGGCGACCGCTGCGCCGTTGCGCGACCAGGTCACCGCATCCGCCAACGGGAGCGATCCGCCGGCCGCCACGGCATCGGTCACCGTCGACGAGAAGCGCAGCACGTCGACGACGACGACGACATCCGCCGGGGCGAGACGCGCGAGCCCTGCCGTGCCCCACTCGAAACGGACCTGGTACGACGACTGATCGAATGGATGCGGCATGCCCCCCAGCCTATGGTCCCCGCATCCGTCCATGAGACGAGAGGACAGGACTCAGTCGACGGCGAGCGCTTCGACAGGAGCCACTCTTGTCGCGAGCCTCGTCGGCACCGCGGCGGCGACGAGCGTGAGGAGCGAGGTCGCGACGAGGATGATCAGCACCGGCAACCACGGCACAGCAGGGGCGACGATGCCGGCGGTCTGGTCGAACGCCGGGGGCATCCGCACCGAACCGAGCAGCGACTGCGCCGCGATCCACCCGTACAGCACACCGAGGACGAGTCCGGTGGCCGTCGCGGTGAGGGTGATGTGCAGCGCCTCGAGCAGGATCATCCGCCGCACCTGCCCGTTCGACAGCCCGATCGCGCGCAGCAGACCGAGCTCGCGCCGCCGCTGCACGACGCCGATCGTCAACAGGTTCACGAGCCCCACTGCGGCGATCACCGCCGAGACCCCGACGAGCACCATCATCACGGCGGCGAACCCGTCCATGATCGCGGAGAACTCCGTGCCGAGCTCGCCACCGGCCGCCTTCGTCAGCAGCGACTTCACGGACTCGAGCGCGACGGCGAACATCGTCACCAGCGTCACCCCCATCACGACGCCGATCGTCATCCGGCTGGAGCGCTCGGGGTACCGCAGCGCGTTCTCGGCAGCCAGCCGCGCCGTCGCCGAACGTCCGAACAGGCGACCCACGAGCCTCAGCACCGGAGGCATCACGAGCACGGCGGCGAGCGAGAGCCCGGTGAACGACAGCAGTCCGCCGACGAACGCCACGACCACACCGAGCGGGGTGACCAGGCCCACGAGCACGCCGAACACGAGCAGGGCCGCGCCGAGGATCAGCAGCAGGAGCGCACCGATGTGGCGCGCCGGGCGCGCCGCGGCATCCTCATGCGACCTCTCGACCGAACCCGCGATCGCCTGCAGCGGGGTCACCGACAGCACCCGTCGCGATCCGATCCACGCCGCCATCCACGTCGTCAGCGCGACGCCGACCGCGGGGATCAGGATCGCGGGCTGCGCGAGGGTGGCATCCGGGACGGACCCCAGCACCCGCTCGGCCAGAGAGAGGCCGACCGCCGAGACGGCCAACCCGACCACCACTCCGATCAGCGCTCCGAGCACGCCGACGATGAAGCCGTGTCCGGCGACCTGCGTGCGCTGCGATCGCGCGGTCGCGCCGATCAGCCGCATCAGCGCGATCCGTCGCGTGCGGCCGGCGACGATCGTGGCGAACGTGTTCGCCGTCACGATCGCGGCGACGTACAGCGCGACCCCGACCAGCAGCACAGAGAGGATCGCGACCACCGCCGCCAGCGTGCCGCTGTCACCGATGTACGGGTCTGCGCGCAGCATCGCCCCGATGTACGCCGTCGCCTCCACGAGCACCACCCCGAACGCCGATGAGAGCGCTGCGACGAGGATGCTCGCGCCCATGCCCCGATCGCGCAGCCATCCCAGCCGCGGGCCCGTCGAGGCCGATTCGGGAACGACGGTCGTGACCGCGCCGACGACGGCGCTCATGCCGTCACCTCCGCGGCGAGCATGTACGCCGCGATCTGCTCCGCGCTCTGGCGCGGATGATCGGCGACGATGCGTCCGTCACCGAGGAACAGCACCCGATCGGCGTGGCTCGCAGCGATCGCATCGTGCGTGACCATCGCGATCGACTGCCCCTGCTCGCGGCTCGCCGTGGCGAGAAGACGGAGCACCTCGCGTCCGCTGCGGGAATCCAGGTTTCCCGTGGGCTCATCCGCGAAGACCAGATCGGGCGCCGTGGCGAGCGCACGGGCGATGGCGACGCGCTGCTGCTGCCCGCCGGAGAGCTCATGCGGGCGGTGACCGAGACGCGTGGCCAGCCCCAGCCTCTCGACGAGGCCGTCGACGCGTGCGCGTTCGATGGCGCTGGGGCGACGCCCATCGAGGTCGAACGGCAGCAGGATGTTCCCGAGCGCATCGAGCGCGGGCACCAGGTTGAACGCCTGGAAGATGAACCCGACCCGCCGACGACGCAGGAGTGTGAGTTCGAGGTCGCTGAGTCCGGTGATCTCGGTGTCGCCGATCCAGGCCCGCCCGCCGGTGGGAGCGTCGAGCCCCGCCATGATGTGCATGAGCGTCGATTTGCCCGAACCGCTCGGCCCCATGATGGCGGTGAACTGTCCGCGCCGGATGCCGACGCTGATGTCGTCGAGAGCAGTGACGGCGTTCCCGCCCGCACCGTAGGACTTCGTGAGGTGCTGCACGCGGGCGGCGAGCCCGAGGTCTGAGGTCGTGATCTCCATGCCTACGACGCTATGAAGAGCGGATGCCGCAGCGCATCGCCCTTCCGGAGCATCCGCCTACATCCCCAGGATGATCCGGTTATCAGTTCAACCCGTGCTCGAAGGCGAACACCACCAGTTGCACGCGGTCGCGCAGTGCGAGCTTGGACAGGATGCGACTGATGTGCGTCTTGACCGTCGCCTCGCTGAGGTACTCGCGGCCGGCGATCTCGGCGTTCGAGAGCCCCCGCGCGGCGAGTGCGAAGATCTCCTGCTCGCGCTCCGTCAACGAGGCGAACGAGTCCGGCACCGGCCTGGTCGTCGTGGTGAAGTGGGCGAAGAGCTCGCGGGTGGCGGATGCCGCGATCACACTCGACCCGGAGTGCACGGTCCGGATCGCGGCGAGCAGGAACTCCGGGTCGGCGTCCTTCAGCAGGAACCCGCTCGCGCCCTGCTGGATGGCGCGCGCCGCCGCCTCGTCGAGATCGAAGGTGGTGAGCATCACGACGCGCGGCGGCTCCGGGCGCGCGAGGATCTCGGCGGTCGCGGTCAGACCGTCCATCACCGGCATCCGGATGTCCATCAGCACGACATCCGGCCGGTGCGCGGCGGCGGCATCGAGCGCTTCGCGGCCATCGCCGGCTTCACCGACGACCTCCATGTCGGGCTGAGACGACACGAGCATCCGGATGCCGGCGCGGAACAGCGCCTGGTCATCGACCAGCAGAACGCGGATCACGGCTTCTCCTCCGATTCGGTTCGTGCGGAGCCGGCGATCGGCAGACTGCCGCGCACCACGAACGCCTCTCCCTCGGGCTGCGCGGTCAGCGCGCCGCCGATCAACTGCGCCCGCTCGCGCATCCCGACGATCCCGTGCCCGCCGCCCGGCCCCGCGCCACCGGAGCGCGCACCGTTGCGCACCTCGAGATCCACGCGATCCGGCAACCACGCCAACCGAACATCGACTACGCCCCCATCGCCGTGCCGGATCGTGTTCGTGAGCGCCTCCTGAAGTATCCGGTACACGGCCAGCTGCACAGCCGCAGGCGGCTCTCCGGGCGGCATTGGATCGACCGTGACACGGGGCTCGATGCCCGCCTGCCGCACATGCTCGAACAGCTGCTCGAGATCGGCGTTGGTCGGCTGCGGACCGTCGCCCTGTCGGTGCCGCAGCTGCGTGAGCAGCATCCGCACATCTGAGAGCGCTCCACGCGCTGTCTGGGAGATCGTGCCGAGCGTCTCGATCGCGACGTCCGGCGAGGACGCCGCGGCATACCGCGCGCCATCGGACTGAGCGACGATCACCGCGAGTGAATGCGCCACGACGTCGTGCATGTCCCGCGCGATGCGCACGCGCTCCTGCTCTTCGGCCGCCGTGACCTCGGCGAGCGCCTGCGCTTCGCGCGTCGCGCGCCAGCGCAGCACCATCCGCCATCCGAAACCGCCCAGCCATGGTGCGCCGAGTGTCAGGGTCCCGACGGTGATGAGCATGACCAGACTCACCACGGTGCTGGCGAGGTTGACGCCGAACAGTCCGTTCACGAACACCATCTGCAGGGCGGCGACGATTCCGCCGAGGATCACGGATCCGAGCCCGGTCCACAGAATCCGTCGCGTTCCCCAGGCCGCCGTGGCATACAGTACGCCGAGGATGGAGACGTTTATCGGCAGCGGTCCGAGCCCCGCGGCCATCTGGACGATGGCACCGATCCAGGCGACGGCGAGTGCGACCCCGGGTGCGAGCCGTCCGATCGCGAGCGCCCCGAACTGCAGCGCCCCGGCGACGACCAGAGCGATCACTGCGGCGGTTTCGGGCACGGTGGTGCTCAGCCCTCCCGGTGCGTAGAACGCCAGCGACAGCGGCGTCATCAGCGCGAAACCCACGAACGCCCCGACGATGTCGAGGACGAGGGAGGTGCGGGACAGCGGGCGGATCACCCTCTCACGCTACGCGAGCGGTGCGCGGCGCAGCATCCGCCTCGAGATGTATTCGAGCGCGGGATGGAGAACACGTCCGAGATTCACGGCGCAGACGTGAAAGGCATCCCGCGCGGCAGGGCCTGCCCGTGCCCGCCTCGCCCGCCCGTGCGCGCCTCGGTCAGCGGAGCTCGGCGGCCAGGCGGCGGATCGCCTCGCGGTCGGGCTTGCCCGATGCCAGTGTCGTGAGCTCGTCGACGAGGATCAACCGCGCCGGGCGCGCGGGCCTGCCGATCTCATCGGCGACCGCCGTGCGGGCCCTCTCCAGCTGGTGGGATTCGCTTCGTCGCAGCGCTTCGCCGCGCACGGCGACGATGACGGATGCTTCGCCCCACCGCTCGTCATCCACCCCGACGACGACGGCGGAGGTCAGACCGGCGATGCCGCGCACGATCCGCTCGACCCGATCGAGGGAGACGTTGATCCCGCCGGAGACGATGACGTTGTCGGCACGTCCGTGCACGCGGACCGCACCGTCCTCGACGATGCCGAGGTCGCCGGTACGGTACCAGCGGGTGCCATGCTCATCGCGCACGAAGGTGCGGTCGGTCAGCGCCTGATCCGCCAGATAGCCGTCGGCGAGCATGGGGCCGGCGATCTGCAGCTCGCCGTCGACTGTACGGACCGTCGCCGTATCGAGCGGGATGCCGTCGTACACGCAGCCGCCGCTCGTCTCGGTCGAGCCGTACGTGCGAACGAGTCGGACGCCGAGCTCGGCCGCACGATCCCGCACCGGCTGCGGCAGCGCCTGCCCGCCGACGAGGATCCCCTCGTACGCCTGCAGGGCGGCGAGGACGGCGGTGTCATCGGCGGCATCCAGCAGGCTCGAGATCTGCGCCGGAACCAGCGACGTGAACAGGGGTGCAGCGGGCAGCATCCGCAGCGTCGCCTCGGCGAACGCTCGCGGCGAGAAACCGCCCTCGATCACGACCGGTGCCGTTCCGGAGAGGATCGAGCGCACCAGCACCTGCAGCCCCGCGACGTAGCCGGCGGGGAGCGCGAGCAGCCAGCGGCCCGAGCCGATCCGCCGGGCTGTGGCCTCCGCCCCGGCGCGCAGCGCATCGCCGCTCAGCACGACGCGCTTGGGGATGCCGGTGGACCCGGAGGTGCCGATCACCACGGCCGTGCCGTCTTCGACTTCTCCGGCCCGGTCGCCCAGCAGCCCGAGCCCGAGCGCCGGACCGCCGTCGAGCGCACGGGCGAGGTCGTTCTGCAGCTGTGCGGCGTCGTCGGTGGCCGTCGAGACGAGGGGGATCATGCCCCGACTCCCCCGACTGCCCCGTTCGAATCGCGCAAATTGCGTGTTCGGGGCCGCGGATGCAGCAATTCACGCGATTCGAACGCCGTAAGGGGTGACGCCGTCATCAGCATCAGCAGCGGTGAGGCCATCAGAAGTGGTACGGGAACGACGACCAGTCGGGGTCGCGCTTCTCGAGGAACGAGTCGCGGCCCTCCACTGCTTCATCAGTGCCGTAGGCCAATCGTGTCGCCTCGCCGGCGAACACCTGCTGACCGACGAGTCCGTCATCGACGGCGTTGAACGCGAACTTCAGCATCCGGATCGCGGTCGGCGACTTCGTGAGCACCGTGCGCGCCATCGAGAGCGCCTCGCGCTCGAGGTCTTCGTGCGGGACCACGCGGTTGACGGCCCCCATCTCGTACGCGCGCTGCGCAGAGTACTCCTCGGCGAGGAAGAACACCTCGCGAGCGATCTTCTGACCGGTCTGTCGAGCCATGTACGCCGAACCGTATCCGGCGTCGAAGCTGCCGACGTCGGCATCAGTCTGCTTGAACCTGCCGTGCTCGGCGCTCGCCACGGTCAGATCGCACACCACATGCAGCGAGTGCCCGCCGCCGGCAGCCCATCCCGGGACCACGGCGATGACCACCTTCGGCATGAAGCGGATCAGCCGCTGCACCTCGAGAATGTGCAGGCGCCCGGCCCGTGCCGTGTCGTGCACCGCCGTCTCGTCATCGCTGTACTTGTACCCGTCGCGCCCGCGGATGCGCTGATCGCCGCCCGAGCAGAACGCCCAGCCGCCGTCCTTCGCGCTCGGGCCGTTTCCGGTGAGCAGCACCGCGCCGATCTTGGGGTCCTGTCGAGCGATGTCGAGCGCCCGGTACAGCTCGTCGACGGTGTGCGGGCGGAACGCGTTGCGCACCTCCGGCCGGTTGAACGCGATGCGGGCGACACCACCGTCATGGGTGACGTGCGCGGTGATGTCGGTGTAGTCCTCGGCACCGGGCGCGAGCACCCACTCCGCGGGATCGAAGAGATCGGAGACCATGATCACAGCCTATGCCGCGTGCTGCGCGCGGCGAGTCTTCAACCAGCCGTCGACGATGTCCCAGATCGCGACGCCGACGATGCACACGATCAGCAGCACCGAGAGGATGCGCCCGACGTCGGAGGGCACGTCCGCGCGGTAGAGGGTGAACTCCAGGAACACCGGGTTGAGCAACTGACCCGTCATGACCAGGAAGACCGACCCTGCGGCGAACACGATCGCCAGCACCGTGTTCAGCGCTGCGAGGCCAGGGCGCCAGCGACGGCCGGCGTACACCGCGATCGCGAGGAGCGCCTCGATGCCGATGAGCACCAGTGCGCCGCCGATCCACCACGGCCACAGGCCGGGATTCAGGATCGAGACGGCCGAAGTCTGCGATCCGAGACCTATGCCGACATCGACGCTGTCGCGAGCGAACACGGCGAAACCGATGAAGCGGTCCCACAGCAGCGCCGCGGCGGCGATGCCGAGAAAGACCAGCGATGCGATGAGGTCCGACCGGCCGGCGCCGCCGCTCTCGTGCAGCTCGGGCAGCGAATCGACGCTCCAGCGCACGCCCGTCTGGGCGCCGGATCGTTCGAGGATCGCGAAGACCAGCGTGGTCCAGAACGCCACGTGCACGATCGTCGTGATGCCGACGACGAACACCTGTCCGATGATCTCGCCGATCGGCTTGTCCGCGATCGTGTTGGCGATGGTGACGCCGACCACCGCTGTGATCGGCACGATCCACAGCAGCAGCTTCAGCAGTCGCCACCAGGTGAGGAAATAGGTCGGGCCGATCAGATGCAGCGGACGGTCGGCGAAGCCGGCTGCGAGGACCGCGGGGTCGCCGAGATCCTCGAGGACGGCGCGCTCGGCATCCGCCCGCTCCTCCCCCTGATCGGTGCGCGCCTCGACGGCATCGTCGATGGATGCTTCGAGCTCCGTGCGCACGTCGTCCTGCGCGGCCGGGTTCAGAGACTTCGCGACGGCGGCGATGTACCGCTCGGTGAGTGTGGCAGCCATGATCAGTTCTCCTGCTCAGGTGTGTGTCCGGTGAGAGTGGCGATCGCCCCCGTGAGGGCGCCCCATTCTGAGATGAGGGCTTCAGCGAGGCGGATGCCTGCGGCTGAAGTGCGGTAGAACTTGCGGGGCCGCGCCTCTTCGGTGTTCCACTCGCTCGTGAGGTACTCCTGCTTCTCGAGGCGGCGGAGCAGCGGGTACAGGGTGTTCGCATCGGTGGCGAAACCGTGGCGCGCGAGGTCCTCGAGTAGCCCGTAGCCGTAGCCGGGCGTGCGCAGGAGCTGCAGGCACGCGAGCACGACGGTGCCGCGTCGCAGCTCCTGCAGATGTGTATCGAACACCTCACTCATGTCGGCAACATTACTGTGTGTCACACACTATTGTCAATCACCCATCGATGGCCCTCCGAGCGGAGTACGGTTGCATAATGCTTCAGCTCACCCAGATCGACCCGTTCGACAACACCGAGGTCGACCTGTGGTGGGACATCTACGCCGCTGCAGAACGCGCCGATCGAGGCGCCGACACCGCAGTATGGACGCGCAACGAATCGAGCCATGAGCTGCGGCAGCGCACCGAGGCGATCGAACGGCGCGCTTACCTCGCCCGCCTCGACGGCGAGATCGTCGCCGGTGGACGGCTCGCCCTCCCCCTGCGCGACAACCTGCGCACCGCGAGTCTCGGCGTTCACGTCGCTCCTGCGCTTCGCCGACGCGGCGCAGGAACAGCGGTCCTCACCGCCCTCGAGGAGACCGCCCGCGCTGCGGGGCGCAGCATCCTCACCTCGAGGGCATCCTGGCCCTATTCCGCCGGCGACGACGGCGCCGGCATCCCCGGCCGCGAGTTCGCGAGGCGTCACGGGTATCAGCTCGCGCTCGGCGACGTGCAGAGCCGGCTCCGGATGCCACTCGACGCCGAGCTGCTCGACGACCTCGAGCGCGAAGCATCCGCCCGCCATTCGGACTACACGCTGCGCTCGTGGATCGGGAGCGTCCCGAAGGATGTCGTCCACGACTGGGCCGAACTGGATGCCGCACTCGACACGGAGGCACCCATCGGCGACCTCGACATCGAGCCCGCATCGGTCGATATCGACGACGTGCGGCAGAACGAGATGCTCCTCGCCAGGCAGAACCGGCACAGCTACGGAACCATCGCGCAGGACCGCACAGGGCGCGTCGTCGCCTACACGCAGCTTGTGGTCTCGGGCGATGACGGCAACGCGTACCAGTGGGGAACCCTTGTGCGACGCGAGGCCCGTGGGCACCGCCTCGGAATGGCCGTCAAGGTCGCGAATCTCCGGATGCTGCAGCATCATGCCGCCAGCATCCGCTCCGTCTACACGTACAACGCCGGCGTGAACGAGCACATGCTCTCGATCAACCGCGCCCTGGGCTTCACTCCGTCCGAGCACCTGGCCGAGTTCCAGAAGCGCGTCTGACCGCCCCCTGTCCCGCCCCACCCCGCCCCCCCTGTTCCCGTCGCACTTTGCGTCGGCGTGTCGTGCGAATCAGCGACACAAAGTGCGACGGGAAGCGTGACTGTGGACAACTCAGGCGATCAGACCGCGATCGGTGGGACTTTGGGGGCATGCCCCCCTCAGAACTTCCGCGCCAACTCGGTGCGGTGTTCAGCGTGCGAGACGCCGTCGCCGCCGGAACGAACCGCGAGCGACTTCGACGAAGCGACCTGGATACGCCCCTCCGCGGCGTACGGATTCGCCGAGACGCCGTGTCCACAGCGGTGACGGGCACGGATCCTTCTGATCCATTCACGCTGCAGGCCGGGCAGCACCGCGCTCACGCGAGAGATCTTGCACCGCGGTTGGGCCCCGAGCAGTTCTTCAGCCATGCGACCGCGGCGATGATCTGGGGAGCGCCCATCCCCCTCGCGACCGACGCATCCGGCGCTGTCCTCGACGGCGGCGAACTGCCGCTGCACGTGAGCACGCTGGGCAGTGGCCCGCTCGTGCGGTCCAGAGGAGTCGCCGCCCACCGCGCCGATCCGCGCACTTCGCAGTTCATCCAGCGAGGCGGCGTGCGCGCGGCTTCCCCGGCGACGGTGTGGACGAGCATGGGCGCGCTCCCGATCGCGCATCTCGTCGCACTCGGCGACTACTTCTGCCGCCAGTGGCGAGCCGGGGTGGGACGCAAGGACGCCGGCAGTGTGCCGTTCGCGACCATCGCAGACCTGCGCGCCGCCATTGCCAGCGGGCGCCGCGTGGGCAATCGGCGACTGCGTCAAGCCATCGACCTCGTGCGCGAGGACAGTTGGTCGCCGCGTGAATCCCGCGTGCGGTGCGAACTCGTCCTGGCCGGTCTCCCCGAGCCTGAACTCAACGTCGACGTCTTCGACTCGTTCGGCAGATTCCTGGGCTGCGTCGACATGGCCTACCCGGAGCAGCGCGTGATCGTGGAGTACCACGGCACGATCCACAGCGAGCGTTACGCCAAGGACGTCGAACGCATCGCCGCGCTACGAGCCGCGGGATGGACGGTCATCGAAGTGACCGCTGAACTCCTCCGCCGCCCTGCTGAGCTGGTCGCCCGGGTGGCCTCAGCCCTCCGTGCCGGTTGATCAGGGGTTCCCGTCGCACTTTGCGTCGGCGTGTCGCACGAATCGGCGACACAAAGTGCGACGGGAAGTGCAGGAGTCGACCATGATGAGGGGATGACAGTGGACATTGCCGAGTTATTGGCGACGAGCCGCGTGGTCGCGCTGCCGATGAACACACGATTCCGCGGGGTCACCACGCGTGAGGCGCTGCTGTTCGAGGGCCCGCAGGGGTGGGCCGAGTTCTCGCCCTTCGTCGAATACGCGGATGCCGAAGCCGCCACCTGGCTCGCCGCATCCATCGACGACGCATGGCACGAGCGCCCCGCACCATTGCGTGAACGCATCCCCGTCAACGCCACCGTGCCCGCGATCGAGGCCGCGCGCGTTCCCGAAGTGCTCGCCCGTTTCCCCGGATGCCGCACCGCGAAGGTGAAGGTGGCCGATCCGGGCCAGCACCTGACCGATGACGTCGCCCGAGTGCGCGCCGTGCGCGAAGCGCTCGGGTCGGAGGGCCGGATCCGCATCGACGCCAACGCCGCCTGGAACATCGACGAGGCGGAGCGCGCCCTGCACGCCCTCGCCGAGTTCGACCTCGAGTACGCCGAGCAGCCGTGCGCGAGCGTCGAGGAGCTCGCCGAACTGCGCACCCGAGTGAAGTACATGGGGATTCCGATCGCCGCCGACGAGAGCATCCGCAAGGCGTCCGACCCGCTGGCGGTCGCCAGGGCCGGCGCCGCCGATCTCATCGTGATCAAGGCGCAGCCGCTCGGCGGCATCCGGCGCGCGCTCGACATCGTCGCCGAGACGGGCCTTCCCGCCGTGGTCTCCAGTGCGCTCGACACGGCCGTCGGCCTCGGCCAGGGGGCGGCACTCGCCGCGGCTCTCCCCCAGCTCGACTACGACTGCGGGCTGGGGACGAGCGCCCTGTACGTGGAGGATGTCGCCGACCTGACCCCGGTGGACGGGTCGATCCCCGTCGGCCGCGTCGCACCGGATGCCGCGCGACTGGAGCGGCTCGAGGCATCCGAGGAGCGCACGCAGTGGTGGCTCGCGCGCCTGCGCCGCTGCCACGCACTGCTCGCCGTCGACTGACCCCCCGGCCGACTGAGCGCGTGCGGGGCTACCGCGAGGACGGGGCGGGCGCGATGATCAGGTCGACGAGTTGACCGAGCGCCTCGGCGCCGGCACGGTGTAGCTTCTCACCGTCCCACCCGGAGACGGCAGCACGTGACATGCACCCCTCCCACTGGACCATGAGCATCTGCGCGGCGGTGGGCACATCGATTCGCAGCGCGAACAGTCCCGAGTCGACGATGCCCTGGATGATGCCTTCGATGCTCGCCGTCATCGCCTGATCCTGGGCGAGGTACGCCTCGCCGAAGGTGTCGTCGCGCAGTGCGCGGATGCGGATCTCGCTCATCATCAGCACGCTCAGCCGATCATCGATCCCGGAGTCCATGACCTTCTGCACGAGCTCGATCGGGTCGGCGTCTCCGCGCAGGACACCGGAGGCGACGAACTCATCGATGCGCTCCCTCACCGATGCCAGGCGCCGCTCCGCAACGGACGAGGCGAGTTCGAGGAACAGCTCGTCCTTCGACTCGAAGTTGGAGTAGAACGCACCGCGCGTGAATCCGGCGAGTTCGCAGATCGCCTCGACGCTCGCGCCTTCGAGTCCGACCTCGGCGAAGACCTGCGCGGCAGCATCCAGCAGCCGCGCCCGCGTGTTCTCACGCCGCCTCGTCACGGGGATCGTCATCGAGCCCTCCTCCTTCTCAATTCTCGCCCTTCGACAGACTCAGGGAGCGAGATCTCCCATCCTGCCCGCAGGAGCGAGATCTCACATCCTGCGCACAGTTTCGCATCCCCGGGGAATCGTAGGATACACAGGTGTATCGGATACATCTCTGTATCCAGTCTCCCATGCGCGTTCCTCGGAGGATCCTGTGTCCACACTCCTGTCGTCCCTCGGACGCTGGTCGTTCCGCCACCCGTGGCGGGTGCTCGTCGCCTGGCTGATCATCCTCGCCGCGGCGGGCGGTGGCGCGGCTGTCCTGCAGCAGGGCACGGACAACTCGTTCAGCATTCCCGGCACCGAATCCCAAGAGGGACTCGAACAGCTCTCGCGCTCATTCCCTCAGGTGAGCGGCACGAACGCGCAGTTCATCGTCGTCGCCGCCGACGGCGACAAGATCACCGACGACGACTATCGGGAGCCGATCGAGGATGCCGTCGGCGACCTCACACGCCTCGATGACGTCCTCGCGGTCACCTCCCCCTACGACGAGATGATCGAGGGGATGGTCAACGAGGACTCGACGGCTGCGATCGTGCAGCTGCAGTTCGACGGTCAGGCCACCGACGTCTCGGAGGAGACCAAGACCGACCTGACCACGATGGTCGACGATCTTCGCGACGAGCTCCCGGAAGGCACTCAGCTGAAGCTCGGCGGCGACCTGTTCGCCATCTCGATCCCCGGTGTCACGCTCACCGAGGCCGTCGGCCTCGTCATCGCGCTGCTCGTGCTGATCGTGACGTTCCGATCGTTCGTCGTGGCGGGCCTCCCGTTGCTGACCGCCGTGCTCGGCGTCGGAGTCTCGATGGCCGGCATCTTCGCGGCGACCGCGTTCGCCTCCGTGTCGTCCACGACACCGCTGCTCGCACTCATGCTCGGGCTCGCCGTCGGCATCGACTATGCGCTGTTCATCATGGCCAGACACCAGGATCAGGTGCGCGACGGCGTCGATCCGGAGGAGTCCGCCTCGCGCGCGGTCGGGACCGCCGGCTCTGCCGTGGTGTTCGCCGGCATCACCGTGCTCATCGCCCTGATCGGTCTCGGCTTCGCCGGCATCCCGTTCCTGACGACCATGGGCATCGCCGCATCCGCCGCGGTCGCTGTCGCCGTCGCGATCGCTGTGACGCTGACACCCGCCCTGCTCGGATTCCTCAAGGGGCGAGTCGCCGGGCGACCGAAACGTCCTGTCAAGGAGGGCAAGAAGCCACGCCGCGGTTTCAGCGACCGCTGGGTGGGCGCGGTGACGAAGCGTCCGATCGTCACCTCGCTCGCGGTGATCGTCGGACTCGGCATCGTCGCGGTCCCCGCCCTCAGCCTGAACCTGGCCCTCCCCAACGCCGGAGTGCTCGCGGCGGACGATGAAGCACGCCAGAGCTACGACCTCACCGCTGAGCAGTTCGGACCAGGGTTCAACGGCCCGCTCGTCCTCACCGGCACGATCGTCACCTCGACCGACCCGCTCACGCTGATGGAGGACCTCGGGGATGCTGTCGCCGAGGTTCCCGGCGTCAAAGAGGTGGCCCTCGCGACTCCGAACGAGACGGCGGACACGGGCATCGTGCAGGTGATCCCCGAGACCGCACCCGATGACCCCGCCACGAGCGACCTCGTGCGCGAACTGCGCTCGCATCACGACGAATGGCTCGACGATTTCGGCATCGACGTGAAGGTCACCGGGTTCACCGCCGTCGCGATCGACATCTCCGACCAGCTCGGCAATGCGCTGCTGCCGTTCGGCGTCTTCGTGATCGGCCTGTCGCTGATCCTCCTGACGATCGTGTTCCGCTCGCTGTGGGTGCCGATCACCGCAGCCCTCGGGTACCTGCTCTCGATCGTCGCCGCGTTCGGCGTGGTGGCCGCCGTGTTCGAGTGGGGCTGGCTCGCCGATGCTCTGCACGTCGCGAAGGTCGGTCCCATCATCAGCTTCATGCCGATCATCCTCATGGGTGTGCTGTTCGGCCTGGCGATGGACTATCAGGTGTTCCTCGTCTCGCGGATGCGCGAGGACTTCGTGCACGACCCCGCCGGCCGTTCCCCCGACAGGGCCGAGCGCAGAGCCGCGGCGCTGCGCGCAGTGAAGAGCGGCTTCACCGGCTCGGCGAAGGTCGTCACGGCCGCGGGTCTCATCATGTTCGCCGTCTTCGTGGCCTTCGTGCCGGAGGGCGACTCGTCCCTCAAACCGATCGCCCTGGGGCTCGCCGCGGGCATCGCGATCGATGCGTTCCTGGTGCGCATGACGCTCATCCCCGCGCTCATGGCGATCCTCGGCGAGCGCGCGTGGGAGATCCCGCGCTGGCTGGAGAAGATCCTGCCCACGGTCGACATCGAGGGCGAGGCCGTCGAACGCGAGCGCCACCTCGCCGCCTGGCCCGGAGACGACTCGGTCGTCGCCGCCGACGACCTCGTGCTCAGCGCGGATGCTCCGCTCGTCGAGGATCTCTCCTTGCGCGTCGCCCCCGGCGGGGCACTCATCGCGACGGGCCTCGATTCGCGCGTCCGCCGCGCGATCGCGCTGGCCGTCGCCGGGCGGCTGATTCCGGATGCCGGACAGCTGAGGGTGGTCGGACACCTGCTGCCCGGCCGCGCCGCGTGGGTGCGCGCTCACGTGGGCAGCGTGCTGGTGGATGATGCGGATGCCGCGCTCCTCGACCTGCGCGAGGCCCTCAGAGGGAAGTCGTCGCTCGTCGTCATCGACGGCATCGACCGCTTCACGGGCGGACAGCGCGACCAGGCGACGACGATGCTGCAGCGTGCCGCAGCATCCAGGCCCCTTGCCGTGTTCGCGACAGCATCCGACCCGGACGCCGCCCGCACCATCCTCGCGGAGGCCTCCTGGCCGACCGCCGACATCCTCGACGTCTCACAGGCGTCGACCGCACATCACGACTCCGAGGTGGACGCATGAACCTCTCCATCGAGCGTGCGCGCTCCCGCAAGCCCATCACCCTGCTGACGATCATCGGCGTGCTGCTGCTGCCGGCGATCATCGGCGGCATCCTCGTCGCGGCGCTGCAGAACCCCACTGAGCGGCTCGACACCATGACCGCGGCGATCGTCAACCTCGACGAGCCCGTCACGATCGATGATCAGTACACCCCGCTCGGACGCCAGCTCGCCGCAGGGCTCGTCGAGGGCTCGGACGACATGGACTCGAACCTCACCTGGGTCATCTCCAATGAGGACGACGCCGCCACCGGCCTCGCCGACGGCGAGTACCAGGCCGTCATCACGATCCCCGCCGAGTTCTCGGCGGCGGCGACGTCGGCAGGACAGACCATCTCCAGCGGCGGCGGAGCACCCGAGCAGGCGACCATCCAGGTCACCACGCCCGACGACGGTCTCGTCGCCGACGACCTCATCACCTCGCAGATCGCCTCGGTCGCCGCCAGCAGCATGGGAACCATGCTCTCCGAGGCGACCATGGAGAACGTCCTCGTCGGCTTCACCACGATCGGCGACCAGATCGGCGAAGCGGCATCCGGTGCCGACCAGCTCACGACCGGCACGAGGTCCGCTGCCGACGGCGCAGCCGCGATTCCGGACGGCGCGACGCAGCTCGCCGACGGTGCCGCGCAGCTGGGTTCCGGCGCATCAGAACTCGCATCCGGGCTCGGGACGATCGCATCGGGGACACGGGATGCCGCGAACGGGGCATCCGCGCTGGGGTCGGGACTGTCGGAGGGCGCTGCGGCGCTGGAGCAGTCCGGCCTGGTACCGGAACAGCTGTTCACCGCGGCGAACGGCGCTCAGCAGGCGACCGCCGGCACCAAGAGCGGGATCGACAGCCTCGCCACGGGCATGACCGACCTGTTGGCGGCATGCGTCGGACGAGAGGACATCGATCCGGTCTGCATCGGGCTGAAGAAGATGTCCGATGGAATGCCGGAATTGCAGGGTGCCGCCACGGTGGCGGCGCAGGCCTCGGCCGGCACCGCCACCGGCCTCAGCGCCCTGAACACCGAGGCGACCGCCACGATCGCGTCGCAACTGCGCACCGCGGGCGATGGCGCCACGAGTCTTGTCAGCGGGCTCAATCAACTCGCCGACGGCACCGACCAGTCGGCGGCAGGCGCCGCGGCGCTCGGCACCGGAGCCGCGCAGTTGAGCGATGGTGCCACGGCCCTCGCCGATGGCGCGACCGAGCTCACGACGGGTCTCGGCGACCTGGCGGCCGGAAACGCCGAACTCGCCGGAGGGCTGCACCAGGCATCCGAGCAGCTCCCCTCGTTCGACGACGACGAGTCCACCTCGCTCGCCTCCGTGATCGCTGACCCGGTGTCGTCGAACGCGCAGGCGAACACGATCTTCGGCCCGACGGCGATTCCGCTGTTGGCGGCCGTGGTGCTGTGGTTCGGCGCTCTGGCGTCGTTCATCGTGATGCGGGCGCACACCGCGCGCACCCTCACTTCACGCCGCTCGTCGGCGGGGTTGACGCTGCGTGCATTCTGGCCGGCTGCAGCGATCGGCGCGGGCCAGGGCGTGCTCGTCGCTCTGATCGTGCAGATCGTCGCATCGTACGATGCGGCGACCTGGTGGGCCTTCGCGGGGACTTCGGTGCTCGCCGGAGTGGCGTTCGCGGCCGTGAACCAGGCCCTCGTCGCCGTGTTCGGCGGCGTCGGACGCTGGATCAGTGCGCTGATCGGCGTCGTCGCCGTCGCCACCGGCCTCATCTCCACGGTGCCCGGATGGCTGGCCTCGATCGGGGCGGCGCTTCCCACCGCCCCCGCATTCACGGGCCTCATCGCCGCGAACGGCAGTGCTGTCGCCGGCCTCGTCGTCTGGGGCGTGCTGTCGCTCATCGTCACGACGATCGTGGTGGCCCTGCGCCGAACGACATCCACCCGGGCGGTTCTCGCCGCGGCGTAGGAGGGGCGCACAACGCGAGAGGGCAGTTCCGCATGGTCCGCGAGGCGGATACCGTGCAGAACTGCCCTCTCGGCGTCAGGTCAGGCCTTGCTGAGCGCCGACTGCTTCAGCTTGTCGAACTCCTCGGGTGTGATCGCCCCGGAGTCGAGCAGCTGCTTCGCGTGAGCGATCTCGGCTGCGGGGGCGGGAGCCGCACCGGACACCGAGCGGATGTAGTCGTCGGTCGCCGACTGCGCGGCTGCGGCCTGCTTCTGCGCGCGCTCCGCCATGCCTCGTCCGCGAGCGACGAGGTAGACGATCGCCGTGAGGAACGGCAGGAAGATCAGGAAGATGAACCACACCGCCTTGGCCCAGCCGTTGAGCTTGTGGTCACGGAACAGGTCGGTGATGATCGAGAACAGCGCCATGAGGTAGGCGACGAAGACGAAGATGGTCAGGAACCACCAGATGACGTCCCAGATCTCGGTCCAAAAAGTCATGATGCTCACTCCTTTTTCTCGGCGGGAGCAACGAAGGGTGCTCTCTCGGGACTGAGCCTAGCGGTCCAGCGGAATGCTCAGGTCAGGCCGCTGTAGGCGTGCAGACCCTTGAAGAACACGTTCACGATGGTGAAGTTGAAGATCACCGCGGTGAAGCCGACGATCGACAGCCACGCCGACGGAGTGCCGCGCCATCCCCTGGTCGCCCTGGCGTGGAGGTATCCGGCGTACAGCACCCAGATGATGAAGGTCCAGGTCTCCTTGACGTCGAAGCCCCAGTAGCGGCCCCAGGCATCCTGCGCCCAGATGGAACCGGCGATCAGGGTGAACGTCCACAGGATGAAACCGACGATCGCGAAGCGGAAGGCCGTGCCCTCCAGCCGATCGGCGCTCGGCAGGGTCGCCAGGAAACGCGGCCCCGGCTTCTCGACCGCCTCGACGATACGGCGCTCGCGCCGCGTCTGCATCAGCTGCAGGATCGACAGTGCGCATGCGAGCGCGAAGAACGCCGTGCCCAACGAGGCGACGAACACGTGGATCACGAGCCAGACGCTCTTGAGCGGATCCATCAGCGGCACGACGCCGACGTAGAAGCTGATCGCGGCGGCGCCCATCAGCACGACGACGAGTCCGGTGATGAACGTGCCGAGATAGCGCAGGTCGACGCGCAGGTTCACCAGCAGGTACACGAACATGATCAGCAGCGTGCCGATCATCGCGAACTCGTAGAGATTCGCCCACGGCACGCGCTCTGCCGCGATCCCGCGCATCACGGTGGCCGCGAGATGGAACAGGAAGCCGAGTCCCGCGAGCACCGTGCCGATGCGCGCCATCACATAGCGCGGCTTCGACGGCGGGGCGGATGCCTCACCCGCCGCATCCGCCCCGGCAGACGCCGCCGGCGCTCCCGCGCCGACCAGTGCCGCTTCGCGTTCGCGCACGAGCCGGGCGTCCGAGCTCACCTCCGAACGACGGGCGAGGTCGAAGGCGTATGCGACGAAGGACGCCGCATAGATCGCGATCGCCGTCCACACGAACAGGATCGAGAGGGAATCGAGATCGGGCATGGTGCCATTCTACTTTCGGGTGGTTTCGGATGAAGGAGCATCCATCAGTCGTGCGTGACCTGCGACGAGATCGTCGACGGCCGCCCCCAGCGTCGGGTCCTCGCCGCGGGCGAGACCCGCGTACTCGAGCCGCACCTCGCCGTTGACCGCGGCCGCCTTGACCCACATCCGCCGGCGCGGGATGAACAGCGCGAGCATGAGGCCTGCGAGGGCGAGCAGGGCGAACACGAGAACCCACACCGCCGATGCATCGTGATGCACCTGCAGCGAGGCGAAGCGCTTGACCGACTGCGTGAAGTCGGTGGCTCCGGCGGGAGATTCGTCTTCGAAGGTGATCGAGCCGCGTCCGCCGGGGAGCTCAGCGGACTCGCCGGGCTGCAGCTCTATCGAGGCAGTGCCGCTGCCGTCGCCCACGATCGGGGTGAGGTCATCGGTGTCGAGCACGTAGACGGACTTCGGTGTTCCCTCATCGATGCCGAGGTCGCCCTCGTACACCCGCAGAGTGAGCAGCGGTGCCAGCAGATCGCCGTGCGCCGAGGCGAAGGCCCCGTTCTCGTTCTTCACCGCGCTCGGGTAGAAGAAGGCGGCGATGCCGAGCTGCTCCGGCATCCCGTCGGTGACCTTGATCACGCCGAGCGAGGTGAGCGCGTTGTCCTGCGGCAGGAACGGCACCGAATTGCGGAAGACGACCTCGTCGTCCGCGTTGCGGACGGTGACCGTCGGGGCGTACCCGTTGCCGAGCAGGTAGATGTTGTCGCCGGCGATGTCGAGCGGATGGTTGACGCGCACCGCCCCCTCACGGGTCTCGCCGTTCTCGCGCACCGTCATGTTCGCCGAGAAGTCGCCCGCCTGGCCGGACGCCGCCGAACCGTAGGTCTGGTACGTGACGTCGAACGAGTCGAGGGTCATCGAGTACGGGTTCAGGGCGTCGTCGCCGACGAAGCGCCCACGGTTCATCGACTCGTAGTCCAGCAGGGTGTTGACGAAGGTCTGGCCCTCGACGACCACGCGCTGCCCGGTGTACGCGAAGCTGCCGCCGACGCCGACCGCGACGAGGACGCCGACGAGCGCGATGTGGAAGAGGAGGTTCCCGGTCTCGCGCCAGTAGCCCCGCTCGGCCGAGACCGAGTAGGTGCGCCCGGACTTCGCATCGAGGTCGTAGCGCTCGACCCGGTAGCCGAGTGCCTTCAGCTGCTTCTGCGCGACATCGATCGACCGGGATGCCTCAGCGTCGGCATCCGCCCCGCCTGCGCGTTCGGCTTCGCGGTAGTCGTCGAGCCGCTTGAGTCGCGCCGGCGTGCGCGGCGGACGCGCCCGCAGCGCCTTGAAGTGGTGCTTCACGCGCGGGATGACGCAGCCGATCAGAGAGATGAACAGCAGCAGGTAGATGGCAGAGAACCACGGCGACAGATAGACGTCGAACATGTTCAGCGCATCGAGCACCGGGAACAGATCGGGGTTCTCGGCCTCCCACTGCGTGACGCCGTTCGGGTCGGCCATCCGCTGAGGGAAGATCGAGCCGGGGATCGCGGCGATCGCGAGGACGAGCAGGAGGACGATCGCCGTGCGCATCGAGGTGAGCTGGCGCCAGCCCCAGCGCATCCACCCGACGAAGCCGAGGCGGGGCTGGGTGATGGTCTCGTCGCCGTCGACGTGGTCGGACGGGCGGAGCGGGTCGGAAGACGTCACGGCATCCTTCTGGGCGGTGTCGAGATCAGAATCGTTGCGGGGCTCAGAGCGGGAGCTGGACACTGCCCATCACCGCCGTCAGTCGGGACATGATGTCGGTCCACAGTCCGGAGACCATCAGCACGCCGAGCACGATGAGCAGGACGCCGCCGATGATGTTCACGATGCGGATGTGGCGCCGCAGGAAGCCGATCGTCCTGGTGGCCCAGCCGAACCCGAGAGCGACCAGCAGGAACGGGATGCCGAGGCCGAGGCTGTACGCGAGCCCCAGGAAGGCCGCGCGCCACGGGTCGCCGATCGTCCAGGCGACGCTGGTGATCGCGGCGAGGGTCGGGCCGATGCACGGCGCCCACCCGATTCCGAGTGCGAAGCCCAGCAGCGGCGCCCCGATGAGGCCGGTCCTCGAGGTGACGTGCATGCGCCATTCGCGCTGGGCGAAGCCGAACAGTCCGAGGAAGACGAGCCCCATCGCGATGATCACGACACCGAGGATGCGGGTGATCAGTTCGCCCCACTGCAGGAAGAAGACGGATGCGGCACCGCCGATCACGGTGAACGTGATGAACACGACGCTGAAGCCGAGGATGAACAGCAGCACGCCGATCACCAGACGTCCGCGACCCCCCGCACCCGTGCCGCTCCCTGAGGCGGTACTGCTCCCTGAGCCCGTCGAAGGGGCGGGACGCGTCCCCACCGCTCCGCCGATGAATCCGAGGTAGCCGGGAACGAGTGGCAGCACGCACGGCGAGAGGAACGAGACCAGCCCCGCGAGCATCGCGACCGGGATGGCGAGCCAGAGCGCTCCGGAACCGATCAGTTCAGGAGTGCTCACGCGCCCTCCGCGAGCGCATCTCCGACGAGGGTGGAGAGGATGCTGGGGCCATCGATCTGCCCGATGATGCGCGCCGCGACCCTGCCCTGCTTGTCGAGCACGAGGGTGGTCGGTGTGGCCTGGATCGGGGTGGCATGGGCGAAGGCGAGCTTCGCGGATCCGCTGTCGACGTCGATGAGACTCGGGTAGGTGACGCCGTAGGTCTCGGCGAACGCCTTCGCGGTGTCGGGCTGATCGTAGGTGTTGACGCCGATGAACGACACGTCTTCTTCGCCGTACTTCTGCCACACCTCTTCGAGATCGCCGGCTTCGGCGCGGCACGGGGCGCATCCGGCGTACCAGAAGTTGACAACGGTGACATCGCCTGCGATCTCTGCGCTGTCGAAGTCGGCGCCGGCCTCGGTCACTCCGCTGAACTCGACGGGTTCGCCTCGATCTGCCACGGGGATCTCCTCGACCGCGCCGTCAGCCGAGATGTAGCCCTTGCCGTCGCCGTCGAGGTACTGCTGCGCCACCGGATCGGCGGAGCAGCCGACCAGCACGGCGGCGGAGACCACGGCGAGCGCAACGGCGGTCAACAAGCGGGGACGGGGCACATTCCCAGTCTACGCAGGGCTGTCTATGGGTGATCTGGAAGGTTCTGGCCGCTGCCCGATCACACCGCTCCGAGGTCGATGCCGCCTGCCGCGGGCTCGGCGTAGTCGACCTCCCGCCACACGTCTCCGACGCGTTCGAACGAGGTGACGCTGGAGAGCGCACAGCGCCGCGTGCGCGGATCGTGCGCGAGCCGGAGACCTGCGACGTGCAGGTGCGTGATCCAGATCGGCGCCTGGTGCGAGACGATGACGATGTCTCCGTCGTCGGTCTTGTGCCAGGCGTCGTTCATCGCGGCTTCGACGCGCTCGGCGACGGCGACGTACGGTTCGCCCCAGCTGGGCACCGACGGGCGGCGCAGATGCCACCAGTTGCGCGGGTCCCGCAGCGAGCGGCTCATGCGCGTGCCCTCGAACACGTTCGTCGGCTCGATGACGCGCTCATCCAGCACGGGGTCGAGGCCGAAGATCTCGGTGAACGGCTCCGCCGACTCCTGCGTCCGCTGCAGCGGGGAGCAGAGCAGGGTCGTCACCGGGCGGTCAAGCTCCTGGATGTACTCGGCGGCGGATCGCGCCATCCGCCTGCCGCCCGCGCTCAGTCGGTAGTTCGGCAACCGCCCGTAGAGAACGCGCTCCGGGTTGTGAACCTCGCCGTGGCGAACGAGATGAAGGCGCTCTGCGGGCACCTCACACCTTTCGGTACTGTGCCGAACCGAATCCGAGGATGAAGTTTCCGATGATGGGGATCAGCCACAGCAGGAAGAAGGAGAACACCCCGCCCTTGCCGAAGTTCTTGCCCTGCTTGATCGCCACGATGATCGCGAACACGATGTTGACGATCGGGATCAGATACAGCAGGACGAACCATCCGCTCATGCCGGCGATCTTGACGAGGAAGATGAGGTTCACGATCGGGATGATGGCCAGGATGCCCGGATACCCCGCCTTCGTGAACACCTTCCACAGTGCGATGACGTAGAGAACATAGATCACGAGTGTGACGATGCCGGCGCCGCCGGAGAACACGGTCTGGGTGTAGTCGTTGAGGTCCATGCCACCGACTCTAGCGGTGCGGACGCCCGAGACGCAGGTGTCTGTCGGCGCCCACGTAGAATGGCGGAGTTCCCTTTCCTGAACTGGAGGATTCTCCGTGCTTCGCACTCACACGACCGGCTCTCTGCGAGCCGAGCACATCGGTCACACCGTCACCCTCACGGGGTGGGTCGATCGTCGTCGTGATCACGGAGGAGTCGCCTTCATCGATCTGCGCGATGCCTCGGGCATCGCCCAGGTGGTCATCCGCGATGAAGAGGTCGCGCATCCGCTGCGCAGCGAATTCGTCCTGAAGGTCACCGGCGAGGTGTCGGAGCGCCCGGAGGGCAACGCGAACCCGAACCTGCCCACCGGCGAGATCGAGGTCATCGCGACCGAGGTCGAGGTGCTGAACGAGTCGGCGCCTCTGCCGTTCCAGGTCTCGACCGGGCTCGGCGACAGCGAGACGATCGGCGAGGATGTGCGGTTCAAGTACCGCTACCTCGACCTGCGGCGCCCGTCCTCGGCATCCGCTCTTCGCCTGCGTTCGAAGGTGTACAAGGCGGTGCGCGACGTTCTCGACGAGCGCGAGTTCGTCGAGGTCGAGACCCCGACCCTCACGCGCTCGACGCCGGAGGGCGCTCGCGACTTCGTCGTGCCCGCTCGCCTGCACCCCGGCAGCTGGTACGCCCTGCCCCAGAGCCCGCAGCTGTTCAAGCAGCTGCTCATGGTGGGCGGCATCGAGAAGTACTACCAGCTGGCCCGCTCGTACCGCGACGAGGACTTCCGCGCCGACCGCCAGCCGGAGTTCACCCAGCTCGACATCGAGATGAGCTTCGTCGACCAGGAAGACGTCATCGAGATGATGGAGAGCGTCCTGGTCGCGATGTGGAAGACGATCGACGTCGACATCCAGACCCCGATCCCGCGCATCACCTATGCCGACGCGATGGCGAAGTACGGCTCGGACAAGCCCGACCTGCGCTTCGGTCTCGAGCTCGTCGAGGCGACCGACTACTTCTCCGAGACGACGTTCCGGGTCTTCCAGTCGGAGTACGTCGGTGCGGTCGTCATGCCCGGTGGCGCCTCGCAGCCGCGCAAGAAGCTCGACGCCTGGCAGGACTGGGCCAAGCAGCGCGGTGCCCGCGGTCTCGCCTATGTGCTGTTCAACGAGGACGGCACGCTCGGCGGCCCTGTCGCCAAGAACCTCTCCGAGAAGGAGCAGGCGGGTCTCGCCTCGCTCGTCGGCGCGAAGCCCGGCGACTGCGTGTTCTTCGCCGCCGGCTCCGCCAAGGACTCCCGTGCGCTGCTGGGTGCTGCCCGCGTCGAGATCGGCCGTCGCCTGGAACTGCTCGACCCCGACACGTTCGCGTTCACCTGGGTCGTGGATGCTCCGATGTTCGAGCCTGCGGCCGACGCCGTGGCATCCGGTGACGTCGCTGTCGGTGCGGGCGCCTGGACGGCCGTGCACCACGCCTTCACCGGACCGAAGCCCGAGTTCGCCGACACGTTCGACACCGACCCCGGGTCGGCGCTGGCCTATGCGTACGACATCGTCTGCAACGGATCCGAGCTCGGCGGCGGCTCGATCCGCATCCACCGCGAAGACGTGCAGAAGCGCGTGTTCGAGGTCATGGGCATCTCCGACGAGGTCGCGAACGAGCAGTTCGGCTTCCTGCTGGACGCGTTCAAGTTCGGCGCCCCGCCGCACGGCGGCATCGCGCTGGGGATGGACCGCGTGCTGCAGCACCTCACCAAGACCGAGTCGATCCGTGAGGTCATCGCGTTCCCGAAGACCGGGAACGGCTTCGACCCGCTGACCAGCGCGCCCGCGCCCATCACCGATGCGCAGCGCGCCGAGGCCGGCGTCGACTTCGTCGCGGAGGATGCCGAGGCCTGAGCCCGGAGCGGTCCCGATCCCTGCAGCGGTCCCGATCCCTGAGCCTGTCGAAGGGCTCGGGGATCCCCTATCTCCGCAGTGCGAGCCCTGGGTCGATGTTCTCGTTCCAGACGTCGACGCCCAGCTTCGCGATGAGGGCGATGACGACGATGAGGAACACCACGCGGATGAACTTCGTGCCTCGTGAGATCGCCATGCGCGAGCCCAGGTAGCTGCCTGCCACGTTCGCGACCGCGAGGATGCCGCCGAGCACCCACAGCACCGAGCCGTGCGGGATGAACAGCAGGAGTGCCCCGATGTTCGTGGCGAGGTTCACGATCTTCGCCTTGGCGCTCGCCTGCAGGAAGTCGTACCCCATCAGCGCCACGAGAGTGATGACGAGGAAGGTGCCGGTGCCCGGCCCGATCATCCCGTCGTAGAACCCGATCACGAGTCCCGCAGCACCCGCCATGATGTGGTGCTTGTGCCCCGTGAAGCGCAGCTTCGTCGCCGCCCCCATCTCGGGCTTGAAGATCGTGAGGATCGCCACCGCCAGGAGCGCGACGACGATGATCGGCTTGAACGCGGCCGGCGGGAGGACAGTGGCGACCGCCGCCCCGCCGAAGGAGCCGATCAGCGCGATCCCTGCCATCGGCAGCGCGGTGCGGATGTCGGGTTTCGCGCGTCGGTAGTAGGTGATGCTGCTGGTCGCCGTGCCGAAGACGGACGCGAGCTTGTTCGTGGCGAGCGCCTGCACCGGCGCGATCCCCGGGATGAGCAGCAGCGCCGGCAGCTGCAGCAGCCCTCCGCCGCCGACTACCGCATCGATCCACCCGGCCGCGAATGCGGCGAGGACGACGAAGACCAGCATCCCCCACGTGAGCTGTTCGAGTCCGAGCAGCGCACCGAGTTCCATCACTTCAGGATGACAGACTGACAGCATGCTCGATGACCTGCCGCTGCCGCACCCGTTCGAATGCCGCGCCGGCTCCGCGACGCTGCGGCGCGCGGCGCCCGTCGATCTCGACGAGCTCATCACGCTTCTCGCGGACGATGCGATCAGCGCTGCACGCGGCGACCTCGCTCTGGACGCGGATCGCGACGCCTATGCATCCGCTCTGGAGGACATCCTCGCCGACGCGTCGAACGACCTGCTCGTCGTCGAGCTGGACGGCTCGGTCGTGGGGACGCTGCAGCTCACCTCCATCCCGGGGATGACACGGCGCGGGTCGCGCCGGCTGCTCGTCGAGGGTGTGCGCGTACGCAGCGCGCTGCGCTCGAGCGGTATCGGATCGGCCGTCATGCGCTGGGTGGCGGATGCCGCAGCGCCCGCTCTCGGCGCCGCGATGGTGCAGCTCACCTCGGATGCCGCACGCCGTGATGCCCATCGGTTCTACGAACGGCTCGGCTACGCCGGCTCGCACGTCGGCTTCAAGTACAGCGTTCCGCGCTGACCACCCGCGGTGGTGGTGGTGGTGGCGGGCGGCGGGGGCGTTCGCCCGCACGACACCGCGCGTTCACCGCATCCGTGTCGACCGGTAACTCGGGTTCCGTAGCGTCCTGTGGCAACCCGACCCCGGCGTGCCCGCGCCGGATACCGAGAGGAATCCACCCTGATGGCAACCATTTCCCGCCGTGCACGTCCCGTCGCCGGCATCGCTCTGGCGCTCACCGCGGCGCTCGCGCTGACCTCATGCGCCGCCGACAGCAGCGCAGGCAGCGCGACGGACGGCGACGCCTCCGTCGACGCCGCATCCGCCACCTCGCTCGCCGACTTCGGCACGCTCGCCGACCTCGAGTCGGCGGCGAAGGCGGAGGGCGCTCTGAACGTCATCGCGCTGCCGCGCGACTGGGCCAACTACGGCGAGATCCTCGACCTGTTCGCCGAGCGCTACCCCGAGATCACGATCAACGAGGCGTCCCCCGATGTCTCGAGCGCCGAGGAGATCCAGGCCGCGAAGACGAACGAGGGCCTCGACACGGCACCCGACGTGTTCGACCTCGGCCTCACGGTCGCCCTGGAGAACACCGACGTCTTCGCCCCGTACCAGGTCGAGAGCTTCGACGAGATCCCCGACTCGCTCAAGGAGCCGACCGGCCTGTTCGTCGGCGACTACGGCGGGTACATGTCGATCGGCTACGACTCCTCGAAGTTCGATGAGCCCACCTCGCTCGACGATCTCAAGGGCACCGACTACAAGGGGGCCGTCGCGATCAACGGCGACCCGACACAGGCCGGGTCGGCGTTCGCCGCCGTGGGCCTGGCGGCCGTCCAGTCCGGTGGCGACCTCGACGACTTCACCCCCGGCATCGAGTACTTCGGCGAGCTGCAGAAGGCGGGGAACTTCCTCAAGGTCGACGTCACGCCCGCCACCATCACGAGCGGCGAGACCCCGGTCGTCTTCGACTGGGACTACCTCAACGCCGCCGCGGGCGCCGACAACGACGCGTGGAAGGTCACTGTGCTTGACGGCGTCGGCTACGCCTCGTACTACAACCAGGCCATCAACAAGGATGCTCCGCACCCGGCGGCCGCACGCCTCTGGCAGGAGTTCCTCTACAGCGACGACGTGCAGAACCTCTGGCTCAAGGGCGGTGCCCGCCCCGCCCGCATGGAGGCGATGACCGAGGCCGGAACCATCGATGAGGAGCTCGCAGCAGCCCTCCCCGAGGTCCCCGCCGAGACGGTCGTCCCCACCGAGGAGCAGTCCGCCGCGGCCGGCACCCTGCTCGGCGAGAAGTGGGCGGCGACCGTCCAGTGACGATGACGATCGCGGGGACGGCCGCGACGGCATCCGTCCCCACCGCCGCCGGGTCGCCTGTCGCGACCCGGCGGTCCGGTCGTTCCTGGGCGTGGCTGGGTCTGGTGCCCTTCGGCGTCTATGTCTTCCTCTTCCTGGCCGTGCCGACGATCCTCGCGATCGGCTCCGGCTTCTTCGATGCCGAAGGCGCGTTCACCTGGACGAACGTCGCGGCCCTCGCCGATCCGGTCGTCCTGAACACGTTCGCGAACTCGGCGTGGCTGTCGCTGCTCACCGCCGTCGTCGGCGCCGTGGCCGGCGCCCTCGCCTGCTACGCCCTGCTCGGCATGAATCCGCAGGGCCCGGTGCGCCGGACAGTGGATGCCGCAGCCGGCGTGCTCGCGCAGTTCGGCGGAGTCATGCTCGCCTTCGCCTTCATCGCGACGATCGGGGCCCAGGGTGTCATCACGGTGCTGCTGCGCGACTCTTTCGACATCAACATCTTCGAGAACGGCATGTGGCTGTACGAGGTGCCGGGGCTGATCCTCCCCTACATCTACTTCCAGGTGCCGCTCATGGTGATCACCTTCATGCCGGCTCTCGCCGCGCTGAAGCCGCAGTGGTCCGAGGCGAACCTCACTCTCGGCGGCACCCGATTCGGCTTCTGGACGCGCATCGGATTCCCCGTGCTCGCCCCCTCGTTCCTCGCCAGCCTGCTGCTGCTGTTCGCGAACGCGTTCTCCTCGTATGCCACCGCCGCCGCCCTCGCGAGCCAGGGCTCGCAGATCGTCCCCCTGCAGATCCGTGCGGCGCTCACCAGTGAGACCGTCCTCGGACGCGAGAACCTCGCAGGCGCCCTGGCTCTCGGCATGATCCTCATCGTCGGGGTCGTGATGGCGCTGTACTCGCTGATCCAGCGCCGGGCTGCGAGGTGGCAGTCATGAATCGGATCGCCCCCTCTCGCGTCACGCGCTGGGTCATCGGCATCCTCATCGGCGCATTCTTCGCGACCCCCCTGATCTCGACTCTCCTGTACACCCTGCGCGGCACGGATGGCGGAGTATCGTTCGAGCGGTGGGCCGCCCTGCTCGACCCCGCGGCATCCGCCGCGATCAAGCCGATCTGGACGGGCCTCGGCAACTCCCTCGTCCTCGCACTCGTCACGGTCGCGATCGTGCTCCTGCTGCTCGCGCCGACCATGATCCTCGTCAACCTGCGCTTCCCGAAGCTGCGGCCGGTCTTCGAGTTCACCGCGCTCCTGCCGATCTCGATCCCCGCGATCGTGCTCGTCGTCGGCCTGTCCCCGATCTATCTGCAGATCGGACGCGCCATCGGCACCGGCACCTGGACGCTCGCCTTCGCGTACGGCATCACGGTGCTCCCCTTTGCATACCGATCGATCCAGGCGTCCATCGACGCCGCAGATCTGCGCACGCTCTCGGAGGCTGCGCGCTCACTCGGCTCGAACTGGCCGACCGTCGTGTGGAAGGTGCTCGCGCCGAACCTGCGCCAGGGTCTGCTTTCAGCATCCCTCATCTCGATCGCCGTCGTGCTCGGAGAGTTCACGATCGCCTCGCTTCTGAACCGCCAGGTGTTCCAGACCGCGATGGTGGTCGTCGGCAAGCAGGATGCCTACGCACCGGCGATCTTCACACTGCTCGCACTGCTGCTGTGCTTCCTGCTGCTGCTCATCATCGGCCGCGCCGCGCGCGGCGACCGAAAGGCCACCCCATGACCACCGCGCTCCCTGCGACCAAGGACAACCAGCTGCTCGCCGAGGCCGGCGACGGGACGCGCGTGCAGCTCCACGGGATCGACAAGAGCTACGGCTCGCACCAGGTGCTGCACGGCGTGGATCTCGACATCGCCCCGGGCGAATTCGTGTCGCTGCTCGGTCCATCCGGATGCGGCAAGACCACCGCGCTGCGCGTGCTCGCCGGCCTCGAGAAGGCCGATGGCGGCACGGTGACGCTCGGCGGTCAGGATGTGTCGCGCGTTCCCACCAACAAGCGCGACATCGGCATGGTCTTCCAGTCGTACTCGCTCTTCCCTCATCTGCGCGTCGCCGACAACACCGCGTTCGGTCTGCGTCGGCGCGGCGTGGGAAAGGCGGCGGCGGCCCGGCGGGCACTCGACGCTCTCGCGCTGGTCGGCCTCGAAGGGTTCGTCGACCGGTACCCGCACCAGCTGTCCGGAGGACAGCAGCAGCGCGTCGCGCTCGCCCGCGCACTCGTGACCGAGCCGCGAGTGCTGCTGCTCGACGAGCCGCTGTCGGCGCTCGATGCGAAGGTGCGCGTGCAACTGCGCGACGAGATCCGCCGCATCCAACTGCGCCTGGGCATCACGACGGTGTTCGTCACGCACGATCAGGAGGAGGCGCTCGCCGTCTCGGATCGGATCGCCGTGATGGATGCCGGACGCATCGACCAGATCGATTCCCCCGAGGAGCTGTACCGCAGACCCGCCACTGCGCACGTCGCCGCTTTCGTCGGGCTCTCCAGCGTCGTCGCCGGCATCGCGAACGGTGCACGGGTGGAAGTCTGGGGCCGGTCCCTTCCCACGAACGTCGCAGCGACGGGCGAGGTCGATGTGCACCTGCGACCGGAGAACCTGCGGTTGACCGATCAGCCGGGCGCGGCGATCGGCGGTGTCGTCGAGGAGAGCACGTTCCTCGGCAGCATCCGGCGCACGCTGGTGCGGACGGATTCCGGCGAACGGGTCCACGTGCAGCACGATGCGCAGCAGCATCCGGAATTCGGCGACAGGGTCTGGCTCGCGATCGAGCCCGTGTCCGTGGCCGTCAGGGCGCGCGCGCACTGATCCCGTCGTCACCGGCCGTGCGCTGTTCGCACAGTCGGCATCGAGTGTTCACGTGGATGTTGCCTGCACCCTCTTGGCTGGATGGGATGCCGATTCCGGCCTCCGTCCATGAATTCACCCCCTCGAGGAGATCCGCATGCCCTTGACCACGACGCGACGCCGCCGCACGGTGCTCGCAGCCGGCGTCACCGCACTGATGATGAGCGCGATGGCGGTGCCCACGCTCGCTTCCGCATCCACCGATGACGGCTCGTCCATCACCGACAACGGTGGCGCGGCCCGCAACGACGGCGACCGCACCGAGGCCATCCGCGAGGCCCTCATCGACGGCCCGGCGAAGAACGTCATCCTGCTCATCGGCGACGGCATGGGCGATTCGGAGATCACGGTCGCCCGCAACTACGCGGAGGGGGCCGCCGGCGCGTTCGCCGGCATCGATGCGCTGCCGCTCACCGGTCAGTACACGACGTACTCGCTCAACGAGGACGGCTCGCCCAACTACGCCTCGGAGTCGGCATCGACCGCGAGCGCGTGGTCGACCGGCACGAAGACCGTCAACGGCCGGCTCAGCGTCGACGTCGCCGGCGCACCCCAGTCGACCCTGCTCGAGCTCGCCAAGGCGAACGGCAAGAAGACCGGCAACGTCTCGACCGCCGAGATCCAGGACGCCACCCCCGGCGCGCAGATCTCGCACATCTCCGCACGCGGATGCTACGGCCCCGACAAGACGTCGGCGAACTGCGCATCCGAGGCCCTCGAGAACGGCGGCCTCGGCTCGATCAGCGAGCAGCTGCTCAACGTCCGCCCCGATGTGACCCTCGGCGGCGGATCGGCGAGCTTCACCCAGACCGCGAAGGCGGGCCCCTGGGAGGGCCAGACGCTCTTCGAGCAGGCGCAGGACCGCGGCTACCAGCTCGTGGGCGACGCCACCGGCCTCGACGCGATCACCGCAGCAGACCAGAACGCCCCGCTGCTCGGCCTCTTCAGCGAAGGCAACTTCCCCGTGCGCTGGCAGGGCCCGACGGCGACGATCGGCGGCGGCGCAGCCGACGCGGTCGAGTGCACCGACAACCCGGAGCGCCTCGCGTCCGGACTCTCGCTGGGCTCGCTGACGCAGAAGGCCATCGGCCTCCTCGACAACGAGAACGGCTTCTTCCTGCAGGTCGAGGGCGCGAGCATCGACAAGCAGGACCACGCGGCGAACGCCTGCGGTCAGATCGGCGAGACGGTCGACCTCGACGAGGCGGTGCAGGTCGCGCTCGACTACGCGCAGACCAACCAGGACACCCTGGTCGTCGTCACAGCCGACCACGCGCACACCAGCCAGATCGTCGGTTCGGTCCCCCCGGGGCTGAGCGTGAACCTGAAGACCATCGACGGCAACGCGATGATCGTCTCCTACGGCACCGCCGGCGAGGGCGAGTCCCAGCAGCACACCGGTTCGCAGGTGCGCATCGCCGGATACGGCCCCGGGGCTGCGAACGTGCTCGGGCTCACCGACCAGACCGATCTGTTCTTCACCTCGGCTGACAGCCTCGACCTCAGCCGCGACCTCGCTGCGCTGAGTGCGGACGCGACCGTCACGCTGAGCGCCGCCCAGGTCGCCCCCGGCGAGCCCGTCACCGTGAGCGTCGACGGGCTCAACGCCGACTGGCAGGCCAGCATCCAGGATGCCGAGGGCACCCAGCAGGATGTGCTCCGCGGCCACGCCGAGTTCACCGTGACGGCACCGACCGAGCTCGGGGCGCACAGCGTCACGATCGCCGGCGCCCAGACCGGTGTCGCGATCGCCGGGGAGTTCACCGTCACCGAGACGCCCGTCAACCCCGAGCCGACCGACTCGGAGGAGGACCCGGCGACCGCCGGCGGCGGCGGAGACAGCGGCAACGGCGGCGGCGGACTGGCCACCACCGGTGCGGCCTTCCCGTTGACGCTGCTCGCCGTCGCGCTCGCTCTCATCGCCGTCGGCGGCTACACGATCCGTCGTCGACGCCAGCTGATCGAAGGCTGATCGCACGACAGAGAACACGAGTGAGCCGGGTCCTTCGGGCCCGGCTCACTCGTCTTCGTGCTCACAGCACGCGCGAGAGGAAGTCCTGCGTGCGCGGATGCTGCGGGTTCGCCAGCACCTCACGCGGATCACCCTGCTCGAGGATGTGACCGCCGTCCATGAAGATCAGACGGCTCCCGACTTCCCGGGCGAAGCCCATCTCGTGCGTGACGACGAGCATCGTCATGCCCTCATCGGCGAGCGAGCGCATCACCTGCAGCACCTCGCCGACGAGTTCGGGGTCGAGCGCAGAGGTCGGCTCGTCGAACAGCATCATGTCGGGGTTCATGCACAGCGCTCTCGCGATCGCGACGCGCTGCTGCTGCCCGCCGGAGAGATGTCCAGGATACGCATCGACCTTCTCGGCGAGTCCGACGCGGGCGAGCATCTCCTGAGCGACTTTCTCCGCCTCGGCCTTCGAGCGCTTCTTCACGCGCCGCTGAGCGAGGGTGAGGTTTCCGAGCACGCTCAGGTGCGGAAAGAGGTTGAAGCTCTGGAATACCATGCCGATCCGGGTGCGCACCCGGTCGATGTCGGTGTCCTCATCGGTGATGTCGATGCCCTCGATGAGGATCTTGCCGTCGGTCGGCTCCTCGAGCATGTTGACCGAGCGCAGCAGCGTCGACTTGCCCGAGCCGGAGGGCCCGATCACGCAGACGACCTCTCCCCCGCTGACGGTCAGGTCGATGCCCTTGAGCACCTCATTGTCGCCGAAGCTCTTCACGAGGCCCCGGACCTCGATGGCCGGGGCGTGGACGTCGATCAGATCGGTGCTCATCGCTGCCTCGCCATTCGTCGCTCCAGCCACGCGCTGAATCGCGTGAGGGGGATCGTCACCACCAGATACAGCAGCGCCGCCATGATCAGCGGCGTCGCATTGCCGTTCTGCGTCGTCGCATCGCGTGCGAAGGTGGTGAGCTCCTTCGACCAGATGAAGCTCCCGGCGATGAAGAGCAGCGAGGTGTCCTTCAGCAGCAGCACGAACTCGTTCGTCAACGGCGGGATGATGATCCGGAATCCCTGCGGGATGACGATCCAGAAGGTCGTCTTCATCGGTGACATGCCCAGCGATCGCGACGCCTCGGTCTGCCCCTTCGGGACGGCCTGGAGCCCGGCGCGGATCGTCTCCGCCATGTATGCGGAGGCGACGAGGATCAAGCCGACGAGGCCGAGCACGACCGGTCCGCCGAGATCCTGATTGCGCACGCCGACCGCGATCGGCAGGATGTACGCGATCGCGAAGATCGTCAGCAGTGCGGGCAGCCCGCGGAACAGCTCGATCCACACCGTCGCGATCCACCGGAACGGCGCGATGACCGACATCTTCATCAGCGCGAGCACGATCCCGAGGACCAGTCCGCCGAGGAACGCGACCGCGGTGAACCACAGCGTGTTCACGAGTCCGGTGGTGACGATGCCCGGGAGCATCTTGAGCGCCACCTCTGGGTTGAAGAACAGCGGCCCGAGCCGCGCCCAGTCCGCGGTCACCAGTGCCCATACCAGCAGTGCTGCGAGGAGCACGTACACCGTGTACCGATAGAGCTTCTGCTTCTGCGTGCGCCTCAACGCCATCGTCAAGGTCCTTCCGACCCGCTCGTCCTCGGCGTCAGTTCGCGGCGAAGTACGAGTCGTAGATCGTGTCGTAGTCGCCGCTGTCGCGCAGTTCCTTCAGCGCGGCGTTGACAGCATCCATGAGCGCGGTCTTCTCACCCTTCGCGAAGGCGAAACCGTACTGCTCGTCGGTGTTGTACTCCTCGACGATCTTGTAGTTCGAGTCGGCCTTCTCGTGCTCGATGTTCACGGGCTGATCCTGCAGGATCGCGTCGATCGTGCCGGCCTGGATCGCCGGCCACAGCTCGCCGTCCGAGGGGAGCTGGAGCAGTTCGGCGCCCGGCGCGTTCTCGGTGGCATACGCCTCACCGGTCGTCCCCTGCTGCACGCCGACGATCTTGCCATCGAGGTCATCGATTGATTCGATGCCGGAGTCGGTGCTCACCAGCAGCGACTGCAAGGAGTCGTAGTAGGGATCGGAGAAGTCGAGGTTCGCCTTGCGCTCCTCAGTGATCGTCATCGCGGATGCGCCGATGTCGCACGTTCCGGAGGCGAGAGTCGTTCCGGACTGCAGAGCGTCGAAGCCGACGTCCTGCACGGCGAGCTTCAGATCGAGCTGCTGCGCGATCGCATCGAGCAGATCGATGTCGAAGCCCGTGTAGCCAGTGCCGTTGTCGCCGCCCTCGAACTCGAAGGGCGCGTAAGGGATGTCGGAGCAGACGGTCAGCGTTCCTGCGTCGACCAGGCCGTAGTCGTCGCCGGCGGATGTCGGGGCGTCGCCACCGGCATCAGTGCTGCCGCCGGCGCAACCGGCGAGCGCGAGAGTGGCCGTCGCTGCGAAGGCGACGCCGAGGATCAGGTGACGGCGACGGGTCATGACCGCTCCAAACTGACGGGGCCAGGGGCCCGCTGACGGGTATGGAGTTCATCCTGACATGACGCTGCGCAGATTACCCAGCATTCACGGATTACGTTTGCGTTTCGCTCTGTGTCCGCTGCGGATCAGAGTTCGAAGTCGACCGCGACACGCGATGCCACGACCGAGCGGATGTACACCGCGACCTCTTCGTGGGCCGGATGCACCGCGTACTGCTCGAGCGCTTCGACGGAGTCGAAATCGGCGACGAGAGTGACGTCCCAGTTCGCGTCGGGGTAGACGGAGTTGGCCCCCGCCGAGATGGAGCGCAGCTGGGGCACGACGCCATCGAGCGCGTTCAACCGGCGGGCGACCTCTGCGGCCTGAGCGCCGCGTGCGGCGGCATCCTCGCTCGCGAGCTTCCAGGTGACAACGTGACGCAGAGTCATGACTTCTCCAGTTTTCGGCGCAGCAGATCGGGCGATACCCGCCACTGCGCATGGAATTCATCGTCGATCAGGACGACGGGGATCTTCTCCCACCACAGTCTGTGCAGATCGGGCTCGTCATCGATGGATCTCTCGACGATCTCGATGTCGTCGCCGATCTCGTCGGGGAGCCGGGCGACGACCTCCTCGACGACGCCCAGCGCCGTGGGGCACAGGTGGCACCCCGGCTTGCCGATGACGGTGATCGTGGTCACGCCGAGGGAACCTCTACCGGGTGCCCGGCGGCGACCCACTCACCGGTGCCGCCTTCGACGTTCGTGACGTCGTAGCCGCGGGGCTCGAGCGCCTGCACCACGCGGCCGGAGCGTCCACCGATCTGGCAGATGACGTCGAAGGGCTCGGCGGGCAGCTCGTCGAGTCGTTCGCCGATCTCGGACATCGGGATGTTCACCGCGCCGGGCACATGTCCAGCGGCGAACTCGTCCCTCTCGCGCACATCGATGAGCGGCGTGCCCTCGCGAGCGGCGAGTTCGGCGATGGTGATCGACTTCATGGCATCCTCACGGTGATCCGACGAGAGCGGGCGCAAACACGAAGCGCCCGTCCGGAGACAGGCGCTCGGTGTCTGGCCGCTTACTTCTTGTTGCGGCGCTGGTGGCGAGTCTTGCGAAGCAGCTTGCGGTGCTTCTTCTTCGCCATGCGCTTGCGGCGCTTCTTGATGACTGAACCCACGGAAACCTCACTAAGTCAGGGGCTGGGCGTCACAGAAAATCGGACACCCGGGTACGGGCACGGAAAATGCCTCGGATCAGTTTAGCAAATGCACGGGCGTGCGAAGTGCACGCCCTTCACTCGCCGGTCTCGAGACGTCAGCCGACATCGGAGGCCGGGCGCTGGAGCGCGTCGGCGACAGCCGTCTCGGGCACGCGATAGCTGCGTCCGAACCGGATCGCCGGAAGATCACCTGCGTGCACCATCCGGTAGACGGTCATCTTGGACACGCGCATGAGAGCGGCGACCTCGGCGACTGTCAGGAAGCGGACTTCTGGAACATCGGGCATCCCACGTACCCCTTTCTGCTGATGCCCAACTCTATGGGGTAGCCGGGACACCTGTAAACCCGTGTGCCCAATGTGACCTATGCGATTTCTGTGCATTCACTGTCTGCGCGCCGAGCGCTCACGGGCGTCGCGCAGAACCTGGCGCTCGGCCTTGCGCGCATCACGAAGCGCCTTCTCGGCCGCACGCACCGATTTGCGCGCCTCGCGCACCTTCTTGTCCTCGGTGATCTCGGCCGGTTCCGCGGTGATCCACCGTCCGGAGTCGTCATGAGGCTCACCGCGATCGAGGCCGGCGATGTAGGTCTCGACGCCGTCGAAGATCCGCTCGACGCCGAAGTGGAACGGGTCCTCCTCAGACAGGAACACGCCAGCTTCGATCGCCGCGCGCAGCGCCGGATACTCCTCGGAGGTGATCACCCGATCGAACAACTCGGCCTCCTGCACGGTGATCTGGTCTGGCGACAGGCCGGTGGACCGCGACTGCTCGGCGTACCCGGCGATCACGATGCCGTACCAGCGGGCCGATCCCGTCACGGCGAGTGAGACCGCGAGGCGTTCGACGTCGCTGAGCGGCGTGCCCTCAAGGCTGTCCAGCGCGGCGTCCAGCCAGGCCGAGCTGCTCGGCGTGATCGGCGAGCCCGTGATCGGGATGGACAGCAACCACGGGTGAGCGAGGTACAGACGCGCCTGCGCGTCGAACAGCGCGCGCAGGCGGGGTCGCCATCCGTCGTGTTCGCGGTACTCCTCGGGAGGAAGCCCCGTGGCCTCCTCCTGCATCAGCAGCAGCAGGTCGTCCTTCGCACTCACGTACCGGTAGAGCGACATCGGTGTGAACCCGAGCCTGGCGGCGACGGCGGCCATCGACACCGCGTTCAGGCCCTCGGCGTCCGCCAGTTCGACCGCCGCCTCGACGATCTTCTCGACGCTCATCTCACGTTTGGGCCCGCGCTGGGGATTGGCCGCCACTCCCCAGGCAAGCGCAATCCCTCTAGGAAGCTCGGGAGGCTCGACGTCACTCATGCCCATCAGTCTAGTTCTGTATATGAGATAAACCGTGTGTTATGGTCATACACAGTTGTATGCGACGTACACAGTTTCATCTCTGGACAGAACCGATCACAGACAGGGAAGCATCATGACCGCACCAGCAATCGAAGTCAGAGGTCTGCGCAAGCGCTTCGGCTCGCAGACGGCGATCGACGGGCTCGACCTCACCGTCGCGAGGGGCGAGGTCTTCGCACTGCTCGGCGCGAACGGCGCCGGAAAGACGACGACCATCAACGTCCTCACGACCCTCACCCGGCCGGACGCAGGCAGCGCCGCCGTCAGCGGATTCGATGTCGTCGCCGACCCCGCGGAAGTGCGGCGCCGGATCAGCCTCACCGGCCAGTCCGCCGCAGTGGACGACGGGCTCAGCGCCACCGAGAACGTCGTGATGTTCGCGCGTCTCGCCGGCATGACGGGCTCCGCCGCGCGCCGTCGCGCCGAAGAGCTCCTCGAGGGCTTCGGACTGACGGATGCCGCATCCCGTCGTGTCGCGACCTTCTCCGGCGGCATGCGCCGCCGACTCGATCTGGCGCTGAGCTTCGTGGTCACCCCGGAGGTGCTGTTCCTCGACGAGCCCACCACCGGTCTCGATACCCGCAGCCGCCGAGATCTCTGGAGCATCATCCGCTCCCTCGCCTCGGCCGGAACGACGGTGTTCCTCACCACGCAGTACCTCGAGGAGGCCGATCAGCTCGCCGACCGCATCGCCGTGCTGCACGATGGCGGGGTCGCCGCTCTCGGCACCGCAGCAGAGCTCAAGGCCCGCGTCGGCGGAGACACCGTCGAACTGCGCGACGACCAAGGGGCGCTGAAGCGCGAGATCCCCACCGACGGAACGGTCCCCGATCTGCGGCGAGCGCTCGACGATCTCGACGCGACAGGCGCCGACGGCATCGTGACGCTGCGACGACCGACTCTCGACGACGTCTTCCTCGCCGTCACCTCCCCCGGCTCGCCCACCGAGAGCCGCTCGCCCGTGAAGGAGATCGCATGACCACCGCATCCGCCGCCGCCGCGGCATCCGCACCCCCGTCCATCCGTCCGAGGCTTCGCGGTCTCACCGCCGAACTCGTATTCGTCGGGCGGAGCCTGCGCCACTCGCTGCGCGATGGCGAATCGCTGCTCATGGCGATCATGCTGCCGGTGATGCTCATGCTCATGTTCACGTGGGTGTTCGGCGGGGCCATCGACCCGTCGGGCGCTTACGTCGACTACGTCGTGCCGGGCATCATCCTCACCTGCGCCGGATTCGGGGCATCCTCCACCGCGGTGTACGTCGCCAACGACATGCGCACCGGCATCATCGATCGGTTCCGCACGATGCCCGTGCGCTCCGGCGCCGTCCTGACCGGGCACGTGGTGGCGAGCCTCGTGCGCAATCTCGTGGCCACCGCGATCGTGATCGGCGTGGGGGTGCTGGTCGGGTTCCGCCCGACGGCGGACTTCGGCGATTGGATGCTGATGGCGCTGTTCATCACGCTCTACCTGCTCGCGATCACGTATCTTTTCGCTGCGATCGGCCTCGCTGCGGGCTCGCCGGAGGGGGCGAACGGCTACGGCTTCGTCCTGCTCTTCCTGCCGTATCTGTCCAGCGCATTCGTGCCGGTGGACAGCATGCCGGACTGGCTCCAGCCGGTCGCCCAGTATCAGCCGATCACACCCATCGTCGAGACGATCCGGAGTTTGCTCATGGGCACGGACGCCGGAACCCAGCCGATATGGGCAGTGCTGTGGTGCGTCGGCATCCTCCTCGTCGCCGCCGTATGGGGCGCGTGGCTCTTCCGTCGCAAGGCCGGCGCGCGCGTGTGATCACTGCGCGTGCGCCGTCTCCTGCAGCTCCGCGGCCTCGGCCCACGATGCAGGTCCGTTCGAGAAGGCGCCTCGGTAACCCGCCGCCGGGTGCCTGTCGTTGAGCCGGGCGTCGCCGAAGAGCTTCTCGCGCAGCGAACCGTCCGCGTATTCGCTCTGCGCCAGGCCCCGCTCGCGCAGCACCGGCATCACCTTCTCGGCGAACTCGACGAACGAGCCGGGGATCACCCAGTTGATGACGTTGATGCCGTCGGCTCCGGCATCCTGCCATTCCTGCAGCTGATCGGCGATCTGCTCCGGTGTGCCGGCGACGCGATTGACGTTCGCGCGCTGGCGCACGAGGTCGCCCAGAGTCGGCTCGTGATCGGGGAAGGCGAGTGCGGCCCACTCCTGGAACCCCTTGGCGGTGTTGGTGTCGAGGTCGCTCAACAGGGTGTTCTCGTCATAGACGCGACCGGTCTTGTCGACCAGCGCCGAATGCGCCAGGAACCCCTCGATGCTCACGTACTCGTCGTACTCCGCCGTCTTCGCCGCCACCTCTTCATCGGTGTCTCCGATGATGAAGGCGAGTCCGGGGAAGAACTTGATGTCCTCAGGGCGCCTGCCGTACTCGACGGCCAGTTCACGCGTCGCCGCGATCTGCGCGCGAGCGACGGTCGGGGTCGGGGCGATGATGAACACCGCCTCCGCGTTGCGGGCGGCGAAGTCGGCTCCCGCCTTGGAGGAACCCGCCTGGAACAGCAACGGCGTGCGCTGCGGCGACGGCGCAGGCAGGTGCGGGCCCTCGACCCGATAGCGCTGGCCCTCGTGGTAGATCTTGTGCACCTTCGAGGGGTCGGCGTAGATGCCGGACTCCTTGTCCTTCAGGAGCGCGCCCTCGTCCCACGACCCCTCCCACAGCTTGTAGACGACATCGACGTACTCGTCGGCCCAGCGGTAGCGCTCGGCATGATCTGTCAACTGCTCGAGGCCGTAGTTCCGTGCGCCGTTGTCCTGCGTGCCGGTGACGATGTTCCAGGCGATGCGTCCGTTCGAGATGTGGTCGAGCGTCGAGATCTGCCTGGCGAAGTTGAACGGGTGGTTCTGGAACACGTTGGACGTCAGCGCGAGGCCGAGATGCTTCGTCGTGACCGCCAGCGCACCCAGCAGCACAGTGGGGTCGTTGCTGGGGATCTGCAGTCCGTGCCGCACGTACGTGTCGATGTCGGCATCCGCATCGCCGTAGTGCCCCGAGACGTCGGCGAAGAAGATCGCATCGAACTTCGCATCCTCCAGCGTGCGGGCGAGATCGATCCAGGTGCTCACATCGTTGAACTCGGTCTGACCGGCGTCCGGCCGACGCCACTGACCGTGCTGGATGTGCGAGTTCGTGTTCATCACGAAGGCGTTGAAATGGAGGGGCTTGCGTGCGGAGGTCATTCCCCGATCATCGCGACGACCGCAAGGCCGGCCCAGTGGTCGCGTCACGCGACGCCGCTAATCGTCACACTTCGTCACCCGGACGGGCGCCGTCACCCAGATGGGCGCCGTCTCACGCCCCGAGGCGCTTGAGCGCGGTGGTGACGGCGTGCTTCGCGGATGCCGCGGCACGGCCGACCACCTCGGCGGCATGGCTCGCCCCCTCTGGCAGCGGCACGAGCGAGAAGTCGACCTCGGGGGCCTCATCGCCGAAGGCGTCGACGAGGAACGGGACGAGCCAGTCGTCGACCGTCTCGAGAGGTCCGACCTCGATGCTGTAGAAGCGGCGCTGGCCGTCTTCTCGAACGCTCACGAGCTCTGCGTCGCGCAGCACCTTGAGATGCTTGGAGACGGTCGGCTGGCTGATGCCGAGCTCACTCACTATCTGCGAGACGCTGGTGCCGGCATCGCCCTCGCTCGAGCGCCGCAACAGGAGCTGGAGGATGTCTCGCCTCGTTCCGTCTGCGATCACGTCGAAGATGTCGGTCATGATGATCAGGGTAGTCGCCCCGCGGCCGGAGTACCATGACGAAGGCTCGGCGTGCTGTTCGGCGAGCATCCGCGGTGGAGGTTCGGAAGGAGCGCGATGTCGAGCATCGACTGGGCGGCATCGTCCCGGCGGCGCACCCGCGAGCTGTCTCACTTCGGCCGCCGTTTCATCACCTCATCGCCGTCCCGCTTCGCGATCCTCATCTTCGCCAGCCTCATCCTGCTGTTCACGGCCCTGTTCTCCCTGCCGATCGCCTCCGCGTCGGGCACCGTGACACCCCTCAGCGATGCACTGTTCACGGCGGTCTCGACGATCTGCGTGACAGGACTCGCAACCGTCGACATGGCGACGCACTGGTCGCCGTTCGGCCACGTGCTCATCTTCCTCGGTGTGAACATCGGCGGCATGGGCGTGCTGACGCTGGCGTCCGTGCTCGGCATGATCATCTCGAAGAAGCTCGGGCTGCGCGCCAAGCTGCTGGCAGCAGGAGACAGCAATCCGCTGCGCGCACACGGTGGAGTCGTCAACGAGGGCCAGACAGTGCGGCTCGGCGAAGTCGGTCAGCTGCTGACCACGGTGGCCATGTCGCTGCTGGTCATCGAGCTCGTCCTGGCGATCCTGCTCTATCCAGGGCTCCTGATGGCCGGCATCCACCCGCTCACCGCACTGTGGGAGGCCCCGTTCTACTCGGCGATGGCCTTCACGAACACCGGCTTCGCGCCCAACGCCACCGGTGTCGTCGAGTTCGTCGACGACTACTTCGTCCTGACCGTGCTGATGGTGGGAGTGTTCCTCGGCAGCATCGGCTTCCCCGTCATCTACACCCTCGCCAAGCACCGGCTCCACGTGAAGCGGTGGTCGCTGCACTCCAAGCTCACCCTCATCACGACGACGATCCTGCTCATCGCCGGAGCAGTCGTATTCGTCATCCTCGAATTCGACAACCCGAAGACCTTCGGATCGATGGATGCCGCCGACACGACCTTCCAATCCGTCTTCCTCTCGGCGATGACGCGCTCCGGCGGCTTCAGCGTGATCGACATCAGCGACCTGAACGGGTCCTCGAAGCTGTCGATATCGATGCTCATGTTCGTCGGCGGCGGCTCAGCATCGACGGCAGGCGGCATCAAGGTGACGACCCTCGCCGTGCTCGCGATCGCGGTGTGGTCGGAGGCGCGCGGTCGCCAGTCGGTGCAGGCGTTCGGCCGCCGCATCCCCAGCGACGTGCAGCGCGTCGCACTGAGCGTCGTGGCCTGGGGCGCGACGATCGTCGCCCTGTCGACCATCATCATCACCCAGATCACGAAGGCCTCCACCGAGGACGTGCTGTTCGACGTCATCTCGGCCTTCGGCACCGTCGGGCTCAGCACCGGACTCACCGAGACTCTGCCCGATCCCGCCGTCTACGTCATGGCCCTGACCATCTTCATGGGCCGCGTTGGTACAGTGACACTCGCCGCGGCGGTCGCCGCGACGACGCGAACGCAGCTCTACTCGCTGCCCGTCGAAAGGCCGATCGTTGGTTGAATCCCTCCGCAGCGACGCCCCCGTACTGGTCATCGGCCTCGGACGCTTCGGCGCCGCCTGTGCCGGCGAGCTGGACAGGCTCGACCGCGAAGTGCTCGCCATGGACGAGAACCTCGAGCTCGTGCAGAAGTGGTCGGAGCGCGTCACCCACGCCGTGCAGGGCGATGCGCGCAACATCGATGCGCTCAAGCAGATCGGCGCGCAGGACTTCCAGGTGGCTGTCGTCGCGGTCGGATCGCTCATCGAGGCATCCGTCCTCATCACGGCGAACCTCGTCGACCTGAAAGTGCCGCAGATCTGGGCGAAGGCCGTCTCGCAGTCGCATGGCAAGATCCTCGCCCGCGTCGGCGCCAACCACGTCATCTACCCGGAGCGCGAGGCCGGTGAGCGCGTCGCGCACCTCGTGAGCGGTCGGATGCTCGATTTCATCCGCTTCGACGACGACTTCGTTCTCACGAAGATGTATCCGCCGAAGTTCATCCGCGGCGTCAGCCTGCAGGAGTCCGGCATGCGGACCAAGTACCGGGTCACCGTCGTCGGCGTGAAGAGTCCCGGCAAGCCCTTCCGCTACGCGGAGGCCGACACGGTCATCACCAATCACGACCTGATCATCGCCTCGGGGACGAACAGCGACATCGAGCGGTTCGCCGGGCTCGATCGCTGAGCGGTCGCTACTTCCCGCTGGCCAACTCCTTGGCGCGCGCGAGTGCCGCATCCGTCGCACGCGTGAACACCTCGTCGAGATGGGCGTCCTGCAGAACGGCGACGGCGCGCTCGGTCGTGCCCGCAGGGCTCGTCACGCGTCGACGGAGTTCGGCGGGATCCTCACCGGATGCCTCGAGCAGCGCGGTCGCACCGATGAAGGTCTGCTCGGCGAGGAGCCGCGCATCCGCCTCGGCGAAGCCCTTCCCGATCGCCGCTCTGGTGAACTCCTCGATGAGCAGGAAGACATAGGCGGGCCCGGAGCCCGAGATCGTCGAGAGCGCGTCGATCTTGCCCTCCGGCACCTCGACGACGGCGCCGACGAGTTCGAACAGCCTGCGGACGAGTGCGAGGTCGTCGTCGGTCGCCGCTCCTCCGCGTGCGAGTCCCGTCACCGCTCTCCCGACCGTCGCCGGGGTGTTCGGCATCGACCGGATGACCCTGACCTGCTCGCCGAGCCCGTCGGCGAACGTCGCCAGAGTGACGCCCGCCGCAAGGCTCACTACGATCGCATCCTCCCGCAGGGCGGGGGCGATCTCACGGAGGAGGTCGGGCACCATGGCCGGTTTCACCCCCACGAGGATGATGCGGGCGGATGCGGCGGCATCCGCGTTGCCGCCTGGAGTGTCTTCGAGAGCGATCGTGGTCACGTTCTCGAGGTTCCCGAGAGTCGCGGCCTTCTCCGCAGTGCGATTCGTGGCGATGATCCCGCCGTCGACGTCAATGCCGGAGGCGACGACGCCCTGCAGAATGGCACCGCCCATCGATCCGGCGCCGAGGAATGCGAGGGACGGAAGAGACTCAGCCATACGCCAATCCTACGCGCGGCATCGGGGGCCGCCGCGGTGTCTCCGACGGTTCACAGCGGTCGGAACTAGACTCGCGGCATGAGCGGATCCGCCAGCAAACAAGACCTCGACCTCATCATGGACGCCGTCCTCGGATGCTCCGATGTCGAGAAGCTCATCAGCCTCAAGACCCACCCGATCGCCGACGGCGGGTTCCTCGTGGCGATCAAGATCGCGCTTCCCGGCGAGGCGACCGTTCGCGACGTCGCGGACTGCATCGGGGAGATCGAGAACCGGATCCGCGAGACGGTACCCGCCACGCGTGCGGTCTGCATCCAACCCGACATCTACCGGCCATCGCTCGACCCCGCACCGCCGACCGATGTGTTCGTGCTGAAGTCCGAGGACTGAGCGGACGCGGCGTCAGCGTCGTTGTTCGAAGAAGTCGCGCAGCAGTGCGGTCGCCGCGTCTTCGGCCACCCCGCCGATGACCTCGGCCCGGTACGGAAGCCGGCGATCGCGCAGCAGGTCGTACATCGAACCCGCACCTCCTGCCTTGTCATCCCACGCGCCGAAGACGACGCGGCCGACCCTGGCCTGAAGGATCGCCCCGGCGCACATCACGCAGGGCTCGAGCGTGACGACCAGCGTGTGCCCCTCGAGGTTCCACGACCCGACCGCTGCGGCCGCGGCGCGCAGCGCGACGACCTCTGCATGACCGGTGGGATCGTGGGTCTCTTCGCGGGTGTTGCGGCCCTCGGCGATGCTGCGCCCTGCGGAGTCCAGGACGACGGCGCCGACCGGCACCTCGCCGGCGGCCGACGCTTCTGCGGCGAGCACGAGTGCGCGCTGCATCGCTCTGTCATCGGGGCCGGCCATGCGTCGAGCATAGTTCTCGCCCGACCGCGCGTAGTGCCGATGCCGCACTGAGCATTACCCTGTAATCATGCGTGTTCACGTCGCCGACCACCCGCTCATCACTCACAAGCTCACCGTGCTGCGCGACGAGCGCACTCCGTCGCCGGTGTTCCGCCAGCTGACCGAAGAGCTCGTGACGCTGCTCGCATACGAGGCGACCCGCAACGTCAAGGTCTCACCGATCGAGATCACCACCCCCGTCACGAAGACGATGGGTGTGAAGATCTCCGAACCGCGACCGATCGTCGTACCGATCCTGCGCGCGGGGCTCGGGATGCTGGAGGGCATGGTCAAACTGCTCCCCACCGCCGAGGTCGGATTCCTCGGCATGGTCCGCGATGAGACGACTTTCGAGCCGACGACCTATGCCGAGCGGCTCCCCGCCGATCTCAGCGATCGTCAGTGCTTCGCCATCGACCCGATGCTCGCCACCGGCGGTTCGCTCGCCGCGGCGATCCAGTTCTTCTTCGACCGCGGCGCGAAGGACGTCACCGCGATCTGTCTGCTCGGCACTCCCGAAGGGCTCGAAGCGATCGAGAAGCTCGTGGGCGACCGCGACGTCACGATCGTTCTCGGTGCGCTGGACGAGGGCCTCGACGAGAACCGCTACATCGTTCCGGGTCTCGGCGACGCCGGAGACCGGTTGTACGGCACCGTCTGACCGCGTCGCCTCCTCCGTCGCGCTGCTCGTATCTGCTCGCGCGCTCGCCCGCACTCCCTGCGCTACTGATTTCTGCCCGCGCGCCCGAAATCTGTGCAGCGCGAAGCGGGAATGACAGCGCGAGGGCCGAAACGACAGCGCGAGGGCCGAAACGACAGCGCGAAGCGGGAATGACAGCGCGAGGGCCGAAAAACAGCGCGAGGGCCGAAAAACAGCGCGAGGCGGGAATGACCGCGCGAGGGCCGAAACGACAACTGCTCCGCGCCGATGATCAGTCGCCGTCGGCACCGACGAGGCGGGCGAACGCGCTGAGCCGTGTGACGCCCTCCGCCGTGCGCGGGAGATCATCGAGCAGCGCGGGCGAATAGATCAGGAACGCGGCGACCTGGGCGCGCGAGATCGCGACATTCAGCCGGTTCTGCAGCAGCAGGAAGTCGGGGCCGCGCGGAGCGTCGCGCCCGCTGGAGGCCGCGAGCGTCGTCATGGAGACCGCGGCCTCCTTGCCCTGGAAGTTGTCGACCGTCCCGACCGGCACCTCGGCGAAGCCCGCAGCAGCGAGCGCGTCGTGAACGAGCTGCTTCTGCGCGTTGTACGGGGCGACGATGATGATGTCCGACTGATCGAGCGGGCGCGGGGCCGCGCCCGGCTCGGTGAACTCGCGTCCCAGCAGATCGCGGACGAGACGCACGACCTCGGCAGCCTCCTCGGGCGACTGCGTGGCGTTGCCGCGATGGCGGAGCGGCTCGACGTGCAGCCCCGGCGCGATGCCGTCGATCGCGCGCAGCTCGGTGCCGGCTGCTGACGCCAGCTGCCCCGCATACGACAGCCGTGAGACCGGCTCGGCGACCGCAGGATGCATCCGCCAGCTGCGGTCGAGGAAGTACCCGTACTCGGCGCGGACGACCGAGGCGCCGTCCATGACCCACCCGAGCGCTGATGTATCGACCGGCTCGGGGTGCGCCCCTTGGCTGACCTGCGGCAACTGCTGCGGGTCGCCGAGCAGCAGCAGGCGCTTCGCCCCGGCGGCGACGGCGATCGTGGAGGCGAGGGAGAACTGCCCGGCCTCGTCGATCACGATGAGATCGAGCCCGCCCCGGTCCACGCGCGCGGTGTTGCTGAAGTCCCACGCGGTGCCGCCGACGACGACTCCCTGCCCCTCACGCTCGGCGAGGAACGACGCCATGCCGGTCTTCGGGATCGACGTGTAGCGCGGGTCACTCCCCTTCTCCTTCGGGCTCTTCGCCACCTGACCGGCCGGAACGCCCGCGGCGACGACGCGATCGAGCAGCGTCTCGATGATCGCGTGCGACTGCGCGACGACGCCGATGCGGAATCCGAAGTCGTTCACGAGACGTGCGATGACATGCGAGCCGGTGTAGGTCTTGCCTGTGCCAGGGGGGCCCTGGACGGCGAGATAACTGCGATCGAGGTCGCGCACGGCGCGGACGATCGCGTCGACGACATCACCGTCGGCCGGCGGCAGCCCCTCCCCCGAGACAGTGCGGGGCGGCACCCGGCGCAGGATGTCTGTGGCGGCATCCGCCGGGAAGGACGGAGCGGCCCGGTGCACGGCATCCGCCCACTCATCGATCGCGCCCTGCAGCGCCACGACCCGAGGCGGTGCGGCCGGTGTCAGTGCCAGCGGCAGGTCATCCCACGTCTGTCCGTCGATCGCATTCTCGACGATCACGTAGCCGTCGTCGAGCACGTCGGTGACCGTCACCGCGCGCGGAGCGTGCACCGCGCGCGAAGGCACATCGGTGACGAACGGCGCGGGGACGGGATAGAGCGCGAAGGGGTTCGCTCCCGCGCTGAGCGTCGTGCCGGGTGAGATCTCGCCGTGGATCTCGATCTCGCGCGACATGACCCGCCGCCCGTCCTCGACGCTCCAATCACGGCGCAGTGTCGAGGCCGCGGCATCGACCCGCACGACGTCACGGGTCTGATCCCACATCGACACGGGCTCACGCAACCGCTGGAAATGCGCCCGCCAGAAGATGGCGGACTCGCGCGGGTAGTAGTCGATCGCGGCGGCGGCCACACGGTGGGCCTCGCCGTCGCCGCCGTTGTCGACATCGTGCGCGGCGTCGGCGATCAGCGCGACGGAGCGCGGGGAGGGCTCATAGACGGCCTCGTCAGGAGCATCCGGTGGCGCAGGATTCACGCCCTTCTCCTTCGCGATCTCGATCAGCCAGTTGCGCAGGCGCCGGGTGGAGACGCAGTCGTACCGGTTGTAGTCGGCGAGATCGGCGAGCACTGCATCGGCCTCGGCCGTCTCGCCCGCCGCGGCGAGCTGGCGGGCGGCGACGTACCGGACGATGGAGTCATCGCCCTTCTGCACGTCGCTCGTGCGCACCTCTGCTCCCATGTAGAGCGGCTCGAGCTTCTTGATCGAGTACGACCGGGAGCCCACGCGCACCGTGCGCAGCACCAGCGGATACAGGTCGACGAAGACGCCCTCGCGGAGCAGCGCATCGACCTCGGCCTCGCGGATGCCGTATCGCGCGGCCATGGCGCTGAGGTGCGATGTCTCGTACGGCGCGTAGTGATAGATGTGCATGTCGGGATGCGCGTCTCTGCGGACCTTCACGAAATCGAGGAACTGCTCGAGCGCCGCCTTCTCGTCGGCGAAGGAATGAGCCCACAGCGCCGTGTACTGATCCTCGTTGTCGACCCAGCCGAACAGGTAGTCGATGCCCCACTGCGCTGCGCCAGCCGACGACGACGACGTCTCGGTGTACAGCGGGTCGCCCTCGAAGTCGAAGAAGATGTCTCCGCGACTCGGGCGCGGCAATGTGTGGATCGCGGCTGGATGATAGACATCGTAGGTGGGCGCGTCGTCGGCATCGGCGCGCAGCTGCAACCGCGCCTGCGCCCGCAGGGCTTCGAACGTGTCGACGTTCATTCCGATCGGCGCATCGGCCGCTGCGGCGAGTTCATCGATCGTCTCGATGCCCGCGTCGCGCAGGCGTGTGCGCTGCACCGGGCGCATCCGCGCGACCATGAGCAGATCGCGGGCGGCATCGACCTGCTGGGTGCAGGTCTCGCAGCGTCCGCACGCGACGAGTCCGATGTCGCCTCGTTCGTCGCCCCACGCGAGGGGCGCGCCCGTCGCGCCTGCGGCGACATCCCGATCGGCGATCAGCGTGCGCAGGCGCGCGCGACGCACGCGGAACAGCGGGAGCAGGTCATCGACCCGGTGCGTGCTGATCGTGCCGTCACCGAGGATCAGATCGACCTCGTCGGATCGTGGAATGGCGAGACCGTCGAGCTGGTCGACATATGCCGCGAGCTGCATGAGAGCGGTCACGCGGGCCGTTCGGGCGAGCTTCGAGTCCTGCACCCGCCAGCGACCGTCGTCTTCACGCAGCAGGAAATCAGCGAAGCCGACGAACTCATCGGTCGCGAAGGCTGCCTGGAACAGCAGCTTCGCGTCGGACCTGAGTACGGCGAGCGTCTCGGCCACGACCGCGGCGAGGGCGGTGGCATCGGCCGAACTCGCCCGCACGATCTCGTGCACGGCGTCGGCGCCGAGCTTCTCGCGATAGGCCTCGAGGACTTTCACCTCATGCGCATCGCCGAGTCGCGCCGCACGCTCGAGCGTGGCGTCTTCGGGCTCGACGAGGGCAGGGATGCGGCCGAGCTTGGCGTCGATCGCGCGAGCCCACGCGAACTCGCACTCGGCGGCCGCCTTCAGGTCGCTCGCGCTCCAGATGACGCGCTGCGCCTGAGTATCGATCCGCATGGTTCGAGAGTATCCGGGGGTTCGGACAGTGGCGCGCGCGGCGAGTCGCCCCGCAGCGCGTCGGCGTCAGCGGTTCAGCGCCACCAGTCGTCGTCCGGCGCCACGGGCAGGTGGCGCTTGTGCTCGGATGCCACGTACTTCTTCTCGATGCGGGCTGCGGCGTCAGCATCCACCGTCCTGCCCTCCAGGTACGCATCGATCTGCTCGTACGTGATCCCGAGCTCGTCCTCATCGGCGCGTCCGGGCTGGTCGTCGAGGAGGTCGGCGGTCGGCACCTTCTTCCACAGGCGCTCCGGCGCATCCAGCTCCTGCAGCAGCTGCTTTCCCTGACGCTTCGTGAGGCCTGCGAGCGGCAGGATGTCGGCGGCACCGTCACCGAACTTCGTGTAGAAGCCGGTGACCGCCTCGGCGGCATGATCGGTGCCGATGACGAGGTGTCCGTCGTGACCGGCGAGCGCATACTGCGTGACCATGCGGATGCGCGCCTTGATGTTGCCCCGGTTGAAATCCGAGATGGATGCTCCGGCGGCCTGCTCGATGTCGGTCTCGACGCCGTCCACCCCGTGCTGGATGTTCACCTCGACGACGCGATCGGCGGCGATGAACTCCAGGGCTGCGACGGCGTCGTCCGCGTCGTGCTGCACCTTGTAGGGCAGCCGTACGGCGATGAAGCCGGCCGTGCCACCGCCCGCACGCACGCGCTCGACCGCGACCTGCGCCAGTCGCCCGGCGAGCGTGGAGTCCTGGCCGCCTGAGATGCCGAGCACGAATCCCTTCGCACCGGACTTGTGGAGATAGTCGACGAGGAACTGCACACGTCGTTCGATCTCGGCGGCGGGGTCGATCTCGGGCTGCACGCCGAGAGTCTGCGCGATCTGCTGCTGAAGCGTCATGTCTCCAGTATCACCCCCTGGCATTACGCGAGTGTGACGGGAACGGGTGCGATCGCCGCCGACGTGGATGCCCCTGCATCAGGCGAGGATGCGACTGGGGCCTGCGGGGGTCTGCTCGACGACGAGCTGCGCCGGGATCTGCTCCTGCATCGACTCGACGTGGCTGATCACGCCGACGGTGCGCCCGCCGGAGCGGAGCTCATCGAGTGTGCGCATCGCGACCTCGAGGGTGTCGGCGTCGAGTGATCCGAAACCCTCGTCGATGAACAGTGTGTCGAGCTGGATGCCGCCGGCCCGCGCTGTGACGACCTCGGCGAGTCCGAGGGCGAGCGCGAGCGAGCTGAGGAACGTCTCCCCGCCTGACAGCGACTGCGCAGGGCGCGTCTGCCCGGTGAACGAGTCGAACACGACGATGCCGAGCCCGGATGCCGCGCCGCGCGACGCGAGCGCATCGGAGTGCTGCAACTGATATCGCCCGGCCGACATGTCGTTCAGGCGCCGGTTCGCGGCATCCACGATCTCTTCGAGCTCTGCCGCGAGGACGAATGTCTCGAGGGTCATCTTGTGCGTGTTGGCGGCGCGCCCGGCGATCGTGTCGGCGAGCCCGCGCAGCACCTCGTGCTCTGACTGCTGCGCGGCGCTGCGCGCGTGCTCGGATGCGGCGGACTCGATGAGCGTACCGAGCTGCTCGGCGGTGGTCTGCGCTCGTCCCGCGGCATCCACCGCGGACTTCCACGCCGTCCGCGCCTCGCCGACCGTCGACTCCGCGAGTGCGGGGTCGATCGGTTCCTCGGGCAGCGTGCGCAGCTCGAGGTCGAGCAGCGCCGCGCGCTCTTTCTCGCGCTGCACGCGGTGAGCGGTGATGCGGTCATCGAGGATCTGCTGATCGGATGCCGACCGCATCGCATCCTGCGCTGCGGTGACGTCGTCGAAGTCGGATGCCGCGAGCACCGTCTGCTGCTCGGTGCTGGCCTCTGCGAACGCATTCCGCGCCCGCACGCGTTCGACGATCGCGGATGCCAGTGCGCGCGCGATCGAAGCGCGTGCGACGACCTCGGCGATGCGCTCAGCCACCGAGTCGTAGTCGCCCCGCGCCTCGGCGATCTGCGTGGACGACTGCTGCGCCCGCTGCTCGACGCGCACGAGCGCCTCCCGCGCCTCGGCGAGAGCCGCGGCCGATTCGGCCCGCTTCGCATCCCGCACGGCGATGGCGTCGGTGGTCGCGGCGATGCTCTCCTCGACCACGGCGAGCTCGCGAGCGGCCGCCTCTGCGGCGGCGTGCGCGTGCGCCGCCGATGCCGACTCCGCCTCGGCCGCCTCCAGCGTCCGACCGTCAGCGACGGCGAGCGCTGCGGCGAGCTCGGCTCTCACGGTCGAGACACGGTCCTGCGCGGTGCGTTCCGCAGTCTGCGCAGCGTCCCGGATGCCTTCGGCGGAGTCGATGTCCTCGGCGGAGACGGGGTCGCTGTGCTCGGCGGGCGCCGGATGCGCCGTCGATCCGCACACCGCGCACGGCTCTCCCGCGATCAGCGCCGTCGCGAGTTCGCCGGCGAATCCGTCGAGCCGGCGGCGACGCAGCTGTGCGAGTGCCGTCTGCACCTCGGCGAGTGCTGTGCTCGCCTCCGCCAGCCCCTGTTCCGCGACGATCAGATCTGCTTCGGCCTTGGAGGCGACGGTCACCGCGTCCCGCCGCGCCATCGCCGCGGCTACCGTGCGCGCGAGATCGTCGACGCGGTCGGCGTTCCTCCGCGCGTCGTCTCGCCGGGTGGTGAGCACCGCCAGACGGTCGGGAAGCTCAGCCCGCTCAGCCTCTCCGGCTTCGACCGCGGCGGATGCCCCCTCTGCCCGCGATCGTGCCTCCGTGAGTTCCGCCTCCAATGCGTCCGCGCTCTGCTCGAGCTCCGCGGCGCGCGCCCAGGCGCCGCTCTCGCGCGTGCGGTCGGCCGCCCACGCTTCCAGTCGCTCGGAAGCGGAGCCCTCCGATGCCGTCACGGATGCGACGCCATCGATCTCGAGACCGATCCGGTCCCATTCCTCACGCGCCGCGCGTTCAGCCGTCACGGCGGCGTCGCGCGCGACCTCGGCTCGGCTCGTCGCCGTGATCATGGAACGCAGCGCCTCAGCAGAACGCGCACGCTGCAGTTCGCGGCGCATCGCATCGATCCCCGGCTGCTCGGCGTCCAGTCGCTCCAGCGCCGCCCGGGCACGATCGCGCTCCTGCTGCGCCTCCTGCTCCTCCCGCACCGCTGCCAGCGCAGCCTCCGCCGCGGCGAGCCTCGTCTCGGCGTCCTCACGCTCAGCGGCCCGGCGCTCGACCCGGTACTCGGCGCGGGTGAGCGCGGCGCGCAACGCGTCGATGCGCTCCTGCACCGGCGCCTCCGTCGGCGCATCCCCCTGCTCGCCCCACAGCTCGGCGTCACCGACGACCCGCTCGGCCTCACCCACTCGCGCATCGACCCTCGCGATCACGCCCGCGAGCGCGGCTTCGGATGCCCGGCGCCGCTCTTCGAACCGCGACTGCACGTCTTCGAACCGCTCAGTGCCGAACAGCCGCCGGAGAAGTCCCTGCCGCTCCTTGCTGTCAGCGAGGAGGAATCGTGCGAACCGGTTCTGCGCGAGCAGGATCACCTGCAGGAACTGCTCCCGGCTCAGTTGAAGGATCTCATCGAGTTCGTCGGCGACCCGCTTCTCCTTGGCGGCGAGCGTGACCCAGGCATCCGAGCCGGATTCCGAGGAGACCAGCGAGTCGAGCTGCACCCCCGACGCCTGCTTCGTCAGCCCGCCGCCGCGCTTGGCCGGTCGCATGTACTCCGGCGACCGGGTGACCCTGAACCGCCCGGCGCTCGTGCTGAACTCGACGACGACCTCGCTCGGATCGTCGGGCTCGCAGTGGTCGCTGCGAAGCCGCTTGTCGCCGCCTTCGTAGCGCGGCACGGATCCGTAGAGACCGAAGCAGACGGCATCGAGAATGCTCGATTTGCCGGCGCCGGTGCGCCCGGCGATGAGGAAGATGCCGTCATCGGCGAACCCGTCGAAGTCGACGATCTGCCGCGCGAGGAACGGACCGAATCCCTCGATCTCGAGCCGATGGAGACGCACTAGACGAGGGCCTCCGCGATGGCGCGCTCGTCGAGCACCTCGCGGATGAGCTCGCTCTCGCGCTCGTCCGGGCCGTGACCTGCCCGCACGTGCTCGAGGAACGCCTCGATGCGCTCGATATCGGTCACTGCGGTCTTCAATCGCGCGGAGTACGAGCGCTCCTGCTCCGGCTGGCCGCCCGTATCTGGCGCATGCTGCACCATCGCGCAGCGCGCGAAGTGCTCCTTCAGCCGCCGCATGGGTTCGGCCTGGGGCAGAGGATCTGTGTAGACCGCGCACACCCAGTCATCGGCGTGCTGGGCGATGTTCTCGGACGAGAGGATCTCGTCGAGCGTGCCGGTGAGCGTCACGAGCCGACGAGGCACGGGGAGCGCCAGCCACTCGACATCCGCAAGTCCCGACGCATCGAGATCGATCAGCCACGACCCGCGCTCTTTGTGCTGCTCGCCGAAGCTGTAGTGCAGCGGAGCACCCGCGTACCGCACGCGGTCACTGAGCTGCTGGCGACCGTGGATGTGCCCGAGCGCGACGTAGTCGGGCCCGTCGAACACCTCGAGCGGAACGACGTCGAGCCCGCCCTGGCGCACCTCGCGCTCGAGACCGACCGTCGCATCCACCCCGGCGGCGAAGCAGTGCGCGATCGCGATCGAGCGCCCCTCGTGCGCCGACATGCCGGTTCGCACGAGTTCCATCGCATGCGCCATCGTCTGCGCCTGCGTCTTCAGCGCGATGCCGTCCCAGTGCTGGCGCACGATGGCGGGCTCGAGATAGGGGATGCCGTAGAAGTGCACCGGTCCATCAGCGTCTTCGATGCGCACCGGCACCCCCACCGACCGCGGGTCGGTGAGCACGTGGATGCCATCGCGCAGCAGCCCCGCCTGGAACCCCAGACGCGCAGCGGAGTCGTGGTTGCCGCTGGTGACGATCACCTGTGCACCAGTGCCGTGAAGCGCCATCAGCGTATCGCCGAGCAGCGTGTAGGCGGGGCCGGCGGGCGTCGCGGAGTCGAACACGTCACCGGCCACGATGACGACGTCGACCGAATTCTCGCTGACCTGCTGCACCAGCGCCGACAGCACATCGGCCAGCGCGTCCATGGTCGAGTTGCCATGGAACGTGCGGCCGATGTGCCAGTCGGAGGTGTGCAGGATTCGCATGATCACACCGTACGGACGACCTCCGACATTCCGGACGAGGCGTGCCGCGGCATCCGGATCAGAGCGCCAGCGAAACCGTCTCCGTGTCGCTCGACACGTGCGATTCCTGTTCGACGGCTCCGCGCGGGAGCAGATCTTCCTTGCGCCCGCGCACCATCGTGATCGCGATGACGGATGCCACCAGCATCCCGACCGCTGCCGCGACGAAGACGCCGCTGTAACCGCTGGTGAGCTCTGCCGGACCGACCTGCGCATGGCCTGCGACGAGAGCCGCATACACCGCGGTGAAGATCGAGAGCCCGATCGATCCGCCGATCTGCATCGCCGAGTTGGTGACCGCGGAGGCGACGCCGGCGTCGTGAGGCGCGACGCCGGTGAGTGCGACGTTCTGCAGCGGGATGAACACGAATGCCATCCCCATGCCCATCACGAGCAGCGCCGGCGCGACCTGCACGAAGTAGTTCCCATCCGGAGTGATGAACGACAGGTAGATCAGCGCGGCCGCGACGACGAGAGGGCCGCCGATGAGCATCGGACGCGGTCCGACCCTGCCCAGGATCTTCGTCGCGCCGCCGGCGAGCACCATCGTTCCCAGCGGCAGGGGAAGGCTCGCAACCCCCGCCTCGAGCGCGCCCATCCCGAGCACGATCTGCAGGTGGAACGTGAGATAGAGCGTCGCACCGATCATGACGCTGCCCGCCACCGCCTGGATGAGGAACGCCCCGCCGCGCACCCGGTGGGTCACCACGCGCAACGGCAGCAGCGGATTGCTCACTCGCGTCTCGACCCCACACGAACACCGCGAGAAGCACGACGCCGATGGCGATGAACGTGATGGTCTGAGGATCGCCCCATCCGTTCTCCGCGAGGCTGAACCCGTACACGAGCGATCCGAGCCCGGCGGTCACGAGCAGCGCGCCCCACAGGTCGTAGCGGTTGTCGCCGTCCGCCTTGCTCTCGCTGAGGAAGAGCGCCCCACCGATGAGGCCCACCGCGACGAAGAAGATGTTGACGAGCAGGCACCAGCGCCAGTCGAAGAACTCGGTGAGGAGTCCGCCGAGCACCATGCCGACGGCAGCGCCCGCCCCGGCGACGGTGCCGAACACCGCGAAGGCGACGTTCCGCTCCTTGCCCGAGGGGAACAGCGTCGTCAGCAGCGCGAGGGCGGCGGGGGCGAGCATCGCCGCGAACACGCCCTGAAGCGCGCGTCCGAGGATCAGCTCCCATCCTGCCGAAGCCATGCCGGCATACAGCGAAGCGAGACCGAACCCGACCATGCCCACCATGAACGTGCGCTTGCGTCCCCAATAGTCGGCGATGCGGCCGCCGAGCAGTAGCAGGGCGCCGAACGCGAGGGCATAGGCGGTGACGACCCACTGGCGCAGATGATCGTCCATGTTCAGCGCGATCTGCGCCTGCGGCAGAGCGATGTTGACGATCGTCCCGTCGAGGACGACGACGAGCTGCGTGAGAGAGATGACGAACAGTGCCCACCACTTGGCTTTGGGGTGGGAGCGCAGCGAACGCGAGCGCAGGGTCAGAGACATGAAAAAACCTCCGGTGTCTGATGAGGATGCCGGAGGTTTCAAGCCTCGGACCAGCACCGGGAAAAGGCACTGACCGCCTCAGCAGAAGGCGCTGAGCAGAACTCCATCATATCAGCCGGATGCTGTGGAGAAGAGGCGGAAGGTCCCCTGACCCACCCTCGTCATGACGATCGGCACGCGGTGATGCGTGGTGCGCTGTGCGCATTCACCTGTGCGGCGTGCGGGGCTGCGCGATGCGGGATCGTGGGCTGCCCTCCGCCCTACAGGAGCCGGAATTGACCCTCCGGCAGGGCTTGTGCCCGCTCCGTCATGACTACCGACTTCCGCTATACTCCTCCAGGTCGTGCGTCCAGTTGGCCTGCTGGATCCGGTTGTCCAGTTCCCGCAGCTCCTGCGCGACGCCGTCGGCGGCAGAGCGCAGATCGGCAACGGGAAGGGCGGCGATCTGCCGGAGCTCCGAACGCATCTGACGGAACCCGGGCTGATTCGATCCGGATGCCGCAGCCGCGGCATCCACCAGCAGCGAATGCTGCAGGCGCAGCACATCGCGCGCGGCGAGCGCGTCGGTCATCGTGCCATCCGCGCCGAGATCGACGCGTGCGTTGGTGGCGTTGATCCGGCGGATGAGCGCCCGCAGCTCCGCGAGGTCGCGCTCGGCCTCGCCGAGCAGGGACGCGGCGTCCTCCGCCGGTTCCTCGCCCTCCTGGTAGCGGGCGTTCGCGACGATGCGCGCACGCAGCTGCTCGATGCGGCGCTGCAGGTCGGCCCGTGCGGTGAGTGCCTCTGCGATCTTCATGACCTCATCCTCGCAGGACGGCACCCATCGCGTAACAGAACGTCACAGTTCTTGCGCGACTTCGACGCGACGCGAGCTCAATGGCGACGCAGGATCCCCGCACGTTCCGGATGCTCGGAGAACCACTCCGCGACGTACCAGCAGACCGGCTCGACCTTTCGATCGCCGCGGTTCTCGAGATCGACCACCGCGCCCTCGACCACACGCGCCGCATGCCCATGACCGCGGAAAGTCGGGATCGTGAAGGCCCTGGTGAGGGCGATCGTCTTGCCGTCATCGCGATAGTCCAGAACGCTGACGAGCTGTCCGTCCCGGGTGAGCGTGTAGCGCGAGGCGTCCTTCTCATCGGTGACGAGGAATCCGTCGATCATCGTGGAATCGGTCATTCCTCCACGCTAGGCCACCCCGTCGCACCGGGACCCGTTTTGACACCGGAGGACTTTCTCAGACATAATCCACCCATGACCACCAACGCGCGCCCTTTGTCCGCCCAGGAGGCGAACAGGACTGCCGGGATGATGATGCCCGGCTGCGTTGGCATGTGTTGCCGAATGTGTCGCTGATCCCTCAGCCACCCTGCCCGGCTCCGATCCTCGCCATCTGCGAGGCGTGAGCCCCCGAGCACCCACCTGCGTGCTCGCTCTCGGCCCTCCGGGTCATTCCTGCAGCACATTCGAGCCGCGTCGGCTCACCCTCCCAAGGACTTCATCATCATGTCGAACATCGCACTCCTCGAGCGTCCCGCCACCCGTGCCCCTCACCTCCGTGCCGTCCCGCCGATCGTCGAACAGGCCGTTCCCGCGGCACCCGCAGATCTTCCTGCGACCCGTTCACCGCGCGGCTTCGCCCTCTACGTCGGACTCGACGAGATCAAGGCCGCCGAGGCAGGAGTGAGCCTTCCGCTCCTCGTCGACGCCCTGCGCCGCACCCTCGCCGAGCTCGCCCCCGGCGCAGACACCCACGCCACTGTCGCCCTCGCCCCGCACGGATCCGGCGGACGCGACCTCGACGTCGTGCGCCTCGCCCTGCAGGAACCCGGTGCCGTCGCCCGCGCCAAGGCGTCGATCGAGGACGTCGAGAAGGACGAGGACTACGGAGTCACCGTCGACATCTCACGCAAGCGCGTGCTGATCGACGGCGAGTCCGCCGCGTTCACGTACAAGGAGTTCGAACTGCTGCAGTACCTCGTCCTCCGCGAGGGACGCACCATCGAGCGCTCCGAGCTCGTCGACGCACTGTGGCAGTCGCCCGACGACGAGACCCCCGGCGAGCGCACCATCGATGTGCACGTGCGGCGCCTGCGCGCCAAGCTCGGCCGCTACGAGGACATCGTGCGCACCGTGCGCGGCGTCGGCTACCGTTTCGACCGCCACGCCGACGTCGTCATCCGCTACGGCCACGGCACGCCTTCGCCCGACCGCTTCTGAGCCATCGGCGACACCACCGACCAGACATCGACGAGCGGTGTCGGCGCCGCGGCGTAGGGTGTTCGCATGACTTCGACCGCGGATGCAGCGACCGCCGTCGATGAGCGCGCAGAGCCACGCGATCTGCTGTACCGCCCCGCGCATCCGCTGAATCTGCACCGCACGGTGGGCGTGCTGATCCGCGGGCCGAAGGACCCGACGATGCTCGTCGACGGTTCGATCCTGTGGCGCGCGTCACGGACCCCGGAGGGCATCGCCACACTGGCCCTGCGGCAATCGGTCGAAGGCGTTCACGCCCGCGCGTGGGGGCCAGGTGCCGACTGGGCTCTGGCGCAGCTCCCTCGACTGTGCGGCGCCGACGATGATGCGAGTGGGTTCGATGCGGCGACGCTGACCACGGCGGGGCATCCGCTCCTCGCCGACCTGGCCCGCCGCACCGTCGGCAGCCGCCTCACCCGCACCGACCTCGTCTTCGACGCGCTCGCCAGCGCCGCGATCGAGCAGAAGGTCACCTCGTACCAGGCGTTCGGCGCATGGCGCGTGCTCATCTCCCGTTTCGGCGAACGAGCACCGGGGCCGACGCCCCGACCCATGTTCGCTCCTCCGACGATCGACGGCTGGCACCGCATCCCGTCGTGGGCCTGGCATCGTGCCGGGGTCGAGCCGCCGCAGTCGCGCGCGATCGTCCGTGCCGCCGCGCGAGGTCAGCGCATCGCTGACGCCGTCATCGCCGCCGAGACGGGGGCCGACCGCGATCGTGTGCTCACGAGCCTGCCCGGCATCGGGGCGTGGACGTCGGCCGAGACCCGTATCCGCGCACTCGGCGATCCGGATGCGGTCAGCGTCGGCGACTACCACCTCGCCCACCAGGTCGGCTTCGCGCTGACGGGGTCCCGCGTCGACGACGACGGGATGCTCGAGCTCCTCGCCCCCTGGGCGGGGCACCGCCACCGCGTCATCCGTCTCATTCTCGCCAGCGGCGTACAGGAACCGCGCCGCGGCCCGCGTCTGGCACCGGAGGATCACCGCAGCCGCTGAAGACGATCCGGCATCCGTGCCACGCGAGTCACCGCGCTCGACGCTAGGCTGTGGCCATGGCGGCAACGAAGAAGCAGCGCTGGACATGGCTCGGCGGCACGATCGTGCTGCTCATCATCGGCGTCATCGTCGGGCTGATCCTGCAGAACGTCTGGCTCGGGCTTCTGCTCGCCGCCATCGTCTCGCTGGTCTGGCTGATCGCGGTCGAGTCACGCAAGGGCGGCAACGTCGGCGTCAACGACGAATCGCACGGCATCGAGCTCTGACTCGGATCAGCCGAGAAGGATCTCGCGGCCCCTGCGTCAGTAGTACACGGCGAGCCGCCCGCGGGGCCCGTCGACCACCTCGACCGGGGTCTCGAAGACGTCGGTGAGCACGGCATCCGTCATGATCTCGGCCGGTGGCCCGAACCGCACGACGCGCCCGTTCTTCACCGCGCAGATGTGATCGGCGTAGTGACCGGCGAAGTTGATGTCATGCAGCACGATCACGATCGTGCGCCCGAGCTCGGCCGCCGCACGACGCAGGTGCTGCATCATCTGCACGCTGTGCCGCATGTCGAGGTTGTTCAGTGGCTCATCGAGCAGCACGTAGTCGGTGTCCTGCGCGAGCACCATCGCGACGTACGCCCGCTGCCGCTGCCCGCCGGAGAGCTCGTCGAGGTAACGGCCCTCCAGCGGTGCGAGCCCGAGGAAGTCGATCGCCTCGCTGATCACCCGCTCGTCCTCGGTGTTCAGCCGCCCCTTGGAGTGCGGGAAGCGCCCGAACCCGACGAGCTGACGCACGGTGAGGCGGGTGATGAAGTGGTTCTCCTGCCGCAGGATCGAGACGATCTTCGCGAGGTCCTTCGACGGCGTGCGCACGACGTCGTATCCGCCGATCTCGATGGTTCCGGCATCCAAGCCGAGCAGACGACCGATCATCGTGAGCAGCGTCGACTTGCCGGCGCCGTTGGGACCGACCAGCGCGGTCACTCCCCCGGCCGGGATCTGCAGGTCGACGGGACCGATCGCGACCTCGTCGCTGTACTGCTTGCTGACACCGGCGAGCGAGATCACAGCCGCCCCTTTCTGAGAATGACGACGAGGAAGAGCGTTCCGCCGACGAGTTCGATGATGATCGACACGACGCCCTGCGCGTAGAAGATGTTCTTCATGACGAAGTAGGCACCGGCGAGCACCACGAACGCGGTCAGCACCGCGACCGGGAAGACATATCGGTGGTCGTAGGTGTCGGCGAACTGGTACGCCAGGGTCGCCACGAGGAATCCGAGGAACGTCATCGGCCCGACCATCGCGGTCGACACCGCCATCAGCACGGAGACCAGCACGAGCGTGCGGATGAGTTCACGACGGTGGTTCACGCCGAGGCCGATGGTGAGGTCCTTGCCCAGTGCGAGCAGGTTGAGCCTGCGGGACCCAGACCAGAGCAGGATGCCGGCGACGAGAGCCAGCGGGATCGCGATGGGCAGCTGCTCAGGGTCGGCGTTGGAGACGCTGCCGAACATCTGCGCGGTGAGCACATCGAACTCGCTCGGGGTGAGCAGTCGCTGCATGAAGGCCGAGACCGACCCGAGTCCGCCGCCGATGATGATGCCGATGAGCAGCATGACCTGCAGATTCGCGTAGCGGCCGGAGAGCAGCCACCCGTAGAGCAGCACCGACAGCCCGACCATGATCGCGATCTGCATGACGAACTGGACGTTGCCCTGCAGCGCGACGAGCCCTGCGATCCCGAAGAAGTACACCCCGGCGGTCTGCACGGTGACGTAGAGCGCCTCGAAACCCATGATCGACGGCGTGATGATGCGATTCTCGGTCACGGTCTGGAAGCTCACGGTCGCGATCGCCTGGCAGAACGCGACGACCGCCATCACGACGATGCTCGTGCCCCGCATCTGCGCGATGCGCCAGAATCCGTCGGTGCCCACCGGCATCGGGTTGTCCCAGGCCAGCAGACCGAACGCGAATCCGGCCGCGAGCACGATCAGGATGCCGAGGATGATGAAGTACTTGCGCCGGGCGCGCGCGGTCGGGAGCGCACCGGCGTGGCGCTGCACGGACTGCGGCACGGCAGGGGCAGCCCTAAGCACGACGACGCTGCCTCAGAAGAAGTGCGATGAACACGACGGCCCCGACGACACCGAGGATCAGCGACACCGGCACCTCGAACGGCATGATGATGGTGCGGCCGATGATGTCGCAGACCGTGACGATCGCGATGCCGAGCAGGCACACCCACGGCAGGTTGCTGCGCAGGTCGTCGCCGCGGATCATCGAGACGATGTTCGGAACGATGAGCCCGAGGAACGGCAGGTTGCCGACGATCACCGTGACCACACCCGTCGCAACGGCGATCAGTGCTGTGCCGAGGAGCACGACGCGGTTGTAGTTCACGCCGACGTTGGTGGAGATCTCCTCGCCGAGGCCCGCGACCGTGAACCGGTCGGCGACGATGAAGATGATCACGCCGACGATCGCGACGATCCACAGCGCCTCGTACTGTCCGCGCAGCACCGAGGTGAAGCTGCCGGCGAACCAGACGCCGAGGCTCTGCAGGGTATCGGTCTGCAGAGCGATGAATGTCGACACCGAGCCCACGACCGCCCCGAGCATGATGCCCACGATCGGCACGATCAGCGATGAGCGCAGCGACACCCGTCGCAGGAAGAGGAAGAAGACCATGGTGCCGATGAACGCCGCGATGATGGCGCCGGTCATCTTGGGCACGATCCCGGCCGTCGGGGCGAGGATCATCACGGCGAGCAGTCCCAGCCCTGCCCACTCGGTGGTTCCGGTGGTGGTCGGTTCGACGAAGCGGTTCTGGGTCAGCAGCTGCATGACGAGGCCGGACATCGCCATCGCGGCCCCGGCGAGCATGAGCGCGAGTGTGCGCGGAATCCGCGTGATCGCGAACATCTCTGCGCCGTCGTCCGCGCCGAAGACGTCGTAGACGCCGACGAACAACGAGGCGACGAGCAGGGCCGCGACAACGGCGATGCCGATCAGGAGCGCGGGGTCGAACAGCCTTCCGCGCGTGCGCGGAGGGCTGTTCGACGTCGCTTGCGTCATCTCCGAGGTGCTCAGCGCGCCTCGAGAGCGTCCGCGAACGAGTTGAGGAACTCGGTGTAGGTCTGGATGCCCTCGTTCGTGTAAGTGTCGGCGGGCATGTAGATGATGTTGCCCTTCTTCACGGCGGTGACGTTCGCGAGCGCCTCGGAGTTCTCGAGGATGTCGGCGGCCGGCGAGTAGCTGGGGTCATCGGCGGCGACCGCGGCGTCACGATCCATCACGAGGATCCAGTCGGGGTTCGACTCGGCGATCGCCTCGACGGCGATGTCGTCGCCCTGGTGGTCGTCGGATGCATCCGCCACCTCGAGCGCAGGAGTGAGGCCTGCGAAGTCGAAGACCGGGCCGAGCGTGCGGCCGACGGTGGGAGCGAGGTAGCCGATCTCGCCACCGGAGGTGTTCAGGGCCATGACGGTCTCGCCGTCGTCGTATGCAGCCACGACACGGGCGGTCGCCTCGTCGAGGGCGTCGTTGAGCTCCTTCGCCTCGTCCTGCTTGCCGAAGATCTCGCCGAGCACCGTGGTCTGGCGCTTGAGCTCCTCGTCGAAGGGCTCGCCGTCGCGCGGGTCGAGCTCGAGCACGAGTGCATCCGGGGCATAGGTGACGAAGTCGTCGTGGAACTGCGCGAAGCGCTGGCCGTTGATGATCAACTGCGGCTCGACGGCGACGACCGCCTCGAGGTTGGGCTCGCGGTGGTTTCCGAGGTCGATGATCGACGAGTCCTCGGTGTAGGAGATCGTGTCCGGCATGAGCGCGACGGCACCAGCGGACAGCTCGATCCCCCAGGAGTCGAGAGTCTCGAAAGTGCGGTTGTCGGTGGCGACGACCGAGGTCAGCGGAAGTTCGAGCGTGTGACTGCCGTTGTTGTCCTCGATCGTGACCGAGGTGGCTTCGGCTTCGGACGTGGGCTGTTCGGGTTCCGCCGCGGGCGTCGATGCGCAGCTCGCGAGGGCGAGTGCGGAGACGAGTAGGGCGGATGCTGCGGCGTACACGCGTCGCGATGACATGGAGGGGCTCCTCTGTTGCAGGTAGGGATGCGGTCAGAGTTAGGCAAGGCTTACCTTTGGACCTCGATCAGGTTAGCCCACTTCGAGGAGGAACTCGAAATCTGCCCCGGTGTCGGCACCTGCGGGTAGCGTCGAGAACATGACGTGCTCAGCCAGCATCGACTCCCCGGTCGGCCGCCTCGTCGTGGTCAGCGACGGGTCCTCGATCACGAGCGTGGCGTGGCGCAGCGCGGAGCCGGCGACGGACGCGCGCGACCCGTTGCTCGATGAGGCGGTCGCGCAGTTGCGGGCGTACTTCGACGGCCGGCTGACGGCGTTCGACCTGCCGTTCGACCTCGGCTCCCCCTCCGATGTCACGCGCGCCGTGCTGATGACACTCGCAGAGCAGGTCGAGTACGGATCGTCGGTGACTTACGGCGAACTCGCAGAACTGAGCGGAACAGCGGTGCCCGCTCGCGGCGTGGGCGCCATCATGGGCGCAAATCCCGTTCCGATCATCGTGCCCTGCCACCGCGTGGTCGCCAGTGACGGTCTGGGCGGCTACTCCGGCGGCGATCGCGGTCAGGGCCTGCCCACGAAACGCTGGTTGCTCGAATACGAGGGCGCACTGCCCGCGGCTCTGTTCTGAACCGCGTTGCTCGACGCAACCCGCCTCACGCGAGCGGTGCGCCCTCGATCTCGACGTCGACCACGCGATCGGTGAACGCCCGCTTCGGCACGAACAGCAGCAGCACGGCGGCGGCGAGCGCGGTCGCGCCGCACACGACCCAGACGGTGAAGTACCCTTCGAGCGACCCGGCGGTGCCCTCGGTCCCGACCGCAGCGGAGGCCGTGCCGTGCAGCAGCGCGATGCCGAACACGCACGAGGCGATCGCGCCGCCGATGGTCTTGACCGAGTTGGTGAGCCCCGTCGCGACGCCGGTCTGGGTCTCCGGAGCCGCGGATGCGGCGGCGGCCGGCAGCGCGGCCACCAGCGCGCCCGACCCGAGGCCGACGATCACCATGTTGGTGACCACCTGCAGGTATGAGCCGTGGAAGGGCAGGAACAGCAGGAATCCGACGCCGACGAGCACCGACGCCCCGAGGAGGGTGATGCGCGGAGTCGTGGCACGCGCGATCACCGGGAACAGCAGCGCACCGGCGATCATGCCGATCAGATAGATGCCGATGATCAGCGACGTCGCGAATCCGGTCGTGCCGAGTCCGTAGCCGTACACCTCGGGGTCGGTGCGCGCGAATGTCGAGAGCGGCGCCTGCGCTCCGAGCACGCTGACGCCGAACAGGCCCGCCGTGAGGAACACCGGCCCGAGGGCAGGAGAGCGGAACATCCGCACGTCGATCAGCGGGTCGTCGTGGCGCAGCTCCCACAGCACGAACGGTACGACCAGTACAAACCCGAGAACGACCACCGCCCACGACCACGGGTTGACCAGGCCATCATCGAGACGCAGCAGGCTGAGCCCACCGGTGAAGCAGATCAGCGCCAGCGAGATGAGCACGAGGCCCACAGTGTCGAGCACGCCCCCGGTGGAGTCGGGCGACTCCTGCACGCCGAAGAGGATGACGAAGAAGCAGACGACGATCAGCAGGGCGGGGATGAGCAGCACGACCGTCAGCGGCAGCACGTCGATCAGCGCACCGCCGACGAGCGCACCGCTGATGGCGCCGAGCTCGAGGGCTGCGACCAGGAGTCCCGCCGCGCGTGCGGTGATGAACGACCGCCCTTCCATCCGGCGCGACCGCGACCAGATCAGCGCGATCTCCAGCGGCAGCCAGACCACGTAGAAGCCCATCAGCGTCCATGCGACGAGGAACACCCAGAACGAATCGGTGAACGGCAGTGCGAGCGCGGCGATGGCGGTCAGCGCAGTGGAGATCAGCAGCATCCGCTTGTGCCCGACCATGTCGCCGAGCTTCGCGAATGCCGGCACGACGAGCGCTGAGAGCATGAGCTGGGTGCCCTCGAACCAGTTCACGTCGGCGTCGTGGATCTGCAGGTGCCGTGCGATATCGGAGAGCATCGGGGTGTAGTACCCCTGCAGCGCTCCGCTGGTGAATTCGACGAACGCCAGGAATCCGACGACTCCGGCGAGCGCGCCGAGGGTGGCTTTTCGAGACATCTTCGTCCTCAGTTCAGGTTCTCGAGCAGTGCGCGGTGAAATCTCTCGCCCCGCTCGAGCGCGGCGATCTCGACGCTCTCATCCACGCCGTGGATCGATGCGCGCTGGGCGTTCGACATCTCCAGCGGCGCGAAGCGGTAGACCGCGGGAGAGAATCGGTGGAAGTGACGCGAGTCGGTCGCTGCCATCATCACGTAGGGCACCGGCCGCACGCCGGGGTGGGATGCGGCGAGCGCACGTCCGAGGAGCGCGAACTGGGTGTTGCGGGTGGGCGACTCCGGCGATGGGTCGCTGCCCTCGAGCACCTCGACCGCGACCAGCCGATCACGGATGCGACGACGCACGCGGCGCACGGCGCTGTCGACCGTCTCGCCGAGCGCGATGCGCAGGTTCACCGTGGCGGACGCCTGCGAGGGGATGACGTTCGCCGCCGTTCCCCCGGACTGCATCGTGGGCGCCACGGTCGTGCGCACCATCGCCGCCGGCTCCCCGCCGAGGGCAGCGAACACCCGTGCGGTGAGCGGTGGGGCGGCGGCGAGCACCTTCAGCAGCCACCGGGAGGGCCCTGCGGCCTGTTCGGAGAACAGCGACAGCATCCGAGAGACCGCCTCCGGCGTGCGCGGGCGGAACGTGCGCGGTCCGAGCCGATTCACCGCCCGGGCGATACGGCGCACGGCGGTCAGCGTCGGCGGCGCGGACGCATGGCCCCCGTCGCCTCGGGCGCTGAGCTTCAGCGTCAGCACGCCCTTCTCGCCCACGCCGATCATCGCCGCACTGCCCTGCACGAACGACAGCGGCGCGTCGACGACGGCGCCGCCCTCATCGAGGACGAGTCCAGGCACGATCCCGCGGTCCTGGAACGCGCGCGCGATCTCGACGGCCGCGGTGCCGAAGGTCTCCTCGTTGCCCCCGAACGAGAGGTAGACGTCGCGCGCGGGTGCGAATCCGGCAGCGAGCAGATTCTCGACCGCTTCGAGGACGACGATGAGCGGGCCCTTGTCATCGAGCGCTCCGCGTCCGTACACGCGCCCGTCGGCGATGACTCCGTCGAACGGCGGATGCGTCCACTCATCGGACTCATCGACGGGGACGACGTCGAAATGCGCCATCAGCACCAGTGGTGCGGCATCCGACGCGCCTTCCCAATGGAACAGAAGCCCGAGATCACCATGGCGCTCGAGCCGCAGGTGCACATGGGTGAGCGGATAGAGCTCGGCGATCAGCGCGACGAAATCGTCGAAGGGCTGCATGCCGCGCTCCTCGAGCTCAGCCGACACGGTCGGGAGCCGGATCATGCGGGAGAGGCGCTCGGCGACTCCCGAGCGAACGACGACAGCGTCCATGGCTCATGCTATCCGTGCCCAGAGGGTCGCCGAGACGCGGTGAGGGCGCGCGCAGTACAGTCGAGCCCATGAGAATCGCGATCGCAGGAGGAACCGGACTCGTCGGGGCGCTGACGGCGGATGCCGTGCGCGCCGCAGGTCATGAGGCGGTGATCCTTGCCCGCTCGCAGGGGGTCGATCTCGTGACGGGCACGGGGCTGGATGCCGCGCTCGACGGCGCCGCCGCGGTGATCGACGCCTCGAACATCACGACGCTCAGCGCCGACGCCGCGAGCGAGTTCTTCACGGCGGCCACCGGCAACCTCATCGCTGCATCCGGCCGCGCCGGCGTCCGACACCTCGTGCTGCTGTCGATCGTGGGGATCGACCGCATCCCGTTCGGCTACTACGCCGGCAAGCTCGCGCAGGAGCGGGTCGTCGAGGCCTCCCCCGTGCCGTGGACGATTCAGCGCGCGACGCAGTTCCATGAGTTCGCGGCGCAGATGTTCGCGCGGGCGAAGGCCGGTCCGCTGCACCTCGCCCCGCGTGCCCGCACCCAGCCGATCGCGGCCGGCGAGGTGGGCGAGCGCCTCGTGTCACTGGCGGCGGGCGACCCGCTCGGTCGCGCTCGCGACATCGCCGGGCCTCGTGAAGAGGCTCTGGATGCCATGGTGAAGGCATACGCGAAGGCGATCGGATACCGCGGCTGGGTGCCATCGATCAGCATCCGCACCGACCAGATGAAGGGGATGCGCCAGGGACTCGCCCTGCCCGACGCTGATGCCGACCTCGGTCATCAGTCGTTCACGGACTGGCTCGCCGCCCAGCACCGCTGACCCCGCCCCCAGCCCCCGCCCCGCCGGTCCCGCCCCACCCCCGCCCCACCGTTCGAATCGCGCAAATTGCTGCTGCAACCGGCCTCACACAGCAATTCACGCGATTCGAAGCGGAGGTGCGAAGCGATTCACGCGATTCGAAGCAGGGCGGCGCGACCCAGCGCGCGAGAATAGGGCAGTGAGCCTGTTCCGTTTCGCCCCCGCGCGCGGCCCCCGGTGGCAGCTGGGGCTGCAGGCGGCGATCGGGATCGCTGCTCCGATCGCCGTGATGACGCTGCTCGGCCATCCGACGCTCGGCTACATCGCGGGCTCCGGCGCATTCACCGTGCTGTTCGCCGGTGCCGCTCCCGCCGTCGAACGCGCCAGAGTGCTCCCGTTCATCGCCGCAGGGCTCACACTGTGCGCGGCGCTCGGCGCATACGCCTCGGCAGAACGGTGGCTCGTAGGCGCCGGGATCATCGCCGTCGCCGTCACCGCCGCCCTGCTCTGCTTCGGGTTCCGCCTCGGCCCGCCGGGGCCGATCTTCTTCGTCCTCGTGTTCGGCCTGTCGGCCCAGGTCACGGCGAGCGCGGCGATCGCGGCGCCCGCCTATATCGCCGCGGTCGCCGCCGGGTGCCTCTTCTCCTACCTCGTCGCGCTGTCACCGCTGCTCATCGGGCGTGTGCGCTCGCATCCGTCCCGCCGCTTGCGCGAGCTCTTCCCGCGCCCCGTCTACGACGCCACGTCGCGCATGCTCGTGCTGCGTGTGGCCATCGTCGCCGTGCTCGGCGTCGCGATCGGCATCTTCGTCGACCCGGGCCGCAGTTACTGGATCGTCGGCGCCGCGATCGCCGTGATCGGCCTCGCCGCCGACCGCCGGGTCGCGTTCGAACGCGGTCTGCACCGGATGCTGGGGACGGTGGCAGGCGTCGGGGTGTACGCGCTGCTGGCGCTGCTGCATCCCCAGGGCCTGTGGATCGCGCTGCTCCTGGGTATCATGCAGTTCACGGTCGAGCTGGTGGTCGTGCGCCACTACGCACTCGCGCTGATGATCATCACTCCCCTCGTGCTGCTGCTCACGGGGGCCGCGACCGGGCAGATCGGACAGATGGACGTCGCACTCGAGCGGGTGATCGACACCGTGATCGGCGCTGTTCTGGGTGCGGCATCCGGCGTTCTGCATCCGCGGAGGGACCCGGCAGAATAGGTGGCGGCACCCTGGCGGCCCGCTGGCGGGCCATTGGCGTCACCGTGACGTGGTGCTGGCGTAAGGGGTGCAGGGAGCATGGGGGCCATGAACAGCACACGAATCATGGAACTGCGGCAGGCCCAGGGCTGGACCCAGGAGCGGCTCGCGAACGAGAGCGGCGTAGGACTCCGGACCATCCAGCGCCTCGAGGCAGGGCAGGACGCGAGCCTCGAGACGCTCTCGCTCGTCGCCGAGGCCCTGCACGTTCCGGTCAGGGATCTCTTCACCGCGATCGAGGATGCGGGTATGAGCAGCCGAGTCGACTCGCTGCAGGATCGCACAGAGGAGCAGCAGTCCGCACGCGACCGCATCAGCGGCGCATGGCGCTGGCTCTACGTCGGCATCGGCGTCGTGCTGACACTGGTCAGCTTCACCTTCGCATACGGGGCGGTGTTGTTCTTCAGCTACTGGGTCGGCGGGTTCATCATCCTCGTCGCGATCCGTCGGATCTACCTGGACCCCCACCTCGACGAGAAGTTCCCGCTGTCTCGCTCACGTCGCGATTCTCGTCGTTCTCGCGCGCGGGGAACGACGGATTCTGCGACCTGAGCGCGGGGGTCATGCCGGATGCAGGGTCTCCGGCGACCGTGCGGCGAGATAGCCGGCCGTGTGCACGATCACGGCGCGCATCGCTTCCGCCGCGCGGGTGGGACTCACGTCGCTGCGATGCGCGAGCACGATCGTGCGCTCGAGCTGCGGATCGGTGAGCCGCACCGACCGCAGGCTCGGCCGGTCGACCGGCACAGTGGCTGGCACCACGGCGACGCCGAGCCCTCGCTCGACGAACCGGAGCACGGCATCCATCTCTGCCCCCTCCACCACCAGGAACGGGGTGAGACCCGCCGCCTCGAAGGCGGCATCGGTCACGCTGCGCAGCACGTAACTGCGGGCGAGAGCGACCAGCGGCAGCTCAGACAACCGGCGCAGATCGATCGATGACGGGGCGATGGGCGGTTCGTCGGCCGACGACACCACGACGAGCTCCTCGGTGAGCAACGGGGTGCGCACGAGTGCGGCGCCGGACGCGGATCGCGCCTCCGACATCGTGATGACGGCCATGTCGACAGCACCAGCGGCGAGCTGGTCGATGAGCAGATTCGATCCGCCCTCCACGAGCTGCAGCTCGATCCCCGGGTTCGCGGTGTGGAACGCCCGCAGCACTTCGGGGACCAGGCTGATGCAGAGCGTCGGCGCAGCGCCCAGACGCACCCGCCCGCGCTGCAGCCCGGCGAGCTCTGCCATCTCGGAGCGGATCGCGTCAGCATCCGACAGCATCCGACGCGCACGAGGCAGGAGCGTCTCTCCCGCGGCGGTGAGCGAGATGTTGCCGCGCGCACGGTGGAACAGATCCGCGCCGAGCTCCTGCTCGAGCGTCGCGATCTGGCGGCTCAGCGATGGCTGCGCGAGGTGGAGCCTCTCGGATGCGCGGGTGAAGTGTCCGAGCTCGGCGACGGCGATGAAGCCTTTGAGCTGTTCCAGATTCATACTCCCAGCCTATGGTCGCCGTGAACGCAATGCGCTGCGGCGATCGAGCCTGGGGGGAGCGCACTCGCGCGGGATGGAAAACATCGCTGGCAATCGAGTGGCACCGATGATTTCCATCCCGCGCGGCGGGCGGGGGGCGCGGGGGCGGGGCGGGCGGGCGGGGGCGGGCGGGGGCGGGGCGGGCGGGGGCGTGCGACTCAGCGCAGCTTGCGGCGGTAGACCATGACCGCGAACGCGTAGGCCACGATCAGGATGCCGACGAGCCAGGCCATCGCGACCCAGATCTCTCCGCCTACGGCGTCACCGGCGAACAGCGCGCGCATCGTGTTCACGATCGATGTGACGGGCTGATGCTCGGCGAACCACGCGACCGGAGCGGGCATCGACGTGGTCGGCACGAATGCGGAGCTGATGAACGGCAGGAAGATCAACGGGTAGCTGAATGCACTCGCCCCATCGACCGTCTTCGCCGAGAGCCCGGCGATGACCGCGAGCCAGGTGAGCGCCAGCGTGAACAGCAGCAGGATGCCGACGACACCGAGCCAGGCCCCGACCGAGGCGCCCGTGCGGAAGCCCATCGCGAACGCGACGGCGGTGACGATCACGACGGAGAGCATGTTCGCGACCGCCGAGGTGAGCACGTGCGCCCACAGCACGCTGGAGCGCGCGATCGGCATCGACTGGAACCGCTCGAAGATGCCGCCCTGCATGTCGAGGAACAGCCGGTAGGCCGTGTACGAGATACCGGTGGCGATCGTGATGAGCAGGATGCCGGGGAGCATGTAGTCGATGTACGCGCCGTTGCCGCCGGTGTCGATCGCGCCGCCGAGCACCCACACGAACAGCATGAGCAGGGCGATCGGTGTGATCGCGGTGGTGATGATCGTGTCGGGGCTGCGCAGGATGTGCCGCAGCGACCGCCCGGTCAGCACACGCGTGTCAGTGAGAACGTGAGTGGTCATGGTCACGCCGCCTTTCCGACGAGAGTGAGGAAGACATCCTCGAGCGAGGGCTGCTTCTCGATGTATTCGACCTCGGCTGCGGGAAGCAGCGCCTTGAGCTCGGCGAGCGTGCCGTTCTGGATGATCGCCCCCTCGTGCAGGATGGCGATCCGATCGGCGAGGTGCTCTGCCTCGTCGAGGTACTGGGTCGTCAGCAGCACGGTGGTCCCGGCATCCGAGAGCGCACGGACGGTCTGCCAGACCTCGATGCGCGACTGCGGGTCAAGGCCCGTGGTCGGCTCATCGAGGAACACCACGGGCGGGTCGCCGATGAGGCTCATGGCGATGTCGAGGCGGCGCCGCATGCCTCCTGAGTAGGTGCCGGCGCGCCGGTTTCCGGCATCCGTCAGGGAGAAGCGCGCGAGCATGCGGTCGGCGATCGCTCCGGGATCGGGGCGGTGGCGGAGCCGTGCGACGAGCACGAGATTCTCCCGACCGGTGAGCACCTCGTCGACGGCGGCGAACTGTCCGGTGAGACTGATCGAATCGCGCACCTCGCCCGGTGCGGTCGCGACATCGTGACCGTTGATGGTCGCCTCTCCGGCATCGGCCTTCAGCAGGGTCGAGAGGATGCGGATGAGCGTCGTCTTCCCCGCGCCGTTCGACCCGAGCAGGGCGAGGATCGTGCCCTGCTGCACCTCGAAGTCGACACCGCGCAGCACGTCGACGCCCTGGAACGATTTCGTGATCCCGTGGACGGTGATCATGATCGCCCCTGATCCGGGGCCGCGGCGATGGCGGAGTCGATCGCGTCCGCGAGGCGCTTGCGCTCCTTGGCGATCCAGGGCTTGCCCGCATACGCCTGGGCGAACGTGTCCGCGAACTCGGAGGGTTCGTCTCCCACGATCTCGCGCACTCCGGTGCCGTCGGCGACGGCCTGTTCCCAGAGGTCGGCGAAATCGTCGAACATCGTGATCATGACGTCGCCGTCGGTGACGGCGCCCGAGACCAGGATGTAGTGGTGCAGCGCCTTGGCCGAGGCGCGGTAGGGGCCGGGCAGGGCGTCGATGCGCGCCATCGCCTGCTTGTAGTTCTTCTTCTGCTCGAGCGATCCGGTGAGCAGTTCGATCCATTTCGCAGCCATGATCATTCTCCTTCTCGTTGCGGTGCGGAGCGGAGGTGTTCGATGCGCCCGGACAGGAAGCTCCACGTCTTCCAGAACTCGCCGAGCTGCGTGCGGCCCGCCCGATTGAGCGAGTACACCTTGCGCGGTGGCCCCTTCTCAGAGGGGACCTTCTTGACGTCGACGAACCCCCGCTGCTCGATGCGCACGAGCAGCGCGTACACGGTGCCTTCGACGAGATCGACGAAGCCTTCATCGCGAAGCCGAGAGGTGATCTCGTATCCGTACGCCGGGCGATCGTGGAGGATCGCGAGCACGATGCCCTCGAGAGTGCCCTTGAGCATCTCGGTCATCTGACTTGCCATCACCCCTCCTGACTATTCAGTGTTATTGAGTACCGGTACAAAGTAACACTGAGTACCGCTACTTGGCAACACCGACTACCAACACGGTGCAGAAGAGCGCTCACACCTGGCATCCAGCCCGCGCGGAGGTCGCACACAGCATCGATGATGCAAGATCGTTACCTTGTGCGCTCGACCCGAGAGCGCGCACACCGCCCCGATGCGGCTCCACTACTTATAAGGATCGTTACGTTCGTCATGCCCGAAACCTCGTTGATATCTTCTTCCCGCCGTCGCGTCGTCGCCCTCACCCTGGTTGCAGGTGCGGCGCTCGGTCTCCTCACCACCGCAGGCCTCACCACCGCAGCACCCGCCGCAGCGGACGTCTCCGGCCGCGCGGCGATGTCCGATCGCGGTGAGCTGCGCGCCGCACTCGCCGAGCAGGCCGAGGCCGTCGATGCGGGTCGCGAGGCAGTGGCCGCAGCATCCGCCACCGTCGCAGAGGTGAACGCTTCAGACTTCGACCTCGAAGACGTCAGCGTCGATGCCACCGGCCTCGCCAAGGTGCTCAACGCGCTCTCCGACGAAGGATTGGCCGGTTCGGAGCGCGCCGTCCTGACGGCGAACGCCGTCGTGGCGACCCGGATCGTCGTGGCCGACACCGCGGAACTGCGCGGACGACTGGATGACGCGATCGCGCAGAAGAAGGCTGAAGAGGCCGCCGCGGCGGCAGAGGCCGAGGCGGCAGCGCAGGCCCAGGCCGAGGCCGCGGCACTCGCAGCCGCCAACACCCCCGACGGCGCGCGCTCGGTCGCCGCGGCGATCGCGGCGAGCGAATACGGCTGGGGAGCCGGCGAGTTCTCGTGCCTCGACTCACTGTGGACGAAGGAATCCGGCTGGGACTACCAGGCCTACAACCAGGACGGCGGGGCGACCGGCATCCCGCAGGCGCTCCCCGGTGACAAGATGGCGACCGCCGGCTCGGACTGGCAGACCAACGCCACCACGCAGATCCGTTGGGGCCTCGGCTACATCGCCGGCTCGTACGGCACTCCGTGCGCGGCCTGGGGCCACTCGCAGTCGGTGAACTGGTACTGAGCCGGACGCCCGTACGAACGCCGGAGCGCCGAGCCACCCCGCTCAGCGCTCCGGCAACGGCATCCGCGCGAGGCGTGCGGGGTCGATGATCGAGACGATGTCGACGAGCACACCGTCCGCGACGGTGCACGACATCAGCGCGATGGGCTGACCGCTCGGTCCCCATACCAGGATGCCGGGCTCGCCGTTCACGCTGACCCGCCGGGCTTCCACTCGTTCCGGATCGCCCCGCCGGACGGCGGCGAGCACCGCATTGGCACCGATCTTCACGGTGCGTCCCTTCGCCGTGTGGCGATGCCAGGTCACGTCGGGGTCGAGAAGCCGCAGCAGCGCATCGAAGTCCCCTCCGCGAGCGGCGGCCAGGAACGCCTCGACGACCTCACGCCGATGACGGCGCTCACCCGTGGGCCGCGGGACGTCCTGCACCTTGCGCCGAGCCCTGCTCGCGAGCATCTTCGCCGCATCCGGCGAGCGCCCCACGATCTGGCCCACCTCCGCGAACGGCACGGCGAACATGTCGTGCAGCACGAACGCAAGGCGTTCTTCCGGTCGCAGCGATTCGAGCACCACGACGAGCGCGAGGCCGAGAGAATCAGCCTCGAGCGCCGCCTGCTCCGGCCCGTCGACGTCGTCGGTGACGACGGGATCGGAGCTCCACTCGTCGAGCGCCGACTCCGCACGAGAACTGCGGCTGCGCAGCATGTCGATGCAGATCCGACCGACCACCCTTGTGAGCCAGCCGCCGAGATTCGCGATACTGTCATCGTCCTGCGCACTCAGCCGGATCCAGGTCTCCTGCACGGCATCCTCGGCATCCGCAGGCGAGCCGAGAGCTCTCGTCGCCACCGCGATCAGGCGCGGACGATGCTCCTCGAACGCTTCGGACAATCGTTTCTCGTCCATCTCGTTACCTTTCGCATCGGTGTTCCGTCATTACAGAGACGGGCCCGAACGGGCAAAGGTAACAGAGAGGACCTCTCATGAATATCGCGCTGTGGATCATCACCGGCATCCTGGCAGTCGCCTTCGGGGCAGGAGCGGTGAGTCAGCTCGTTCTCACGAAAGAGCGCTACCGCTCGTTGGCGAGTAGCCAGCACTGGGTCGACGATTTCGATGCGGGCCATATCAAGGCGATCGGAACGATCAAGCTCATCGGTGTCATCGGTCTCATCGTGCCGCCGCTCGTCGGCATCGCGCCGATCCTGTCGCCGCTCGCCGCGTGCGGGTTGACGCTTCTGATGGCCGGCGCCGCGACGACCCGGTTCCGTCGGAGCGAATGGGCTCTGATGGCCGGAGACATCGCCTACCTGCTGGCGTTCGCCTTCGTCGCCTGGGGGCGCTTCGTGCTGGCGCCGTATGGAAGCTGACTCCATGCTTGACCGGGGCGCACGCACGGTGTTGTATCTGAGGCATGTCGCTCATCGAGCTGTACCGCAAGGCGCTCGGAGAAACGCCTGACAAGACCGCCCTCGTCTTCAAGGACACGACGATCTCGTATCGTTCACTCGCGGATGCCGTCGATCGATCGGCGGCACGCCTGCTCCGCACCGGTGTCGCGCAGGGGGGATCGTGTGGCGATCTTCATGCGCAACCGGTCGGAGTTCATCGAGCTGTACCTCGCGTGCTTCCGCATCGGCGCCGTCGCCGTCCCGCTCAATCACCGCTTCCAAGCCGACGAAGTCGCGTTCGCGTGCAATCACTGCGGGGCGAAGGCTCTCATCGCCGACGGACCGCTGTATCCGCGCATCCAGGACGTACGGTCTGCGATCCCGTCTCTCGAGGCGATCCATCTCTACGGCGACGTGCCGGAGGGCACTTCGCCCGAAACGCGGTGGGATGCGGTCGACGCATCCGCCTCGCCCGCATGGCCGACGATCGAGGACGATGCCCCGGCGATGATCCTCTACACGTCCGGAAGCACGGGCAAGCCGAAGGGGGTCGTGCACACTCACGGCTCGATCCTCGACACTGCCAGGGGGCGAGCTGCGACGCAGCAGCTGACGGCCGATGATGTGTCGCTGGCCGCGACGGCGATCTGCCATGGCGGCGGATCGATCGGGGTGACCTTCCCCACCCTCTACGCCGGCGCCACGGTCGTCATCCTCGAAGAGAGCGAGCCCGGACTGTTCCTCGATGCGCTGGCGCGGCATCGTCCGACGCGCACGCTGCTCCTTCCCGCGCAGCTCCTCGACGCTGTCGAATCTCCGGATGCCGCGGATGCGGACTTCCGCAGCCTGCTCGAGGTGCAGTGCGGCGGTGATCAGATCTCCCCCGACCTCTACGCGCATTTCGCGGATGTCGAGAGTCTCGAGCTCAATCAGGCCTACGGCATGACCGAGTGCGAGGGATGCAGCATGAATCCGCCGTTCGGACTCATCAAGCGCGGATCGATCGGCCTGCCGCGCGAGGGCGTGGAGTTCCGCGTCGTGCTCGACGGCCAGGACGTCGCCGACGGCGAGGCGGGCGAGTTCCTCGTGCGGAGCAGATCGGTGATGGCCGGGTACTGGAACGATGTCGAGAACACGAACGCCGTGCTCATCGACGGCTGGCTGCGCACCGGAGACCTGGGCAGCCGCGACGCCGACGGCTACCTGCATTTCGCCGGCCGCATCAAAGAGGTCATCATCAAGGGCGGCTCGAACATCGCCCCCGGCGAGGTCGAAGACGTGCTCAACGCGCATCCGGATGTCGATCTGAGCGGGGTGGTCGGGTCGCCGGACGAGCGGCTCGGCTCGATCGTGCATGCCTTCATCCAGACGCGCGCCGGTCTCTCCACCCGCCCGACCGGGCAGGACCTCGCGGCCTTCGCCGCTGACCGGCTCGCCGCCTACAAGGTCCCCGACCGCTGGACGTTCGTCGACGACCTGCCGAAGAACGACGTCGGCAAGATCGACCGGAAGACGCTGCACGCGCGAGCGGCGCAACCCGATGCGGATGCGGGTTCGTAGCGCCGTTCGTCGAGAGGACTCGGCTCAGCTCGGCTCAGCTCGGCTCAGCTCGGCTCCGATCGGTTCAGCGGGAGGCCGTCGGCGGCACGCCGACCGTGAATGCGTCGATGAGGGCGGACCCCATTCCGCCGATGACCTCGAGTTCATGCGGGTCGAGATCGAGCTGCAGTGCCGCGAGCCATTCCGGCTGCGCGGTGGGTGCCCGTCGCGCGGGAGCGTCCCCTGGGTCGAGATCGGGCACCGGAAAAGGCACGCGCACTGCCGTCTCTTCCAGTACCGGTGCCCGCAGATGGGTGTCGTCGGCGGCCTGGAGCGCTTCACCCGCTGTCAGCAGCGCCGAGTCGGACCCTGCGGGTGCTGACAGGAGCAGACCCACCGGCATCCCGTCGTCGTCGAAGCCGGCCGGCAGGGCGAGAGAGGAGAAGCCAAGGGCGTTCCAGGCGGCTGTGAAATTCGTCTCCTGAACGGGAACGCCTCCGGCCGCGGCATACGGCGCGGCACCGGTCGGCCAGGTGGGGGTCGCGATCGCGGTGAAGCCGCTCAGTCGCGCAGTGACCCTCGCACGGAGTTCGGCCAGCCGGACGCGCGCGCCGGCGACGACCTGCGGTGACAGAGCCGCCCCCATCGTGACGACGCGACGGAAGGAGCGGCCGTAGTCGCCCCAGTGCTCACGGAGTCGATCACGATGCACCGCGAAGGTCTCGGCGAGCGCGAGGCACATCGTGAGGCCGACGAGCTCGTCGAACTCGGGCAGGGCGAGCGGTTCGACGGCGTACCCCTCGGTCTCGAGGACGGCGAGCGCGGACTGCACCGCTGCGGTGACCGCCGGGGAGACGCCGCGCTGGGGACTGAGCAGTTCCTCGGCGATGCCGATCCGTCTCGGGTCTGCGACCTGCACTCCGAAGCCCGGTACGAGCGCGTTCATGAGCAGCCGCGCGTCCCTGGCACTCCGGGTGAGTGGCCCGACGACATCCAGGCTCGCGCTCGCCGGCAGGCAGCCATCGACGGGTACGAGCCCGAAGCTCGGCTTGAGCCCGGTGAGGCCGCACATCGCCGCCGGCAGTCGGATGGATCCCGTCGTGTCCGTACCGAGTCCGCCGAGGAAGAACCCGGCGGCGAGACCATTCGCCGTTCCCGAGCTCGATCCGCCCGGCCAGCGCTCCAGATCCCACGGGTTGCGCGGAACGGGAAACGGCTTCGCGGGATCAGGGCGCCCCAGCGCGTACTCGACCATCGTGTTGTGCCCGACGATCACGGCGCCCGAACCTCGAAGTCTCGCCACGGCGGTCGCGTCATCTCCGACGAGTCGGGTCGGGTCGACGACCAGGCTCTGCGCCGATGCCGGAGCCTCGCGCGTGGACAGCAGCGCCTTGATGCCGATCGGGATTCCCGACAGCGGCGGCAGGTGCTCGCCTGCACGGCGCGCCCGTTCATGCTCGCGTGCGGCGACGCCTGCTGAGAGCTCGAAACGCTCGAGGAAGCTCCCGACCGCGGGATCGAATCTCGTGGTCCGCTCCCCCAGATCGGCGAGCAGATCGACCGCATCCATACGCCCGGCGCGGAGCGCGTTGCGGACATCGGTGAGGTCGGGAACCGGCTGAGAGGCGGGGAGCATCATCGCTCGCTTTCGGTGCCGTCGGCCAAACGATACGGGCCGTATCGCAAATATGGCCCGACATTACCTGACTCATCAGCTATTCCGAAACCCCCCGTTGCGCAATTGGATTTCGTGTGGTTCTCTATGGAAATGACGACACCGACGAAGTCCGCAGCCGGCCGGGTGCAGGATGCCGCTCTGACCGAGCGCATCCTCGACGCGGCTGATGCCGCTCTGCGCACCACGGGGCTCGCCGACTTCCGGATCGGCCATCTGGCCACGACGGTGGGGTGCGGCAAGACGGCGATCTACCGCAGATGGTCCTCGAAGGAGGAACTCGCCGCGGCCGTCATCCTGAGGGACAGCGCGGTCGGCGAAGAGCCTGACACCGGCTCCATCGTCGATGATCTCGTCGTGCACCAGGAGCAGAACATGTTCTACCAGGCGGGCGAAGACGGCCAGCGCAACCCGAGTCTGCTGTGGGGCATGCTCACCGAGCCCGAAGTGCGTCGCATCATCGATGCGCAGCTGATGGTCTTCCGACGGGAGCGCGGTCGAACGATCGTCGCCCGAGGCATCAGCCGCGGCGAACTCCCCCCGGAGACCGATACGGATGCGCTGCTCGACATGATCGCCGGCTTCGCCTTCTACCGCGGTGCGGTCAGGGGCAAGTCGCTCGCGCCGGACGTCTACCGGCAGATCGCCCTGTCCGTGACGGGCACCCCTCCGCTGCGCACCGACACCGCCGCGTACGCAGCGCAGCAGCGCACCGTCGTCACCTGACCACACACACCCACCCGACGGGTTCCGACATCGAGGTCGGAGCCCGCGTCAGACGAAAGGCACGTCCACAGCATGACCAGTCACACACCACCGGAATCCGAGACGAGAGCACCGAACTCGGCGGAAGTCCCGTAGCGCGTCGTCGCGATCGTCGGTCTGCTTCTGTTCGTCGAGCTCTCCAGCGGTTTCCTGCAGGGCTACTACGCTCCGCTGTTCGGACAGATGACCGGCCATTGGGCCATCACCGACGCGGAGCTCACCTGGTTCGTCACCGCGCAGACCCTCGCCGCGGGCGTGAGCGTTCCCATCCTCTCCAAACTCGGCGACATCTTCGGGCATCGCCGCATGCTCCGCATCGCCGTCATCTCCGTGATGATCGGCGCCGCGCTCGTCGCGCTCTCGCCGTCATTCGGTCTCGCGATGGTCGGCCGTGTTCTCTGCGGACCACTGGCGGTGTGGTTGCCGCTCGAGATCGCGATCGTGCACAGCCGCCTCACCCGGGCATCCTCCCGGAGGGCGATCGGGATGCTGGTCGCGAGCATCACACTCGGCGCAACGCTCGGCGCGATCACCGCGGGCGTGACCTCGGGCATCCCGAGTTTCACCGTCGTGCTGCTCATCCCTGTCGCGCTGCTCGCGCTGTGCGCTCTCGCCGTCTTCGTGGCCGTACCGGAATCCACCGAACGCGCCCAGCCCAAGATCGACGGCTGGGGCTTCGCAGGACTCGCGGCGTTCATGCTCCTTCTCATGTGGGGCCTGCATCAGGCGGGCGACCACGGCTTCGCGTCGTTCGGAACGATCGCTTCGCTCGTCGGTGCCGTGATCGTCTTCCTCGTGTGGGTGTGGTGGGAGAAGCGCGTCGCCGTTCCTGCGATCGATCTCGCACTGGTGACCCAGAAGAAGCTCTGGCCGGCGTATCTCATCTCGTTCGTCCTCGGCATGCTCGCGCTGGGCACGCAGACGGTGCTCATGACGTTCCTCGCCGGCGACCCGGATGTCGTCGGCTACGGATTCGCGGCGAAGCCGAGCATCCTCTCGCTGATCGCTCTGCTCAGCATCTTCCCCGCGATGATCGCCTCCTTGTTCTTCGCACGCCTGGCCAAGCGCCTCGGTCTGCTGCGGGTGCTGCTGATCGGCCTGTCCGGAAGCCTTCTCGGTCAGCTCGGGATGCTGACGCTGAACTCGTCGTTCGCCGGAATCGTGGTGTCGCTCATCGTCGGCGGCCTGGGCATGGGGCTTCTGCTCGGTGCGCTGCCCGCTCTGATCTCGGAAGAGGCTCCGAGCGATTCGACGGGCATCGCGACCGGCGTCTACAACTCGTTGAAGACCCTCGGCGGCGCAGTCGCCGGGGCGCTCTTCGGCCTCGTCCTCGCCGCGTTCGTGATGCCGGATGCGGCTGCCTCATCGATCGGCGGCTACCTCACGGTGTGGGGCATCTGCGCGGGTGCGTGCGTGCTGGGGCTCCTGGTCGTACCGATCCTCCGCCACCATCGTCCGGTGACGACCATCATCACTCTGCCAGAGGAGAAGATCTCATGACCGAGCACCACCAGGCCCGTCTGCCCCGCACCCCGAAGCTCGAGGGCACGTATCGACTGACCGGGGTGACGCTGTGGACCGGACTCGGCGAGGATCTCGAACCCGACAGCGAGATCGTCGTCGTGAACGACCGCATCGACTACGCGGGCGCGTTCCGACCCGATCTCGAGTTCACGGACGGCCCTGCCGTCGACCTCGACGGGATGCACGTCCTCCCCGGTTTCTTCGACACTCATGTTCATCTGCGGTTCTCGCTCGAGGCGAATCCGATGACGATGTTCAGCCAGTTCGACAGCCACTCGCACTTCGCGTCCGCGCAGACCGTTCGCAAGACGCTCGAGGCGGGGGCGACGACCGTGCGTGATCTCGGCGGTCTCGACGCCGGATACCGCAACGCGATCGCACAGGGGCTGATCGACGGCCCGCGGCTCCACCTCGCGGTCGCCGTCATCTCGCCGACCGGTGGCCACGCCGACACGCATTTCTCCAACGGCTCCGATCCGGCGGGTGAAATCCAGGGGGCGTTCATGCGCCTGGTCGACACCGAGGATCAGATGCGCCTTGCCGTGCGCGAGCTCGTCCGCAGCGAGGCCGACGTGATCAAGGTCTGCACCACGGGCGGAGTGTCGAGCCCGTCGGACACCCCGCACGATCTCGGCATCTCCGAGCACCAGGTCGCCGTCGCCGTCGAGGAGACCGGACGCCGGCAGGGGCAGCCCGTGACCTCGCACGCGCAGGGCACGGCGGGCATCCTCGAAGCGATCCGCGGCGGCGTGAGCAGCGTCGAGCACGGCTACGAGGTCGACGACGAGGCGATCGAGCTCATGATCGAACGCGGCACGTTCCTGGTTCCGACGCTGAGTTCGGCACTGCGCGTTCCCGACCCCGCGCATGTCGCGCCGTACCTCTACGAGAAGAAGGTGCGCTGGTCGGCGATCGCGCGCGAGCACCTGACGAAGGCGATCAAGGCGGGCGTGCGCATCGCGCTCGGCACCGACTCCGGCGTATGCCCGCACGGGCGAAACCTCGTCGAGCTCGGACACATGGTCGATCTCGGACTCACCCCCGCGCAGGCTCTCGCTGCCGGCACCATCAACGCCGCAGAGCTCATGCGACTCGACGCTGATCTCGGCACGCTCGAAGCAGGAAAGCTCGCCGACTTCGTGCTCACGCGACGCAATCCGCTCGAGGAGATCCACACCCTCGGCGACCCCGCGGAGATCGTCGGAGTCGTCCAGGGCGGACATGTGAAGAAGGACCTCGAAGGAGCACTCGACGCCCTCGGTGCCTGACGTGTGATCGGGCGACGCGCTCGCCGCGCGATCACACCTCCCAGTCTGAGCGGTAGCTGCGCTCGGAGAGCAGGCCGGAGAGTTCCGCGTGCACGGTCATCGTCTTGGCCAGACGAGCCTTCCTGTCGGTGTGCAGCTCTTGCGGCTGCTCCCAATCGCGTTCCGCGATGTACGCCGTGTACGGATTGATGACGCATTTGAAGTCGAGCATGAGCGACTGGCCGAGAGCGGCAGTGGCCATGTAGCTGTGCGGCAAGCCCGCTGCGCACACGAAGGTCACGACCTTGTCGAACCATGCGGCGACTCTGCCGCCCTCACCGGTGGCTCCGGTCGCCTCGATCAGCGACTTCACCGTCGCCGCAGGCGCCCAGTTGTACACCGGGAACGCCAGGACGACGCCGTCTGCGGAACGGATGATGTCGTGGAGCGCAGCGAAGGCCTCACTGCCGAATACGCGATCGTTGTCGAAAGCGGGCAAGCCGTGATCGGCGAGATCCACCACACTCGACTCGTGCCCCATCGCTCGAAGCAGTTCGCTGCTGGCTGCGGCGAGGCCCCTGCTCTTGCTCGCCGGGTCGAGGCTGCAGGAGATGACAGGGAGTTTCAGGGCCGGCATGCCTCAACCGTAGTGGCGCGCTGACGCGCTCGAAGTCGGATCGGTGGGAGTCGGACCTACTCGACCGTGATCGCGTGAGCGAGAGCATCGTCGTGTCGGATCTCCGCTTGCGGTGCCGCCTTACCGGCGACGTGCAGATCGGCGTCGTCGGCCAGCGTGACGCCGCAAAGATCGAGCCGGCTGCGATTGTGGAACTCTCCGGAGATCGTGAGCCTGGACACGCCGGTGAGTTCAGCACCGCTCACATCCACTTTCCCCTCTAGTTGCAGGTGATCCAGATCAGCGTCGCCTCCCGAGAGTTCCAGGTTTCGCAGATCGATGACGGCACGACGGGCGACGTGCACGCCCGCCATCGAAAGCGTGCTCCCCGCACGGCTGTCGGCGTGAGCCTTCGGCCCGTCGACGCGGGTGCCCACCACATCGATCGTACCGTCGCGCAGCGTGCTGCCAGCAAGGTTGAGCGAGCCTCCGCCGTGAACCCGCATGTCGCGGAGTCGCACTTCAGCACCGCCGTCCAGCGACAGTCTGCTCATGTCCACTGCTCCGCCCACACTCAGCCTTGAACAGTCGACCATGCCTCCCTGATCGACAGATATGCCGACGAGCGTCAAACCGTCGGGCGAATTCACCCCGGCTCCCGATAGGTCGAGTCGGCCGCCCGAAGAGACAGTCATGCCGGAGAAGTCGATCCCCGCGGGCTGGCCCCCGGAGATCGAACGATGCGATCGCACCGAGATCACGGTGCCCTCGGAGAGAACGACTCCCCGGAAGTCGTAGACGTCTCCTTCGACCTTCCACTGATCCAAGTCGAAGTGCATCCCCGACCACAGGACCGTCGAACCGTCGCCAGAAGAGGGAGTCAGTCTCTGCACGATGTTCCGAACGATGGCTCGACGGACCGTCACCTCCGGTGCAGGAGGCCCGTCCGGTGTCGCACTCTTCTGTTCGGAGGACCGGGTTGCGCTCTCCCCGGAAACCGGCAACGGGGAGAGCAGGTATGCGCAGAGCAAATCGATGATCTGTTGCGCAGCGACACGTGGTTCAGCGTCAGCGCCTTCCGGATGCTTCTGTCGATTCGACCGCGACTCATCGAGCCACTCATCGGCCAGCGCCGCGAGTGCGATCACTCCGGCCAGCCGGACGGCAACGTGTTCGTGGCCGAGCTTTTCCGCTGATAGGCCGAATCGCTCGTTCCTGAGCCGAACCTGCTGCTCGTGGCGGGCAACGGCCGCTTCTCGCTCCCGACTGTTGAACTCTCGCCGAGCGAGGTCCCCGCGCCGCAGAGTTTCCAGGAGCGTCACTATTGCGATGAGACCGCCCGCGCACCAGAGGATCACCTGTCGCACGTCGGCGATCGCGGCCTGACGCTCGGCGACGCTGAACTCTTGCCCCTGTGATGGCGAAGCCGGCGATGGCGGCACAGCCCAATCAGGCAGAAGAACGAGCGCTGTCAATGTGACGAGGGCGATGAGAGCCAGCGCAGCGATGTACACGCCGAACGGCCATACTTTGACGTTGGCTTGCCGCGAGGCAGCGACTTCACTAGCGGGGCTGATGCTCATGAGAGCCAGCGTAGAGGTCGTCTCGGGCCGGCCCGACGCGACTTTGAGACGGTTCACGTGTCCCTGTCATGTCCTAGGTGAGGAACGATGATGAGGGGCGCATGATGAATCAACAGTTGAAGTCGGATCTCGCATCCGCTGATCCGGCCACCGGTGGTGAGGATGCGGAGCTGCACCGACTCGTGCAACGTGTGGCTCATGACGCTCAAGCGGCAGTTTCTCGAGGTGACGCGCGCCGCGATCCGTGGTGGAAGCGTCGGCGCGTGATGATCCCGGTGGGGCTCGCCGCGCTCGCGGCCGTGACCGGCGCGGCAGTCCTGGTTCCTCTGGAGATGGGCATCAACGGCACCCAGGTCGAGCTCGACGCTGAGATCCCCATCGTCTACACGACCGACACCGGTGTCGAGGTCAGTTGTCGGTTCGGGATCTACTTCGGCGACCCCGCGAGCAGGAATGCAACCGACGAACGACTCGCGGCCTTCGTGAACGAGCACGACTGGACGGACATCGGGCAGCGGATCTACGACGAAGCCATCGCCGATCCGTTCGTTCCCGGGCCTGGCGACGAGTGGGAGGTCGACACTCCGGAACTGCGCGATCAGGCATCATTCAACCGTGCCACCGAAGTCATCTGGGAGGAGATACCCGCTGAGCTGCTGCGCGACGGGTGGTCCTCTGGCAGCACGATGGACTGCAGAGGACAGCTCCATTGATGCGCCGACGATCACTCCCGCAAGAGATTCACGACTGGGTCGAGCTCGTCATCCGCGACAACGGCGATGATATTCTCCGCTACCTGGTGCGACGCGTGCACAACAGCGAGGACGCGGCAGATCTGCTGGGAAACGTCTTCCTCATCCTCTGGGAGAAGGGTGCTCGAGTGCCGACATCGGATGAGGGCGCGAGAATGTGGTGCTTCGGCATCGCGCGCAATGTGCTGCGAGAGCATCGCCGTAGAGCAGTGGCCTCGTCCGGGCTCGCGACCGCGCTGAGAACGCACCTCCGCGACGCGCCTCAACGAGACAATTCTGCGGATGCCGTCGCCGAGTCCACGCTGCGGGCCGGTGAAGTGCGAAACGCATTGGCGCAGCTGGATGAGCGGGGACGGGAGCTTCTGATGCTCATCTACTGGGATGACTTCAGCATCGCGGACGCAGCTCGTCTGCTCTCCATCAACGAATCGACCGCGCGGACACGACACGTGCGCGCGCTTCGCCGCCTCGAGGCGATGCTCGAACCAAGCGAGCACCGAGTCGTTGCTCCCAGGAGTCGGCATGACGCGGCGGCGCGCGCCAGTCGATAACGACGGCGAGGATGGGCTATGCGCTGACGATGATCCGCACCTTTCGCCTGAACTGTCGGAACGCGCACGCCGATGGAGTGAGCGATTTCTGAGCGAGTTTCACTATGAAACCGGTTGGCCCGACGCGCAGACTGCCCAGGAGCACGAGGCAGAGGGCGAGGCCCTCTACGCAGCGATCAGGACCGGTCATTCACACCTCGGCATCGAGTTCCAGCACTGGGAGCGCGCTCACCGCTGACAGACTTGCAGCATGGCGGGACTACATCATGTGGAGATCTGGACCCCAGACGCTTCGGCACTCGCCGAATGGGGTTGGCTGCTCCAAGAGCTGAAGTTCGCGCGCACGAACAAATGGGCCGAAGGCGAGTCCTGGGCAGCAGGCGGCGCCTACGTCACGTTGACGACGTCCCCGAACCTCAGCAGGTCGACCCATGACCGGAGGGCTCCGGGTGTGAATCATCTCGCGTTCAGAGCAGACACCGCTGCAGCCGTGGATGCGGTCATGACGACTGCCGCGGCGCATGGGTGGCGGCCGCTTTATCACGATCGGTATCCGCATGCGGGTGGCGCAGAACACTACGCGGGCTGGCTCGAGAATTCCTCGGGATTCAAAGCCGAGGTTGTCGCCGACGACTACTGAACGAGATTGATGACGTCGCCCGCTGAGCACGGGGCGGCGGAGTCATCAGTGCGAGTCTTCGTATTCCACGTGCGCGTCTCGGCGCCGACACCGGCCTCCCCTGAGAACGGCGGGTGGGTGAAGAGGTTGGTCGAGCATCCTGTCTCACCGGGCTCGAGTGAGATGCGACGATACGACGGATAGGACAGTTCGCCCGCGAGGTTTCGCACGATGAGGATGCATTCGCGTTCGGCGGGGATCCCCACCGCGACCACCGTCTCGCCGTTCCACAGCTCGGTGTCGACGCGGTAGTACTCCTCGGGAAAGGAGTCTCGAAGTGCCGTATCGATCGCCTCGAGTTCGCCGGTGGTCGCGAGGATGTGAGCGACGCGGGCGGTGTCCTCTTCGGTGAGCTCAGGGCGTGCAGTCGGTTCGGGGCGCGGGGGCGCCGCTGTGTCGGGGCAGGGGATCTCGGAGCGTTGCGCCTCCTCGTAGCGAGACCAGATCAGTCGGGAGCAGACAGTCGCCTCGCCTGCACTGTTCGACCTCCCGCCAATCGCGGTGGAACTGCGCGCCTTCACCTCGACGTGGATCCGCACGTCGATCGTCGCCGTGCTCTCGTGCCCGATCTGGCCCGACCAAGCGAGCGCGTCGATGGTCGCGAGTCCAGGCTTTGCCGCTACCTGTCCCTCAGGCACCCACCAGGCGACCATCTCCTCGATCGTCACCTCCGCCGTGTTGTCGCTGTGGGAGGCGATCTGCGCAACGACGTTCTCCGCGCCGCGGTGTGCAAGCTGGTCTCCTTCGTCGAAGAGCAGAGAACCACAGCCCGTCGTGAGCGGTACGGCGAGCAGGAGAGCGGTAGCGGATCCGACAAGGCGGACACTGTGGCGAGATCGCGGTTGCACTATGACATTGTCGCGACAACGGATGCCCCGGCCTCGGTTCTTCCGGAATCTCACAAAGCGCACGGCGTCAGCGCTCCGATTGCAGGCGATCTTGGACGGACATATTCGCCACCCGGCATATATTCGATTCAGCTGATCGCTCGTGCCGCGACCTTCATGTTGTGGAACGTGATTACCATCAACGCGGCTACGGGTCCGGCTAGAACGACAGCGAAAGGCCAATACCAGGCGTCCGTGCCGAGTAATACAGCACCGAGGACGATGAGTCCCGCGCCGCAGGCGCGCACTGCCACCGACCCGGTAGGGACTATCTCGGCATTTCGGTCGAACGGGATGCGGGTATCGGGATTGGCACGCACAGTCATGATCAGTGCGGCGTGAAACAGCACGGCGCCGAGTATTGCAACGGCCCAGCCGAACGCGATCATGTCACCGAAGCTATCAGAGGCTCCACATAGCCCGTGGGTGGGTTGAGATGCACGTGCCGAAGACGATCGTTCCCGGTGCAGGGTGCGTAAGCATCATTCTCGACCGCCGTAATCGCAGATCACGATCGGCTCTCTGCCGACCTTATCGGGCTGCCTCGCGAGTAGGTGAGACCGATAGGGACTCGACTACGCGTCGATCCATACGGCTGCGTTCACGTCAGCCAACCGTTTGAGGGTTGTCGCGGAGATCGTCTCAGCGCCGCTGCCAAAGGTCATGAACAGCCGAACGAACGCCTTGGGATGGTGAAGCGCAGCGCGGGGGGGTCGATTCCACCAGTTCAAGGAAAAGGTTGATCGTGGCGTCCAGCTTGTCAGCGCGTAGTGCCGAGACCGGTTCTTCGAAACGCTCGGTCCCGAGGTCATACACGAACTCAGCGCCCCTGGCCTGGGAGGAGCGAAGGTACCGCGTGGGGTTATCGAGGGGCGCGGCAGTGGCGATCGTGAAGCTGACGATCACATGGCCAACATCATCCGTATCGACATCGGAATCGTGTGTCACCACGCGACTCTCGCATGGTCGGAATTCTCTACCCGGCAGGTTCGCTACCGATCGCCTGGATACTCGACGCCAACGATCTCCGGAGCGCAGATTCGGCGACCGGCTGCGACTGAACGAGTGGCGTCAGCGCGCGAAATGAGTCTCACGATCGCGACGGCCAGCTGTTCTTCCCGTTGACCACCGCTGCGCACTCGCAACGTCCATCGGCCCGGACGACGCGGCGGTGCGCGTCTATTCATCACGAGGAGGACTGTGCCCCGCCGCCAGAAACGATCGTTTCCGACTGGGAGACGACTCGCCCATCGCACCTGAACGAACGAGCCTCATCCAACGCGCTTCGTGAAGCACTCCGTCACTTCCGTGAGATCGGACAACTGACAACACGAGAACCCGCCGTGACCAAAACGTTGCATTCGTTACCTCGCCGTTATACAGTTATCGCACGGTGAATGTTTGCTGTGGCATCCACCGCATGTGATTGCAGGACACTCTTGGTGCAAGGGACAAGGGCCGGCCGGAAGCCTCTCCGACCGGCCCTTCACCGTTCCGTTACTCTTGTATCCCATGACAGACCGAAAGCTCGCGCTCGATGCGTGGGAGGGCCTGTTCCGCGCACAGCATGAACTGTTCATGGCCATGGCCGCCGACTTCGAGAACGCCGCCATCAACCAGGCCGAGTACGACGTGCTCCTCACCGTCACGCGTGCGCCGAACATGACCGCGCGACTGCGCGATGTGACGACGAACATGCTCATCAGTCAGCCGAGCGTCTCCCGTCTCGTCGACCGCATGGTCAGCCGAGGGCTGATCACCAAGACATCCGACCCCGAAGACGGTCGCGGCGTTGTGCTCTCTGCGACGCACGCCGGTGCACGGAGCTTCCGAGAAGTGGCCACCACCCACAGCCGCTCGATCGTCGAGCGCATGTCACCGCTCGACGCAGACGAGCTGTGTCAGCTGAGGACGCTGACCGACAAACTGCGAGGGCGCTGATTCCACAGCATCCGATTCGCTGAACACCCGCGATGCCGTCTCTGGCATAGTCGTGTGTGCAGTCTCCGCACGAGCGGACTGCAAGAGAGGGAAACCCCATGGAGATCGCCGGAGCTGTCGGCATTCTGATTCTCGTCGGCATCGCCGTCGTCGTCCTGATCGTGGTCGGGCTGATCGTGCTGCTCTTCGCACGCAGCTGGATCAAGGTCGCCCGCGCCGATGAGGCGCTGGTCATCTCAGGACGCAAGCAGAGAGTGCAGCGCGCCATCCTGGCCGCTGATGGAACGAGCAGTTCCGAGAGCGTCGACTCCCCCGTGACCGTCATCGTCAACGGCAAGTCGCTGGTCAACCCGATCACCCAGCGCCACGAGGTGATCTCGCTGCGCTCGCGTCAGGTGTCGCTGAACGCCGAGGCGCAGTCGCTCGACAGCGTGACCCTCAACGTCGACGGCGTCGCGATCGTGAAGATCGGCTCCGATCCGCTGTACGTCCGCCGTGCCGCCGAGCGCTTCGCATCGCAGGATGCCGCGATCGAGCAGTTCACCACCGAGCAGCTCGAGGGTGCTCTCCGCGGCATCGTCGCCACGCTCTCCGTCGTCGAGCTCATGCGCGAGCGCAAGAAGTTCTCCGACCAGATCGCCGCCGATGTCTCGCACGAGCTCGCCGAGCAGGGCCTGATCCTCGACTCCTTCCAGATCAAGGGCATCACCGATGCCGTCGGCTATATCCAGTCGCTCGGTGCACCCGAGATCCAGTCGAAGCGCCAGTCCGCAGAGATCTCGCAGACCAACGCCGACCGCGCGATCAACCAGAAGATCATCGCGAACCAGGAATCGAATCTGGTCGAGCAGACCGCCCTCGACACCAACACCGCGAACGCCAACGCCGGCATCGGCCGAGCCCGTGCCGAAGCCGAGCAGGCCGAGCACCTCGCCCGCGCCCAGGCCGAGCAGGCCGTGCTGCAGCAGAACGCCGAGAACCGTCAGGCGCAGCTCGATGCCGACGTCAAGCGCGTCGCGGACGCGCAGAAGTACGAAGCCGAGACCCGCGCGCAGGCTGATCTGTACACCCGTGAGCGCGCCGCAGAGGCCGCAGCGATCGAACAGGTCAAGCAGGCAGAGGCACGCACCCGCATCGCCGAGCAGCAGGCCGAAGCCGACCGTGCACGCGCCGCCGGTGAGGCGGCGGCCGCAGAGGCCAAGGCCACCGGTGAGGCCAACGCTCTGCGCGCACTCGCCGACGCCGAAGCCGAAGCACGCCGACTGCGAGCCAACGCCGAAGCCGACGCCATCCGTGCCGAGGGTGAAGCCCGCGCTGCGGCCACCGAGGCAGAGGCGAAGGCCATCGCGTCCAACCAGGAGGCCTTCCTGTCGCAGCGCGTCCTCGATGTCCTCCCGTCGATCATGGGCGAATTCGCCAAGGGCTACGCGGCGATCGGCAACGTCTCGATCGTCGGCGGAGCCGGTGAAGACGGGGCGTCCACCGTCGTCGGAGCAGACAGCGCGATCGCGCTGCGCTCGGTGTTCGACAGCGTGAGCTCTGCCACCGGACTCGACCTCGCCGGGATCATCCAGGGCCAGGCCGTCGGGCGTGGAATCGGCGACGGCATCGCCAGTGCCCAGACCCTTCCCGCCACGCAGTCGAAGCCGACGCAGAAGAAGGCCGCGAAGCCCGCCACCGGGCCCGCAGCCGCGCCGCCGGCCCCGCCCGCAGCCACCGAGTAGTCGCAGCTCACCCACGTGACGTGGGAGAGCACGAGAGACTGAACAGGTGAGCAGCACACGTTACGACATCGCCGCGATCGGCGACGGGCTCGCCTTCGCAGCGGCCGTCGGCGACCTCGACGCCGCACTCGATGAGAGCACCGCAGTCGTCGTCAGCGCCCCGCCGGGCACGGGCAAGACCACGCTCGTCCCTCCTGTGCTCGCGAATCGCACGTCCGGACGGGTGATCGTCACCCAGCCCCGCCGAGTCGCCGCACGCGCCGCAGCCCGTCGCCTCGCGCACCTCGACGGCTCCGCGCTCGGCGGGCGGGTCGGGTTCACGGTCCGCGGCGAGCGCCAGGTCGGCCGCGACACGCAGATCGAGTTCGTCACCGCCGGTGTTCTGCTGCGGCGGCTGCTCCACGACCCAGGGCTCGACGGCGTCGCCGCCGTCATCATCGATGAGGTCCACGAGCGCGCCCTCGACACCGATCTGCTGATCGGGCTCCTCGGTGAGGTGCGCCAGCTGCGCGACGATCTCGCGCTGGTCGCCATGTCCGCGACGCTCGATGCCGAGAAGGTCGCAGCGACCCTGGGCACGCCGGACCCTTCGCCGATCGTGACGCAGACGGTGCCGCAGCATCCGCTCGAGGAGCACTGGTCCCCGAGTACGACGCCACGGCTCGATGAGCGCGGCGTCACCCGGGGCTTCCTCGATCATGTCGCGCACGTCGCCGCATCGGCGGGCCGTGAACTGCACCGGAAGGATCCGGCCGCCGACGTGCTCGTCTTCGCCCCCGGCGCGCGCGAGGTATCCGAGATCGCCCGGCGCATCCGCGCCGAGGCCGGCGACTTCGACATCCGAGAGCTGCACGGCCAGATGCCCGCCGCCGAGCAGGATGCCGTGATCGGTGGACGCGCAGAATCCGCCGCGCCGCGCATCATCGTCACGACTTCACTCGCCGAGTCGTCTCTGACGGTGCCCGGGGTCCGCACCGTCGTCGACACGTGCCTGTCGCGCTACCCGCAGCGTGATTCTGCGCGTGGGATGAGCGGTCTGGTCACCGGCCCCACCTCGCGCGCCTCCGCCGTCCAGCGTGCGGGACGCGCGACCCGTGAATCGCCCGGCACTGTCATCCGCTGCGTTGACGAGCGCACGTTCGCCGCGGCACCGCAGCGCCCCTCCCCCGAGATCGCGACCAGCGACCTCACCGACGCCGCGCTGCTGCTCGCCTGCTGGGGCGCCCCGGGCGGAGCCGGCCTCCGCATGCTCGATCCGCTGCCCGAGGCCAGTCTGAACGACGCGCTGAGCACGCTCCGAGGACTCGGTGCGATCGATACCGACGGCCGCGCGACCGACGAGGGACGAGAGCTCGCCCGCATCCCGACGGAACCACGACTCGCGCGCGCCCTGCGCGATGGCGCACCGCTGGTGGGAACGCGCTTCGCGGCAGAAGTCGTCGCCCTGATCGGCGGCGAGATCCGCATCGCGGGCGGCGACATCGCCGCTGCCCTCGTCGAACTGCGTCACCGGCGCGCACCGGACTCTCGCCGATGGATGCAGGAGGTCACGCGGCTGCTCCGGAACACCACGCAGGCGAATGCCGAACGCACCGACGCGAGCACCGATGATGTCGGCCTCGTGGTCGCGCTCGCTTTCCCCGAGCGGGTCGCCAGACGCGTCGAGCGGGGTCCGAACGGCGCCGTCTTCCTCCTGGCATCCGGCACACGGGCGGGGATCACCGGCCCGCTCGCCGAAACCGAATGGCTGGCCGTCGCCGACGTCGCCCGCGCGCAGAGCCGCGCGGCCGCGGGTACGGGTGCCGTGATCCGCGCCGCGAGCGCGATCTCCGAGGGGCAGGTCGCGCTCGCGGCCAGCCATCTGATGACCGACCGCATCGAGGCAGAGTTCACGGGCGGGCGCGTCGTCGCCCGTCGCGAGCGACGCATCGGCGCGATCGTGCGGGCCTCGGTTCCGGTGCCGGCCCAGGCCGACGAGGGCGGCCGGGATGCCGTGCGCCGGGCACTTGCCAGACAAGGACTCGGAGTGTTCACCTGGTCGGATGCCGCCGACGATCTGCGCCGGCGCCTCGCGCTGCTGCATCGCGAAGTCGGCACCCCCTGGCCGGACGTCTCGGACGCCGCACTGCTCGCCGACCTCGATGCCTGGCTCGCGCCCGAACTCGATGCTCTCGCGAGTGGTCGACCGGCGTCGCTCATCGACCTCGCCCCCGCCCTGCGACGGGTACTCCCCTGGCCCGCCGCCTCCGCCCTCGATTCCCTCGCCCCGGAGCGGCTCGAAGTGCCCAGCGGCTCGCGGGTGCGCATCGCCTACCCGCCGCTCGATGAGCCGGCCGCAAGCCCCGTCGTCTCGGTCAAGCTGCAGGAGTGCTTCGGCTGGGCACAGACGCCACGGCTCATCGACGGCCGAGTGCCGGTGCTGTTCCACCTGCTCTCCCCTGCCGGGCGCCCGCTGGCCGTCACCGACGATCTCGCGTCGTTCTGGTCGGGTCCGTACTCGCAGGTGCGCGCGGAGATGCGCGGGCGGTATCCGAAGCATCCGTGGCCGGAGGATCCGTGGCAGGCAGTACCGACGCGGCATACGACCAAGCGCGCCGCACGGGGATGAAGCCCCTTCAGCACTCGATGACGTTGACGGCGAGACCGCCCTCGCTGGTCTCCTTGTACTTCGTCGACATGTCCGCGCCCGTCTGACGCATCGTCTCGACGACGGCGTCGAGCGAGACGTAGTGCTCGCCGTCACCGCGCAGAGCGAGCCGCGCAGCAGTGACGGCGGTGGATGCCGCGATCGCATTGCGTTCGATGCAGGGGATCTGCACGAGTCCGCCGATGGGGTCGCAGGTGAGGCCGAGATGGTGCTCCATCGCGATCTCCGCGGCGTTCTCGATCTGCCGGTTCGTTCCGCCCATGACGGCGGTGAGACCACCGGCGGCCATCGCGCACGCCGAGCCGACCTCGGCCTGGCAGCCGCCCTCCGCACCCGAGATCGACGCATTCGCCTTGAACAGCGAGCCGAGCGCGGTCGCGGTGAGCAGAAAGCGCCGGATGCCGCGGCGCCGGTTCGCCTCGGCGATCTGATCCGGGTCGCCCCCTGAGCCGGCCCCGTCGCCCTCTGAGGCCAGCCCATCGGCCCCTGAACCGGCCCCGAAGCCGAAGAGCGCACTGCCGACGAGTTCGCCGTGGGGTGTGACCGCGTTGCCCGCTCCGAGCCCGGAGTCGGCGAGGAACCGCCACCAGTACATCGCCACCGCGGGGAGGATGCCTGCCGCGCCGTTCGTCGGCGCCGTGACGACACGTCCGCCTGCCGCGTTCTCCTCGTTGACGGCGAGCGCGAAGGCGCCCAACCACTCCCCAGGAATCGCCGGCGAACCGTGCGCTTCGATCCCTTCGAGCTGCTCGCGCAGCGCACCGGCACGGCGCTTGACCTTCAGGATGCCGGGGAGCACGCCTTCGGCGTGGAGACCGGCATCCACGCATCCGGCCATCGCGTCCCAGATCGCGTCGAGTCCTGCGGCCACGTCGATCTCGGAGCGCAGGGTCATCTCGTTCTCGCGGGCGACGTCGGCGATCATGATGCCGCGTTCGTCGCACAGCGCGATCAGGGATGCCGCATCGGTGTAGTCGAGCGGGAAGGAGCCGTTCGCGATCCGGGCCGCTTCGCCGTCCCTGCGGATGAATCCCCCGCCGATGGAGAAATACGTGTGCTCCGTGAGCACGGAGTCATCCGCCGCGTGCACGCGCAGCGTCATCGCATTCGGATGCTGAGGCAGACGGGTGCGCGGAGCGAACTCGATGTCACTCTTCGCGAACCGCACGGGATGGATTCCGGGGATCAGAAGCGACTCGCCCGCGGGAAATGCAGCCCACGCGCCGCGCACATCCGCAGGATCGCAGGTCTCAGGCGCGAGCCCGCGAAGACCTGCGACGACGGCATCCGGGGTGCCGTGCCCGATCCCGGTGGCACCGAGCGAACCGTAGAGCGTGCACGTCACCCGTGCGACGTCTGCCACCGCCGTCTCGGAAGCCAGCCGACGGGAGAAGTCGAGCGCCGCGCGCATCGGTCCGACAGTGTGCGAGCTCGACGGCCCCACCCCGATGGAGAACAGGTCGAAGGCCGAGACGTACGCAGTCACCCCTCAAGGCTACGCTCCACCGCAACGCACGACCGGAACGACAGAACCCCCGTCGTTCTCACGACGGGGGTTCACTACTGTCTCAACACAGTGTGCGCCACAAGGGACTCGAACCCCTAACCTTCTGATCCGTAGTCAGATGCTCTATCCATTGAGCTAGTGGCGCATTTCTCGGCCTGTTCCCAATGAAACGGGCCTCAGCAAGAATACATGACGAACGACACGAAAGCGAAACCGGCTCAGGCCGACGACTCGCGCTTGCGCTTCGCACGCTGCCGCGACGACAGCGCCTGCAGATCGACCAGGCGCAGCGCCTGCATCCGCGCCTCGCGCATGGTGTCGTAATCGGGATCCTGCTCGGGACGCATGCCCTCGACGACGAGGCGCCGGTCGAGGTTGCCGCGCACGTCTCCCCAGGCCGCCTCACGGGCGTCTTCGACGAGAGCGGTGAGTTGGGCGGAGTCGTCTGCCAGGGCTTTGAGCCGATCGGCGACCCCCTCGGACTGCTTCGCGCGACGACGAAGATTGCGCACGTCGCGATCCCGGTAATCGTGCGTCCCGACGGGATCGGAGTGCCGACCCCGCGCACGCTTGCGCAGCAGCGTGACGTTCTCGGCCGCCTGAGCGGATTCGGCGGCCATGGCGAGGAGCGCCTCACGAGCGACTTCGAGATACGTCTCGACATCGAAGACCCCGCCCTTGGCGATCGTTCCGACGAGGATCTGATTCTTCACCGTCAGGCGCGCGGCAGCGGTAGCGATCGCGACACCTTCAGCGATGGCATCCGCAGTTCGTCCCACCAGAACCTCCTTCACAGATCGTATCGTTCCCCCGCCGACACGACCCATCCGGCGTCCTGGGCTACCCGTGCTCGGCCACGAGCGCAGCGGACGCGAAGCGGGCCTCAGCCGCCCGGCTTCCGTCGGAGAGGTGCGCCGCCACCAGGCGCGCCACCAGTGCGGCATCACGCGCCGCGATGGCATCGAACAGCTCACGGTGCGCGCCGGACATCGCGATCGGGTCGTCGTGCAGGCCGAAGATCCACTTCATGCGCGTGGCGAACACTCTCGAGAGCTCGAGGAACACGTCATTATCGGCGAGCACCGCCATGTATTCGTGGAACGCCCCCGCGGCCGCCTGCGCGGCGGCGATGTCACCCTCGCGCGCTGCGCGCTCCTCGACCTCGACGATCGTGAGCAGCTCCGCGAGCCCTGCGTCATCGTGCCGCTCGGCCGCCACGGTGAACAGCAGCGTCTCGATCACCTCGCGCACTTCGGCGAACTTGTGCACGTCATCAAGGGTGTACTCGCGCACGACCGCGCACTTGCGCGGCCGTGAAGTGACGAGCCCCTCGGTGACGAGAGCACGGATCGCCTCTCGAACAGGTACTCGCGACACGCTCAGCTCAGCGGCGATATCGCGCTCCACCAGACGCGATCCGGGCATGCGTCTGCCCAGCGTGATGTCTTCCCGCAGAACCCGCGCTACACGCGCGGACGCCAATTCGCCCCGTACAATCCCCATTGTCCCCATAGGAGACATTCTGACATCGCCGGAGGTGGCCGGCTTCGCGTAAGACGCTAGATCGTCGCGACGCGTCCTGCGGGCAGAATCCCATGGGCGACTGCACGGCCACGCGTGTTCGACCACTGACTCCACGATCCCGGGTACACGCGTGCGCGAATGCCCACCTGTTCGAGTGCGAGCGCCATGTGCATGGACGCGACTCCGGATCCGCAGTACACCGCGACCCTCGACTCCGCCGTGACCCCGACCGAGGCGAAGACACGATTCAGCGCCTCTGGCGGATGGAACCTTCCCGCACTGTCGAGAGTCGCCAGCGCAGGCAGATTCACCGCACCGGGAACATGGCCGCCGACCGGGGAGCCGACCTTCCGCGTGCCGTTGTACTGCTCGGGCGTTCGCACGTCCAGCAGCACCCCGTTCGAGGCGAAGCCCTCGACCTCATCGATCTCGAGGGCGTCATCCCCGCGACCGGCGACGAGCGTGACGCCCCCGGAGACCGGCAGCACATCACCCTGTTCGAACGGCAGGCCCTCGGTCGCCCAGGCACGCACGCCGCCGTCGAGCACCCTGATGTCGATGCCCACGCGGCGCAGCAGCCACCATGCCCGCGCCGCGGCGACGCTGCTGTTGTCGTCGTAGGCGATGACGACGTCGCCGTCATCGACCCCCCACGCGCGCGCGGCGCGCTGCAGGTCAGCGAGTGCGGGGAGCGGATGCCGCCCGTCCTGCGGCTGTCCGCGGTGGGCGAGCTCCCGCTCGAGATCCACATAGACGGCCCCGGGCAGGTGGGCGCGCACGTACTCGGGCCGCCCCTCGGGTCGATCGAGCCTCCAGCGCACGTCGAGCAGCCGCACCGCAGGCCCGGCGTGCTTCTCGGCGACCCGCTGCAGATGCAGCAGCTGCGCCACGCTGACCAGATGACTCATGTATTCAGCATCCGGCTACGTGCACGCGTCGTCACGTGCCCACGACACTCGCGTTAACGGGACGACACGCAAGGTAACGCGCCGCCCCGCACGATCAGGGCAGCCTGTTGCCCTGCGCGAGGTTCGCCGTCAGCTCGGAGGCGTTCTGGCGCACCACGTAGGCGGGACGATCGCGCTCCACGCGCCAGGACTCGCTGAGCGGCCCGATGTTGACGGTGTCGAAGCCGATCTCGTCGTAGAACGCGGTGACGAACGCGGCCGCGTCATCGAAGTCGCTCGCGGTGGCGAGCGCGCGGCGGTTCTCCGTACCCGAGGGTGCACCGGTCGAGGTGATGTCGGCCGCCGTGATGTGGTTGAAGGCCTTCGCCACCTTCGAGTCGGGCAGGTGCTTCTGCAGCATCTCCGAGGTCGTCGTCTCACCCTTGTCGAGGGCCTCGATGTGACCGTCGCGCTCGAAGTAGTAGTTGTTGGTGTCGAGCACGATCTTTCCGGCCAGCGGCTCGACGGGGACCTGCTCGAGGGCGCTCAGCGGAACGGTCACCACGACGACATCGCCGGCCTCGCCCGCTTCTACCGCCGTCGCCGCCCTGGCTCCAGGGCCCAGGTCTGCGATGAGATCGCTCAGCGTCTCGGGGCCCCGCGAGTTGGAGATCACGACCTGATGCCCGTGCGCGAGAGCCGCGCGCGCGACCTGGCTGCCGATGTGTCCTGCACCGATGATTCCGAAAGTAGTCATGGTGAGGACAACGTGCGCTCGGCGCGGATATTCCGTCAGTCGAGCTTGCGCAGCGCGTCCTCTGCGGCGACCCAGCCCAGCATGGCGCACTTCACCCGGGCGACGTATCGCGAGACGCTGCCGAGGACGGCGGCGTCACCGAGAAGGTCCTCGTCGGGTTCGATCTTGCCGCGCGAGCGCATCGCCTCGCGGAAGACGTCGATCCGCTTCTGCACCTCGTCGACCGTCATCCCCTCGACGAGATCGGCGAACAGCGATGCCGAGGCCTGCGAGATCGCGCACCCGTGCCCTTCCCAGGCGATCGCCTCGACTGTCCTGTCGTCGGCGAGATGCACCTGAAGGGTGATCTCGTCGCCGCATGTCGGATTCAACTGGTGCGACTGGGCCTTGACCTCGTCGCGCAGTCCGAAGCCGTGCGGCGTACGGGAGTGGTCGAGGATCAGCTCCTGGTAGAGGCTCTGCAGTTCGCTGGAGGTCATGAGCGCGCTCCGAAGAAGTCGATCGTGGCGGCGACGCCGTCGAGGAAGGCATCGACCTCGTCCGTCGTCGTGTACAGATAGGTGCTCGCCCTGGTCGACGAGGTGACCCCCAGCCGCCGGTGCAGGGGCTGTGCGCAGTGGTGGCCCACGCGCACGGCGATGCCCCGGTCGTCGAGGAACTGTCCGGCATCATGCGAATGGATGCCGGGGATGTCGATGCTCGCCAGCCCCACACGGGGCAGGTCGATGCCGGCGCCGAGCACGCGCACCCCGTCGATCGCGGCGAGCCCGTCGACGAGCCGCCGACCGAGCGCCGCTTCGTGAGCCGCGATGCGCGGCATCCCCACATCCTCGAGATAGCGCACGGCTGCGGCGAGCGCTATCGCCTGCGACACCCGCTGCGTGCCGGCTTCGAACCGCTGCGGCGGCGGGAGGTACTCGGCTTCGGTCGTGGTGACCGTGGTGATCATCGATCCGCCGGTGAGGAAGGGCGGCATCGCCTCGAGCAGTTCGCTGCGCCCGTAGAGCGCGCCGATCCCCGTCGGGCCGAGCATCTTGTGCCCCGAGAGCACGGCGAAATCGACACCCAGCGCACGCACATCGAGCGGGAGGTGCGGTGCCGACTGGCAGGCATCGAGCAGCACGAGCGCGCCGACCTCGTGGGCGGCGGCGATCACCTGCTCGATCGGGTTGATGACGCCCAGCACGTTGGAGACGTGGGTGACGGCGACGATCCTCGTGCGTGAGGTGATCTGCGTCTCGAGCTCATCTAGGCGGAGCGCGCCGTCGTCGTCGAGGGGGATGACCCGCAGCGTCGCACCGGTGCGGGCGGCGAGCTCCTGCCAGGGGATGAGGTTGGCGTGGTGCTCCATCTCGGTGGTGACGATCTCGTCGCCCTCGCCGATCCGGAAGCGCTCTGCGGCCGCTCCCCCGCGTCCTGCCGATGCGTTGGAGATCGCGTAGGCGACGAGGTTGATCGCCTCGGTCGCGTTGGACGTCCAGACGATCTCTTCATCACCGGCGCCGATGAAGCGCGCCAGCGTGCTGCGCGCATCCTCGAACACCTCGGTCGCCTCTGCCGCGAGGGTGTGCGCACCGCGGTGCACGGCGGAGTTGAGGGTGCTCAGGAACTCGCGTTCCGCATCGAGCACCGCGAGCGGACGCTGCGACGTCGCCCCGGAGTCGAGATACACGAGCGGATGCCCGTTCACCTCTGCGTGCAGGATCGGGAAGTCCTCGCGGATGCGGAGGACGTCGGCATCCGTGAGTGCGGCGGGCGAGGTCATTCTTCAAGCTTCTCACCTGCGGGGGCCCGTCGGGCTGCCCTCAGGCAGGATGCGGGATTACTTTCGTCTGCCTCGCACACTCAGAACCGGCCGGAGTAATCCCGCATAACGGTCGCGGCGGACGCCCGGGGGCGGACGCCCGGGGGCGGGCGGGGCGCTGGTCACGCCGAGCGAGCGGAGATCGCCCTGCGCAACCGCGTGAGCAGCCCCGCGCCTTCGTCATCGAGGTCCTCCTGAGTCAACCGGATCACGATCCAACCGTGATCCTCTAAATCCCGCTGGCGCCGGATATCGGTGCGCCATTGCCTCTTGTCGGTGCGATGTCCGTCACCCTCGTACTCGATCGCGATCCTGAGCCCGGGATAGGCCAGGTCGACGCGGGCGATGAGTCGCCGACCATCCCGCACCTCGTACTGCACTGTCGGCTCCGCGAAACCGGCATCCCGAATCAGCAGTCGGGTCTCGGTCTCCTTCGGCGACTCGACCCTCAGTCGCGCGAGCGGGATGGCACTGCGCACGATGCGGCTCCCGGGGAACCTTCCCCACACCGCAAGACGCGCGGCGATGTCATCGATCGTGGCGAGCGGACACCCTGGCCCGACATCGGGGTAGTTGTCGGCATCGGTGAGCAGCGCATCGATGATCGTGACTGCCTGATCGATCGTCAGCTCGGCGGCGCATGTGAACAGAGCACTGACAGCATCCACAACCGGCGCGCCGGAGACCGTCCACGTCCGCACGCGATGCGGAGCGAGGCGTCGCCCCCGCACTCTCGCGATCTTCGGAGGACTGAGGTGCAGGGGCACGGCGACGTCGAGAAGCTCCTCTCGATTCCAGATCCATGGCAGCGGGAGACCCCAGAGGCGCGCGGCCGTTCGGCCGGCGAAGCTGTGCTCCGGACGCATCCGTGGCCGATAGGAGTCGACCGTCTGGCGGAACGTCTGCGGCACCGTCGTGGAACGGATGCCACGGAACGGACGGTGAAGATCATCGGCATCTCGGCGGGATCGGCCCACACCGACGGACTGCGCCTTGCGGATGCTGAAATTGTCGCCCAGTCGCCCCGGAAGCTTCTTTCGCGTTCGCATGAACCCAGCGTGATCGCCCCGCGAGCCGTGGCGGCGCCCATTCCCCACGAATGTGAACAGCTCGCTGCATCCGAATCTTGTGAAGAACGAGTCGCCGCGGCAGTGCCGCACTCATGGAAGATGCTTTTGGTCGGTTCTACGCACGCGTAGCCGACCAAAACCATCCCGCATCGCACGGCCGGGAGGCCCGAGGTGCGGGGGCGCGCGGCGCGCGCGGGCGCGCGGGCGGCACCGCGCATCATCCTGAAGTACCGCAGCAGTCGGTACTCCAGGCGGACGCGCGACGAGCCCCGTCAGCCGTAGCGTCGAAGCATGATCACAGCAGAAGGCCTCACGAAGAGGTTCGGAGACAAGACCGCCGTGCAGGATGTGTCGTTCACGATCCGCCCTGGCACGGTCACCGGCTTCCTCGGCCCGAACGGTGCCGGCAAGTCGACCACGATGCGCATGATCGTCGGCCTCGACCGCCCGACCGCCGGTCGCACGACCGTCAACGGTCAGGAGTACCGCCGCCTGCGCGCACCGCTGACCGAGGTGGGTGTGCTCCTCGATGCGAAGGCCGTGCACACCGGCCGGAGCGCCCGCAACCACTTGCGCTCGATGGCGGCGACGCACGGCATCCCCACCTCCCGCGTGGACGAGGTCATCGACCTGGCCGGCATCGGATCCGTCGCCCGCAAGCGTGCAGGGAAGTTCTCGCTCGGCATGGGACAGCGGCTCGGCATCGCCTCCGCACTCCTGGGCGATCCGCACACGCTGATCCTCGACGAGCCGGTCAACGGCCTCGACCCCGAGGGCGTGCGCTGGGTGCGTCAGTTCGTGCGCCACGCAGCATCCGAGGGCCGCACCGTGCTGCTGTCCAGCCACCTCATGAGCGAGATGTCGCAGACCGCGGATCACGTGATCGTCATGGGTCGCGGGCAGGTGCTGGCGGATGCTCCGATCCAGGATCTCGTGCGCTCGTGGACGGCGAACTCCGTGCTCGTGCGCACCCCGCGTGCGGCCGAGCTCGCCTCGGCGCTGGCCGGCCCCGACGTCGAGATCATCACCTCAGGACCGGAGACGCTCGAGGTCAACGGCATCCCGGCATCCCGCATCGGCGACGTCGCGGCGGCCGAACGCATCGCGCTCCACGAGCTCACCCCCACCACGGGGTCCCTCGAAGACGCCTACCTCGCCCTCACCGGCGAGTCCGTCGAGTACCGCAGCAAGGAGATCTCATGACCACCGCGACCGCCCCGGCGCTTGCCACCCGCACCGCCACCTCGTCGTACCGGCTGAGCTTGCCCCGTCTGCTCCGCAGCGAATGGATCAAGCTGGCGACGCTGCGCTCGACCTGGTGGTCGATCGGCATCACCGCGATCCTCACCATCGGGATCGCCCTCATCGCCGCCGCATCCCTCAGCGACGTTCCCGGATTCGAGCCGATCCAGGCGGTGGTCTCGCCGATCCAGTTCACCATGCTGCTCGCCGGCATCCTCGGCGTCATCTCGGTCACCGGTGAGTACTCCACCGGGATGATCCGTTCGACCTTCACCGCGCAGCCGGTGCGCGGGGCGGTTCTCGCCGCGAAGGCGACCGTCATCGCGATCGTGCTCTTCGTCTCGTCGCTGGTCATCTTCTTCGTCGCGGCGCTCGCGGTGACCCCGTTCTTCGCCGACGGCGACATGCCGTTCGCCTGGGACGACCCGGCGCAGTCGACCCTGCCGATCCTCGCCGCGTCCATCTCGATGGCCGTGTTCGCACTGATCGGCGTGGCCTTCGGATTCCTCATCCGCTCCGGCGCCGGCGCCATCGCCGCCACCGTCGGCCTGCTCTTCGTCCTGCCGTTGATCGCGAGCCTGTTCTCCGCCGCCGGCCCAGGTTGGGAGTGGATCGCGGATGTCGTGAACCACCTGCCGATGTCCGCGGCGCAGAGCGCCATCCTTCCGCAGGACGACTGGGGCATCCCGGTCGGAGAGGCCTACGCGACCCTCACCGCCTGGGTCGCCGCAGGAATACTCGGAGCATGGGCGGTTCTGCGCACACGTGACGCGTAGAGTCGACGACGTGACCCGCAGCCGCAGCACCTCTGTCCTCTCGGACGAGGAGCTGCGGCTGCCGCGCACCCCCGGGGTGATCCGTCGGTTCTGGGCACGGCATCCGCTGTTCGCCGACGTGCTGATCGCGGTGATCTGCTTCTTGATGACCGCCGGCCCGCTCACTTTCATCGGCTTCTACTCGGCGTCGGGTCGAATGGACGAGCCCGATCTGTCGCCGCTCGTGCGAATCATCATCGCCGCCACGATCCTGACCGCCTGCGGCCTCATGCTTCGCCGACGGCGCTGGCCGGTGATCGTCTTCATCGCAGCCTACGCAGTATCGGTCGCCTACCTCTTCTCGCTGTCGCCCGCGGGCGGCATCCTGCTGCTCGTCGCGAGCTACTCGCTCGCCGTCTACCGCTCGACGCGCGCCGCCTGGACCGGTCTGGCGTACGGGATGGGCGGCTATGTGCTGATCGCGCTGGTGATGTGGCTGACCGGGATGCTGACCCTTCAGGGCGCCGTGAACGGTATGGCCGGCGAGCTCACCATGGCTCTGATCGGAACGCTCATCGGCGTCAACATCGGCGGGCGCAAGCGCTACGTCGAGGCGATCATCGATCGTTCGCGCCAGCTGCTCGTCGAACGCGATCAGCAGGGCCGGATCGCCGCCGCATCAGAGCGGGCGCGGATCGCCCGCGAGATGCATGACATCGTCTCGCATTCGCTGACCGTGGTCGTCGCCCTGTCCGAGGGCGCCGCCGCCACCGACGACCGCGAGCGCGCCAGGGATGCGTCGACGGCCGCCGCCGCGACCGCGCGCTCTGCGCTGACCGAGATGCGCGCGATGCTCGGGGTGCTGCGCGATGGAGAGGCGGATGCTCCGCTCGCCCCCTCCGCTCCCGTGACCCCGCAGGACACGGTCGCGTCCGCGCAGCGCGCAGGGTATCCGGCGACGCTGACGGTGAAGGGGTCGAGCGCGGCCTCACCTGCGGCCTCGCCTGCCGTCGAGTTCGCGATCGGGCGCACCGTGCAGGAGGGCATGACGAACGCGATGAGACACGCGCACGGCGCCCGCACCATCTCGGTGCGCATCGCCTATGCCCCAGAACTCGTCACCATCGACATCGAGAACGACGGGGTCTCCGGCACCGCCGGCACGTCGGGGTTCGGCATCCGCGGTCTTCAGGAGCGCGCCGCCCATGTCGGCGGCACGCTGACCTCCGCGCCAGTGGGCGAGGACCGCTGGCTCCTGCACGCGGAGCTGCGCGCAGACACGACAGAGACCGAGGATCCTCATGAGTGACAGCATCCGGGTGCTGCTCGTCGACGATCAGGAGCTGATCCGGGTCGGATTCCGGCTCGTCCTCGAAGCGGAGCCCGACATCGACGTCGTCGGCGAAGCCGGCGACGGCGCCACCGCCATCGCCCAGGCCCGCACCCTCCGCCCCGATGTCGTGCTGATGGATGTGCGGATGCCGGGAACCGACGGCATCGCCGCGACGGAGACCATCGCCGGGGAGCTTCCGGAGAGCCGCGTTCTCGTGCTGACGACCTTCGACCTCGATGAGTACGCATTCGGCGCGATCGCCGCAGGCGCGGGAGGGTTCCTCTTGAAGGACGCGCAGCGGCACGAGCTGATCTCAGCCGTGCGGGCCGTGCACCGCGGCGATGCGGTGCTCTCCCCGCGTGTGACGCGACGCTTCCTCGAGCATCTCGGGCCGAAACTTCGCACGGCTCCGCTCGCAGACGATCCCACGGAGACCCTCACAGAGCGTGAGCGCGACGTGTTCATCGCGATCGGCCAAGGCCTCACGAACAGCGAGATCGCTCAGAAGCTGTTCCTCAGCGAATCGACGGTGAAGACGCACGTCGGACGCGTGCTGATGAAGCTCGAGGTGCGCGATCGGATCCAGGCAGTGATCCTCGCACACCGGCTCGGGCTCGTCGCCTGAGCGCCACGCGGGGGGCCAGCGGGGGGCCAGGCACTCAGGGCGTCGTGCGCTCGTTCTTGACCACAGCCCCCGCCGTGACGAATGCGAGCGCGCCGACGATGCTCCCCACGACCCAGATCACCGGATCGAGCACGAGGGGGAACACCGGGTTCCAGACCACCGCGACGGCGACGAACACGATCGTCCACCACCACTGCCCCGCCTGCAGCGAGAACCAGGCCACGATGAGCGCGAGAATCGCGACGATGAAGAGGATGATCGTACGGCCGAGTCCCTCCGCGAACAGCGGCAGAGGCGAGATGATCAGCGCGATCGCCGCGATGATGCTGGGGACGAGAGCGTTGCGCTGCAGCTGCGGGGTGGGAGAAGCCATGTCTCCATCTTCCCGCACTTCCAGTTTACCGGCGAGGTGGGGGCTTGCGGCAAGGCCCCATCGAGGGCGCATACTGGTCCATCGTGCGCGGCGAGAATCGTGCTGCGCACCGGATCGGAGCCCCGTGAATCACCCGTCCCCCAGCGCTTTCCGCCTCTCTGAGAAACTCGTCTTCAAAGCCGACCCCGCCCTCATCGATCATGACGACGAGCAGTTCGCGGTGATCGCCGAGACCCTCCGCGAGAGCCTCGCCGAGGCGTCCGTCCGTCTGGAGCGCGTGCTGCGCTCACCGCGCGGCGTCGGCGGCGCCGCCGTCGAACGCGACCTCGAGATCCACCGCTTGAACGCGCGCCTGACCATGCTGCGCCGATACGGCATCGACATGTGCCTCGGGCGCATGGTGACGGATGCCGGCGCGCACATCTACATCGGACGTCTGGGCCTGACCGGCGCAGACGGCGAGCAGCTTCTCGTCGACTGGCGGGCACCCGTGGCCGAGCCGTTCTTCGGCGCGACGCTCGCCGATCCGATGGGCCTCGTCAGCCGTCGCCGCTACCGCTGGGCGAACGGCCGCGTCAGCGACTACTGGGACGAGGCGTTCACCGCCGAGGCTCTCGCCGCCGGCGGCGCGCTCGATGACCAGTCGTCGTTCATCGCAAGCCTCGGCAGTTCCCGCTCCGCGCGGATGAAAGATGTCCTGGCGACGATCCAGGCCGATCAGGATGCCATCGTCCGCGCCGGATCAGAGGGGACGCTCGTCGTCGACGGAGGACCGGGCACCGGCAAGACCGTCGTCGCGCTGCACCGCGCCGCTTACCTTCTCTACTCGGATGCGCGGATCGCCCGCGGCAGCGGCGGCGGGGTGCTCGTGGTCGGCCCCTCGCAGCCGTACCTCGCGTACGTCGACGATGTGCTCCCCAGCCTCGGTGAGGACCGTGTGCAGACCTGCACCCTGCGCGATCTCGTTCCGGAAGGCGCCGCCGTCGCCCCCGAATCCGATCCCGAGGTGGCCAGGCTGAAGTCGTCCGCACGACTCATCGACGCCGTCGGAACCGCCGTGCGGCTGTATGAGCGGCCTCCCCAGGGCGGCACCGTCGTCGAGACTCCATGGCTCGACCTGCGCGTCACCGACGCCGATTGGGACGAGGCCTTCCGCACTGACACGGGTGCCCCGCACAACGAAGCCCGCGACGAGATCTGGGAGACGCTGGTCGACATCGTCGCGGACCGATTCGCCGCGCAGATCCCGCGCGCTCAATTGCAACGCGCATTGGCTCACAGCGAAGCTCTCACCGAGACGTTCAACAGGGCGTGGCCGCTGCTCGATCCTGCCGGACTCGTCACAGCCCTGTGGAGCAATCCGGGGTTCCTGCGGCGCTGCGCGCCCTGGCTCACCGATGAAGAGGTGCGGATGCTGCAGCGCACCGGTGCTCGAGAAGACGGCGCCGCGGCGTGGACGGCATCCGATCTGCCCTTCCTCGACGCCGCGCGCCGTACGGTCGGCGATCCGGATGCCGGGCGCATCCGCCGTGAGCGCGAACGACTTCGCGCCGCCGAGCGCGAGTACCGCGCCGACGTCGCCCTCGCGCTCTCCGACCCGTCCGACGACGACCTGGGGCTCATGTCGATGCTGCGCGGTCAGGACGTGCTGAACAGCCTCGACGATGACGACGCGCTGCCGACATTCGCCCACGATGCGCTCGCCGGTCCGTTCGCGCACGTCATCGTCGACGAGGCGCAAGAACTCACCGACGCGGAGTGGCGGATGCTGCTGGCCCGTTGCCCCTCACGCAGCTTCACGGTCGTCGGCGACCGGGCACAGGCCCGGCACGGCTTCACGCAGACGTGGGAGGAACGGCTCGCGGATGCCGGTCTGCGCGATATCGCCCTCGCGTCGCTGACAGTGAACTACCGCACGCCGCAGGAGATCATGTCCGAGGCCGCACCGGTGATCCGCACGGCACTGCCGGATGCGAACGTGCCGACGTCCGTGCGCTCGAGCGGCATTCCCGTGCGACGTGCCGACCTCGCCGAGCGCGAGGCGATCATTGCCGCATGGCTCGCCCGCAACGATGAGGGCACCGGGGTCGTGATCGGCGATTCCACGTTCGCGGACACCGCCCGGGTGCGTTCGCTGACGCCGGAGACGGTGAAAGGACTCGAATTCGACCTCGTCGTCCTCGTGCAGTCCGAAGCATTCGGCGAAGGCATCGAAGGCGCGGTCGATCGCTATGTGGCGATGACCCGATCGACTCGCGAACTCGTGATCCTCGACTGAGCGGCGGTTCAGTCGATCGACGGACCTGAGGTGCGCGGCGGAAGATGCGGGATCTGTATCGGTCTGGTGGCTCGCGGCAGCGGTCGCGCCGCAGTGTTCGCGGCATCCAGATCGGCCAGCAACTCGCCGAGGTCACGGTATCGCGAGCGAGTCGGACAGGGGCTTCGCAACCACAGCACGTCGTAGCTGCCTATCTCGTTCTTGTCGACGTAAGCGACCAGCCGTGAGGCATCGCTCTCCGACAGGGCGCCGTCGCAGATGCGCCATGCCGTCCGGGCGATCGGGATCACTTCCCACACGGATGCGGGACGTGGGGGTTCTGGGACTGTCATGGTCATAGTGGTTTCCCACCCGTGACGGGAAGGATCGCGCCAGAGGTGTACGACGACTCGGTGGAGGCCAGGTACACGTAGGCGCCGGCGAGTTCGGCGGGCTGCCCCGCGCGGCCCAGCGGCGTATCGCTTCCGAAGGCGCGGATCTTCTCGGCATCCCAACCCGTTCCGGGGATCAGCGGTGTCCAGATCGGTCCGGGGGCGACTGCGTTCACTCGGATCCCGCGCGGACCCGCCTCTTCGGCGAGCGCTCGTACGAACGCGACCTGCGCGGCCTTCGTCATCGCGTAGTCGATGAGTCCTGACGACGGGTTGAAGGACTGAATGGATGCCGTGACGATGATGCTCGCCCCCGGCGGCAGATCAGGGTAAGCGGCCCGCGCCGAGAACAGCAGCCCCTCGAGATTCGTCTGGAAGACGCGGCGCATCTCGTCCGTGCGCAGGTCCGTGAAGCCGTCGATGTCATGCTGGTAGCCGGCGTTGAGAACGAGGACGTCGAGCCCGCCGAGGCCGTCGCGCGACCTGTGCACGATCTCGGTTGCGAAGTCCTCATTGCGCAGGTCGCCGGCGAGGCTGAGACCGGTTCGGCCGGCCTCGCGCACGAGTTCGAGAGTACTGTCGGCATCGCTCTGCTCTTCTTCCATATGCGCGATCGCCACATCCGCCCCCTCACGGGCGAATGCGATCGACACGGCACGCCCGATACCGGAGTCGCCGCCCGTGATCAGTGCCTTGCGGCCCTCCAGACGTCCGTGTCCGGCATAGCTCGACTCGCCATGGTCGGGCTCAGGACGCATCTGATCGGTCAGGCCGGGCTGGTCTTGCGTCTGGGCGGGGAAGCCGTCGTCCGGATGCGTGTCTCGGGGGTCTTCTGAGCGCATTCTGATCACCTCTCGAGGTTGAGTATGAACAGACCCTCGCTCGAATCGACCGCTGCGCCAAGGGGGTTGACACGTCGGCCCCTTGGTGCGATCAGGGCGCGGCGCTCGTGACCGCTGTCACGTGCGTCAGCTGATCGGCGGGACCGTCGACATCTCCGCCGTGCTCGGCGTCTCGCCGGCGTCAGCCGGTTCGGGAACCAGGTACAGGCCCGTAGGAGCGTTCGCCGTGAAGGCGAGGGCGTCGACCCATGCGCGATTGATCGCAGGCTGTCGCCCGCCGTAATACTTGTAGACGATCGAGCTGCCCGGGTGCACCCACACCGTGGTGCGGCCGCCACCGACACTGGCGTCCTCACGCCAGCTGAACGCGAATGGTTCACCTCGCCGCAATTTCGCGCTGATGACAAGCTGCAGGTGCGTCAGCGCGCGGTCCTCTACCTCGACCTTGACGCCACCCTCGTAGATGAACTTGCCCATGTGCGCCTTGCTCTCGTGATGTTCAGCAGGCCGCCGCGATTGCCGCTTTCGCCCCTGTTCCCCTGGGGATAGCGTAATGCCATGGGAATGATCTTCTACGGAAGCGGGGCCGATCCGATCACCGTGGAAGATCGGGCCCTCGCGCATCTCAAGATCGTGATCGCGACGAAGTTGCGACGCAACGAGAGCTTCACGCTTTCGTGGCGACATCCGGAGGGCGAGCAGCCGGGCCGTTCCACCATCTGGCTGCATCCGTCGATCCCCCTGCGATTCGTGTTCGACACCCCGGAGCCGCCGGCGCTGAGCGCTGAGTGGATCACAGCGATGGCGAACTCCGCCAACACGAGCGGCGGGATCACTCTCGTCCCCGAAGCCGTGGACGGTTCGGGCGACTAGCTGTCCACGCCTCCAAAATCAAGGCCCTCCTGGTCGGTGACACAGCCGCATAGCGTTGCGTTCCACGAGAGATCGAAGGGACGCGACATGACCGATCAGACTCCTCCGGGGTACAAGCCGACCACGACCCATGCTGAATGGGGTGCGGGGGATCCGCTGTTGCGCGTCAGGCGCGACGATGATCGTTTCGTGCACCGCCTCACCACCGACACCGTGCGCATCGGCGCGGCGGACGGCAACGAACTGCAACTCGCAGAAACCGACCCTGTGCACGCCACGATCGTCCACGATGAGCGGGATGAATACGTCCTCACTCTGCACGGCGCGGGCGAGATGAACGCGAGTGCGGTGGCGGGGGATGCCGAAGGAGAACGCACAGAAGTCCTTCGCACCGGTGCACGCTTCACGGTCGGCCCGTGGACGCTCGTGTTCGGCAGGGACGAGTTCGCCGATCACGGACGTCCGTACGGTGGGCGCGAGGGCGGTGAGCTCGACGACCAGCGGTCTCAGCCGGCGCGGCCTGACTACACCACCGGCTCCCCCGACGAAAGCGATGCCGGGCGAGAGGTCAAAGACGGCTAGCGAAGCCGGCCGGAGGGGGAAAGACAATGACACTCACGCGGGACGTAATGACCTCATCACCTCGCTGCATCGGAGAGAACGACTCGCTCAGCATCGCGGCATCCATCATGTCCGAGTGGGACGTCGGCGCATTGCCGATCTGCGGCGAGGACCGGAAGCTGAAGGGGATGCTCACCGATCGCGATATCGTGGTCGGCGCTGTCGCCGAGGGGCTCGACACCGAGACCACCCCATCACGAGTACTCGCACGGGGGAAGCCGATCACCGTCGACGCGTCGGATGACATCGACATCGCTCTGCAGAAGATGCAGGAGCATCAGATCCGACGACTGCCCGTGATCGAGGACCGCATGCTCGTCGGCATCATCAGTCAGGCCGACATCGCGCGCTCGCTGGCTGCGGAGACCACCGGCGTGACCGTCGAGAGCATCTCACGTGAGGAATCAGAGTGACCACCACAGCCGACATCGACCGACTCAGCAAGACAGCGCGATCCGAACATCTTCGTGTCGCTGTCGTGGAGTCGTTGACCTCCGGCGGGCTCGCGCACGCCGTCGGCGCGGGAGAGGATGCCAGCCGCTGGTTCGCCGGCGGCATCGTCGCGTACATGACCGACGTCAAGCAGCACCTGCTCAAGACAGCACCCGGGGTGGACCCGTGCTCTGCCGAGTGCGCCGAGCAGTTGGCCGCAGGCGGGCTCGAGCTGTTCGCGGCTGATGTGTGCGTCGCCACGACCGGCGTCGGCGGGCCCGATTCCGAAGGCGGCCATGCACCGGGAACGGTCTATCTGGGTTGGGCGGCCGACCACAGCATCGGACACGTTCGACTCCAACTCGACGGCAGCCCCGACGCGGTACTCGCCGCAACCGTCACCGCAGCCAGCAAACTGCTGCGCACCCGTGCCGAAGCGCTCGCCCAACAGCTGAAGAGCACCGGAGCACCATTTGAGACATACGTCTGATGAAGCCACCCGAACGTCGATCGAAGGAGAGAAAACATGCCACGCGGTGCGAACTCACGACTGAAGGATCCGGAGCTCTACGAGGAGCTGCGGGACGACGGAGCATCCAAAGAGAAGGCCGCGCGCATCTCGAACGCGACCGGCGGAACGAAGAAGGGCCGCTCCGAAGTCGGCCGCCGCGGCGGCAAGGCCGGCGATTACGAGGATTGGACGGTCGACGAACTGCGCAGGCGCGCGAAGGAACTCGGCCTGACCGGCTACTCGAAGAAGAGGAAATCGGAATTGATCAACGCCCTTCGCAACCACTGACAACCGTCAGCAACGGCGTCACTTGCGTGGCAGTACCGTCAGCACACGCTGAATGTGCTCGCGGAACTCCTCCATGTACGCACGCAGAAATCCCTCGGTCTCCGGCCTCGCAATGGTCCCGTCGTCGTGGAAGACCTCCTCGGTGAAGTGGATGTATGCTTCCGGCGCGGTCATCTGACGAGCATTGCAGAATGCCAGAACAGCGCGGAGACTCTGCTGCGCGACCGCGGTGCCGATCACGCCGATGGATGCTCCGATCACGGCCGTCGGCATGTGATCGAAAGAGTTCTGTCCCCACGGGCGAGACGCCCAGTCGATCGCGTTCTTGAGCGCACCGGGGATCGAACGGTTGTACTCCGGCGTGACGAACAGGATCGCGTCGCTCGCGGCGATCGCGTCCTTGAGCGCACGGGCCTCCTCCGGGTAGTCGGCATCGTGATCCGGGCTGTACAGGGGAAGATCGCCGATGGGGATCTCGACGAACTCGAGGTCGTCCGGTGCGACATCGATCAGCGCTTTGGACAATACGCGATTGATGGAAGTCGACGACAGGCTTCCGACGAAGTATCCGACCTTGTACGACATGGTTGCTCCTCCTGACTGGGTGACGACACCAGTGTGCGCCCCGGATGCCGCAGGCGCTAGCCCATCCGCGCTCGCTCCTGTGTGCTTCGAGGACCGTTGTCAAGGGTGCTGCCTCGGCGACGCTTTCGAGCCAGGATCGTGACAGGCACGGAGAGGACACGAAATGTCAGATCGTCAACAAGCACGTGGCGCGATGCGCACAGCGTTCTGGTCGTGGATGGTGATCGTTGGCGCTGGTCGGTCAGTCGATCGCCGGGTACGCCTACAACAACGAGGAGCTCGCGCAGCACGGCGAACCCTCCGTGACCTTCATCGACTTCGTCACATCCTCCGATTTTCTCGTCGACGTCGCCGAGAACTGGCAGTCGGAGTTCCTGCAATTCTTCCTCTTCATCCTGGCGACCATCTGGCTCATCCAGCGCGGTTCGCCGGAGTCCAAGAAGGGCGGTGATGAAGGTGCTGGTCATGGGCGCCGTCTTCTTGCTGTCCTGGTTCGCGCAGTCGCTCGCGGGTCAGGTCGTCGCCAATCAGGAGAACGTGCAGCACGGGATGCCGCTGGAGACGTGGGGCGAATACGTCGTCTCTCCCGACTTCTGGAACCGCACGCTGCAGAACTGGCAGTCGGAGTTCCTTGCCGTCGGCGCGATGGTCGCGTTCTCGATCTTTCTCCGCCAGCGCGGATCGAGCGAGTCGAAACCCGTCGGCGTGCCGCACCACATCAGCAGCGTAGAAGCGGAGTGAGTATGTCCACTCGACTGAAGGGTGCTCTGCTGATCCTCGCCATGACGGTGAGTCTCGTGGGATGTGGCGTCACAGTACCCACCGATCCCGACGGCACGCTGGAGGCGGTATCCGGTGGCGAACTGCGGGTAGGTGTCTCCTCGGACGAGAGTCTCGTCGATGTCTCTGCGGAAGCCCCCACCGGACCTCTCGTCGACCTCGTCGACGCATTCGCCGATTCGCTGGATGCTGATGTCCATTGGACGATCGACGGAGAGGAAACACTCGTCGGGATGATGGAAGAAGGCGAGTTGGACCTTGTGGTCGGCGGCCTCACCGATCAGACGCCATGGGTGGATCGTGTCGGCGTCACGCGCGGGTACACCGGCATCGAGGGGGCGGGCGATCGCGCCATCGTGATGTTCGTACCGCTCGGCGAGAACGCCTTCCTGTCGGATTTGGAATGCTTCCTCGATGCGGAGGTCGGCTCATGAGCCGTTACCACCAGTTCGGGCGCGCCGATCTGCCCCCTGAGCAGGAGCGGGCGTTGAAGAAGGCCGTGAGGTGGGAGTGGGCCACGATCGCCTACACGATCGTCACCATCGCCCTGGTCGCGTTCGTCGTCGGAAACTCGCAGGCGATGCGGACGGCGTGGATCGAAGACATGCTCTCCCTCATCCCGCAGATCTCATTTCTCATCGCGCTGATCTTCGTCCGGCGCGGACCGACTCTGAAGCACCCGTACGGGATGCATCGAGCGATGGGCGTCGGGCACCTCGTCGCTGGGGTCGCACTGCTCGCGGTCGGTCTGAACCTCGCCTACGAAGCCATCTCCGGACTCGTCGCAGCGGAGCACCCCACAATCGGGACGGTCAACCTCTTCGGACACACCATCTGGCTGGGGTGGCTGATGGTCATCGTCATGACCGTCATCGTGATCGGGCCATTCGTGTATGGCCGTGCGAAGGCGAAGCTCGCGCCGGTGCTGCACAACAAGATCCTCTACGCGGACGCCGACATGGCCAAAGCCGACTGGCAGACGAACGCCGCCTCGGTGGTCGGTGTTCTCGGTGTCGGCATCGGCGTGTGGTGGCTCGACGGTGCTGCCGCGCTGTTCATCTCACTCGGCATCATCTGGGACGGCATCCGCAACACCAGAGGCGCCGTCGCCGATCTCATGGACCATCGTGCGCGCACTTACGATGACAAGAATCCGCACCCCCTCGCGCGCGAGATCGTCGAGCACCTGCGCGCACAGCGATGGATCGCCGACGCCGCGGTGCGCATGCGCGATCAGGGCCAGGTGTTTCATGTCGAGGCGTTCATCGTGCCACGAAGACACCGGGTGACAACCGCTCAGATCGATGGGCTCTCCGAGAGCATCTCGGAGATGGACTGGAAGGTGCAGGATGTCGTCGTCATTCCCTGCAGCCATCTGCCCGACGAGGCCGACAGCGGGCTGGCCTACGACGCCGGGTAGCTCGACTGCCGCAGCAGGCGGGCGAGGTGGATCGCGTTGGTCAGGGATGTGGTGATGGAGGCGCTGACCTTCTCGGGCGTGCTCTCAAGGTCTTTGTAGTCGGTGGTATGCATCGCCTCGCCGTTCCAGTAGATGCTCCCCTGCGCCGGCACGGTGAACCCGACGTCGTTCAGCGACTGGAACAGTATGGCGGTGATGTGATGTGCACCGTCCTCGTTTCCCACGACAGCAGCAACGGCGACCTTGTCGAACAGGATCGGACGCCCCGCGGCATCCGTTTCGCTCAGTTCGGCATCGAGACGCTCCAGCACCCGCTGAGCAACGCTCGAGTGCTGACCCAGCCACGTCGGAGTGACGAACACGAGGATGTCCGCGCCGAGAACCTTCTCACGCAGCGCCGGCCATTCGTCACCCGCGCCCATGTCCTTCTCGACCCCAGGAAGAATGACGTGGTCGACCGCTCGGACACTCTCGCACGCGACATCGTGGGCGCTGAGGAACTCCGAGAGCTGACCACCGATCACCTCGGAACTGGACTCAGCGGGCGACGGCTTGAGCGTGCATGTGATGATGAGCGCGTTCAGTCGCTCGCCATGGGCGGTGGTGTCGGGGGCAGACATCACGACCGCTCCTCCGGACGCGCTGTGTCCTCTTCGGGTTCTGCCGCCTCTTCACTCGCGAGGCGATCGGCGCTCGCGCTGTCGATCAGGTGCTCGTCGATGTCCGGGTCGAGAACGGCATCTCCGTCGACATCCATGGTCGCCTGTTCGTCACGATCATCATCCGGAAGCGGAACCGGAGCGATATTGGGGTTCGACATGAGGGAATCCTTTCGTTCGATTGCGGTCACGGTAACCCCGTCGCCCAGCGATTCCGATCGGGTTGACCGCGAGAGGTTCCAGAGGTATAGCGCGCTCCTTCACTCACCGCTCTGCCGGGCGCCTTCGCGGCGGCGCGCCCACTGCGCGAGTGCGAAGAGCGCGAGACCGACGACGAGCAGGGCCGCGCCGAAGAGCCATACGATGCCGCGCTGCTGGGTCATCAGCAGGACGCACGACGCGATGCCGAGCACCGGAACGAAGGTCCAGACGCGGAAGTGGTCGTGCTCGACGCGGTCGCGACGCAGCACCAGAACGGAAACGTTGGCGCTCAGGAAGACGAACAGCAGCAGCAGCACGACAGTCTCGGCCAACGTCGCAAGATCTCCGACCAGCGTCAGCAGCATGGCTACGATCGTCGTGGCCACGATCGCCACCCATGGCGTCTTCCGACGAGGGAGCACACGCCCGAGCACTCGCGGGAGGAGAGATTGCTCCGCCATTCCATAGGCGAGCCTGCTCGCCATGATCATGGTGAGAAGCGCGCCATTGGCCACGGCGATCAGGGCGATCAGACTGAACAGCCACGAGGGCACGCCGATACCGGTCGCCTCGACGACGGCGAGAAGGGGCCCGCTGGACTCTTGGAGCTCATCGGCGGGCAGCGCCACCGCGCTGGCGAGGCCCACCAGCAGATACACGACGCCCGCGGTGATGAGAGCGGCGAACAGCGCCTTCGGGTAGGTCTTGGATGGTTCCTTGACCTCTTCGATCACGTTCGCGGAGGTCTCGAACCCGACGAAGGAGTAATAGGCGATGATCGCCCCTCCCAGCACGGCCACGCCGACGCCGGTGTTCTCCGGCGCCTCCATGACTCTCGAAGCGTCCCCTCCGCCACCGGCGAAGAAGAAGCCGACGACGGCGATGACGATCACGAGGCCGCTCAACTCGATCGCCGTCATCACGAGATTCGCTCCCATCGACTCGCGGATGCCGCGAGCATTGAGAGCGCCGACGATGGCGAGGAACACCATGGCCGCGGGAATCGGCGGTACGGGAAGGAATGTCTGGAGATAGTCCCCTGCGAAGGCGATCGCGAGGCCAGCTGCGCTGACGACGCCCGCCGCGAGCATGCTGAATCCGACCAGGAACGACACGATGCGACTGCGGAACGCCCGCTCTGCGAAGACGGCCGCGCCGCCCGCGCGCGGATACTTCGTGACGAGCTCGGCGTATGATCCCGCCGTGAGCAGCGCGAGCAGGAGGGCGAGGAGCAACGGCGCCCAGAGCATCCCGCCCACCTGTTCGGATAGCACCCCCATGAGAGCGTAGATACCGGCACCGAGGACGTCGCCGAGGATGAAGGCGAAGAGCATCGGCCCGGTGATCGCGCGACGCAGCCGCGAGGGCGCTTCCGTCTCTTTCGTCATCGCTCAAACATAGAGTTCGTGTGAATGACGTTCACGCCCCTTGACAGCCGGACGTTTTCATGGGGCGGAGTCGTCTTCGCCTGTCTCAGCCTGTGCTCGGCGACGGATTCGACGGGCTTCGGTCACGTCTGCCCGGTCCTTGCGCACTGTCTTGGCGATCCGCCTGGCGTCGCGCAACGGCAGCTGCACCTGCGTCTCGGCGGGCACTCCGGCACGGAGTTCGCGGACGCGCTCCACCTCGACGTCGAATTCCACCCCGACCAGCAGAGACATGTTCGCGATCCACATCCACAGCGCGAAGACGATGACGCCCGCCAACTGCCCGTACACGCGGTCGTAGTTCGAGAAGTTCGCGATGTAGAGGCTGAAGGCTGCAGAGGCGATCGCCAGTACCAGGACGGCCACCGCGGCACCGAGGCTCATCCACCGGAACCGCGATGGTCGGACGTTCGGGGCGAAGTAGTAGAGCACGGCGACGACGAACACGACGAGCAGCACAAGCAGCGGCCACCTCGCGATGCGCCAGATGAACAGCACGACCTCGCCGAGCCCGAATGCGTTGCCCACGGTCTGCGCGACGGGTTCGGACCCGGCGATGAGCAGTGCGGCGAGCACCGCACAGACGATGGTGACCAACGCGATCGCCAGCTGGCTGAGCTTGAGCGTCCAGGTACGGCGTCCCTCTTCTACGCCGTACATCCGGTTCATCGCGCGCCCGAGCACACCGACGTAGCGGGCGACCGACCAGACGGACAGCAGTACGCCGAACACGAGCAGAAGGCCCGACATCCGCAGGTCGGCGAGTTCTTCGAGGAAGCTGCTGAGCCCGGTCACCGCTTCTTCCGGCACGACTGCGCGTACGACTTCGAGAAGGATCTTCGCCGTCTCATCATCACGCCCGAGCACGCTGAGGATCGAGAATCCGACCATCGAAGCGGGCAGCAGCGCGAGGATCGCGTAGAACGCGAGACTCGCTGCGCTGTCGGCGCAGCCATCGGCCGCAAAAGCTCGAAAGATCCGCCTGACTGCGAAGCTCCATGTTCGGATGACCATGCTCCTACCCTGCTCGGCCGTCCCCGCAACGCCATGCCCCTTGACATGGCGTCCCGAGCTCGGGGTCAGTCCTGTGGCTCGAGCACCTCATCCACCAGGGAGATGCCACCGGTCGAATTCGCCGAGTGCATCAACTCTTCGATCCAGCGTGCGTTCAGGGCCGTCGCATCCGGATCGTCAAAGACGAAGCGCAACGGTATCGACGGGTGGACCCAGATCGTGGAGCGGCCGACGGCGTCGCCGTCCGCGTGCTTCCATGACAGTGTGAATGACTCCTGACGACGCAGCTTCGTGGCGATGACGACCTTGAGATGCGCCAGGGCGCGGTCCTCGATGTGGATCGGGTCCTCGGACCCGCCGTACTGAATTGAGCCCATACGCTGACCGTAGCGCATGGCGGTGTCCGTCTCGCTGACAGCCGCCTTGTCATTCTCGCGCACGCAGCAGCAGGAGTATCCGCCGCAGCTGCATGCAGATGAGGACTCCGGGCCCGATCACCTGACGTGAGGTGACCGCAACCTCGTTCACCGCTTCGAGCAGAACACGAACCGCCCTTGCTGCGCTTTCTCTCGACTGGTGCGCCTCTGCGCTGTCAACCTGATCCCGTTCGATGCAGTCCGCGACTCGATGACATGCCACGCTCAGTGGTTCGGCCAATTTCGAGTTCAGTCCCAGCCCCCCTGGGCGTTCCCAGATGGCATCGGCGAGCGCCTCTGAGATGTCGCGGATGCGCAAGGCGATCAGGTCGAGCGCCTCCAGCCGATCATGCACGTCAGAGGTCCCATGCCGTCCACGCATCGCCCTGAAATTTCCCTTGCGACTCGTGTCGGCGTCGTCCAGCGCGTGCCGCACCTCACGTGACGTATCCGCCAGCTCCGCAGCATCCCGAACCCACCCGTCACGCTCGGGTGGCCACGAGTCGGACACCGCTTTGCCGATCTCGTGCAGGTGCCGGGCGAGCTGCCCGCGAAAAGCATCGACCCGAGCAGCGGCCGCCTTCGTGAGGGTCCCTGGCGCGATGAGCAGGTTCACGGCCAGCCCCACAGCGACTCCGACCGCCATCTGGCTGACATAGCCCAGCGAGTAATCGTCCGAGTTCTGTCCCCCGATGATCAGCACGAACAGCGCCGCGATCGGTACGTACTCACGACCCATGCCGAACCAGCCTGTGCCCGAAAGCAGCACCCCGACTCCGGCGACGACGGGGATGGTCCACCAGTTGGGTCCGACCGTCACGACCACGACGAGCGCGAGCGCGATGCCCGCAACCAGGCCCAGCAGAGTCTGCAAACCCGACTTCATCGACTCCATGAGAGTCGGATACATGCTCAGCAGCGCGCCGAGCGGTGCGTAGTACGGATACTCGTCCGTCACGCCCGGCATGTGCGGGGCGAGGGCCCACGCGATGCCGACTGCGAGAGCCGCCTTCGCCGCCAGCAGCAGACGTGCCGGCTTGACCGCGCTCTTCAGCGGCTCAGACCGTTCGCCACTCATGCCCTGTGATGACTGCACCGGCCTGTGGTCCCATCTGGAGCATGCCGCCATCGATCACCAGCGTTGTACCGGAGATGTACGCGGCTTCCGGCGATGCGAGAAAGGCGATGAGCGCCGCGACCTCACGGGCGTCTCCCGGCCGTCCCAGAGGGATGCCTGGCCTGTCCACGTGTCTCGGATCGATGTCGACGCCACCGGACTTCACGATGGAGATCTCTCCCGGTGCGACGCTGACCGCGCTGATGCCGTGCTGACCCAGCTCGAGAGCCAAATTCTTCATGAGCCCGCTGAGGCCGTGCTTGGCGGCGTCGTAGGCGCTCGATCCGACCATGGGCTGATGCGCGTGCACACTGGTCACCGCGATCAGCCGTCCCCCTCGACCGCTCGCGACCATCGAGCGGGCGGCACGCTGCAGACACACGAAGGCACCGGTCAAGTCGGTGTCGAAGACGCGGTTCCATTCTTCGAGCGATATCTCCAGGAACGGCGTCTTCGTGCCGATGCCCGAATTGTTCACGAAGACGTCGATGCCGCCGAGTTCATCGATCATGCCGTCCACGACGTCGCCGCAGGCAGGCATGTCGGTCACGTCGAGTCGAGCGACGACTGCCCGGGAGCCGTGGCTGCGCACCTCTTCGGCGGTCCTCTCCGCCCCCTCTCGATCGGTGTGCCAGGTGACGCCCACGTCGAGGCCCGCAGCGGCGAGCGCGACCGCAGCAGCGCGGCCGATGCCCGAGTCCGAGCCTGTGACGATCGCGCGGCGCGCTCCGAGATCAGTGCTCATCGTCATCCACCAGAGGGATTGTCCAGCGGCATCCCGTTCTCGTCGGTCGTCTCGGGGAGCCCATCCAACCGCGGCGGCTGCTCGCCGACCACGGCGACGTCGTCGTCCGGGGAACCTCCATCAGTGATGACCCCGCTCGGAACGGCCTCCTCGACCGAGTGCCGGGAGCCATTGCGCTCGGCGAAATCGCGGCCAGCCGCGACTGCTTCTTCTCGACTGCTGAAGCTGAGGGAGAGCTCGTTCGCTCCCTCCACCTCGTTGACCCACTGGCCCTGCTTGTCTTTCGTGACAACATCCAGATGCGACAAGTCCCTACCTCCCGGCGTTCGGCGTCGTGCTCGGTTCTCGAGTTCCCCCACGCTACGAGAGCGCGTACGCGTGACCGAGGGGCTTGACACCGACGCAGTGACCGTTTGCTTTCTTGTCAACCCGGTTGGCGACCGCTCGGCGTTCTGCGAGCATCGCGCAGAACGAGAACGAGAACGTCACGCACGACGAGACGGAGGAAGATCATGAAGGCACTCACTTGGCAGGGCAAGCGCAACGTCACAGTCGAGGAGGTGGACGATCCGATCATCGAGCAGCCGACGGATGCCATCATCAAAGTGACCTCGTCGGCGATCTGCGGCTCTGACCTTCACCTGTACGAGCTGCTGGGCCCGTTCATCGATCGTGGCGATATTCTCGGCCATGAGCCGATGGGCACGGTGGTGGAGATCGGTTCGGACGTGACCCAGATGGCTGTCGGCGACCGCGTCGTGATCCCCTTCAACATCGCCTGCGGGCACTGCTTCATGTGTCGTCACGGCCTGCAATCGCAATGCGAGACCACCCAGGTCCGCGACTATGACAGCGGCGCCGCTCTGTTCGGGTACACGAAGCTGTACGGGCAGGTTCCCGGCGGGCAAGCGGAGTACCTTCGGGTGCCACTGGCCGATTACAACCACACCCGGGTCGGCGTCGACCTTCCCGACGATCGATACCTCTACCTCAGCGACATCCTGCCCACTGCGTGGCAAGGGGTCGAGTACGCCCGGGTGCCCGAGGGCGGCACACTCGCGGTCATGGGCCTGGGACCCGTCGGCCAGTTCGTCGCACGCATCGGCATCCACCGCGGCTATCGCGTGCTCGCAGTGGACCCGGTCGCCGAGCGCCGGGAGATGGCAGAGCGTCACGGTGTACTCACCTACGACCTCACGGACACCGTCGTCGACGAACTGCGCGATCTCACCGAAGGGCGGGGAGCCGACTCCGTCGTCGACGCGGTCGGGTTGGAGGCGCACGGCTCGGCTGGAATCGGTTTCGTGCAGCAGGCCGTGGGACTGCTGCCTGATGCTGTCGCCCGCCCCATGCTTGACAAGGCGGGTCTCGATCGGCTTGCGGCGCTCTACGCGTCGATCGATCTTGTGCGTCGAGGCGGCACGGTATCCCTCAGCGGTGTCTACGCCGGCGATGCCGACATCCTGCCGATGAAGACCATGTTCGACAAGCAGTTGACGTTGCGCATGGGCCAGTGCAACGTCAAGCACTGGATCGACGATCTGCTTCCGCTCGTCGAGGATCCCGCGGACCCGCTCGGCGTGATGGACCTTGCGACCCACCACGCCTCGCTCGACGACGCACCAAACCTCTACGGGACGTTCCAACGCAAAGAAGACGGATGCATCAAGGTCGTTCTGAACCCCTGACCCCTCAGGCCGGCGGCACCTCAGTTCCGCCTTGGCGTTGGCACACGTTCTTCCTTCCACTCGGCGCATCGACGGTCACTGTCAGAGACGGCGCGGAGGAGGGTTCTGCGAATCCTTGGGGTCCGCGACCGCGGGGGTTCCTTCATCTACGCCGTCGGGTGTGATCGGCTCGAAGCCGGTGTCGTCGTTCCTGGTCTCTTCGACAGGCACATCGGCGAGCTGCTGCTCTTCGCGTGGGTCCTTCGCATCGGCCATCTTGGATTCCTTTCGTCGGTGATCACACCGTGTCAGGTGAACCGTGCGGCGTGCCAGGGCCTTGACTTGAGCGTGAGCAAAGGTGCACTCGTCGCGCTGCGGCTTACTTCGGCGCGCTGAAGGTCCAGTCCGAAATGACGGGGATGTCGACGCCGTGTTCGCGGGTATGCCGACGCGCCTGCTCACGTGCTGTCACCAGTTGCGCGCGAACATCCGAACGCTCTTCGGTGAGACCGGGCACGCGATCGATCGCGTCGATCGCGAGCTGATACCGGTCGATGTCGTTGAGCATGAGCATGTCGAACGGGGTCGTGGTGGTACCGCGCTCCTGGTATCCGTGCACGTGCAGGTTCTGATGCCCGTTCCGCTTGTATGTGAGCCGGTGGATCAGCGACGGGTAGCCGTGGTACGCGAAAATGACGGGGCGGTCGGTGGTGAAGAGCGCGTCGAAGGCCGAGTCGTCGAGACCCGCCGGATGCTGCTCCGGTGACTGCAGAGTGGCGAGATCGACCACATTCACCACGCGGACCTTCAGCGACGGGATGCTGTCGCGCAGCAGTTCGGCGGCGGCGACGACCTCCTGGGTGGGAACGTCGCCGGCGGCGGCGAGGACGACGTCAGGAGTCTCGGTCTCTCGTGCGGTGCCGGCCCACGGCAGCTCCCCGATCCCTCGCCGGACGTGCTCACGAGCCGCGTCGAGGTCCAGCCATTGCGGTGCGGGCTTCTTGCCTGCGACCACGACGTTGATGCGGTGGGTGGACTCCAGGCACTGCGCCATCGTCACCAGCAGCGTGTTGGCATCGAACGGCAGGTAGATGCGGACGATGTCGACGCTCTTGTTCAGCGCAAGGTCGATGAATCCCGGGTCCTGGTGCGTGAAGCCATTGTGGTCCTGCTGCCATACATGGCTCGACAGGAGATAGGTGAACGCAGGGAGGGGCTCGCGCCACGGTACTTCTGCACATGCCTCCAGCCATTTCGCGTGCTGGTTGAACATCGAATCCACGATGTGGATGAATGCCTCGTAGGAGGTGAACACGCCGTGGCGTCCGGTGAGCGTGTACCCCTCGAGCCAGCCCTGGCACTGGTGTTCGCTGAGCACCTCCATCACTCGTCCGTGCGCGGCGAGATGCTCATCGACCGGCTCGACCTCGGCGTTCCACTGCTTGTCGGTCGCCGTGAACACAGCTCCAAGACGGTTGGACTCGAGCTCGTCCGGGCTGAAGATGCGGAACGTCTCGGGGTTGCGGGCGATGACGTCGGCGAACCAGCCTCCGAGAATTTCGGTCGCACCGGCATCGGCACCACCAGGGGCATCGACCGGGACGGCATGATCGTCGAGTCCCGGCAGATCCAGTGCTCGACGAATCGCGCCGCCGTTCGACTGCGGGACGGCGCTCATTCGCCGGGTGCCCCGAGGCCCCCATGCGGCGGTATCCTCCCGTGGCGATCCGGCGTCATCGAAAAGTTCCGTCGGTTGGTATGAACGCAGCCACTGCTCCAGCATCCGTCGGTGCCCTTCATCGTTGCGCACGTCGCCGAGAGGCACCTGATGCGAGCGCCAGGTACCCTCGACGGGTTTGTCGTCGACCTCGTCGGGCCCGCTCCATCCCTTGGGCGAGCGGAGCACGATCATCGGCCATGGGCGGCGCTCGCCTTCGACGGCGGCAGCGCGCACCCGTTCGATGCCGCTGAACGCAGCGTCCAGCGCTTCGGCGAATCGTGCATGCGCTTCATTCGGCTGGTCTGTCGCAGCGATCGTGACGAAGATCGGGTCGTATCCGTACCCGGTCATGAGCGCGGCGAGCTCCTGTTCCGGGATGCGTGCCAGGATCGTAGGGTTCGCGATCTTCCACCCGTTGAGGTGCAGGATCGGCAGCACCATGCCGTCGCGTCGGGGATCCAGAAACCTGTTCCCGTGCCATGCGGTCGCCAGTGGGCCGGTCTCCGCTTCGCCGTCGCCCACGACGCACACGACGGTGAGCTCGGGGTCGTCCAGAGCCGCCCCGAACGCGTGCGCGAGCGAATACCCGAGTTCTCCGCCCTCCTGGATGGATCCGGGCGTCTCAGGAGCCGTATGGCTCGGCACCCCGCCCGGGTAGGAGAACTGCTGGAAGAGCTCTCGCATGCCGGCGGCATCTCGGGTGACGCCGGAGTACAACTCCGAATAGGTGCTCTCGAGCCAGGCATTGGCGTTCATCGCCGGACCGCCGTGCCCGGGACCGGCGATGAAGAGGATCGACTCATCCCGCTCGACGATCACCCGGTTCAGGTGCGCGTAGACGAGATTGAGTCCCGGAACCGTGCCGAAGTGACCCAGAAGCCGGGGTTTGATGTCCTCCGCGTACAGCGGGCGCGCGAGCATCGGGTTCTCCTGCAGATAGATCTGCCCGACGCTCAGGTAGTTCGCCGCACGCCACCAGCGATCGATCTGGCCCAGCACCTTCTCGTTCGTTGCCATGCCCCCTCGATACGCACGTTATCCAGTGCTGTCAAGGGGGACGACACAGCCCCGCCTACTGTGGTGAGTTCACAGCTCGATCGGCGGCACCGGCTCCGTCTCGGACTCCTCAGGATGGCGCACGAGGTTCACGATCGCGGCGATGAGACCGCCCCACACCGTGACCATCGCGATGATCATGAAGATGATGGCCGCCGTCGTCATGCTCCCGCTCCCTTCGTCGTGCGGATCGCCCCTGTCTCGGCATCCGGTGGGTAGCTCTCTTCGGCGAGGAACTCGTCGTACTCGGGGTCGTCCTTCGCGTGCGAGCGTCCGCTCCACGGAACGAGCGAGAGCAGGATGGCGAGGACGACGAGGGCGATGACCATGCCCCAGCCGAAGATCGACAGGAACCACTCGGGGTAGCCCTCGTACGGATTCTGGATCTTCGTGATCAGCTCACTGATGAAGAGATAGCCGAGCACGATCGGGGCGAGCGCCCCGACGAGCAGCTTCCAGATCAGCCCGACGCGGAAGCTCGAGCGTCGGTTGAGGTGCTCCTGCAGCACGGGCAGCTTGTGCAGCAGCCACGCCACCACGATCACTGCCACGAGTGCGACGGCCATGATGCCGAACGCATTGACGAAGGCATCCGTCGTGTCGAGCACGGCCAGCGCGGTCGTCGTCGAGAAGAACGCCATCGAGATGACGCCGAGCGGGATCGTCACGGTGAGGGTGGCGCGCACGCGCCCCCAGCCGAGCTTGTCCTGGATGGCGGCGACGATGACCTCGAGGATCGAGATCATCGAGGTCAGCCCGGCGAAGGTCAGCGCGCCGAAGAACAGCACGCCGATGATCGATCCCCCTGCCGCCTGCGAGACGATCGTGGGGAAGGCGACGAACGCGAGCCCGATGCCGGCGGATGCCACATCGGACACCTCGGCCGACTGGGCCTGCGCCATGAAGCCGAGGGCCGCGAACACTCCGATGCCGGCGAGGATCTCGAACCCCGAGTTCGCGAAGCCGACGACGAGGCCGGACCCGGTGAGGTCGGTCTTGCGCTTGAGGTACGACGAATACGTGACCATGATGCCGAATGCGACCGACAGCGAGAAGAAGATGTGGCCGTAGGCGCTCGCCCAGACAGCAGGGTCGCCGAGCGCTTCCCAGTTGGGCGTGAAGAAGGCGTTCAGCCCGTCCATCGCGCCGGGCAGGAACAGCGCCTGCACGACGAGGACGATGAACATCACCGTGAGCAGCGGCAGGAGCACGGTGTTGGCGGCGCCGATGCCGCGCTTGACGCCGAGCCCCATGATGACGATCGTCACCAGCCACACGATGAGCAGCGGCACCCCCACCTGCGGCACGAACTCGAGCGAGACGCCGTCGGCGACGTCGCCCATGTTGAGGAACTCGCCGAAGAAGAAGTCGTTCTCGTTACCGGCGCCCCAACTGAGCTGCGCGGAGAACCAGGTGTACATCGCCGCCCAGGCGATGATCACCGCGTAGTACACCGAGATCACCACGCAGATGAGCACCTGCCACCAGCCGAGGGGTTCGGCGGCGCGGTGCAGGCGACGGAACGCGAGGGGCGCCGACCCGCGGAAGCGGTGCCCGATCGCGTAGTCGAAGAACAGCAGGGGGATGCCGGCTGTCAGCAGGGCGCACAGGTACGGGATGAGGAACGCCCCGCCGCCTCCCTCATACGCCACGTAGGGGAATCGCCAGATGTTGCCGAGGCCGACGGCCGAGCCGATGGCCGAGAGGATGAAGACGTTGCGCGATCCGAAGGCTTCGCGCTTCGTTGTCTGAGGTCGTCCGGATGCCATGCGCCGACCTTACCGCGAAGCGCGTAATATACTAGGCCTTTTCCGGGGGAAGGCAGAATGCGCCGATACGCAGCTGTACTGGGCACGATCGCGCTGCTCGGAGTACTCGCCCTCAGCGGATGCAGCACCCCGTCGAAGGCGGACGACACCGGCGGACGACAGCTCTCGACCGCCGTCATCACGCCGCCTCCCCCGCCCAACGACCTGACCGACGAGCAGGTGACGCAGATCACGACGGCCCTGTGCCCCGGTGCGATCACCGAGGATGCCGTGCGCGCGCTGGTGCAGCCGCAGGCGGACGCCGTCGACTTCTTCGCGACGACGCAGCAGTGCGGTGACATCCCGGCGGTGGTGGCCGTGGGCGCATCCGCTCCGGAGTTCGTGTCGCCGATGCAGTACATCGACGCGCCATGCCCCGCGGGGACGCTGTTCACCGTCTGGGCGCACTACGACGACGATCTGATCTTCGGCAGCCCCACGATCCCGCAGGCTCTCGACGCCGGGCAGTGCGTGCGCAACCTGTATCTGACGGGCTCTGATGCGGGCAAGGGCCTCGACTACGGCTACGGCCGCGAAGACGGTCTGCGCGACTCGTACGATGTGCTGCTGGGCGCGCCGTTCGAATGGGAGCAGCGCAATGTCACCCTCGCGAACGGTCTCACACTGGCGATCAGCCGCCCGATCGGCGACCCGCGTGTGACGCTCTTCTTCCTCCGTCTGCCCGACGGCGGGCTGGATGCCGGGGGCTTCCCCGCGACCGGGTGGGAGAGCCTACCGAAGCTGCTCGCGGGAACGCTCAGCGAACTGCACATGATCGACGCCGGCACACCCGTGACGATCGACGGCATCAGCTCGACCATCGCAGAGCTGTACGGCGGGTACCAGCCGGTGACGGTGATGGCGCATCTGCCGGGGAGCGCCGAGGGCACCAGCGGTGATCACCCCGACCACCAGGTCACCGGCGACATCGTCATGCGCACGACGGATGCCGGTGAGCTCGACCCTGCGAAGGTCATCTACGCGCAGGGCTACCCGAGCGAGCAGCGTGAACAGAACCTCGATGGCGATCTGCTGCAGCGCAAGCTCGACGCCTTCGCCGCCTACGCGGCGCACGACCCGGTCATCCACTGCTCGACGGCGGACTCCTGCGTGCACGTGCGCCACTTCGGGGCGTGGCTGCTGCGCCAGTACCTGATCCCCCACACCGAGCTCGTCCGCCCGTAGCGCCGTGCGCTGTGCTGAGGCACATGCGGGATGAATCGTGCCGGATATGAGCGCCCCGAACCGACCAAAAGCATCCCGCATCCGCGCCCCGCATCCGCATCCGCGCGCGCGGCGGCACTCGCGGGAGATACTGGATCCGGATACGGTTTCGCAGGACTCCATGAGAGAACGGGTGCGGGATGACGAATCTCGAGAAGCGGCCGGAAGAGGCGGTGCTCGCATCCGGCGAGCCCTGCATCGGGGTGGAGGTGCTCGACCCGCGTGAGGTGCCGCTGGGCGGACCGCGCGCGATGACCGTCTACCGGACGCTGCCGTCGAAGGGCCGCTCGTTCGTGGGGGCGTGGTGCTTCCTCGATCACTACGGTCCTGACGATGTCGCCGAGACCGGCGGGATGGAGGTGCCGCGGCATCCGCACACCGGGCTCGCGACCGTCTCCTGGCTGTTCACGGGCAGCATCGACCATCTCGACTCCGGCGGCAGCGCCGCCGAGGTGCGGCCGGGCGAGTTGAACCTGATGATCGCCGGCCGGGGCATCACCCACTCCGAGATCAGCACTCCGCAGACGCGCACGCTGCACGGCGTGCAGCTCTGGTACGCGATGCCGGAGTCGACGCGCTTCGGCGACAACGAGTTCATCCACTACGTGCCGGATGCCGTGAGCGCTCCTGGCCTGACCGCACGAGTGTTCATCGGCGCGCTGCTGGGGTCGGTGGCCCCCGTCGACACCCGCACGCCCGATCTGCTCGGTGCCGAACTGGTGCTCGCTCCCGGAACCGAAATCGCGCTCACCGTGCGCACGGACTTCGAGTTCGGCATCCTGACCGAGACCGGAGCGGTAGCGGTGAACGGAACGCCGGTCGCGCATCGCGCGCTCGGCTATGTTCCCACCGGTGCCGACACGCTCCGCCTCTCGGCCGGGCCCGACGGCGCGCGCGTGATCCTGCTGGGAGGAGTGCCCCTCGGCGAGCGCATCGTGATGTGGTGGAACTTCATCGGCCGCTCGCATGAGGAGATCGTGGAGTTCCGCCGCCGGTATCAGTCGGAACTGGGCTTCGAACCGCAAGACCCCGCCGATGCGGGCAAGACGCCGTTGTTCGGCGACTTCCCCGCCGGTCAACGCGACCCCTTGCCTGCACCCCCGCTGCCGATGGTGCGGTTGAAGCCGAGGGAGTAGGGACAGCGCCGACGCGTCAGCGCTCAGCGCGCACGACGATGCGCCCGCCACGCGCCGAACAGCGCTCGTGCCCCGCGCCAGAAGCGCCCGTTCACCATGACCAGCAACGCATCGAGCATCGCGTCATCCATCATGCCGCCCTGGCCGGCGCTCTGCCGCGGCTTCGGCGCCCAGCGCTGGCCCGACGCGCGTGAGCAGAGACGCGTCCCCGCTCCTCGCCAGCGCGGCGGCCGTGGGGAAGCAGGTCGCGGGAAGGCGCCGCGACAGCCTTCGCCGAACGCGGGTTCTACGGGACGTCGCTGCGCGGCTGCGCGCTGCAGCATCCGCACCGTGCTGACCCTGATGATCCGGCGCCAGCGATCGCGGCTCGATCTCCCCGATGACGGGTTCCGCCCGGAGGAGCGCGCTGCCCTCATCATCGCGACCTGGGACGGCCTGCAGCTCTACGACGCGCTGCACCCCGGCGAGCTCGACATCCCGGCGCTCGTCAACCGCAGCCTGCGCGAAGCATTCGGGCTGGCGCCCTGAGGCGCTACTGAGCGGAGCCCGGCCCGCTCGGCGGCGCCGCGACCGAACTGCGTCGGACGACGAGGCAGTCGAGGACGGCTGGTTCGAACGCCTCGTCGTCTCCACGCTCTTCCGCGTCTTCGCCGGAGGATCTGGCCCCGATCAACTCGCTGAGCTGATCGAGTGCCCACGCCCCCATCTCGAAGTGGGGCAGCGCGACAGTGGTGAGCGCGGGGAACAGCCCCTCGGCGATCAGCTCCTGGTTGTCGAATCCGATGACCGAGAGATCGTCGGGAATGCGGAGGCCGAGTTCCGCAGCGGCCCGGTACGCCCCCATCGCCATGCGGTCGTTGTAGCAGAACAACGCGGTGGGACGATCGGCGCGGTCCAGGAGTTCCAGCGCGGCCAGATGGCCCCCGGGCGTCTCGGATTCATGCGAGACGATCAGTGACGGATCGACAGCGATCCCCGCGCTGCTCAGCGCCGCCGTGTAGCCGGCGAGGCGGCCCCGTGTCGCAGGCACATCATCGGAGTTCGTGGCGAATCCGATGCGCCGGTGCCCCGCGCGCAGCAGTTCCAGAACAGCGGTCCTCGCACCGTCCTGCTCATCGGGGACGACCGAGGGCACACGGCGGGCCCGATCCGACGCGTCGATGAGCACGGTCGGCACAGCAGCCAGAGCCGACGGGACATCGACCTCTTTGTGATACATCGTCGCGTAGAGCACGCCGTCGACCTGATTGCGCAGGAGGGACTGCACATCCCGGTCGATGTCCTCCTGATTCGGCGTCGTGTTGATGATGATCAGTGTCAACCCGCGCGCGCGGGCCGCTTCCTGGGCACCGAGGATGATGCGGCCCGCATGCGGGGTGGTGGCGATCTCCTCGCTCAGCAGTCCGATCATGTCGGACTGCTGGCGGCGGAGGCCTCGCGCGATCCGGTTCGGCGCGTATCCGAGCCGAGCGGCGGTCGTCTTCACGCGCTCACGGGTCTCGTCGCTGGCGCGCGCGGACTCCACATCGTTGAGGATGTGCGAGACGGTCGTGACCGATACGCCCGCTTCGCGCGCCACATCGCGGATCCCCACCCGTTGCTGCGCCACGGCTCTCCTCACTGCTCGGTCTCCTCGATGCTAGTCACTGGACGGGCCCGTGCCCTCAGCCCTTGACCGCACCGGCGGTCAGACCGGTGACGATGTGACGCTGGAGGACCAGGGCGAGCAGGATGACGGGCACGGAGTACATCACGGCCAGTGCGGTCATCGCCCCCCAGTCGAGACCGAACTGCGTCTGGAAGTTCGCGATCACGATGGGTGTCGTCTGCGAGCGCGTCGCCGTGAGCAGCAGGGCGAAGAGGAACTCGTTCCACGAGGCCAGGAAGGCGAAGATGGCCGTGACGGCGACCCCTCCTGCGGTCACCGGGAGCACCACGCGCCAGAGCGCGCCGAGCCGGCTGGCACCGTCGATCTTCGCTGCTTCTTCGAGTTCGCCTGGTACGGCCTCGAAGAAGCTCGACATCAACCAGATCGACAGCGGCAACGAGATCGTCGTGTGCGCGATCGCGAGGGCGAACGAGGTGTCGGCGATGCCCAGGTTGCGGAAGATCGCGATCATCGGCACACCGATCACGATCGGCGGCACCATGCGCATGACCAGGGCGCCGACGATGAAGACCTGCCCGAACCTCGTGCGGAAGCGCGTGACCGCATACGCCGCAGGCACGGCCAGCACCAGCGAGATCACCGTGCTGAGCACGGCGGTCACCACGCTGTTGATGAACGACTCGATGACGCCGTCTCGCGAGATCGCCGCGGCGTAGTTCTCGATGGTCCACTGCGAGGGCAGCATCGTCGGCGGAACGGCGATCGTCTCCAATGGCGTCTTGAACGACGTGAAGAGCATGTAGAGGAAGGGGAAGCCGTACAGGACGACGAAGAGCACCAGAGCGATCCAGAGGATGACTCTCGTACTGATGCGGGTGGTCTCGAGGCCGTTCATCGTTCGTTCTCACTTCCTGGACGCCAGATGAGCAGGATCGCCGCCACCGACACCGCGAGCATCGCGATCAGATACATGGTGCCCATCGCACTCGCCAGCCCCGGGTCTCCGAAGCGCACCATCGTGCGGTAGACCAGCAATGACATCGTCTCCGTGCTCTGCTGCGGACCGCCGTTGGTCTGGATGAGGATGACGTCGAATGCTCGAGCGGCATCGATGCCGCGGATGATCAGCGCCACCGCGATCACCGGACGAAGGAGCGGGATGATGATGCGGAACAGGATGGTCGGGTAGCGCGCGCCATCGAGGCGGGCCGCCTCGATGACGTCACCCGGGATGTTCTGCAGCCCCGCGAAGAGCACGAGCGAGATGAACGAGGTCGTCAGCCAGATGTCGGGGATCGCCACCGAGAACAGGGCGATGCTCGGATCGCTCAGCCACTGGATCTGGCCGGGGTCCTGGAGGATTCCGACGTTCGTGAGCAGCTGGTTGACGATGCCGAAGTTGTCGATGAGCAGGAAGCGCCAGAGCAGACCTGCCACGATCGGAGCGATCATCAGCGGATAGAGGAAGATCGTTCGGAACACCCGAGAACGGTTACCGAGAGCAGTGAAGATCAGCGCGACGGCGAGCCCGAGGGCGAACTCGAACACCACCACGATGACGGTGTAGACGATCGTCCGCCAAGCCGCGTTGCCGAAGTCGCCCTTGGTGAACGCCGTGATGTAGTTGTCGAGACCGACGAAGGTGCGCGGCCCACCCGCGAACTTGCTGATCTCGAAGAACGAGTCCGAGACGAACTGCACGAGGGGCCACGCCACGAACACGGCGAGGAAGACGGTGGCCGGCAGCATCAGCAGCAAGGCGAACCGGCGATCAGTGAGGCGCACGATGAGACTTTCGATGAGTTGATGGAGGGGGCCGCGACGCTCCGAGAGTCCCTCGGAGCGTCGCAGTCGAGGGTCAGCCGCCGATGAAGTCCTGCACCTGCGCCTTGGCGTCGTCGAGGAGCTGCTGATTGTCAGCTCCGGGCACGACGGCCTTCTGGATCATCGGGATCAGCGCCGAGTCGACGATCTCCTGCCATTGAGCGACGGCAGGACGCGGGATGGTTGCCGAAGCGTTGAGCGTCTCGATCAGGGGCTTGTAGTTCTCGTAGCCCGGCTCGTCCTGGTACTGCTCGAGCACCGAGATCCGTGAGGCCAGACCGAGATCGGTGTCCACCGACAGTTCGTTGTGATCGTAGGCGTACTGCACGAACTCCAGAGCCTTCTCCTGGTTGCCGGTCGCTGCCGGTACCGAGAGGTACCACGCTCCGGGGACGCCTGCGACGCCACCCGGTCCTCCGATCATGGTGGTGACGCCGACATTGCCGGAGACGACCGAATCGTCCGGGATCTGCTTGTAGGCGTGCGCCCAGAACCTCATCATCGCCAGCTGACCCTGGTTGAACAGGTTCTGCGAGCCGGCCCAGTCGAGCTGCGCGGCGCCGGAGGGCGCATACGGCAGGAGGCTGGTGTAGAAGTCCAGAGCCTGCAGGCTCTCCGCGTCGCCGAGTGATACAGATCCGTCCTCGCCCACCACCATGTCGCTCTCGCCGGCCTGCGAGAGGGTGGCCAGCCATTCGGTCTCGACCGCACCCTTGACGTCGGTGCCGTAGAGATCGACCTGTCCGTCGCCGTCGGTGTCCTGCGTGAAGAACTTCGCGATGTCGGTGTACTGCTCCCACGTCGTCGGCGGAGCGAGATCGTATCCGTACTCGGCTTTGAAACTCTCCTGCTGGGCAGGATCCTCGAAGAGGTCGGTGCGGTAGTACAGGATCTCCGAGTTCGTCCACGCCGGCATCCCGACGAATGCGCCGTCCACCTGCGCCTCGGTGACCAGCGCCGGGAAGAGATCGGACTGCACGTCGTCGGTGAAGAGGTCATCGAGCGGGGTGAGCGCCTCGGCGAAGGTGGGCAACCAGATGGCATCCAGCGCTGCGACGTCGAAGGACAGCGATCCGGATCCGAACTCGCTGTTCAGACGGTTGTAGAGGCCGTCATAGGGCAGTTCGACGAAGGTGACCGCGGTGCCGGTGTCCTTCTCGAACTGGTCGGCGATGGGCTGGAGTTCGCCATGCCCTCCTGCCTCGACGAGCACGGTGATCGAGTCATCGCCGGAGGCGGTCGTGCCGCCCCCTGCTCCGCACCCCGTGAGGACGAGCGTCGTGACGGCGACGAGGGCACCCGAGATACCGGTGAGGCGCCGGGCCCGACGCCCGGACGTGTGGTGAAGCTTCATTACTCCGACTCCAATTCTGTGCGGCGTTGCGTGATTACAGAGATCGAGAAGTCGCCCCGGCAGGGCCTGCTGCATCCCGACGCTTTGACAATACGTTTTGCCAAAACGTATTGTCAAGCCCATAATGAATCACATACGGATTGTCGCCGTCGATGTCCCCAAGGAGCCGCTGGAAATGGTTGCAGACGAAACCCGCCCGATCGTGCACTTCACGCCCGGATCGGGCTGGATGAATGATCCCCTCGCCCTCACCTGGCGCGACGGGGTCTACCACGTCTTCTTCCAATACGTTCCCGACCGCACGACCTGGGCCCCCGACTGCCGGTGGGGCCACGCCACCTCCACCGACCTGCTGGAGTGGACCGAGCATCCGCCTGCCCTCGAACCAGGAGACGGCGATGACGGCATCTGGTCGGGCTCACTCGTGATCGATCCCCAGATCGGCCCCGTCATCTTCTACACCGCGGTGTCCGTCCCCGACTTCAGCCTCGGACGCATCCGCACTGCCCGGCCGATGGACGACGACTGGACCACGTGGGAGAAGGGCGACGTCGTGGTCGAGGCTCCTCGTGACGATCTCATCGCCTTCCGCGACCCCTACGTCTTCCGCGACGGCGACCAGTGGAGGATGTTCGTCGGCACAGCCGTGCAGGGCGGATTGGCGGCAGCGAGCTCGTACTCCTCGACCGACCTGGAGACGTGGCATCACGATGGATTCGCTGGCTCCCGATCGTCGTCGATCACCGAGCCCGTGTGGACGGGTTCGCTCTGGGAATGCCCCCAGCTCTTCGAGATCGACGGACGGCACGTGCTGGTCACCTCGGTCTGGGATGCCGATGTGCTCCACTACGTCGCCTACGGCGTAGGCCGCTACGCCGACGGTCGATTCGAGGCCGAGTCGTGGCACCGCCTCACGTATGGGAACGGCTACTACGCGCCGTCCTTCTTCCGGGACGAAGCCGGACGTCCCTGCTTGATCTTCTGGATCCGAGGCGTCCTCGATCGCTCCACCGGACGAGCCAGCGCGTTGAGCGTGCCCCACCTTCTCACCCTCGATGACGACGGAGCCCTCCGCCTGCAGCCGCACCCGAATCTAGGAGCACGCGCCTCTACCGAGCCGACACCGGATGCTCTCGGATCCGACCGGGCCTGGGAGGTCTCCTGGTCCGCGCGGCCCGGCGATCGCCTCTCCGTCGGAGACGGTCACGGAGCGCTCTCACTGCAGCGAACCGACGACGGCCTGTCCGCGCAGCTGGGCGACGAGACGATAGAACTCACCACGGATGCGACCACCATCACCCTGGTCATCGACCGTCAGGTCGTCGAGATCTTCGCGGGCGCTTCCGCCGCAGCGTTCGGCTCCGAGCAGCTGATCCACGGTCGGCTACGGTACTCGGGAGCACTGCCTCCGGAAGTCCGCGCCGTGACGACGCAGCCCGCAGCGCACACTCCCCCTCACCCGACCGAGTCCTGACAGGCGACGACACGAAGGCGAGCCCATGTCCAGCTCCAACCACTACGACGTGACCGCATGGCCGGTCGGCGACCCGTCCGAAGACATCGGCGAGGTGCTCAACAGCATCATCGCCGACATCAAGGACCGGCAGACGGCGAAGGACGAGAACAGCGGCGGGAAGCCCGGCGCTGTGATCCATCTGCCGCCAGGCGACTACCCCCTCCGCACCCAGGTGGTGATCGATATCAGCTTCCTCCGGATCGAAGGGGCGGGGCACGGGTTCACCTCATCGAGCATCCGGTTCAACGTCCCCGAGGACGAGACGACCGAGCTGCATGAGCTCTGGCCCGGTGGCAGTCGCATCCTCGTGGACATTCCGCTCACCGAGGGAGCTGAGGATGCCGCGGGCGCGGCGTTCTACATCCATCGAAGCGGGAGTCCGCGGATCAGTTCCGTCGAGTTCTCCGGGTTCTGCATCGATGGCATGCATTTCGCGCCCGACGGCTCGGATCTGCACCCTGAGAACACCTATGTCAACGGCAAGACGGGCATCTATGCCGCGAGCGCGAACGACTCGTTCCGCATCAACGAGATGGGGTTCGTCTATCTGGAGCACGCGCTGACCCTCCACAACTCCGATGCCCTCTCCATCCACGACAACTTCATCGCCGAATGCGGAAGCTGCATCGAGTTGCGCGGCTGGGGGCAGGCCTCGAAGATCACGGACAACCTGATCGGGGCCGGCTTCAAGGGCTACTCCATCTACGCCGAGAATCACGGCGGCCTCCTGATCACCGCCAACAACGTCTTTCCGCGGGGCGCGAGCAGTATTCACCTCGCCGGCGTCACCCGTTCCAGCGTCACCGCGAACCGCTTGCACTCCTTCTACCCCGGGATGGTCGTCATCGACGGCGGTTCGGAGAATCTGATCGCGACCAATCACTTCCTGCGCGACCACGAGCCGTGGACGCCGTTCCTCGAAATCGGCAACGGGCGGGACGACCGCTTCGGGCTCCTGCATATCGGCGCCAGCAACAACTCCGTCATCGGCAATCACTTCTCGGAGGTCGTCGACTCCGGCGGTCTCCGCCCCGCGGGGGAGAAGCCGGTCATCATCCGGTTGGCAGAGGGCAGCGGCAACTACGTGGCCACCAACCACGTCGTGGCGCTGGACGCGCAACGGACGGCAGGAGACTCGGCTTTCGACGCCCAGGTGGATGCGCTGCTGGCCACGAGCGGTTCGGATGCTCTCGCCGTCACCGCAGTGATGGTCGACCCAGGCTCTGTGCGGAACACGATCCTCGACTCCGGAACCCGTGCAGAACTGATCGTGGATGCTGCCGCGAACGCCGTGAGACCCACCCCGGGCCTCGGCGGCTGACCCCGCCTCGGGAGCGGTCCGCTATTTTGTTCAGCACCTCGCGTAATAGAGCGCGCGCAACGTAGTCTCTTCCAGTGACGGACTATGCCAGCCCCGTCACCAGTCTTGTCACCCCATGCTCAAGACTGCGAAACCCCCTCTGCGCGACATGCGTCACGCAGAGGGGGTTCTCGTCTCCGGCCGTCTCCGAGCCGAAGGCGTCGGTCGCATCCGGACCTCACGACCAGGTGATGGAGACCGTCCCCTGCTCCCACGCTCCAGTAGTGATCCCGCCCGCATTCGCGACGGCGACGACACCATCCACCGAGGTGACGAGGTTCGACCCGGCGCCACCGCCGGAGCCCGCGCCGTTCCCGACGTCCCGGTAGGCGACTGAACCACCGCCGCCACCGGCGTAGCCCCCGCCACCGCCGCCGGCCTTCGTGCCGGACTCCCCCGGGCCCTCAGCGCCGCGCCCACCGGTTCCAGGTGCGGCCCCACCGCCCGCGGCGCCGTTCACTCCCGTGTAGGTCCCGGGAGCGGCGACTCCACCCGCGCCACCGACGGCATCGTTCGCGGGACCGCCGCCGTTGGCGAACGAGCCACCACCGACATGACCGGAAGCCCCACCCTGAGGAACAAGACCGCCAGCGCCACCCGCACCGGCTTCGATGGAGCCGCCAGTCGGACCGGTGGTGGCGTTGGAGCCACCACCGCCACCACCGGCGATGACCAGCGGCGCTCCGGTGTCAGTGAGGATCGCCGATCCTGCCCCGCCGTATCCGGCATCGACCAACCAGATGCCGTTGCCGTTGTAACTGAATCGGTTACCGCCCAGCCCACCAGAGCCAAACCCCGTCGGGTTGACGTTGACCTTCGTGCTCCCGCGCGACCAGCCCATCTGGCCGGCGATGAGTGTCACCGTCATATCCGCGCCTGTCGCCTGGATAGTGCCCGTGATGAGGGCGCCGGCTCCACCGGGTAGACCTGAGGCGCCACCGCCGCCACCGAGCACACGGAACGTGATCGTCTCCGCACACGCAGGAATGGTCACCGTCAGTTCACCACGAGCAGCGTCAGTGGCCGTGATGACCCGCGTCTCACTTGACCCGCATCCACGGAGCGACGCCGCTTGCGCTGGCACCGCGATCACCGGCAGCGACCATGCGGCGCCCTTGACTATCGATCGACGGGTGAGTCCCGACCGTTCTGGCGACATCGTCTCACGCGTGTCCTCAACCATGGCATTCCCCTCCTCGGCGGACTTGATCGCCGCCATGACGTGTTGCCCCTACCGGTGGTATGGCAAAAGATCGCCCGCCCTGGGCCATGACGCGGCTGATCTGCCGCGCGCGACGCTCGAGCGGTCGGAACAGGGTCACGAAAGCGTGCACGCCGTTCCACAGAGGGAGACGCCGCCGCGCGGGATTCATTGCGCAAGTCGATGAACTAATTCCTCGACCGGACGATGCGGCGTTCTACACCGGGCGCGAGGCGAGCTCACCCGCGCGCAGGGCGCGGAGGATGCCCTGCGGCGGCCGATGCGCAGCGCGAACACCGCGAGCACCGGACGTACCGGCCTCGCTCGGCACGTCGAGAAGCGCCGGCGCGTTCGGCACCGTGCAGAACGGCCGCACCGCAGCGATACCCCGGACCGTCGGACGGATAGCAGCTTCTCCGGCGCTACCGGCCGACTCGCGACGGGCGAACTGCATGGCGACCAGATGCTCGATGCACCGCTCGAAGCGTCGCGCACGGAACGGTCCGATGATCGTCGACGCCGCGAACAGCGAAGACCACGTCGTTGGCTGCGGTTGAGTGAGTTCGCGATCAACGAGAGTGCTGAGCTCTCGCCACAGCCGAGTGGACAGCGTACGGCCGAAGGTGGCGCCGACATACAGCTCGGTCTCCACGCTCGCGTCCAGACCGACCAATGGACCCGACGCGTTCTCCGCGGGCGTGTCCTCGGCGACGGCGTCGTGCTGGTCGATGACCATCTCGACTTCGAGGGCTGTGATCGACGGCATACCTGGAAGACGCGCGCGGGGAGCATTCATTACGCGACTGCGCGGGAATCGTCGATTCAGGTCACAGTGCAGCATCCGAACAACCGAAGGTCGAGCCGCAGAAAAGGTATCTGACCAGGTGGAAAAATTGGCGGAGACGGAGGGATTTGAACCCTCGGTCCCCTTGCGAGGACTCCACCTTAGCAGGGTGGTGCACTAGGCCTGACTATGCGACGTCTCCAGGCATCCGGCCCGAAGAACGGATGCGCTTAGTAAGCATAACGGGTCGAAGTGACCGGGGCGAACCGGCGACCGCACCTGGGTGGCCGCGAGCCATCCGCGCCCACCCTCGATCATTTGGCCGTTGATGCACGCACGACGAGTTCGGGTTGGAACAGGATCTGCTCAGTCTCTCCCGAAGGGTTCTCGAGAGCGCTCTGGAGCAGCTCGATCGCCGTCCGCCCGAGAAGAGCGCTCGGCTAGCGGACGGAGGTCAACGGAACCAGGTCGGCGTTCGGCAACTCCGGCACGCGTTTCAAGGTGTTCGGCACGCCGGGCACCCCGCGCGATCCTTTCGAGAAGATCGCGGATGCCGCGCAGGTCAACAAGCACACGGCGCTCGCGCCGACGGTCGCCCTGCACATCCCGTGGGACATGTGCGATTCGGTGCGCTGCGCACGCACGCCGACGACCTCAGCGTCACGCTCGGCACGATCACCTCGAACACCTTCCAGGACGACGACTACAAGTTCGGCGCGCTCACTCATGAGGATGCCGCGATCCGGCGTAAGGCGATCGACCATCACCTCGCATGCATCGACGTGATGGATGCCACGGGCAGACGCGACTTGAAGATCTGCGCCTGGGCAGGCTCGGCTCGTTCGACTTCAACTCGCGCTCAACAACCCCGACCTGGCGTTCATGCTCGATCAGTGCCACAACGTCGAGGACAAGATTCCCGGAGATGACCGACGTCCGCCCGGCTCTGGCCGAATGGCTGGAGAGCCGTGGGCTGGATGCTGATCCGATAGCGGCGTACGCGGCATCCGGCTACCAGCAGAAGATCGCAGCGGCCGCGTCGGCGGCACCCAGGCCAGCTGGGGCGCCTGAGCGGATCGATCACCGACCCCGTCCACCAGTTCCCGAGCGTTTTCGTCGGCACGGCCTGGTGCGGAACGCGCGGCGCTGACGCGATCGATAGGGTCTGAGCATGGCTGTCAGCGGGAGTATCGACGCAGAGCGACGCCGCAAAGACCTCGTTGAACTGCTCGAGGACGGCGGTGAGATATCGATCGAGGACGCTCGCGTGCGCTTCGACGTGTCAGCGATGACGATCCGGCGCGACCTCGAGATTCTCGAACTTGACGGTCTCGTGCGGCGCGTTCGTGGTGGGGCGATCGCGCCCCTCCCAGGTCGCAGTTACGACGATCGACTCGCCACCCGCACGGCGGCGAAGCGCACCGTCGCGAGGAAGGCGCTCACGCTCGTCCCGCGTCGAGGCGCGATCGCATTCGATGCTTCGACAACCGTGCACGAGCTCGCCGATTCGTTGAGTGAGCGGGACGATCTCACAGTCACGACGAACTCGCTGCAGACGTTCCAGTCGCTCGGCCTGCTGATCACGGGCGTCTTCTTCACCGCCGCCTCGTCCAAGCTCGGCGTCCGCTCGATCGGCACCGCGCTCAGCCTCGACCTCATCTCGACGCTGATCACCGAACTGCCTCCTGACGATGCGCGACTTGATCCGTACCGCGATCTCGTCGAACTGATCTGATCCCCTGCCCTGAGAGAACCCTCGATCGAAAGTGACGCACGCCATGCGACCGATTCCCACGCTCGTAGCAATCCCCGCCGTCCTTCTGCTGGCTGTCGGGCTCGCGGGTTGCGGTGCCCCCGACACCACGGCTGACCCCAGCCCGACCACCTCGGAGACCGCATCCGCGGAACCTGCCACGGAGATCGTCGAGATCACCCCGTGGGGCGAGGACGGTGCCCTCTCCTCCGAGTGGACCATCGATTCCGAGGCACAACCGGGAGGCACGGTCGACTCCGAGTTCTGCAGGGCCTCCGAGCACGGCACCGGAGACAACACGCTCTCCTGCGGAACGACGGCTGACTCGACCTCCGCGTGCTGGATCACCGAATCACCCATGCAGATGGCCTGTCTCAACGAGGGGGTTCCGGACGCACGAACGTTGGAGCTCATCTCGCTCTCCGGGGCTGCGCCTGCCACGACATCCGCCGTCGAAGAGCCCCTTCCGCTCTGGCTCGAACTGGACGACGGCTCTGTGTTCGTGTCTGTGAACGGCGGCGCATTCAGCCCGCCGACCGGCTACCTCGTCGCGTACGTCGCCGTTTCCGGCGCAGACGCCTTCGAGGAGATCGTCGTACCCGACGATGAATCAGCGCCGACGATCGACACGTCCACCGACCTCTGGGGCGTGACCGTCGGCGTAGACGGCGAGGACGGCGTCGAACAGCGGAGCGTCGTGCGCGCCTGGTACCTGGGCGGACGGGTGATTCCCGAGGACTCCGCCGATGAGGGCATCGGTGTGCTCAACGGCCACTGGTGCGAAGCCCCGCAGAGCCGGAACGGCCACGGATGCCTGACGATCGCTCTGCCCACGTACACGATCGACGACACCGGCCAGACCTGGGACTTCACGAGCGTCGCGGAAACGGGGAACACCATTGCCATCAGCACGGTCGACGCGCCGTTCGGCGACTTCTACCCGGCAGGAGTCCCGATTCCGGCGGAGGCCCTGATGGGCATAGCCGACCTGCCCGAGCAGGATCGCATCTGGAGCACTCAGAGCGGCATGATGCTCGTGCGCGACTGAGCGAGCGCGCTCGTAGCACGGGCGGACTCGTTGCCACTGATGTTCGGGGCAACACCTCGGCGAAGGGCACCGAGACCGATCCCGTCACCGGCGAACCGGTCGAGCTGCTGTGGGTCAAGGGATCCGGCGGTGACCTCGGCACGCTCAAGGAGCAGGGCATCGCGGTGTTGCGACTCGACCGCATACGGGCGCTCGTCGCCCGCACGCACGCGCCGCTCCGCTACTCTCCGCGCACCGGCCGACCGACGGGCGGCGGGTAGCCGGTCCTGCGCACTACCGGACGTTGCCGTTCGAGCAGGTCTGCTGCGCGGCCGAGTTGCCCTTGATGTTGTCAGGCAGCTGCGCGACGTTCTCCGCGGGAGTGGCCGGCGTCTCGGTCGCCGTCTCCTCGGGAGCGGGCGCCTCGGGCTCCTGCACGACGACGCCGTCGTTCTCGGTGTTCTCGTGCGTGACCTGCAGCTGCTGGTTCGCGTTGATCGCATCCCACATCTGCTGGGCCGCGTAGGTGTCTCCGACGACCTTGTTGGGGTCATCGGGGTCCGCGTACGTCGGATACTGCAGGAACACGATGTCTTCGAACGGCACGTCCTTCACCGCGAGGGCAACCTGCACGATCGTCATCGGATTCGTCAGCGACGTGCTCGCCTCGAGGTTGCTCAGCGCGGTGTTCGCGAGCTTGAGCATGACGGGGACGTTGCCGAGCACCTCGCCGCTGATGAGCTTGCGAGCGAGACTCGACATGTACTGCTGCTGGTTGCCGATGCGTCCGAGGTCGCTGCCATCGCCGACGCCGTGCCGGGTACGGAGGAACTGCAGCGCTTCGATGCCCTGCACGGTGTGCGTGCCCGCCGTCATGTCGAGGCCGGTGTCGCGGTCCTGGATCGGGGTGGCCAGGCACACGTCGACTCCGCCGATGGCGTTGGTGATCTCGATCACTCCGCCGAAGGACACGGATGCCGCGAACTCGATGTCCTGACCGGTCAGCTGCGTGATGGTCTTGGCAACGCAGTTCAGGCCGCCGGTCTCGTAGGTGACGTTGAGCGGCTGCTTGTACATGGCCGACGACGTGCCGCCGTCCGGCGTCGTGCACTCGGGGATCTCGAGCATGAGGTCGCGCGGGAAGCTCACCGCGGTGATGCGACGCGGCTCCTCCGACACGTGCAGCAGGATGTTCACGTCGTTGCGGTTGCCCTCGGCATCCGGATCGGTGCAGCGGTCGCCGAAGTAGTGCGCGTATGCGTCTTCGCAGGTGTCAGTACCCGTCAGGAGCAGATCGAAACCGCCCTCGAACTCGCTGATGTTCGGGGGAATGGGCTTCTGGCCCTCGAGCTCGACGGCATCGGCCGTGGCCGTGGTGTACAGGTCGCTGACGACGAATGCGCTGACGCTGACTCCGCTGACCAGGACGACGGCGAGCACGATCCCCACGATCTTGAACAGCTGACCGATCGGGCTCGGGGTCTGCTGCTGACCATGACGTGCCACGGTCTTGCGGCGACGGATCTTCGCGCTCACTCGGTGCCTTTCATCGGGGAGCCCTTCAGCACTTCTGCGGAGGGCGTGGGATTCGAACCCACGAGACATTTCTGCCCACTGGTTTTCAAGACCAGCTCCATCGGCCGCTCGGACAGCCCTCCATCGACGGATGAATCCGACGATCAGTGGTCGAGTCTAGCCGGTTTTCATTCTGCCGCCCCGACCTGGGCGCCCCCTGGAAGAGCCATCAGCGCGTCGAGCGCATGCGCGAGCCCGCCGTCAATGACGTCAGCGGTCACCGAGGCCGCCGCATCCTTCACCTCATCGGGTGCCTGGCCCATGGCGACCGCCCGGCCGCCCAGCCCGCGCGACCATTCGAACATGCCGATGTCGTTCCGACCGTCGCCCACGACCATGACCCGGCCGCCCTCTATGCCCAGCGCGGCATGCACCTGCGCCAGCGCGCTGCCCTTGTCGACGCCCTGCGGGGCGATATCGAGCCATGCGGTCCAGCCGATCGCGTAGGACACCTCGTTGAGCCCGGTCTCGGAGACGATGCGGTGGAAGTCCTCCTCGTCGTGCCCCGGTGAGACGACCACGACGCGCGAGACGGGCTGCGCGCTGAGCTCGGCGATGTCGACCTGGCGTCCGCCCTCGAGCGTCCAGTCGCCGACCACGCCGGTGTAGAGCCGCGTGCCGTCGCCGAGCTCGACCATGTAGTGCGCTTCCGGCAGCCGCTCGGTGAGCAGCGAGAGGACCTCGCTCGGATCGAACGTCTCGACGCTCCAGCGCTCCCACGCGTCTCCGACGCGTCGCATCGTCACCGCGCCGTTCGAGCACACCACGTATTCTGCGGTGAGCTCCAGCTCGTCGACCCAGTGCTCCGTCGCCGACCAGCTCCGCCCTGTCGCGATCGTCACGACGTGACCGGCATCCCGCACGCGGGCGACCGCCTCGGGGACCCCCGGGCTCATCGTCTCGTCCTGCAGGAGGATCGTGCCGTCGACATCGAGGCCGACGAGCCAGGGTGCGGTCACTGGGATCCGCTCGCTTCGACCGCTGAGCCTGTCGACGCGTCAGCGAGCGGATGCTTCGGCGAGAGCACCTCGAGCCCGCCGAGGTAGGGCCTGAGCACCTCCGGCACCCGCACGGAGCCGTCCTCCTGCTGATGCGTCTCGAGCAGCGCGACGATCCAGCGGGTCGTGGCGAGGGTCCCGTTCAGCGTGGCGACGTGCTCGGTCTTGCCGCCGGCGCCGCCTTCGACCTGCGGCCGGTGGCGCACATCGAGCCTGCGCGCCTGGAACGTCGTGCAGTTCGACGTCGAGGTGAGCTCCCGGAAATCGCCCTGCGTCGGCACCCATGCCTCGATGTCGTACTTGCGCGCGGCGCTCGAACCGAGGTCGCCTGCGGCGACGTCGATCACCCGGTACGACAGCCCGAGCGCGGTGAGCATCTCCTCCTGCAGCGCAACCAGTCGCAGGTGCTCGGCCTCGGCATCCTCAGGAGTCGTGTAGACGAACATCTCGAGCTTGTTGAACTGGTGCACCCGGATGATTCCGCGGGTGTCCCTGCCGTACGACCCTGCCTCACGGCGGTAGCACGTCGACCATCCGGCGTAGCGGAGGGCACCGTCCGAGAGGTCGACGATCTCGTCCTTGTGGTAGCCGGCCAGCGCCACCTCGCTCGTGCCGACCAGGTACAGGTCGTCGTCCTTGTCGAGGTGGTAGACCTCATCGGCGTGCTCGCCGAGGAACCCGGTGCCCTGCATGATCTCGGGGCGGACCAGCGTCGGCACGATCATCGGGGTGAAGCCGTTCTGCAGCGCTTTGTCGAGCGCAAGATTCATCAGCGCGATCTCGAGTCGGGCGCCGATCCCCTTGAGGAAGTAGAAGCGCGCACCGGACACCTTCGCACCGCGCTCCATATCGATCGCATCGAGCAGCTCGCCGATCTCGAGATGGTCGCGGGGCTCGAAATCGAAGACGGGAGTGTCACCGACCCGCCGGAGCTCGACGAAGTTCGCCTCGCCTCCTGCGGGCACGCCATCGATCACGATGTTCTCGATGCGTGCAAGAGCGGATGCCGCGGCATCCGACGCCTCGTGCGATGCCTGCTGGGCCTGCTTGACCCTGTCCGCCAGCTCTCTGACCTGCGCGACGAGTGCCGCCTTCTCGTCCTTCGGAGCCTGCGCGACCTTCTTGCCGAAGGCGTTCTGCTCCGCACGGAGATCCTCGAACGCGGTCAGGGCCGTGCGTCGCGATCGATCGGCCTCGATCGCCGCATCGACGGTGGTGGAGTCATGGCCGCGGGCGATCTGCGAGCGGCGCACGATCTCGGGCTGGTCGCGGAGAAGAGCGAGGTCGATCATCCCCCAAGTCTAGGCCGTGCACCCCGCGCGAGCCGTAGAGTGAACGCCATGACGAAGACCACGCCGCTGCAGCGCCAAGCGGCTCTCGTCTACAACCCCATCAAGGTCGACGAGAAGCGCCTGCGGGCGGTTCTGCGCGACCGTTCGAACGAGGCGGGCTGGGCCGCCCCGCTGTTCTTCCCGACGACGGTCGAGGATGCAGGACAGCGGGCGGCTCGAGCGGCGATGGCGGATGGCGCCGATGTGGTCCTCGTCGCCGGCGGCGACGGCACTGTGCGCGCGGTCGCCGAGGCGATGGCCGGCACCGATGTGCCGCTCGCCATCGTTCCCAGCGGCACGGGGAACCTTCTGGCGCGCAACCTCGGCCTGCCCCTCTTGGATCCCGACCGGATGATCCGCGCCGCACTCGGTGATTTCCGGCATCCGATCGATGTCGGCTGGGCCGCCCTCACCCGAGAGGACGGCGAGAGCGACGAGCATGCGTTCGTCGTGCTCGCCGGCATGGGGCTGGATGCCGCGATGATCGCGAACACCCGGCCCGATCTGAAGAAGTCCGTCGGCTGGGTCGCCTATGTCGACGGCGCCGCGAGGTCGCTGCCGAGCGCGAAGCCGTTCCGCGTCGTCTATCAGATCGACCAGTCGCGCCTGCACTCGACGAAGGTGCACAGCGTGCTGTTCGCCAACTGCGGCACCCTCCCGGCGGGCATCGCCCTGATCCCGTCCGCATCGATCGCCGACGGCGCGATGGACGTCGCGATGATCCAGCCGGTCGGCCCCCTCGGATGGCTGGGAGTCTGGCGCAAGATCTGGTGGGACAACTCGGTGCTGCGTCGTTCCCGCGCAGGCCGTCTCGTGCTCCAGCGCCGCGGCCGGAACGCATCGGTGCGGTACCTGCGGGGCCAGACCGCGGAAGTCGCCCCGATCGCCCCGACCGCCATCGAGCTCGATGGCGACGAGTTCGGGCTGGCGGTGCGCATCCGGTGCCGCGTCGCCCCCGGCGCACTCCTGCTCGCGCTCCCCGAAGGTCACCCCGTCGACGGGATCTGACAGGCCGAACGGCGCGGGCCCCGCATCGAAAGGGCGCTTCGGCACGGTTATCGGGATGCGAACCGTGCCGAAATGCCCTCTCGCGGTCAGCTACGACCTCAGCCGCGGAGGACGCTGACGGTGCCGTCGAGGTTGTCGCCGACGAGCGTGAGCGTGAAGTCCGCGTCGACGCTCGGGAAGTCGCCGCCGAGGATCGTGGCGCGAGGCACCATGTCCATCGTGCAGGCGCGGTCCTCGGTCGTGAAGGTGACCGTCGCACCGGCATCTTCGATCTCGAGGTCCTCCACGATGGGCGGGCAGGTCGATGAACCCCAGGTGAGCAGCACGATGCCCTCGTCATCGAACCATCCAGCGCTGGGCGCGTACTCCGTGGATCCGCCCGGCGTGCCGGTGAGCAGCTCGTTGCCGACGAGGTCGACGTCATCGGTGATGTCGCCGAGGGTCACATCGAGCTCGACGTCCTTCTTCGGATCGACGCCCTCGGGCAGCGCCGCGACACTCGCACGCGGTGCGAGATCTGCGGTGCACGCCTTCTCCTTGCCGTCTTCGCCCGGTGCATCCACGAGCGACACGGTGACCTTCTGGCCGACGGCGGTCACCTCTTCGACCATCGGAACGCAGGTCGACGACCCCCATGTCACGACCGCGAACATGCGTCCGTCATCGAGCCACGCCGCTTCGACGTCGCCGTGATCGTCGGATGCGTCCGAGCTGTCGGCACCCGGGTCGGCGCTGCTCGTGGGCGGCTGCTCTCCGGACGAAGCCGTGCACCCGGCGAGCAGCAGGGCCGCGGCGAGCGCGGCAGAAGCGGTCAGAGCCAGACGCGACGCAGTGATCATGGCTTCAGGTTAGCGTGCCGCGGCCGGCCTCTTACTGCAGCGCGGACGTGAGCCGGGCGAGGTTGTCGAGCACCGTGGAGCGCAGCGGCTGCTGCATCCATTCGTCGAGGGTGAGCTCGCGACTGAGCTCACGGTACTGGTCTTCCACCGCGCGCAGTTCGTCGACGAACTCCGCACCGCGCACGAGCATCGAGACCTCGAGGTTGAGACCGAACGAGCGCATGTCCATGTTGCTCGAGCCGATCACCGCGATCTCGTCATCGATCGTGAGGCTCTTGGTGTGGAGGATGTAGGGCTTGCGGTACATCCAGATGCGCACCCCGGCGCGCAGCAGCGCCTCGTAGTAGCTGCGCTGGGCATGGTAGACGACGGCCTGATCGCCCTCTTCGGAGACGAAGAGCTCGACCTGCAGGCCGCGGTCGCACGCCGCGCTCACCGCGAGGAGCATCGCCTCGTCCGGCACGAAGTAGGGGCTCACGATCATGATCTTCTTCTGCGCGCCGTAGAGCAGCGCGAGGAAGAGCCGCAGGTTGTTCTCGACTTCGAACCCGGGGCCGGACGGCACGATCTGGCAGTCGAGATCGCCGGAACCGGATGCGGGATGCGTGATGTCGATCTCGCTGAGGATCTCGTCGGTCTCGCTGTACCAGTCCGAGAGGAACATGGCGTTCAGGCTCAGCACGATCGGGCCGTCGACGCGCACCATCAGGTCGACCCAGTGCAGGCCACGCTTGATGTTCTTGGGCAGGTTGTACGACGAATCGGTGACGTTCTGCGACCCGAGGTAGCCGAGCGTCCCGTCGACGACGAGCAGCTTGCGGTGATTGCGCAGGTCCGGCCGCTGCATGCGCCCCTTGAGCGGCTGCATCGGCAGAAGGAGATGCCAGTCGGCCCCCATCGCGTCGAGGCGCTTGATGGTCTCCCGGTAGCGGGGCTTCCAGCGATTGGCCCAGTGATCGAGAAGGACGCGCACCTCGACACCGCGCGCTGCGACCTCTTCCATCGCACGGAAGAAGTTGTCGGTCGATGCATCCGACTGCAGGATGTAGAACTCGATGTGCACGTACTTCTGGGCGCCGCGGATCGACTCCGCCATCGCATCGAGCGACTCCTGATAGTCACTGATCAGATGCGCACCGTTGTCGCCCGAGATCGGCAGTGCGCCGAGTCGTTCGTTCATGTGGACCACGGAGCGGAACCACTCGGGCGCGTGGGGACGCAGGGTGCCGAAACGCAGGTGATCGCTGGTCTCTGCGATGTACTCGTTGATCTGATCCTGCTTGCGCCGGCGTGCGCGCGGCAGGCGCGGGTTGCCGATGACGAGGAAGAGCAGCACCCCGAGATACGGGATGAAGAAGACGGCGAGCAACCAGGCCATCGCCGACGTCGGACGCCTGTTGCGCGGGATCACGATGATCGCCGTCACACGGATGGCGAGGTCGACCAGGATGGCGAACGTGAGCACCCACGCGGGCCACTGCACCTGCGTCAGATCGAAGCTCATGCGTGTCACCCCTGGCGGCCTGCGTCAACGGCGTCGGGCCCGACGCACCCCATCAGCGTACTGGGTGCCGGCGACGCCGCCCGTCAGGTGCGGGGAGGCAGGCCGCGCGCCGCGCGCTCTTCGGCCTCGATCTGCGCGTGGACCTTGCGCTCGGTGCGGTCGAATCGCAGGATGCCCCGCAGCACGAAGAAGAAGACGACGGCCACTCCCAGGGTCGGCAGGAGCGACCATGCCGCCATAGCCCAGAAGCTGTCCATGCCTCTATCGTACGCGTTCCGGGCGCGAGCGAGCCCACTCGCTCTGCACATTCGGGAATCATCGATCAGGCTGTGGATCCCCGTTCTCAGGTGCAGCATTCGGCCACACTCTCGGCATGACCACAGTTCTGAAAGCATCCGGTTCCGCCGATTTCCTCGGCCTCATCCCCGCCCTGGCCGGCTTCACCCCGCGGCAGAGCCTCATGCTCGTGCCGTTCCAGCGGTCCCGTGCGCACGGAGCGATGCGCGTCGACCTGCCAGGGGACGGCGCCGGACTCACCGAGTACGCCGACACGGCGATCGGTCTGATCTCACGGGTGGAGGGCCTGGATGCGGTCGCCGTCGTCGTCTACATCGACGCGGTTCCCGTGCGCACCCCCGACGGCATGATCCTGCCGGAGACCGTCGTCGTCGAAGATCTGCTCACCGTCGCCGCCGACTCCGGACTGCGTATCGTCGACGCGCTCTGCGTCATGCCCTGCGGCTGGTCGAGCTATCTCGATCCCGACCCGCAGATGTACCCGCTCGATGAGATCCCTGCGCCACCGGATCTCGGCGGCTCCGACGATTTCACGAGTGATCACCGCGCCGGAACCGACCTCCCCCACGTCGATCTCGCCGAGAAGGAGCGCGTGGGTCGAGCACTCGATGAGCTCGACGGGCTGCTCTCGCACGATGGCACGACCGCCGAGCACGAGAATCCGCAGGCGCTCGCCGCCATGCTGATGCTCGATGACCTTCCGCTGTTCTTCGAAGTCTCGCTCGACTCTCCTGCCCTCGCCACTCCCTTCGAGACGGCCGCCCTGCTGTGGTGCCTGCGTCAACCGTCGTTGCGCGACGCCGCGCTGCTGCAGTGGGCGACAGATCTGCCGACGGGCATCCGCGCATTCGACGCGCAGTGCGCGTTCTCGGCATCCGGCCAGCACGTGCCGGACGATCTCGGCAGGATGTTCATCGGGCAGGGCGATGCTCCCGACCCCGAGCGCCTGCGCGCCGCTCTCACTCTCGTGCGCGATGTCGCCGCACGCGCACCGCGCGCGGCCCGGCCTGCACCGCTGACTGTCGCGGCGTGGATCTCGTGGGCGCTCGGCCGCGCGACGCACGCCCAGCGATACCTCCGCGCGGCCGCGGAGATCGATCCCGCGTACTCCCTCGCACGACTGCTGAACTCGCTGATGGATGCCGCAGTGCTCCCGGAATGGACGTTCCGGCGCGGCGCGGCGCCGACGCCGACGCCGACGCCGACGCCGACGCCGACGCCGGGTGAGGCTACTTGACCAGCGGGAAGAGGATGGTCTCGCGGATGCCGAGTCCGGTGATCGCCATGATCAGACGGTCGATGCCCATGCCCATACCACCCGTGGGCGGCATGCCGTGCTCAAGAGCCCGCAGGAACTCCTCGTCGACGCGCATCGCCTCGACGTCGCCCCGGGCTGCGAGCTTGGCCTGTTCGACGAAGCGCTCGCGCTGGATGACGGGGTCGACGAGCTCGGAGTAGCCGGTCGCCAGCTCGAAACCGCGCACGTACAGATCCCACTTCTCCACAACCCCGGCCTTCGAGCGGTGCTCGCGCACGAGCGGGGAGGTGTCGACCGGGAAGTCCATGACGAATGTCGGCCGGGTGAGGTCGACCTTGACGAAGTGCTCCCAGAGCTCTTCGATGAGCTTGCCGTGCGTCGCGTGCGGTGGCACATCGACACCGTGCTGCTCGGCGAACGCGGTGAGGTCCTCGACGGAGTCGTCGACGGTGAACTCGCGGCCGGCTGCCGCCGAGAGCGACTCGTACATCGAGACGCGATCCCATTCACCGCCGAGGTCGTACTCGGTGCCGTCGGCCCACGTGACGGTGGTCGAACCGCTCACGGCGATCGCTGCCTGCTGCACGAGCTCCTGCGTCAGCTCGGCCATCTGGTTGTAGTCGCCGTAGGCCTGGTAGGCCTCGAGCATCGCGAACTCCGGGCTGTGGGTGGAATCCGCGCCCTCGTTGCGGAAGTTGCGGTTGATCTCGAACACCCGCTCGATGCCGCCGACGACGGCGCGCTTCAGATAGAGCTCCGGCGCGATGCGCAGGTACAGCTCGGTGTCGAAGGCGTTCGAGTGGGTGATGAACGGACGAGCGGATGCTCCCCCGTGCTGCACCTGCAGCATGGGGGTCTCGACCTCGAGGTACTCGTGCGAGACGAAGGTCGAACGCAGGCTCGCGTTGACGGCAGCGCGGGCGCGCACCGTGGTGCGGGCCTGCTCGCGGACGATGAGGTCGAGGTAGCGGCTGCGCACGCGGCTCTCCTCGTTGAGCTCGCTGTAGGCGTTCGGCAGCGGCAGGATCGCCTTCGACGCGATGGCCCAGTCATCAGCCATGATCGACAGCTCGCCACGGCGGCTGGAGATCACTTGTCCGTGCACGAACACGTGGTCGCCGAGGTCGACGAACTCCTTCCACCGCGCGAGCGATTCCTCGCCCACCTCGGCGAGCGAGATCATGGCCTGGATGCGCGAGCCGTCTCCGGACTGCAACGACGCGAAGCAGAGCTTGCCGGTGTTGCGGCTGAAGACGATGCGCCCTGCGACTCCGACGACGACGCCGGTCTCTTCACCCGCTTCGAGCTCGGCGTACTCCGCGCGCAGCGCCGGGATCGTGTGCGTGACGGGTACACCGACCGGGAACGCTCCGCCCGCCGCATCCGTCCGCTCCTCGATGAGGCGCTCGCGCTTGGCAAGGCGCACAGCCTTCTGCTCGTGGACGTCTTCTGCGTCGGCGGATGTGGATGCGGGCGCGTCGGGCGCGGTGGTCATAGGTGCTCCTCGGAAGTCGCCTCCGAGTTTACCGGGCACCGGCCGCGACTACCCTCGAAGCATGCGCGTCCGCTTCCTCGCACTCGTCGTCCTCGCAGCCGGAGTCCTGCTGGCCGGCCCGGCCGCCGCCGCATCCGCCGCATCCGCCGCCGATCGGCCCACCGATGTGAACGACTTCGACTTCTCGTCGTGGGATGCGAGGTTCGAGGTCGGCATCGACGACGAAGGCCGCTCGACCCTGCACGCCGAAGAGACCAGAGTGGCGGAGTTCCCGGAGTTCGATCAGAACCGCGGCATCGTCGCGGGCTACCCGGAGCGCTACCAGGGCGCCGACCTCGGCACGACGATCATCTCGGTGCGCGACGAGAACGGCGACAGCGTGCCCTTCGAGACCGAGGAGGAGGACGACATGCTCCTCGTCCTCACCGGCACCGACGACTACGTGCACGGGTCGACGACCTACGTGATCGAATACGAGATGCGCGATGTGGTGCTCGCCGCCGAGAAGACCGGAGTCGACGAGTTCTACTGGAACCTGCTGCCTCTGAACAGCACGCAGAACATCGACTCGTTCCGTGCCGAGGTCGTCTTCGACGATGACCTCGCATCCCACCTCACCGGCGCCGCATCCTGCTACCAGGGCCGACAGGGCGCCACCGACGCGTGCGAGCTCTCCGCCGACGCGGGAGTCTTCGACGTCGAGGGGCAGTCGCTCACCGCGGGCGAGGGCGTCACCGTGGCCATCGCCCTCGAGCCGGGAACGGTCACGCAGCCGTCCGCGCGTCAGCCGAACGCCGCGACCGACGTGCTGCCGTACGCCCTCGGCGGCGGCACCGCTCTCCTGTCGCTCGGCGGCTGGTGGGCGACGTCCGCGATGATCCGCTCGCGTCGGCGCGGCACCGGGATCGTCGTCGCGCAGTACGACGTGCCCGACGACATGCCGCCGCTCCTGGCGAGCACCATCATCCCGAAGGCCAAGAACCCGCTGTCCGCCGAGATCATCCATCTCGCGGTGCGCGGGATGCTCCGGCTGGAGGAGATCCCCGAGGCGGGCAAGAAGAACCGGCCGCCCCATCTGCGTCGCCTCGACGCCCCCGTCCCCGACCCGCTCGATGCCCAGACCCTCGAGGCGCTGTTCGCGGACAAGGGATCCGACGCCGTGATCACGATGCCGAAGAACAGTCAGTCGTTCGCCGGCCGCATCCAGAAGCTCCTGAAGTCCGCGAGCAAGGAGGCCAGGCAGCGCGGTCACACGACCGAGGAGCGCAGCCGCCCGGCCCGCATCATCCAGACGTTCGCCCTCATCGCGTTCGCGGGCATGGTCGGGCTGCTCATCTGGGCCATGGCCACCGGACGTGACGCCGCCGGTCCTGTCTTCTTCGTGACGCTGATGTGCGGCGTGCTGCTGCTCATCTCGAGCATCGCCGTGTTCTCGAAGCACACCGTGCTCACCCGCAAGGGTGCGCTGCAGCTCGAATACCTCGAGGGTGTGCGGGAGTTCATCCGCGTCGCGGAAGCGGATCGGCTGCGGATGCTGCAGTCGTACACGGGCGCCGAGCGGCGCAGCGACGGCACCGTCGACACGATCCACGTCTATGAGCGTCTGCTCCCGTACGCGATCCTGTTCGACCAGGAGCGCGAGTGGGGTTCGGTGCTCGAGCACGCCTACGGGCAGGCGGAGCAGAATCCGGGCTGGATCAACGGCACCGGCTACGGCATCGGCACCCGCGTGGCTCTGCTGTCCTCTGCCGCGCGCACCTCGTCGACGTACACGGCACCCGGCTCGTCGAGCGCCGGAGGATCATCGGGCGGCGGATTCTCCGGCGGCGGCGGAGGCGGCGGGTTCTCCGGCGGCCGGTGAGCGCGCTCGCGTCAGATGACGGGAGGGTCGGTCGCGTCGCGCAGCGCCGTCTCGACGGTCGACTGCAGGAGCGCTGAGAGGTAGCCACCAGGGTTCTCGATGCCGATTCCACGCAGCAGCGACGTCGACTGGCCGATGATCGCCCGTGAGAACTCGGATGCGGTGGCGATCGCCTCCGCATAGGCGCCGCGGTCGTCCTCGTCGATGACGACTGGCTCGCACCCGAGCTCGACGGCGAGCGCCTGGGCGATCGGGAGCACGGGGGCAGGAGCGGTGACGGCGGCGAAACCGGCCTGGAGCTGACGCAGATCGATCGACGTGCCGGTGAACGAGATCGCAGGATGCACCGCGAGCGGAATCGCACCCGATCGCTGCGCGGGTTCGAGCACACCGATGCCGTAGGCCGGATCGGTGTGCAGCATGAGCTGACCCGGCTGCCAGGCGCCGACCTCGGCGAGCCCGCTGACGAGTCCCGGCAGCTCGTCGTGCGGCACAGCCAGGATCACGAGTTCACTGCGACGGAGCACCTCTTCTGCGGCGAGCACGGGGACTCCGGGAAGCACTCCGGCCGCGCGATCGTCATCCGAACCGCTCGTGATGCCGGTGATCGCGTGCCCGGCACCACCGAGGGCGGCACCGATCACCGGGCCGACTCGACCGGCGCCGACGATGCCGACGCCGAGGCGCCCGTCACGACTCATGCGGCTCCTCCGGGCGGGGTGCGGGCGCGATGCTCGCATTCACCGCCGTCGCATCGACCACGTAGCCGGCCGCCCATCGGTGACCCTGATCGCGCTGCACGGCCGATGCCGCCAGGACGGCGATCTCCTGCAGCGACTCGTTCGTCTGCGCACTGTCGATGCCGACGACTTCGCCGAGCACAGGGCCGGTGACGCTGTGCGCCTTGAGCGCTCCGACCCGCTGCCAGCGGTCGATCGGCCCCTGCTCGGCCGAGATGCCCTGCAACCGCACGAGCGGGAACACGGCGAGCTTGCGCCACACCACGCCGCGGCGCAGCAGCAGTGCGAAGTCGGTGACGGTGAACCCATGCCGCTTCCACGAGAACGGACGCCGCCACCATGCGCGTCGCGCCATCGACCGGTACGGGTCGTCCCCCTGCGTCTGCGGCCCCTGGATGCCGTGCTCCCACACCAGCGGCAGGTCTGCGGCCGGCAGGTCGGGAAGGATCAGGCCGAGCACCCGCTGCACGTCGGCTGCGACGCCGACCGGCAGCACGATGTTGAACTGCTGCGCCGTGCTCGACTGCTGCTGCGAGAGGCTCTTTCCGCTCATGCGATTGATCTTGATCGTCCACCAGCCGAACGGGCGCCACAGCAGCGACTGCGAGACCTCGGCCGCGAAGATGCGCCCCGGCGGGATCGTCTCGGTGATCGTCGTGAAGAGCCCGTAGGTGATGCGCACGCCGTCCGGTGTCGGCGCGATCGAATAGCGCAGCGACTTGGAGATCTGCGCCCAGGTGATCGCGACCGTCGCGATCACCAGCGGGATGCCGACGCCGAAGGAGATTCCGAGGATCGCGAAGGTCGCTTCCGGGCCCGAGGCGTCCGAGAGGATCGCGGGAACGGTGATCGCCATCATGATCCCGAAGAGGACGATGAAGAACAGGAGCCACAGGGCACCGGAGAGCAGCTGCGCTCCGACGAGTCGGCCGGTCGGGATCTTGACGACGCTCTCCGGTGCGACGTCGGCGAGGTCGACGCCGCCGATGATGCCGGTCACACCGGCGTTCACGGAGCCGACCAGCTGCGAGCGCAGTGTGCCCGGCTGGTCGGGCGAGCCGGCCTGACGCGATTCGCGCGCGGCGCGGGCACCGGATGCCAGGCGGAGGATCTCGGTACGGACCAGCTCCGCCTTCGGCGTCGAGAGGTACTCCAGCGGAACGTTCGCATCGGTACCCGCTCCGACGACCTCGAGCTTGGCCATTCCGATGAGACGCGCGGGGAAGGGCCTGGTGAGGTTGACGCCCTGCACCCGGTCGAGCGGGGCACGGCGCTGCGATCGGAAGATGATGCCCTTCCGCACCTCGACGTACTCGTCGGAGATGCGGAACTCCTGGAACCGCCAGACCAGCCAGAACGCCACGATGAGGATCGCGAGCACGCCGAGCACGATGAGCAGGACGATCAGGATGAGGTTGTTCTCGAGCACCCAGTCGACGGGGTCGCTCCCGCCGTACTCGCTGACGTGCGCCTCTTCGGGGGTGAACAGGCTCACCGCCCAGAAGATGATCCGGTCGCGGAAGTTGCTCAGGACAATGCCCGCGACGATGATGAGCACCAGCCCGCCCTTGAACAGCGGGGTCAGCGGGTGCAGACGATGCCACTCGCCGTCCGCGAGGGACTCGCTTTCAGGCGCAGGGGGTGCGGGCTCGGGGGGTGCGGGCTCGGGTCGTTCGGGCGTGCTCACAGGCCAGTCCTACGGGTCTCGGCGACCTCGATGAGCGTGTCGCGGAGCGACTCGGCCGCCGCCTGCGTGAGCCCGGGGATCTGCACCCCGGTCGCCGTGGCCGCCGTCACCATCTTCAACTGCGCCACACCGAACGCACGATCGAGCGGGCCGTGCGTGATGTCGACGAGCTGCATGCGCCCGTAGGGCACGGCGATGATGCGCTGCCAGAGGATGCCCTTGCGGAACACGATGTCATCGTCGCGCAAGCGGTATCCGATCGCCTTCGCCTGACGCGGAAGGATCACCAGCGTCGAGACGGTCATGATCACGACGATGCCGCCGGGGATCCATGCCCAGTTCTGCTGCAGACCGAAGACGAGAACGAGCACTGCGATGATCACGACGAGCAGGACGATGCCGTTCTGCACGAACTGCGAGGTGACGTAACGCGGCGAGATCTGATGCCACTGCCCGTCGAGGGCGAGACGCCCTGCGCCACGCGGCTCCCGGAGCGCCTCGTACGTGCCATCGTCCAGCACCGGCGCGGCATGCGGCTGCGGCAGGTCAGCTCCTGTCGGCTCCGGCGGCGGTGTCATCTGGCTGTCGGTCATCAGGATCCTTCGGAAGAGTGCAGAACTGTTCGGCGACGAGTGCGGCGGCCACGAGGACGAGCGCACTCACCACCAGCGCCGCCATCGCCACGATCGACCCTACCTGGGGAGCCACCGGACGCGACAGGAGGAATACTCCGAGCCCCGCACCGAAGCCTGCCATCAGCGCGCCGAGCAGACTCGACGCCCGCGCCAGTGTTGCCGCGCGCGTCGCGCGGAACGGATCGATGCGCGTGCCCGAGCGGCCTCGTGCGCTGCGCCTGACCGGCCAGGCGAGCGCGAGCACGGCTGCCGCGAGCAGCAGCAGGAGCAGCGGCAGCAGTTCTGAGGGCGCGAAGGTCGCACGCCCGGCGACGGTCAGCAGGTGGTCCAGGAGATAGCCGAAGCCGCCGCCCGCCGCAGCGAGCAGGATCAGGATGACCGGAGAGGTGCGCCTCATCCGCGCAGCGCCTCGATGAGATCGACGACCTCGCCCCTGCCGGGGAGCACGGCCTCGGGGTCGACGCTCAGCCACGGCTCGAGCACGAAGAGGCGTTCGGCCGCTCGTGGGTGCGGCAGGAGCAGATGGGGGTCATCCGAGCGCAGCCCGCCGTAGGCGATGAGGTCGAGGTCGAGCGTGCGGTCGCCCCAGCGCTCAGCGCGCACTCGGCCGTTCTCGTCCTCGATGGCGTGGAGCAGTCCGAGCAGCACCTGCGGTGCGAGGCGCGTTCTCAGCACCGCGACGGCATTGAGGTACGCGGGGGCGGTCGGGTCCGGGCCGTCGACACGGACGGCGATGCTCTCGTACATGCTCGAGAGGCGCAGGTCCTCCACGAGCGGGAGCCGTGCGATCCGCTCCGCGGCCAGGCGGATCGTCTCCGCGCGATCGCCGAGGTTGGCGCCGAACGCCACCACCGCGGAGACGGCATCGCGGCCGGGCCGCGGATCAGGCGCGGCGAGAGGCGGCATCCGGACCATCAGCGGGCATCCGTTCGTGTGCGGCGGATCGTGACCGACACGTCCGCGAAGGTCAACGGGATGGGCGCGTGCGGCTTGTGGACGGTGACATCGACGGCGTGCACGCGGCGGTCATCGAGTGCGGCGTCGGCGATGCGCTGCGCGAGCGTCTCGATGAGGTTCACCGGTTCACCGGCGACGACGGCCGCGACCTTCTCGGCCAGCTCGCCGTAGTGCACGGTGTCGGTGACGTCATCGGATGCCGCGGCATCCGACAGATCGATCCGCAGGCGCAGGTCGATCGTGAACTCCTGACCGTCCTCGCGCTCGTGCGCGAAGACGCCGTGCCGTCCGAACACGGTCAGCCCCGTGAGGCGGATCTCATCCGTGGCGCGCTCGTCGGGTTGCGGCATCCTCAACCCTCCCAAGCCCGTGCGATGGCCAGAGCATCTCGCGTCGCGGCGACATCGTGCACGCGCACCGCCCAGACGTCGTGACGGACGGCGAGCGCACTGGTGACGGCGGTCGCGAGGTCGAGTCGCTCCTCGGAGACGTCACCCCCTGATCCACGAGCCTGTCGAGATCCCTGAGCCTGTCGAAGGGTCTCACCCAGGAATCGCTTGCGCGACGTGCCGATGAGCACCCGATAGCCCAGGGCCGTGATGTCGCCGAGCCCGCGCAGTACATCCCAGTTCTGGGCGCCGGTCTTGGCGAAGCCGATACCGGGATCGACGATCACCCGCGCCGGTGCGATGCCTGCCTGCGCGGCTTCGCCGATGCGCTCCCGCAGCTCTGCGGCGACCTCTCGCGACGCACGTCGGTACTCGGCGTTCGCATACATGTCGCCTGAGTGCCCGCGCCAGTGGCCGATCGCGAAGTCCGCTCCCGACTCGGCGACCGCGGCCCTCATATCGGGGTCGGAGAGACCGCCGGAGACATCGTTGACGATCCGTGCGCCGGCACGGACCGCGGCAGCCGCGGTACTGGCGTTGAGCGTGTCGATGCTCACCGCGGCACCGTGGGCCGTCAGGGCTTCGATCACCGGGATCACGCGTCGCTCCTCGACACCGGGATCGACGCGCTCTGCGCCCGGGCGCGTAGACTCCCCACCGATGTCGAGCACAGTCGCTCCGGCGTCGCGCAGCATGAGGCCGCGTGCGATCGCGAGTTCCGGATCGATGTAGCGTCCGCCATCGCTGAACGAGTCTGTGGTGACGTTGACGATGCCCCAGATCCCCGTCACAGCCCAGCCCCCGATCCCTGAGCCTGTCGAAGGGTCCCGATGAGGGTGATCAGTTCTGCGCGTGCCACCGGTTCGCTGTACGCCCCGCGGGCGGCGATCGTGAGGGTCGATGCATCGGTCTGGCGTTCGCCGCGCATCGTGACGCACCCGTGCACGGCATCGAGCACCACGAGCACGCCTCGAGCGTCGAGGTTCTCGGCGATCGTGTCGGCGATCTGCTCGCCGAGGCGCTCCTGCACCTGGGGACGCGCGGCGAGAGTCTCGACAACCTTCACGAGCGCGCCGAGTCCCACCACCTGCTCACCGGGAAGGTACGCGATGTGGGCGTGACCGGCGAAGGGCAGCAGATGATGCTCGCACACCGAGCGGAACCGGATATCGCGCAACAGCACCGCCCCCGAGGACAGCGTCTCGGGTGCTGGCCCGTGCGAGACGCTGATCGTGCGGGCGAGTGGTGCCGCCGCATCCTCGCCGATACCGGCGAAGAACTCGGTGTACAGGTCGGCCATGCGGCTCGGGGTCTGCTTCAGTCCTGGCCGGTCCGGGTCCTCGCCGATCGCCTCGAGAAGCTCACGGGTCAGTCGTGCGACCCGTTCCCGGTCGACGGCCATGGTCAGGCCGTCGCCGGGCGCGCCTGCCCGGAAGCGGCGGCGCCGCCGACCTGGCCGCGTGCCGTGGCGTCCGCGGAGTCCTCGACCGAAGCCGCGGCGTCTGCGGGGATCACGCGCTTGGGCATCTCGATCGGCGGGCGGTCCGAGACGGGACGGTCGTTGCTCGAGAGCCACTGCGGGCGCTCAGGCAGCTTGCGGACGTCGGAGAAGATCTCGGCGATCTGGTTGTGGTCGAGGGTCTCCTCCTCGAGCAGTGCCAGGGCGAGACGGTCGAGGATGTCGCGGTTGTCGCTGATCACCTGGTAGGCCTCGTCATGCGCCTGCTCGATGAGCGCGCGCACCTCGGTGTCGACACGTTCTGCGACCGACTCGGAGTACTCGCGTCCGCGGCCCATGTCGCGACCTGCGAAGGGCTCGCCGCCCTCGGAGCCGAGCTTGACCGGTCCGAGCTGGGTGGTCATGCCGTACTCGATGACCATCTTTCGGGCGATGCTCGTCGCCTTCTCGATGTCGTTCGACGCGCCGGTGGTCGGGTCGTGGAAGATCAGCTCTTCGGCGACGCGACCGCCCATGGCGTACGTGAGCTGGTCCTGCAGCTCGTTGCGGGTCACCGAGTACTTGTCATCGACCGGCATGACCATCGTGTAGCCGAGGGCCTTGCCGCGCGGCAGGATCGTGATCTTCGTGACCGGATCGGTGTAGTTCATCGCCGCCGCGGCGAGCGCGTGGCCGCCCTCGTGGTACGCGGTGATGAGCTTCTCGCGGTCCTTCATCACGCGGGTGCGGCGCTGGGGTCCGGCGATCACGCGGTCGATGGCCTCGTCGAGGGCGCGGTTGTCGATGAGCTGCGCATTCGAGCGGGCCGTGAGCAGAGCCGCCTCATTGAGGACGTTCGCGAGATCGGCACCGGTGAAGCCGGGGGTCTTGCGGGCGACGACCTCGAGGTCGACGCTCTTCGCGAGCGGCTTGCCCTTGGAGTGCACCTGCAGAATGTGCAGGCGACCCTTGAGGTCGGGAGCATCCACACCGATCTGACGGTCGAAACGACCAGGGCGCAGCAGCGCCGGGTCGAGGATGTCGGGGCGGTTCGTCGCCGCGATCACGATCACGTTCGCGTTCGGGTCGAAGCCGTCCATCTCGACGAGCATCTGGTTCAGCGTCTGCTCGCGCTCGTCGTTGCCGCCGCCCATGCCGGCGCCGCGGTGACGGCCGACGGCGTCGATCTCATCGATGAAGATGATGGCGGGGGCGTTCTCCTTGGCCTGGTTGAACAGGTCGCGGACGCGGGATGCTCCGACACCGACGAACATCTCGACGAAGTCCGAGCCCGAGATCGAGTAGAACGGGGCACCGGCTTCACCGGCGACAGCGCGGGCGAGGAGGGTCTTACCGGTTCCGGGAGGGCCGTACAGCAGCACGCCCTTCGGGATGCGGGCGCCGATCGCCTGGAACTTCGCGGGATCCTGGAGGAACTCCTTGATCTCCTCGAGCTCCTCGATGGCCTCGTCGGCACCGGCGACGTCCGCGAACGTGACGGTCGGCGTCTCCTTGTTGACGAGCTTGGCCTTGGACTTGCCGAACTGCATGACCTTGCCGCCGCCGCCCTGCATGGACGAGAGCAGCCACCAGAACAGCAGACCCAGCAGTACGAGCGGGAGGAGCAGCGAGAGGATGCCGTCGAACCATGTCGCCCGTGGCACGACGTCGTTGAAGCCGTCCTTGGGGTCGGCGGAGTTGATCGCCTTGACGACCTCGTCGGCGCGCGCGTCGACGTAGTAGAACTGGACGTCCTTCGAATCCTCGAAGGCCTTCGACAGCGTCATGTCGACGCGCTGGTCGCCGTCGGTCGTCGTCACCTCGGTGACCGTCGTCCCGGCGAGCAGGTCGAGGCCCTCCTGCGTGGTGATCTGCTTCGGAGCACCGAGGTTCGAGATCAGCAGGAACCCGCCGAACAGCAGAGCACCGATCAGCACCACGTAGAGCAACGGGTTGCGGGTGAGCTTCTTCACGTCCATGATCCGATCAGCGTATCGCGCGCGTCCTTGGGCCCTGCTGTGATTCGCCCACGGCGTACCCGTGCGACTGGCGTCACACTCCGGTGCGCGGCCGCACCGTGCGGCTCCCCGTCGATTCTCGCGTCTCGAGCGTCGCCGGCGCGACATCGATGTCTTCGACGGCGCGGCGGTCCACGATGTCCAGCAGCATCGTCGCCGCCGCACTCCCGACTTCTCGCGGGGCGGAGAGGATGGTCGTCAACTGCGGTCGTACGTAGCGGCCGAGGGCGATGCCATCGAACCCTGCGATCGCGACGTCACCGGGTATCGACAGGCCCGCCTCCTGCAGACGGATCATCAGTCCGACTGCAGTGAGATCGTTCGCGCAGAAGATCGCCGTCGGCAGTTCGCCCGATGCCAGCAACTGCTCTGCCGCAGCACGCCCTCCGTCGTAGGTGAAGTCACCGGCGAGCAGAACGCCCTCATCGATCCCGAGCTCCGCGCACGCCGACCGCCACGCGCTGATGCGCTGCTCCGTGTGCACGAAGCCGGCCGCCCCGCTCACGTGAGCGATCGCACGATGCCCCTCGGCCACGAACCGCGCGATGAGGTCGTGGATCGCTTCGTCGGCGTGCTGGCGCACTGCCGGCAACGGGAAATCGGGGCCGGGGTTGATCGCGACGGCGGGCAGCTCGAGGCGCTGCATCTGCGCGATCCTCGGGTCATCGTTCTGCAGCTCATCGAGGAACACGCCGTCCACGCGTCTCCCCGCTGCCAGTTGCTCGTACCGATCACGGGCGGCATCCGCGCGCTCGACCATGTGCAGGACCAGGGCGTAGCCGCGATCCGCGAGCACCGACTCTATTCCGCCGATCAGCGCGCCGAAGAAGGGATCCGACTCGAGCACATCGGTCTGGCGCTGGACGACCAGCCCCACGGCGAATGCGCGGCGCGAGGACAGGCTCCGCCCCCGGAGCGAGGGGACGTACCCGAGTTGATCCGCGGCGTCCCGCACGCGCGCACGCGTGCTGTCCGAGACGCCGGGATTGTCGTTCAATGCGGCCGACGCGGAGCTGATGGACACGCCGGCGCGCTGCGCCACATCGACGATCGTGACGCGAGCTCTCATCGCACGCCGCCTTTCACCCGAAGTCGACCTATTCGGTGCGGTCCAGCCTAGCCACACCGATCCGCGTGTCCGCCATGCCGTAGAAGACGAATCGCGTCCCGTCGATGTCCTCGATCGCTGTCGGGAACACGACGTTGTCCACCGTGCCGCTGACCTCCTCACCCGTCGCCGGCTCGAAGAGGGGCTCGGCCGTGCGAGCGAGCACGCGCGAGGGATCCGCCGCGTCGAGGATGATCGCGCCGGCCGCGTAGCGCACGTTCTTCTGCGGTACGAAGCTCCCCTGCTCGATCCGTCCGCTCACGCCGTGATGCAGGACGAGCCACCCCTCCGGAACCCGGATCGGTGCCGGGCCCGCCCCGATCTTGAGCGCCTCCCAGTCGTAGACGGGGCCTGCCACGAAGCGGTGTCCATCGGGGTGCGCCAGCGCGCGGATGTCGCGCTGGGCCGCCTCGGCATCGACGTACGAGATCCAGATGCTCGCGCGCTCGTCGGTGGTGCCCGCCGGCAGACGCGGGGTCTCGTCGGCGACGAGGTGGTCCAGCTCCCACATCGGGCGATGCAGCAGCGCGTACGACGGCCGACCGCCGGGCCCGGGAACGATCTCCGGGAAGAACACGACGTCCTTGTTGGGATAGATGTTCAGGTCGCAATCAAGCGCGTCCTCGTACGCGAACTGGATGGGGCCGAGCCGCTCCCATGCCTGCCCGTCGACCGAGACGGCGAGTGCCGGATGCGGGCCGAGCGGCCCGAACGCGACATAGGTCATCACATACCACCCGAGTGCGGGGATCCAGGTGGTGCGGGGATCCTCGACGCCGGAGTGGTCGTCCGCCTGTTCCCATGAGCGGTCCGGTTCGAGCACGACGCCGAGGCGTTCGACGCCGACGGGCACGCCGTCTTCGACGACGACCCGCGCGCGGCCCACCCGGGAGATGTTGCCCGCGGCGACCAGGCGCGGAAGCAGTTGCAGCTCTCCGTCCGGACCGCGCACCGTGGCGGGGTTGAGCACGCCGTCGGATTCGAGCGGATTTCCCGGCTCAGGGGTCATCACGGTCCCCACACGGGTGAGGGCATAGGGGATGGCGGTCGAGGTCATGCGGAGTCTCCTGAGGATCAGAGGGATGAAGGGGACGATGAAAGCTGTCAGCCTTTGACGGCGCCGCCCAGCACGCCGTTGACGAGGTAGCGCTGGATGAAGATGTACGCCACGATCAGCGGTGCGGCGACGATGACGGTGGCGGCCGCCAGCAGCCCCCACTGGTTCGAGTAGGTGCCCTGGAAATTCAGCAGTCCCAGTGGCAGCGGGGCCTTGGTCTGCGTCGGGAGCAGGATCGTGGCGAGGATGATCTCGTTCCAGATCCACACGGCCTGCAGCATGAACACGGTGACGATGGCGGGCTTGGCCAGCGGGATGACGAAGGTGAAGAGGTAGCGCCAGTACCCGATTCCGTCGATCGCGGCAGCCTCATCGAGTTCGCGGGGCAATGACCTGAAGAATCCCAGCAGCAGCAGGGGGCCGACGCCGACACCTGCCGCGCACGCGAGGATGTAGCCGAGCTGCGTGTCGTAGAGGTTGATGCGCAGCATCAGCTGGAACAGCGTCATCAGGGCGTTCGGCAGGAAAAGCATGACCGTGAACAGAGCCGTCCATCCGCCACCGCCGCGCACGTATCCGCGGGCGACAGGGAACGCCATCACGAGCCCGGCGAACGTACCGAGGGCGGCACCGCACACGGTGTAGAGCAGGCTGTTCAGGATGTACGCGCCGAAGTTGCCGCGAGTCCAGGCCTCGCTGAAGTTCGTCCACTGCGGATCGGCGACGATGCCGACCGGGTTCGCCGCGAACTCGGCTGTGCTCTTCAGCGAGGTGTTCAGCAGGAAGGCGAGCGGGAAGAGGAACACGAACAGGATGACGGCGATGCCGGCATAGGCCCCGACAGCACCGAGTCCACGCGGGGAACCGTGCACCGATAGGCGCCTGCGCCGCTGCGGCGGCCGCTGCGAGACGGTCTCCGCGAGCGCGGGCTCCGCGACGCTCACCGCGGTCTGGTTCTGGCTCACAGTCTCGCCTCTCTCTTGCGCAGGTAGGCCAGGGCGCAGAACGCGATGATGCCCACGAGCACGAACTGCACGATCGACACGGCGGCCGCGTAGCCCTGCGACTGCGGAGGCGCACCGTTGCTGCCGAAGCTCTGCACGTAGATGAGCAGGCTCAGCACCTGCGTGGACTTGTTCGTGGGCCCCGTCAGGACGTACGCGAGCTGGTAGCTCTGGAGCCCGTTCACGATCGCCAGCAGGACGTTCGCCGTCATCGACGGCGCGAGCATCGGGAACGTGACCCACCGGAATCGCTGCCACGCCGAGGCGCCGTCGATCGCGGCGACCTCGTACAGCTCGTTCGGGATCGCCTGCAGACCGGCGAGGAAGATGACCGTCGTGATGCCCACCTGCGACCAGACCTGCACGAAGATCACCAGCGACATCGCGAGGTTCGGGTCGCCGAAGAACGCCGATTCGGTGCCGAACCACGACAGCACGGCTGCGGCGGGGCCGCCTGCGGAGTTGAAGACGAGCGAGAAGATCAGGCCCGTGACCGTCACTCCCAGCACCGTGGGCATGAACACGATCGAACGGTAGAAGCTGACCCCGCGCAGACGGCGGTTGAGCAGTACGGCGAATGCCAGCCCGATGACGATCTGCGCCACAGCGGTCGCGAAGGCGAACACGAATGTGTTCCGGCCGGCGTTCAGGTTCTCGTCGAGTCGAGCCGCGCTGAAGAAGTCGAGGTAGTTCTGGATGCCGACCCAGTCGGACGGCAGCCCGGGGATGCCGCGGATGTTCGAGAAGGAGAAGAACACGACAAGGACCGCGGGGACGAGTCCGAACAGTGTCAGCAGTGCAAGGCCCAGCCCGAAGGTGAGGTGCATCGGGGTGCGGCGGACGAAGGGGTATTGTCCCGTGCTCATTCGATCCCTTTCGGCGAGCGCGCGAGGCGAAGAGGAGGGATGCGGAGGCGCGCATCACGCCTCCGCATCCGGATCATGGGGTGACCCAGGCCTTCGCAGCGGCCGCTGCGGCCTGCTGCGCATCCATGGTTCCGAGCGGTGCGAGATCGACGTAGTCGAAGGGGAACGTCGCTGCCTGTCCCGCCTTCGCGTTCGGCGTCCACGTCTGCTCCCACGCGAGCTCGAAGTCCGCCGTGTAGTCGGTGATGGAGTCGAGGAACTCACTGACATCGATATCGGGCTGAGCCGGCGAGAAGCCCGAGGTCTTCACGAAGTCCTGGTACACATCGGGGTCCGAGAAGAACTCCAGCCACGCGAGCGCGGCTGCCTTGTTCTTCGTGCTCGCGGGCACGCCCAGTTGCAGTTCGATCTTGCCGTTGAGCGATGCGTTGTCTGCGGCATCGTCGCTCGCCGGCAGGGGGAAGTACCCGTAGTCGAAGGCATCCCCGACGGCGGCAGCGATCGTCGGCTCGTTCCAGGTGCCGTCCGGAGTCATGGCCGCGCTCCCTGAAGCGAACAGCGCGGGGATGTCCGCGTACCCTGCACCGGCGAAGTTGGGCTGCGCGTAGTCGAAGATCGTCTGGGTCTTCTCGAGCACCGAGACCGGCCCCTCGTCGGTGAGCGCGAGCGAACCGTCCCAGATCGCGGCGGCCGCATCCTGCTTGTCGGCGAGCGTCGGGTACACCCCGTTGGCCGCGCTCAGCATGGCGAGCCCCGCCGGCCAGCCGTCCTTGCCGCCGATCCCGAACGGTGAGACGCCCGAGGCCTTGATCGTGTCGGCCGCAGCGGTCAGCTCGCTCCAGGTCGTCGGAACCGAGAGCCCGAGGTCGTCGAAGATCTGCTTGTTGTAGTAGACACCGGTCGAGTAGCTCAGGCCCGTCGGCACGGCGAACTGCTTGCCGTCGAACGCCTGGGCATCCAGCACCGAGGAGTTGTAGTTGCTCATGAATGGCTCGTCGGTGAGATCGACGTAGCCTCCGGCGGCAGCGAGCTGCGCATCCGTCGACTCGGAGTCCTTGGCGTACTCGGGAACCTTCACGAGGTTCTTGACGACCACGATGTCGACGTTCGCCGCCGTGAGCCGTGAGGACTGGGACTGCGGGTAGGTGTCGTTGGGCACCGTGGCGAAGTCGACGGTGACGTCCGGGTACTTCTCGCTGAACGCATCGTTGACTGCTCGGAACGCGGCATCGGATGCATCCGCACTGGACACGAGGATCTTCAGTTCGCCGGAGACCGTTCCCTCACCGCCGCCGCCGGAGTCTCCTCCTCCACCCGCGCATCCGGCCAGGACGACGGCTACCCCGATGGACCATGCAAGCGCTGCGGCGACCTGACGCCGTGACCCGCGCAACTTCTCTGTTGCCATGATTGCTCTCCACTGTGAGTCGGTTACCGAAACGTTTCGGTAAATGGCAACGTAGCATGATCGCCACCGCCCGACAAGCGATTCGTCCGGCTCAGCTGTAGACGTGCGGTGCGAGCACCGCGACATCGCGCAGGTTGCGGTAGCGCTCGTCGAAGTCGAGGCCGTAGCCCACGACGAACTCGACCGGGATGTCGAAGCCGACGTACTTGCAGTCGATCTCGACCTTCGCCGCCTCCGGCTTGCGCAGGAGCGCGAGCACCTCGATCGACTCCGGGCCGCGCGACTCGAAGTTCTCCAGCAACCAGCTGAGGGTGAGGCCGGAGTCGATGATGTCCTCGACGATGAGCACGTGCTTGCCGTGCAGGTCGGTGTCGAGGTCCTTGCGGATCTGCACCACACCGCTCGACTTCGTGCTCGAGCCGTAGCTCGAGACGGCCATCCAGTCCATCGGCGCGTGGAACGGCAGCGAGCGGGCGAAGTCCGCCATCACCATCACCGCGCCCTTGAGGACTCCGACGAGGAGCAGGTCCTTGCCCTCGTAGTCCACCGCCACTCGGTCGGCGAGCTCCTGGAGCTTCGCCCGGATCTCCTCCTCAGTGACGAGGATCTCTGCAAGGTCTTCCTGAATCTCAGCCGCGCGCATGAATCGATTTTAGGTGACGGATGCTGAATGGTCGGAGATACTGTGAGGATCGAGCGGGCTGACGCCCAAAACGGAAGGACTTCTCATGGCTCTCGACGACATCCTCAAGCAGGTTCCGATCGACGACATCGCCGCGAAGCTCGGCGTCTCGCACGACGAGGCGAAGACGGCGATCGAGCAGGGCGGCGCAGTGCTTCTGGGCGGGCTCGCCAAGAACGCGCAGACCGACGAGGGCTCGGCCGCCATCCAGAACGCGCTGAAGCGTCACGAGGGCGCTACGGCGGCCGCGAAGGTCGATGACATCGACGAGGCCGACGGCGGCAAGATCGTCAAGCACGTGCTCGGCGATGACGCCGGCGATGTGGCTGCGAAGCTGAACGCGTCGGAGAAGACGCCGGGCATCGACTTCGGCAAGCTGCTGCCGATCCTCGCACCGATCGTGATGGGGCTCATCGCCAACGCGACCAAGAACAAGTCCGCGGGCTCCACGACGGCATCCGGTGAGTCCGGCGGCGGGCTCGGCGACATCATCGGCGGCCTCCTCGGCGGCGATTCCTCCGGCGGGAGCGCCGGCGGCGGCATCGGCGACTTGCTCGGCGGCATCCTCGGCGGCTCCGGCGGTTCGTCCTCCGGCGGCGGCATCGGCGACCTGCTCGGCGGGCTCTTCGGCAAGAAGTAGGTTCGCAGGGTCCGAAAGGGCAGTTCAGCACGGTGACGACCCCGTCAACCGTGCCGAACTGCCCTTTCGCACGCCGGCACACTCGCACGCCGGGACGCCAGCGCCCCTACCCCGCGGTGAAGACGATGCGGTTCCCCTGGCGCGCGGCGGAGCATCCGTGAAGGTCGATCGGCCCCTGACCCGACCAGTCGGTGACCAGGCGCGCGACCTCGAGCGTCTGCGAGCGCGACAGGCTCGCCCCGAACTCGCTCCCGGCGACGAGGCGGATGATGCGATGGCGCAGGGCGGCCGGGTTCGCGGCGAGCGCCGCGACGCTGACCGAGATGCCGGCCTCGGCGTGCTCGACGATGTCCTCGATCGTCTCGTGGATCATCTCGTCGAACGCCTCGGCGTCCTCGCGCAGCTGCTCCGCCGTGCGCGCGAGCGCTTCAGCGATCCCGGGACCGAGCTCCGACTCGAGTACTGGCAGCACGGTCTCCCGCACGCGCACGCGAGCGAAGCGGTGCTCGCGGTTGTGCGGATCGTGCCATGGTTCGAGAGCGGATGCGGCGCAGAAGGCCTCGGTCGTCGCGCGCCGCACGGTCAGCATCGGTCGCAGCCAGACCGTGCCGTCGTCGTCTTCGCGCCGCGGGGCCATGCCCTGCAGGCTGGTCGCCCCCGCGCCGCGGGCGAGGCCGAGCAGCACGGTCTCCGCCTGGTCGTCGAGCGTGTGGCCGAGCAGAACGGATGCTGCGCCTTCCGCTGCGGCGAGACGACGCAGCGCCGCGTACCGCGCGTCGCGTGCTGCGGCCTCCGGCCCGTCCGCGTCGCGTGCGATGTCGACGCGCTCCACGATGGCCCGGATGCCGAGGGTCTCCGCCTTCGCCGCAGCATCCGCCGCGACATCCGCCGATCCATCCTGCAGGCCGTGATCGATCGTCGCGCTCAGTACCTGCATCCCGCGCGCCCGCCCCTCGAAAGCGGCGGCGGCGGCGAGCGCCAGCGAGTCGGCCCCACCGGAGAGGGCGACGACCACGGTCGCGCCGTCTGCGAGATCGGCGAGCGCGATTCTGACGGCGAGGCGGATCTCTGCGACGGCAGGAGAGAGCGAAGGCATCCCCCCACGCTACGACACGGGCGACCACCGGTATCCGCGCGCCCTTCCGCCGCATCCGCTCGGGCAATACTCTTGGCGAGTGAGCGAGCAGACCGAGACGACCCGGCAGTTCTCGAACGAACGCTTCAAGGCGTTCGTCGATGCTGTCGTGGCGATCGCGATGACGCTGCTGATCCTGCCGCTGATGGAGTCGGTGTCGGAGGCCGCGTCCGACAAGCTCAGCACGCTCGAGTTCATCGACGAGCACAGCGGTCAGCTGCTCAGCTTCGTGCTCAGCTTCGTGCTCATCGCGAACTCGTGGATCGGCCACCATCGGCAGTACAACGAGGTCGTCGTGGTCACCCGTCCGCTGCTGTGGATCAACGTCGCGTGGATGGCGACGATCGTCTGGCTCCCCGTGCCGACGGCGATGCTCGGTCAGATGGATTCGGATCCGCTGCAGGCCGTGCTCTACATCGGCACGCTGATCCTCACTCAGGCGACGACGTTCGCGGGGCGCATCTATCTGCTGCGGCATCCCGGATACACGCGCGACGACCCACAGCGGATGCGGATAGGAGCGGTGTCGGATGCCGCCTCCGCTCTCCTGTTCGGCATCGCCCTGATCATCGTCATCGAGGTCGGCTCGCTGGGCTACTTCGCGCTGTTCCTGCTGGCGTTCACGGGTGTTCTCACGAGGATGCTGAACAAGGTGATCCGCAGGCGCGGGTAGGCTGGTCGGCGGCATCCACCCGTCATTCCTGAGGAGCACACGCATGGGCGCACACGACGCCGTCATCGAGATCCCGCGCGGCAGCCGCGTGAAGTACGAAGTCGACCACGAGACCGGACGAGTGCACCTCGACCGCGTTCTGTACACGTCGTTCGGCTATCCGGCCGACTACGGGTACTTCGACAACACTCTCGGCGAGGACGGCGACCCGCTCGACGTGCTCGTGCTGCTCGACCACGCGATCTACCCCGGCGTCGTCGTCGAGGTGCGTCCTGTCGCCGTGCTGAAGATGAGCGATGAGGCCGGCGGAGACGACAAGCTCGTCGCCGTGCTGAGCAAGGACCCGCGCTGGGCGCACATCCAGGACGTCGACGACCTGGCCGAGTACACGAAGAAGGAGATCGCGCACTTCTTCGAGCACTACAAGGACCTCGAGCCGAACAAGTGGGTCAAGGTCGACGAGTGGGGCAACGCCGCCGAGGCGCAGCGCATCCTCGACGAGGCCATCGTCCGCGCCGGTGAAGGTCACTGACCTCTACGACACGATCGAAGAAGCCCTCGGTTCCGCTTTCGCGGCCGAGGGCTTCTTCGTGTGCTGACGTGCGGCCTCAGAGCCAGACGCCGCGCGCGCCCATGAAGTCGATGGGGTTGGTGTAGCCGCCCCAGATGTAGACCTCGAAGTGCAGATGGCATCCGAAGGAATTACCGGTGTTGCCGGCGTAGGCGATGACCTGACCGGCGTTGACCCATTGCCCGGCGCCGACGGCGAACGAGTTGATGTGGCCGTAGCCGGTGCCGATGCCGTCACCGTGCTGGATGCGGACGTAGTTGCCGTATCCGCCGTTCCAGCTCGCATAGTCGACGGTTCCCGACTGGGCAGCGAAGATCGGGGCACCGCAGCCGTTGGCGAGGTCGACGCCGTAGTGGAAGCCGCTGGAGCAGTAGCTGTTGCCGCACTGGACCATGCGCGGACCGTAGCCTGAGGACTGGTAGCCACCGTGCGGGCGCACCCAGCCGCCGGTGCCGACGCTACCGCCGCCGCCACCACCACCGGTGTTTCCGCCGCCGCCCCCGCCGCCGTTGTTGTTGTTATTGTTGCGGGCTTCTTCTTCGGCGCGGCGACGCGCCTCTTCCTCTTGACGTTTGCGCTCGGCCTCGCGAACGCGCTCGCCCTCTTCGTAGTCCTTGACGGTCTTCGCCGTGTTGTCCTTGAGCGCGGCGAGCTGGGCCTCGAGCGTGGAGAGGTTCGCGGTCTGCTCGGCGAGAGCGGCCTCTGCCGCTGCGGCCGCGTTCTGCGCCGCGATCATCTTCTCTTCGGCGATCTTCTGCAGGCGGTCGCGCTCGGTGCGGGCGACGACGGCCTGGTCGCTGAGAGCCTGTGCGGAGTTGCGGGCGGCGACGGCCTTGTCGTACACCGACTGGTTGAAGCCCAGCATCTTGTCCATCGTGCCCAGGCGCGACAGCAGTTCGTCGGCGCTGGCCGCGGAACCGGCGAAGAAGAGTTCGAGGGCGGTGTCATCACCGCCGTTGCGGTAGAGCTGCGCGGCGACCTGGCCGGCCTTGCGCGCCGACTCCTCGGCGAGCTGGGCCTTCTCATCTGCCTGCGCCTGGAGGGAGTCCGCCTCGGCGATCGCGGCGAAATACGCCTGCTGCGCTTCGTAGTACTCGTTTCCGGCGGCTTCGGCGGCGGCCTTCGTCTCGGCGACCCGCTGGGTCAGGGACTGGATCAGCCCCTCGATGCGCGAGACCTCTGCGGCTTTGGCCGCTTCGTTGTTCTTGGCCTTCTGGACGTCGTCCCAACTCGGGTACGACGCGGCGTATGCGGCGCTGATGCCGGAGCCGACGCCGAAGGAGCTGAGGGCCACGACGCCGAGGGCACCCAGACCGAGTGCGTTGCGACGGGTGAGTGAGCCCTTCTGCCAGAAGGTTCGCTGCTCGGCGGCGCTGGGTGCGCAGTTGCACGAGTCGCCGGCTTCAAGTGCAGCATCCATTGCGGACTGCTCGACGTTCACACGGCTCCTTCCGCCAGTTTCACTCATGCCACACTAACAACATGTTTAACATCCGCAACAGGTGATTCTTGCGGATGCATGATGTCGGGGACGCTCCATCGTCACCCAGAAACGCCCGGGAGTTCGGCAGACTCGCCCTCGATTGGTGTTTTCGCCGAAACATCCTTTATGCTTGAGCGTCGGCAAGGAAGTCCCCCGGGACGCCCTTCGGCCCCATCGTTTAGCGGCCTAGGACGCCGCCCTTTCACGGCGGTAG